>Ga0210123_1001921_pt1 | contig 10066 bp, 6 predicted proteins | sample Muzzi_PWB_D2_FD_185535 | JGI IMG/M metagenome (GOLD analysis project Ga0210123, IMG submission 185535) | Wetland microbial communities from San Francisco Bay, California, USA, that impact long-term carbon sequestration - Muzzi_PWB_D2 (SPAdes) | ecosystem: Environmental > Aquatic > Marine >... | reverse complement strand
GGAGAGACAGAGAAGGTCGCCCCGCCGATCTGATCCGTATACGTGAGGATCGCTTCCATGCCCCGAACCGCTTCGCTCTCGAGGTTTTCCTCGGGCAGCGTGTAACCGGCTTCGTCGGGAAGCACGACATCGAACCTCCGCTGGGGCAAACCGGACAGCTTCCGCTCGAACAGGTCGAAGCTTCCGCTGAAACGGTTATCCAACATGGCAAAATCGACACCCAGATTCTTCGAGGTGCTCTTGACCCACGTCAGGTTCGTGACCGGCAGTCCTCTCGGCCTGGAAGGCACGACGAGGTCTCCATCCAGCACCGCTCCCGTTCCGGTCCCGTAGGTGGCGCCTCCGAGATAGTCCCAGGGCCCCACACCCTGCTCACGCGCCGACTCACCCCAAGACCCACGAACCTTCAGCTCGTTCATGAAGCCGAGCGTCTCGGCCAGAGCGGGTTCACTTGTAAGCCGCCAGCCCAACGAAACGCCGGGGAAGAAGCCCCAACGGTTGTCCGCGGCATAGAGATAGGACCCGTCGTACCGGCCCACCGCCTCGACGAGGTATCGGTCGGCGTAGTCGTAGTTGAACTTCCCGATCACCGAAGCCCTGCGGCTGATGCGCCAGTCCGTCGCGATGTCGTTCACATCCACGAAGTCGATCAGGTCGTTCTCGTTGAGGGGCGGCACGGCCGTGATGTTGGTGTAGTTGGTCTCGCTGCCCTGCCACTCCACCCCGATGAGGGCTGAGGTCGAATGTTCTCCGACCTCAGCCGCATGGCTCAGCTGAAGCTGGCCGAATGTGTTCTCGCTGACCGACCGGTTCCGGCGACGCTCCGCGGAGGGAACCGTCTGATTGATGTAGTAGACGTCGTTCTGCTCGTCGTAGCGGTAGGTGTCGAAGTCGTAGCGGTGACGCTCCAGCTCGTTCGCGTTGTACCCGTACGAGAACTTCGCGCTGGCCTGGAAGCCGTAGGGCATCACGTACTCTGCGAAGACGTTCCCGGTCACGTTCCTCCCCGTCGTCTGCTGCCAGCCGGAGGCTTCTCTGGTGTAGGTGGCCGGGTTGCGGGTGGTGTAGGACGCATAACCGTTGATGAGATCGTTGTTGGGTCCAATGTAGGGCTGTTCGTGCGGCCAGTGGCTGTTGACACCCAAGAGAGCCCACCGGACGACGTCGTTGTCCCCACGAAGCGCGATGTTGTCATGGAGCTCGAGCCTACCGCTGAGCTGCGTGCCGATGGTGAGTCCCTCGGCAACCTCCGCCCGGAGGTCCGCCGCCAGGTTGGTGCGCTCGAACTCGTGGCCCTTCATCACGTACGCCTGATCCACCCGGCCCATGGAGAACCGGTAGGTCATGTTCGACGTGCCGCCGGCCACGCTCGCGTTCAGGTTGGCCATCGGCGCGTTGGGCTGGTTGATGACCCCTTCATAGCTGTTGTAGCTCTCATAGCCCGGCCCACCCTGCTTCCAGAGTGCCAACTCTTCCGCGGTGCGCTCGTGACTTCCACCTCGGTTCTGAGCCGACTCCTCTCTCCCGAACAGGTAGTGGTACGCGTCCTGAAGGTCCTCATAAGGGAAGCGCGTGAGCGCCTGCCATCCGTAGCTGGCACTGACACCGACGGTCGGCGCCCGATCCCTCTGGCCACCCTTCGTGGTCACCAGGATCACGCCGTTCGCCGCGCGGAATCCGTAGACGGCGGCCGAGGCGTCTTTCAGGACGGAAATGTTCTCGATGTCGTTGATGTTGATCTGCTGAAAATCTATCTCTTCACGCGGGACGCCGTCGATCACGAAGAGCGGCGCACCCAGGTTGCGGATCTGCATCGCCGTCGTCGCGCCCGGCCGCCCATCCTGCGGGCGCGCATCGGCGGAAGCACTTCCACCCAAACCCCCGTTGCTCGCGATCCCACCATTCCCGGCGATCATGCGTGTGTGGACACCGGGGATCTTTCCAACCAGTGCCTCCACACCCGTAGTAGCATTGGTTCTGGTGATCTCCTCCGTGTTCAGGGCGCTGACCGCACCGGTGATGGTGGCCTGCGTCTGTGTCCCGTAGCCGACGACCACCAGCTCATCGAGCGCGATCGCCGTCTCGGCCAGCTCGAACTCCACTGTGACGGTGGCGCCCTCCTCGACGGTGATCTCCTGGCTTTCCGAGCGAAAGCCGATCACCTCGGCCACGATCGTGTGGGTCCCGACCGGCACGTTCGGCATCACGAAGGTCCCGCTCGCTCCCGAGAGGGTCCCTGTCTGCAAGTCCGGGATCTGGATCTGGGCGGCCGCTATCGGCGCCTGGGTCAGGGCGTTGACCACCCGACCGGTGACCGTCCCCTGGACTGGTGGGGACGGCACCAACGCGGGTGTCAAGCGCATCGTCTCCGCGCCACCCAGCATCGCGTCGGGTCCTAGCGAGGCCAACGCACTCTGCAAACGGGGCGTGACGTCGGGCACACCGGGGGCCGACCCAGGGCCCGGCTCGATGATCAAGTGGTCCCCATAGACCGAATAGCCCATGTCGGTGTCACCGAGCAGACGGTTGAGGGCATCCTCCACCGAGACCCTGCGGCATTCGCAGGTCACGCGCTTCTCGGGCAGCCGGCTCGGACTGTAGATCAGGCTCACACCCGAACTCTCGTCCAACGCTTCGAGAGCCTGGACGAGCAGCACATCGTGGACTCCCAGCGCCGCGGGCCGCTCCAAAAGCGAACTGGGTTCCGGGTTCTGGGCCTCGGCGGCATCGGCCATGGTCACTTGACGGGCGACGGCCGGGATCGGAACGGCAGCCGCCACGGCAAGCATCACGAACGCTCGGCCGATAGGTAGGCGGATGGTCATCGGGTCATCTCCGCGGGAAAGGTAAAACGGTACTCATCTAGGGCACATCATGGGCCGATGATCGCCCCCGACGGCTGCACCGAGCAGCGGGCGGCGAGTGCGCGGCATATGACTTCGACCACCTCTTCGAGGCTTTCCTCGAAGAAGAGGGCATGAACGGTTTCAGTGCTCAGAATGGTGTCCAGAACCTGGATAGGCAAGCCGAAATGGTGGCTCAACTCCGCCGCGACATCTCCAAGGGGGGTCCCCTCGAATACGAGAAAATCCCCCAGCCAGGCCAGCTCCCGGTCGAGGGTGGCGGGATCCACGACCTCTCGAGTCGGCGGCGCGGCCGGCGCCACCTGGCCCACCTGACTCGCCGTCACCTCGAGCCCCCGGTCGGCCATATCTCGGTCCTTGAGCTCCACGGTTCCCTCGACGACGAGGGCGCGGAGGCGGTCTTCCGAAGCCTGGAGTTCGAAGCGGGTACCCAGGACCACCGCGTCCCCGGCGTGACTTCGGACGCGGAACGGGACGCCATCCAGATGGCGGACGGCGAAGTAGGCCCGTCCATCCAACCAGACTTCGCGTGCTTCGGAGTTCTCGGAGATCAACAACCGGCTCCCCGGAGCCAACCGTACCGTGCTTCCGTCGCCGAGCTTGACCGTGGTCGTCTCGGAGGGGCCGGTGATGATCTCGCCCGTGCCCAGATGGAAATCGGCAACGGAATCGGCGGACCGGAGCCCAAACCCCAGTCCAATCCCGATCATGCCCGCTGCAATGGCCAAGCCGTAGGCCACAACCCGTCCGTTCCGGCTCCGGCCACCGGGCGGACGCGCCTCCCCATCGCCAGACTCCGCGACAACCCCTCCGCGACCATCCGGATCGAACGCCCCGAACGCTCGGGCGAGGATCTGTTCCACCGAAGGCCTCGACGAGTCGGACACCTCGTCCCAGGAAGCGGCCCACGCTTCGTCGAGGGTCATGACGAAATCCTGGTAGTATTGCTCGTTTCCGGGCGACCTTCGCCGCCACTCCCGCAGACGCGCCCGCTCTTCTTCCGAAGCGCGGCCGTGGATCACGTCGAGGATGATAAGGTCCATGCCTTGTATCGATCTAAGGGCTGAAAACGGCACCCTACCCGACCCCCCCCCTACCTTCATGGGCGACCAGGTAAAGGCACCGTAATCATGGTTTGTCTGCATTGCCCGCCGCCACGACGGTATGCTGCACCGTGGCGGCGAACCGGAGCACTTGACTCTGAAGCGTGAAGAGCTTGCCTAGAATAAGACGCGCGAGAGCGGGACGGATACTCGTCACCCGTCGAGGGCCAGGTGTGACGGGAGGCCACCGGAAGGTGGCAGATGCTTCTCCTCACTGGACGAAGCGCCGCCGAAGGATGGGAAGTACGGTCGCAAAGCCTCGCGCATATCGGCAAACGCAGCCTGCAAATAGTTGGCGATCGTCTGAGGACGTACGTCCATGATCTCGGAGACCTCGAGGTTCGAGAGGCCCTGCAGGCAGACCAGCGTGAACGCCTCTCTCCGCCTGGGCGGCAAAGACCTCACCGCTTCTGCGATGGCCGCACGAAGCTCGTTCCGTTCGAGCTCCTGTAGTGGGGTGGGCGTGTTTCGAGACAGCTTTTCCTCGGCACCCTCCAGCCTGCGCGCACGGACGCGAGCCTTCCTCCTATCGCTGAGGAAGAGATGTCGCGCGGTCCGGAGGAGCCAGGCCCGGACCGAGCCATCGCCCCTCCAGTCCGACCGCGTCTGCCACAGGCGGGCAAACGCTTCCTGTGCAAGGTCATCCGCGCGGTCCCTCTCGCCGACGAGTTGTAGAGCGTAGAGAAGGGTGCCTTCCCAGAAGCCCTCCACGATGCGCTCGAACGCCTCGATGTCGCTATCACGCACGCGCTGCATCAGCCGCTCGGCGTCCCCCGATCCGAGCTCCGAGCGTCCCCGAGCGGGAGAACCCGGATGGGCGGATTTCGGGGCCCTGAAGTTCAGGACCTTCGCGCCATTCGAAGAGTCGTCGACCAATGATGGTTTCGAGATGCTCCCACCCTCCCCCATGCGGTGCCCCTCAGAGCTGTTGGTGCAAGGGGGCAAGGATAGGGCGGGGCTCATGCGAACGGCAAGCTCGCCAGAATGCGCCGGCGTCGAGCCTACAAGATCGGCACCACGTACCCCAGCCTTGCCAGGCCCCTCCGGTTCCGCTCGAGGAATTCGCGAATCGCGGTCATCGGCACCGAGAGCGTGACGCCATATTGGATCCGGAGGGCCTCCTCGAGAAAGAGCGGACCTTCGTACGGGAGCCTCGGATCCTGTTCGGCGGCGGCGGCGGCGGACGGCGCGACACGCTCCTCGATGGTAGCAGCAGCAGCCCGGGCCAGTCCCACCCACTCGAGCGTGCCATCGTCTCCCCGGATGGCGAGGATGGGCCCACCGCTCACCCCCTGGTTCCAGTTGCCGTCCACCACGAACGCACCCCTCTCGTCCTCATCCACGGGTGTGGCGATTCCCCGGCTCACCATGCGGTACCCGCCCGGGTAGCCGAGGAGGTAGACGAACGAGCCCGGTTTGATCTCCTCCGCGGTGCCCGCCCTCAGGGGCATGGGACGCGCGTAGGTCAGCTCGTCCGTGGCCAGGATGCGGAACCCTATCAACGCGAGATCCTCGACTTCGTCCCACGCGAGGATCTGGAAGGTCCGCGAGCCCGGGAGATCGAGAACCCAGTTGGTCTGTCGGCGCTTGACGGAAAGGGTACGGATGCTCCGCGTCGGATCCGGCGCGACGTCCCGGTCCGGACCGACGTACTCCACGATGGTATCTGGACGGAAGACCGCGTGGGCCGCTGTGAGAAACAGGACGTGGGTGGCTGAGCGGGAGATCATGACGGCGCTCGCCCTCCGGATCTCACTGACGCTTTCCGTCGATACCGCGCGGCCCCTCACGTCTGCCGACATCAGGTCCGTTCCCGTGGGTGCACTCTCGTTCGAGAAGGAGTGGACCTCGTACAGGTCGGTCACCTGGATCTGCTTCACCGCGCCGAACACGCGTGACAGAGCACCGGACATGTCGGTGGACGGAAACGCGGCCGTGTAGAAGCTGGCTGGTGGCGGGGCCGAAGGATCCCGGGAGGGACCCGTCGCGCACGCCGCGGTGACGGCCGCCACCGAGAGGAGGAGGAAAACCCTGGCCATGGCTGCAACGTAGCGGGAACAGCGCGGCACGCGCACGCGTCTGCTGGCCCACCCGCTCGACCCCATGGATTCGAACGGGATATACTCAGGTGACGAAGTCCCTCCTGACACGCGTCGGATGATCCTCTACCGAACTTCCACCGGCATCGTCGTCCGGAAGGACGACCGATTCCACCGGCTACCACACCCCGATTGGGACGAGATCCTCAACCGGGAGCACACCCGAGACCGCTTGGTCGACGAGGTCGGGGCCCTCCCCGGGTCCGCGGCGCTGCCGGAGCTTCTCGAACACCAGCTCCTCCCTCCCGTCGGGCGGCAGGAGGTCTGGGCCGCGGGCGTCACGTACCACCGGAGTCGGTCGGCCAGAGTCGCGGAGTCACGTGATGCGGGCGGGGGCTCGTTCTATGACCGCGTGTACGATGCGAAGCGTCCCGAGATCTTCCCGAAGGCCACTCCCGAGCGCGTCGTCGGACATCTCGGCGAGATCCGGATCCGTGCTGATTCCCGGTGGAGCGTCCCCGAGCCGGAGCTCTGTCTCGCGATCAACGCCAGGTCCGAAATCGTCGGATACACCGTCGGCGATGACGTGAGCTCTCGGGACATCGAGGGGGAAAACCCGCTCTACCTCCCGCAAGCCAAGTTCTACGACGGTGCGTGTGCCCTGGGGCCCGGAATCCTTCTCAGTGCGGAGCCCCTTCCCACCACCACACCGATCGAGCTCGAGATCGGACGCAGGGGCGAAACCATCTTCAGGGGCGACACGACGCTCGATCAGATGCGGCGATCGGCCGAGGAACTGGTGGAGCATCTCTTTCGCGAAACGAGCTTCCCCAACGGATGTATCCTCATGACGGGAACCGGCGTGGTACCCGATGACTCCTTCACGCTCATGAGCGGTGACGTGGTTCGGATCACCATCCCACCGATCGGAACACTGGAGAACCGGGTGGCCTGAGATTCTACAATGCTCGTACAACGGCAACGAGCGCGGCAACCCGTGTGTCCTTAGTCTCAGAGTGGTGGAATCGACAACCCAACGCCAACGACACCCCAAGGAAGACCATGGTATCCAGACGCGATTGGCTTCGAATCAGCGCGGGCGCCGGAGCGGCGCTCTCGCTCAACCCCCGTGTGCTCGAGGCCCTGCAGTCTCAGGAAGAGATCTTGAAGGCCATCCCGTCGAGCGGGGAGCGGATCCCCGTGGTCGGTCTTGGGGGCCGGTGGATCTCGACGAGCTCGAGTGCCGAGGAGTTGGCGGGGCACCGCGCCGTCCTGCACGCGTTGGCCGATGGCGCGCCATCGGCAGGTCGGGTGTTCGACTCCGCTGCGGGCTACGGCGGGGGGGCGTCGGAGGATCTCTCCGGGGACTGGGCCGCGGAGGACGGTTTCCAGGACCAGATCTTCTGGGCCACCAAGGTCAACGTGGCCGGTGGTAGGGGCGGAGGAGGCTCGGTCGATCCGGCCGACGTCCGCGCACAAATCGAGCGGTCCTTCGAGCGCATGCGGCTCGATGTCATCGACCTGGACCAGGTCCACAACATGGGCGACCCGCCCACCCAGCTCAGCGTGCTCCAGGAGTACAAGGAGGAGGGACGGATCCGCTACATCGGGATCACCACGACCAACGCCGGGCAGTACCCCGAGCTCATCCAGGTCATGCGCGACTACCCGATCGACTTCGTTGGCATCGACTATGCCGTGGACAATCGAGAGCCCGAGGAAAGTGTGCTTCCAGTGGCCCGGGAGGAGGGGATCGGTGTGATTGTCTATCTGCCCTTCGGCCGGAGCCGGATGTGGTCGCGGATCGGGGACCGTCCGCTACCGGACTGGGCCGCCGAGTTCGACGCCCAGACCTGGGCGCAGTTCATGCTCAAGTACGTGGTGTCCCACCCGGCCGTCACGGTGGCTGCGCCTGGAACCGGGGATCCCGAACATATGATCGACAATCTCGGAGGTGGCCGGGGCCGGCTCCCGACCGAGGAGCTCCGACGCCGGATGGTCGAGCTGGTGGACGGACTGCCGAACGCATGAGGCGCTGAACGGGGGTGGGGAGAGCGTCACCCCACCCCCATCTCATCCCCCCGTGCGTGGGGGATTCTCCGACAGCCGTATCCGCATTCTCCCCCTGGCCCCCCAAGACTGTCCGGCGTCATTCTGAAGCGGTCGCCACGGGCAGGTATGCCCCGAGCGCCATCGCTTCGCGTGCCTCGCCCTGCAGGGGCCTGTAGATAGAATCGTAAGCGGGCATCCGCCCGGCTCCGGGGGCGCCTCTTTGGGGGTGGATCATGCGCGGCACCGGAGCGACCGTTCATTCGGATCCCAGCCTCACGGCCGTGAGGGGAGCCTGGATTGATCCGTTCGTCGACGCCCTGCGTCGATCACCCGGCAGGATCCTGGTCTCGTGGTCCATGGGCGGGGGTGTGGTGGGCGGCGGCCTCCTTGTCGCAGCCATGACGCTCTCGAATCAACTGAGCTCCAGCGCCCTTCCGGAGCTTTCTCTACTCCTGTTTTCTTTGGGAGCCGGGGCCGGCATCGCCCATGGGGGTCTACTGGGGTACCTCTGCAGGGACCCCGCTCGCACCCGGGTGGAGGTACTGGGCGTCCTCGTCCGGTCTCTTCTGTGGGCGATTCCGGGCATGGTTGTATCGTTGGCAGCCGCTTTCTGGATCTCACTCACGGCGGCGGTCCTTCGTGGCCCCGACCTCGGTGTGGCAACGGTCGGCGGGATCTTCCTCGCCTGGGTGATCGGGCTCTCGGTCTGCGGTTGGGCTGCGTGGGAGGGGGGAAGAGGGATGATCGCAGCCTGGCAACGGTGGCCCGACCTGCGCATCGCTTCGATCGTGATCAGCGTGGTCTTCGCAGTGCTCGCGACGGTCTTCGTGACCTCGCATCCGCAGATCTGGTGGACCGACGTGCGTGTGACGGGAGCCGGGGCTCTCATCCTGGCCCTCGGAGCAACGATCTGGATCGCCTTGCCGGTTGTCGTCGCCGGCCTATCGCTGATGCATCGCGTGACCGGACGAAGCTGACGGCGACGACGATCTCAAAGCGCCGGATTCGCCGTGTAGCCGAGCCAGGTGAGGACCAAGATGTAGAGTAGCCCCGCGAGGGCCACGTTGCGCCACAACGTGCCGCGCTCCCCGCGCGCCGACGCCCGGTCCAGGAAGGGCACGAAGACCAGGACGACCGCTCCGAGTCCGAAGGCCAGGACGCCCAGGAGCTCACCCTCGATCCCGGCGATCCGTCCAGGCAGGTACTTCAGAGTCTGGAACATGAACATGAAGTACCATTCCGGGCGGATACCCTCGGGCGCCGGCGCGAACGGGTCGGCCTTCTCGCCGAGCTCGGCCGGGAAGAAGGCTGCGGCGGCGGCCAAGACCGCCAGGGCCATGAGCCACCCCACGAGGTCCCGAAGGAGGAAGTCCGGCACGAACGGGATCGACCGCTTCCGTCCACCCTCGCGCTCGACGCTCGGAGGAACGCTCATGCCCTGCCGCTGGACGAGGTAGACGTGCAGCGTGATCAGGAGAAACGTGAGGCCCGGCAGGACCGACACATGCAGCGCGTAGAACCGGGTGAGCGTGGCTCCCGTGACGTCTTCGCCTCCCCGGAGAACCTCCCGTACGAAGTCGCCCACGATCGGAATCACTCCTGGAATCTCGGTGCCGACCCGGGTCGCGAAGAAAGAGAGCTCGTTCCATGGGAGCAGATACCCGGTAAAACCCAGACCCAGGGCGAGGAAGAGGAGGAAGACACCGCTCACCCAGCTGATCTCCCTCGGGGGCCGGTACGCCTTCATCAGAAGGACGCTGAAGAGGTGGATGAAGACCGTGAAGATCATCAGGTTGGCGCCCCACGCGTGGATCGAGCGGATCAGCCAGCCGAACTCGACCTCGGACATGAGGAACTGGACGGACTCGTACGCCTCCCCGGCGCTGGGCCGGTAGTAGAAGAGCAGGAGGATGCCCGTGCCCACCTGCAGAAAGAACAGGAAGAGGGCCATCCCGCCCAGGTAGTACCAGACCGTGTGGCGATGGACCGGCACCGTCTTCTTCTTCGC
>Ga0210123_1001918_pt1 | contig 10075 bp, 5 predicted proteins | sample Muzzi_PWB_D2_FD_185535 | JGI IMG/M metagenome (GOLD analysis project Ga0210123, IMG submission 185535) | Wetland microbial communities from San Francisco Bay, California, USA, that impact long-term carbon sequestration - Muzzi_PWB_D2 (SPAdes) | ecosystem: Environmental > Aquatic > Marine >... | reverse complement strand
GACGAAAAGATTTATGTTGTCAGGGATACAGTCGCGCCGGGGGCAACGTTACATGCCATCTATGCGGACCGCGTGGTTCTCAATCGGGGCGGAACGCTCGAAGTGCTGAAACTGCCGAAGGAATTTCCCGCAACGGCGGCGCCGGTCCGACGTGATGCGTCGATGGTTACGCGCGCATCCGATAACCCCCAGTCACTGCAGACCGTCATCAGCGAGAACGTGTCGAAGCTGGCCGACGTGATCCGGCCAACACCGTATTATGTTGCGGGAGAAATGCAGGGATTCCGGGTCTATCCCGGGCGGGATCGCAGACAGTTTGCCGCACTGGGCCTGAGACCCGGTGATCTGGTCAAAGACATTGACGGTGCTGCGCTGACGAATCCTGCGCAGGCCACGGAGATCTTCCAGGGCCTGGGTGACAAGGACCAGGTATCCGTCACTGTCGAGCGAAATGGCCAGCCCGAAACTATTGTCCTGAGCACGAGTCAGCTTGAACTCGATAACACGCAATGAAGGAATCGAACTTGGTGCAAAGACAGCGTATGCAAACCGGACGCCGAATTGGGTGGGCGGTTCTTATTGTGCTTCTCGCGATCCCGGCGGCATGGGCTCAGGAAGCCACGATTACACCGAATTACCGGGAAGCGGATATCCGCCAGATCGTAGAAGCCGTTGGTGAAGTCACGGGCCGCAACTTCATTCTTGATCCACGCGTCAACGCCAAAGTCACCATGTTGTCATCGACTCCGATGTCGCCGGACGCATTTTACGAGGCCTTCCTTTCGATACTCCAGGTCAACGGCTTTATCGCCACGACCGCGGGCGACGTGATAAAAATCGTACCCGACGCGACCGCAAGACAATACTCCGGGCTCCTGACGACGGACAACGCGGCTGCCGACGACATCGTTACGCAAGTTGTGCGGGTCGAAAACGTTGGTGCCGCGCAACTCGTGCCAATTCTTCGCCCGCTGATTCCCCAGTACGGCCACCTGGCCGCGCATCCGGGGTCCAACATGCTGATCATTTCCGACCGCGCTTCGAACGTTGACCGCATGCTGAGGATCATCCGCAGAATCGACCAGGCAAATGACGAGGAAATAGAAGTTGTGCGCCTGGAGCACGCCTCCGCGGCCGAGGTTGTCCGCGTGATGACTGCACTTACCCAGACGCCTCGTCCTGACGGGGTGCCAGTCACAACCTCGCTTGTTGCGGATGCTCGTACCAACAGCGTCCTGATCGGTGGAGACAAGAGTGAGAGGCTTCGCATTCGTGCGTTGATTGCTCATCTCGATACGCCGCTGGAGGACGGCGGCGATACCCAGGTCAGGTACCTGTACTACGCGGATGCCGAAGAGCTCTCGACGAAACTGCAACAGCATTTCACACAACAGGCGGCTGCTGAAGGCGGCGGCCCTGCTGCAACATCGGAAAGCAACAAGGTCAGCGTATGGGCGGATCCGCAGAACAACGCTATTGTGGTCAATGCGCCACCGAAGATGATGCGCTCGTTGATGAGCATCGTCGACAAACTCGATATTCGTCGTGCCCAGGTCCTTGTGGAGGCGATTATCGTCGAGGTTATTGCCGATAAATCTTCCGATCTCGGCGTCACCTGGGCGGTCGACGGCAGCGGCAGCAACAGTGCTCTCGGCATAACCGACTTTCCGGGTGCAGGTACCACCGTCCTGGGTCTTGGTACCGCGATCGGAGGCGGTGGCTCCGTGGTTGATCCGAGCAGTGTTATCGGGCAGGGAATTACGCTTGGTGTCGGTCGCATCACGGATACCGGCACGAGCTTCGCCGCAATACTGAACGCGCTCCAGGGCAATGCCGATACCAACATCATTTCGACACCATCGATTGTTACGATGGACAATGAGGAGGCAAGCCTTAATGTCGGACAGGAAGTGCCATTCCTTTCCGGATCATTCTCCAACACCGGCAGCACCGGCGGTGCGCTCAATCCGTTCCAGACTATTCAGCGTGAACAGGTCGGCGTCAAACTCACGATTACCCCGCAGATCAACGAGGGCGACTCGCTGCTGCTCAAGATTTCGCAGGAAGTTTCAAGTATCGCGTCTTCGTCAGCAGGTGCTGCCGACCTGATTACCAATCAACGCACTATCGAAACAACGGTCATTGTCGAGGATGGAGGCATTCTCGTCCTCGGCGGGCTGATTGAGGACACCTTACGTGAAAGCGATCAACGCGTTCCAATCCTCGGCCGTATTCCGCTTCTGGGGAATCTCTTTCGCAACCGCTCCACCGATCTCGTCAAAACGAACCTGATGGTTTTCATTCGACCGAAAATCCTGCGCGACTCCTCGCAGACTGCGTTCGAAACAGATTCGAAGTACCGACTGATTCGTGATTCGCAGCAAGGCGGCCGTGTCGACCTGATGCCGGGCGCAGGGAGGCCGGTATTACCTCCGATTGAAGACTACGACTACAAGCCGATTCCGGAGACGGGTGATGTTTCCGAAGATGACCAGTAGCGCGATCTCCGACGTCAAATAATGGAAAGCAATACAGAAATCGTGCTCGAACTGGAGCCTGACATCACGCTCGGCCACCCCGCTACGCCGGAACCCGCCGCGAGGTCGCTACCTTTCTCATTCGCGAAGCGCCACGGCGTGCTTATTCGTGAATTTCAGGACGGTGTCGCGCATGCAGTCTACCGAACCGGCGCATCGCCGCTGAGCCTGGCCGAAGCCCGGCGCTTTGCGCGTGCTCCGATGAAATTGACTCGGGTCAGTTCAGATGCTTTCGATGGCTTGCTGCAACAAACTTATGAGCAGGGAAGCCAGATGGCCATGCAGATGGTCGGTGATCTTGATGAGCATACCGACCTGCTCCAGGTCGCGCAGGAATTGCCGGAGCCATCGGATCTGCTTGAAAGCGATGACGATGCGCCGATAATCCGATTCATCAACGCCGTCCTGACCGAGGCGGTCAAGGAAAATGCCTCGGACGTTCATATCGAACCCTACGAAAATCGACTCGGCGTGCGGTTCCGCATTGACGGTGTTTTGCAGGAAGTTTTACAAACACGGCGTGCGCTGGCCCCGCTGGTCGTTTCGCGAATCAAAGTCATGTCCAAACTGGATATCGCAGAAAAACGGCTGCCGCAGGACGGCCGGATTTCGCTGAAGATTGCGGGTCGACCTGTTGACGTTCGGGTCTCGACGATGCCCTCCGGCCATGGCGAGCGGGTTGTCCTGCGATTACTGGATAAACATGCCGGACGTTTGAACCTGTCATCCCTGGGTATGGATGAAAATTCCCAGGCGTTGATGGGCGAGCTGATTCACAAACCTCATGGCATCATCCTGGTCACCGGGCCGACCGGCTCGGGTAAAACCACGACGCTTTATGCCGCGCTCGAAAGGATCAACGACAACAGTCGAAATATCATGACTGTCGAGGATCCGATCGAGTATTTCATCGACGGCATCGGGCAATCACAGGTAAACACCAAAGTTGAAATGACTTTTGCACGAGGACTGCGTGCAATCCTGCGGCAAGACCCCGATGTCGTAATGGTGGGCGAGATCCGGGACCTCGAGACAGCAGAAATTGCCATCCAGGCAAGCCTGACCGGTCACCTGGTCCTGTCGACATTGCACACGAACACGGCGGCCGGCGCCGTTACCCGCCTGCGCGATATGGGTGTCGAGCCATTTCTGCTCTCATCCAGCCTGATCGGCGTTCTTGCGCAACGCCTGGTCCGCGTCCTCGACGACGACACCAAGATTCCATATGTCGCGCGGGAATACGAATGTCGAACCCTGCATGTGGATCTGGCCGCTCCGCCAACGCTTTATCGACCGCTTAATGACGACCCCAGCGGATATCGTGGCCGCACCGGCATTTATGAACTGATTGCGATCGACGACACGATGCGCACAATGATCCACGATGGCGCGAGTGAGCAGAACTTCGAAAAATATGCGCGAACGCTGACGCCGAGCATCAGGGATGATGGCCGACGCCGTGTCCTCGCGGGCGACACGACGCTGGAAGAAGTATTGCGCGTCACTCGCGCGGATTGAAGAACGTCATTCAACGTTGGTAACCGGAAGCCATGGGCGCCTTTGAATTCGTAGCACTCGACAAGAAAGGAAAAGAGTCGAAGGGCCTCCTGGAAGGTGACACGGCGAAACATGTCCGCCAGTTGCTGAGAGAGCGCCAACTCCTCCCGGTCAGCGTTACCGAGGTCGCACAAAAAGAATCGAGACGACAGACGACATTTTCACTGCGTCGCGGACTATCGGCCGGGGAGCTCGCACTCGTAACACGGCAGCTCGCAACCCTGGCAGAAGCCGGACTACCTCTCGAAGAAGCACTCCTTGCCGTCAGCCAGCAGAATGAGAACCCGCGTGCGCAGAGCATTCTGCTTGGCGTCCGCGCGCGGGTGATGGAAGGCCACACGCTCGCCGACGGACTGGCGGATTTTCCGCAGGCTTTTCCCGATCTTTACCGGGCGACTGTCGCGGCTGGCGAACAATCCGGACATCTCGATGCCGTTCTCAATCGACTCGCAGACTTCACAGAGTCGAGACAGATGTTGCAGCAGCAGATTCGCAACGCAATGATTTACCCGATAGCGCTGGTCGTCACGGCGGTCGCCATTATCAGTTTCATGCTGGCGTATGTGGTTCCCAAGGTCGTATACATCTTCGAGAACTACGATCAGCAGTTACCGTTGCTGACCCGGGTGATGATCGCATCCAGCGATTTCATCAGAGGTTATTGGTTCGCCATCATCGCCGTCATCGCGCTGATCGTCGCCGGGATTCGCTATTTGCTGAAAAAAGAAGGGCCGCGACGCCGCTACCACAAAATTCTGCTGAAGATTCCGGTCGTTGCCAGGTTGACTCGCGGCATCAACACGGCGCGATTTACCCAGACGTTGAGCATTCTCGCCGGCAGCGGCGTGCCCATCCTCGAATCACTGAGAATTGCCGCGCAGGTCGTAATCAACATGCCAATGCGTGAGGCGGTCGAAGAAGCATCGCACCGGATTCGTGAAGGGGCGATGATCAGCCAGTCTCTCGCCACCAGTAAATTATTCCCTCCTATGACCACGCACCTGATTTCCAGCGGCGAGGCAAGCGGCAAACTCGAAGAGATGCTGGCCCGCGCGGCGACCAACCAGGAAAGAGAGGTCGACGGGCTGGTAGCGACATTGCTCGGTATCATGCAACCATTGCTGGTCATCGTCATGGCGTTCATTGTGCTCCTCATCGTGCTCGCCATTCTCCTGCCAATTTTCGAAATCAATAACCTGATCCGCTGACCTTCCCGGCGCAAGCTGCTGGTATTGCTGGTTTTCGCGGGTCTCAATTGTGTCGATCAACTCCTTGCACGCTGTTTTTTTTCGCGGTATACAGGCAAAACGAATCATGGACGACCGCACTGTGTAAGGATTTAAATACGTCATATCTGAGGGTTGTGGCTATGAGCAACGAGATCGGTAAAGCGATGTCGGACGATGCTGAAGAAGTCGAAGTCGATAACGATGAAGATCTCATTGATGACGACGAAGATATCGTTGACGACGACGATGATTTCTCGGACACGGTCATTCTGTCCGAAGCGGACTCAGATGACGATGATGACGAAACGTCGACTGCCGAGATCAACGTGGAACGACTCATGGCGGAGCTGGAAAAGTCAAATGACCAGCAGGATGCTGCGCGACGAAAGGAAATTCGGCGGCGATTGGAAGAGCTCGCGGAAGAAAAATCCTTCGAAGATACTTACGCTATCGATTTTGACGAATCCTGAATTTACCAGTCACCTGAAGTTTCTTGACTTGACGGCAAGTTCTCCAAGCAGCGCACTGTGATCGATGAGTTTCCTGGCGATCACATGAATCACTTTCCCTTCTTTTTGTAACTCTCCTTGCACGCCCATCAGGCGAGCATTCAGCAGGACATCACGCTGCTCCTCGGCGACTTTTTTCCAGACAACCAGGTTGCTGCAACCCGTTTCATCTTCAAGCGTGACGAAGGTGACGCCGCTTGCCGTGCCGGGCCGTTGCTTCGTGATAACCAGCCCGGCAATACGAATGTTCCTCCCTGGCGACATATCCTCAAGCTCCGCAGCAGCGACATATCTCCAGGCATCCAGGTGTTCGCGAATGAGTGCCACAGGGTGGCGGCCAAGTGTCAGGCCAAGGCTTTGGTAATCGGCGACGATATCCTGGCCCTCTGTCGGTCGCCTCAGCATTGGCACGGCTTCGTATCGGTCCAGCGACGGGAAAAGCGGCGTTGGTTCCTCCACACCCGCTACCGTCCAGCGAACCTTGTGCCGGTGTCCTGCAAGGGATTTCAACGCACCCGCCGCTGCCAGCGCACTCAGTTCGCGTCGGTTGAGCCCGGTTCGCTCGAGAAATTGCTGGATGCTTTGATACGGGCTTTCTCTCTTTGCAACGATGACCTGCCCGGCTGACTCGGGCAATCCCTTGACCTGCCGCAAGCCGAGTCTCAATGCCGGCTTGCCACTTTGTGTGCTCTCGAGGCTGGAATCCCAGGCACTTTCGTTCACATCGACAGGCCGTACCGGGACGCCATGACGCCGGGCATCCTGTGTCAACTGCGAAGCGGAATAGAACCCCATCGGCTGGCTGTTGAGCAATGCACAGGTAAACGCCGCCGGCTCATGGCATTTGAGCCAGCACGACACATAAACGAGTAATGCGAAACTGGCGGAATGGGACTCCGGAAAACCATATTCACCGAAACCCAGGATTTGCTGAAAGATCTGGCGAGCGAAACCTTCGTCGTAGCCACGCTCCTGCATGCCCCGAATGAGTTTTTCCTCAAAAGGGCCAAGCCCGCCACGCCGCTTCCAGGCGGCCATCGCTCGTCTTAAACTGTCCGCTTCGCCCGGCGTGAAACCGGCTGCGACGACGGCCAGTTGCATCACCTGCTCCTGGAAGATAGGCACGCCCAACGTGCGTTGCAGAACCTCTCTGACTTCGTCACTCGGATATTCGACAGCCTCTTCACCACTGCGGCGGCGAAGATAGGGGTGCACCATATCGCCCTGAATGGGTCCCGGCCGTATGATCGCTACCTCGATTACCAGGTCGTAATAACAACGTGGCTTCAGTCGCGGCAGCATGGCCATCTGTGCCCGTGATTCGATCTGGAAAACACCCATCGTGTCCCCATCACAAATCATGTCATAAACAAGCGGATCCTCGGCCGGCACTGTAGCCAGCGTGTATTCGCGTCCGTCGTAATCTTTTATCAGGTCAAAACTGCGTCGAATGGCCGTGAGCATGCCAAGCCCCAGCACATCCACCTTGAGCAGGCCCAGATCCTCAAGATCGTTTTTTTCCCATTGAATAACCGTGCGATCGGCCATCGTGGCATTTTCGACCGGTACCAGCTCGGACAACGGCCCGTTCGAAATCACGAAACCACCAACATGCTGTGAAAGATGACGTGGAAAACCCATCGCCTGCCGCACGAGGTATAAAAGTCGTTTTATCAGCGGGCTCGCCGGATCCAGTCCTGCTTCCAGGACACGACTATCATCGACTTCCTCGCCATCCCACCACTGCATCGACCTGGCCAGCCTGTCGACCTGCAAACCACTTAATCCCAACGCCTTGCCGATATCACGTAACGCACTTCGTGGACGATACGTGATGACCGTCGCAGCGAGCGCCGCCCTTTCCCTGCTGTATTTCTGATAGATGTACTGAATGACTTCTTCGCGACGCTCATGCTCGAAATCGACATCGATATCCGGCGGTTCGTTGCGCTCTTTCGAAATAAACCGCTCAACCAGCGTCGCCATGCGCTCGGGGTCCACTTCGGTGATGCCGAGACAAAAACAGACCGCAGAATTCGCCGCCGAGCCACGCCCCTGGCAAAGGATGTGCTGGCTCCTGGCAAAAGCAACGATGTCATACACCGTCAGAAAAAAGGGTTCGTACTTCAATTCACGAATCAGTTCGAGCTCATGTTCAACCAGTATTCTCACTTTCTCGGGAGTACCTGCCGGCCAGCGCTTCTGCATGCCCTCCTGGGTCAGGTGCCGCAACCAACTCGTCGGTGTTTCTTCTCTTGGCACAAGTTCATCGGGATACTCGTAACGCAGCTCGTCCAATGAAAACTGAATCGAATCGGCGATGCGAAGTGTTTCCTGCAACAGTTCGCGGGGATAGATCCTGCTGATGGTCTCTTGCGGCCTTAGATATCGCTCGCCGTTGGGATAAAGAGCAAAACCGGCCCGGTCGAGCGTTACGCCTTCGCGAATAGCCGTCAGGGTATCCTGCAGGGCCCGGCGTTCACGACTGTGCATATGCACGTCGCCACTGGCTACGAGCGGGAGATTCAACGCCTGACTCAAATGTTGCAGTCGTTCGAGGCGCAAACGCTCCAGCCCGTCTGCCAGGAGTTCCACCGCTATCCATAAACGACCACAAAAGACTTCCGTAATCCATGCGTCTTCTGCGCTCAACAGCAACTGGTTGCCAGGAACCCACAGCACAAGACAATCAATCAATCCATCATGAAAATCATCGGCGGTGACTTTGTAGCTGCCTTTCCTTGCGGCACGCCTGCCATGGGTAATGAGACGGCAAAGTGCTGCATACCCTGCCCGACTTTGCACGAGCACGACGAGTTTCAGTGTGCTTTCGAGACGGAACTCGGAGCCCACAATCAATTTCTTAAGACCGCTTTCCTTTGCCGCCATATGCGCGCGAACCACGCCAGACACAGAACACTCATCGGTGATTGCCAATGCTTCGTAACCGAGCTTCACTGCTGTCTCAACGAGTTCTTCAGGGTGAGAGGCACCCCTCAGGAAGGTGAAATTACTTAAGGAATGCAACTCGGCATAGCCGCTCATTCGAACGTACCGTGTAAATGCTCCTTCATTTTGGTAACCGGGTTCACCCGAACATCCCGTGCAGATACCAAAGGCGACGGTGGCTATCCTTGCCACGATCCCGGTAAACCCAGAGGCGCACGCCACGCGGATTACTGGCGACAAAATAATCCCTGGCGATGCCGTCATCATCCCACCAGCCTGTCTCGAGGCGCTCAGGTCCACTCAGTAATTTCAACTTGCCCTCGTAACAGGGCAAGCCCTGCTCCGTTCTGAGTAGCTCGGGCTTCTGCAACATCCACAGCGGTCGCTGCAACACCAGGCTGTTGGTACGCCGGATGCCTGCCAGTAACCCGGACGCATCAGGATAGCCCTGATAGCCCGTCACGCTCGCGCAATGCGGCACCCCATCGAATGCATTTCGTCGCTGCCAGGCATGTTGCGGCCGGTGCTCGGCAACCGTCATGACCCCATGCACGGCCTCATCACCGATGCGGGCTGACAAGCGTTCTGCAAGGTGTGTAATCGAGGTGTTACGTTGTTGCCTTTCCTGCTTGTTGAATGGCAGGACATCTGTCTCCGCGGCAAACCGTTGTCCTTCTCCGCCGCGCAACTGAATAGCAATGACCGGTGCGGCAAGCACCATTCGATCGAACTTGATTTCCAGCAGTTCAAACCAGTGCTGAACAGCACGATCCGCCTGTATGCAACCCAACAGCAGGTGCGTTGCGGGCGCCTGCAGATGAAAAAAAACAAACTCGATCTGTTGCACCGCCATCTGCCGGCTCAGGAGAAAACGTTCGAGTTTCATCAATAACTCCTGGCAGGCAGTCAGGAGCAAAGCGCTGTCGCTCTCTTCTTCGTTCAGATCGAAATCCGCCACAAACCGTTCGGGCGCCCGGTAACTGACACGCGGATCCGGCATGCGGCCGAGAGCCCGATCGAGTTCCAGTAAGCGCATAGCAGTAAAACGTTTGGCAAAACCCTGCCGCGGCAGACGTAGTGTTTCGCCAATTGAAGTGACGCCCATTCCTTTCAGTGCGGCACAGATAGTTTCCGGCCAGCGAAGACAGTGAATGGACAGGGGACTGAGTTTTCCAACCAGGTTTCGTACATCGCGAATACAAACCTTTTGCCCGGCTCGTGCCAACCAGGTAGCCGCAAGTGGTGTCGGTGCAATAGCCACCTCGACGTGAAAACCCTGGCTTTGAAGCCCCCT
>Ga0210123_1001917_pt1 | contig 10076 bp, 6 predicted proteins | sample Muzzi_PWB_D2_FD_185535 | JGI IMG/M metagenome (GOLD analysis project Ga0210123, IMG submission 185535) | Wetland microbial communities from San Francisco Bay, California, USA, that impact long-term carbon sequestration - Muzzi_PWB_D2 (SPAdes) | ecosystem: Environmental > Aquatic > Marine >... | reverse complement strand
TCTACCCCTCGGCGTGGGAAGCAGAAGAGACAGGTTCACGGATAACAATTCGGAACGACGCCCCTTGGATCTGGATAAGGGGACAATCGAGTTTGATGGACCAGGGTGAAACCGTAGACGATTACATCACCGAATTATACAAACAGATTGGCGATACGGACAGTGCCCAGGTCACTGCCGACAAAACCACCATCCTTTGGGATGGTACAGAAGCGAGGGTAATTGAGTTCGCCCAGACTGAAGATGTACCCAAGGCCAACGTAACATTTCTCACCCGTGGCCGACGGGTGTTTCTAGTGCTGATCGCGGCCTCAGAAGACACGTTTGATGACTATCCAAAAACGATGGAGGCCATTGCGGCCAGTATGCACGTCGAAGAGCCGCGCCCCTACGGCATCTCCCGGAAGAACGCACTATTTTTGTCGGGTGGTCAACCTCGCACCCTTGATCCACCCCTGGTTAATGGCTCAGCCGGAGGCCTTGTTGGGGCCATCTTTAGTGGCCTGGTCATGCTGGATGAAAACCTGCAAGTCGTGCCTGATCTGGCTGATCGGTGGGAGGTCAGCGATGATGGTACAGTCTACACCTTTCATCTGCGCAACAACGCCTACTTCCATGATGGTAAGCCGGTTACCGCCCAAGATGTCAAATTCTCTTGGGAACGTGCCGCCGATCCGGCCACCGAATCTGACAAAGTAGAGACTTATCTGGGTGACATTGTCGGGGTCAAGGCCAAATTTCAGGGAGAGGCGGATGAAATATCGGGCCTTGAGGTCGTAGATGACCACACTTTGCGCGTGACCATTGATGGACCCAAAGTCTACTTTCTGGCCAAGCTAACCTATCCCACCTCTTTTGTGGTGGATGAGGAGAACGTGCAAGACGAGGATTGGGAGCACCATCCCAACGGTACCGGTCCGTTCCGGCTGGCCACCTGGGAGGACGACCGCTTAATTATTTTGGAACGCAACGACAATTTCTATCAGGAACCGGCCAAAATGGACCACGTTGTTATTATGATGTACGAAGACGTGTCGATGTGGATGTATGAAAATGATGAAATTGATCTGACCGGTGTCGGCACGAGCAGTATAGAGCGTGTTACCGACCCCAGCGACCCACTCAACGCCGAGCTTCACACCTGGCCCAGCTTATGCACGACACGCCTCATTTATGATGTGACTATGCCCCCCTTTGATGATCCACTGATCCGCCAAGCCTTTGCCTACGCCGTTGACCGGCAAAAGCTGATTGATGTTGTGCTCAAAGGGATGGCCCAACCGGCCCACACCATTTTACCGCCCGGTATGCCTGGCTACAGCCAGGATATTACGGGTCCAACCTTTGACCCTGACCAGGCCAGAGATATGTTGGCCCAATCAACGTACGGTAGTGCTGATGCCTTACCCGAAATCACCTTTACAACCAGCGGCCTGGGCGGAGACCTGTCGGCCTTTGACTCGGCTCTGATTGATATGTGGCGCACCCACCTGGGCGTCGAAGTGACCGTGGAGCAGTTAGAACCCATCTCATTCCTTACTGAAATTCGCGATCACCACGGCCAAATTATAGATTTAGGCTGGTGTGCGGACTATCCCGATCCTGAGAATTTTCTTGATGTGCTCTATCACTCCCAAGCGCAAGAGAACTTGGGTTACTATAGCAACCCCGAGGTTGACGAATTGTTGGAAAAGGCACGCATTGAATCCAATGTTGAAGCTCGCTTAGCCCTTTATCATCAAATCGAACAAATGATTATTGATGACACGCCCGACATTCTGCTTCACCATAGCCAAAATCGGTTACTGCTCAAGCCCTATCTCGAAGACTACCTACTCAGCCCAATTGGCCTGGCCTTAAGGTGGCGTATTGCATCGATTGAACGCCCCACTGAATTCCCGTAATTGTCTGGCATAGTTTCGTCCCGAATCGACTAGTCTAATTGGATTTGGTGTAAGAAAATATAAACCAGTTATGAAAAATTGAAAGAAGAAGACCAATGGAAGATATAAACAAAAATACAGAAGTTGAACAAAAAAGAAGTCCCGGCTCACGGAGCCGAATGGTGGGCAAAATTATTGCCGCCGTTGTAGTCGTCATCTTGCTGGCTATTGGCATCGGCGTAGGTAGTTTTTTCTACCAACGTTCACAGGCGGACAGTCATTGGCAGCAGGCCGTCCAGTTGGAAGAGCAAGGTCAATGTGAGCAGGCAATAGAGGCATATACGGCTGCTCTGACAGTCTGGCCGGCTGCGGCGCGCCAGCACGATACCGAGGCGTTGGCCAGGCGGGGCGAATGCTATGTTCACACCGGCCAATATCGAGAAGCGATTGCCGATCTGGACGCCGTCTTGGGTCGCGATCCCAACCAAATGCCAGCTCATCTGCTCCGGCTTGAAGTGCGCCTCGCCTTGCAAGAAAAACAAGGCGCACTGTCAGAGATTGACCAAATCCTTATGCTTGACAACACGGTCGCTGCCCCTTATCTGACACGGGCCGAGTTCAATTTTAACGATAACAACTTTGCTCAGGCCGCCGCCGACACTGACCGGGCTATCGATTTGGATAACACCCTTCTGGAAGCTCACCTTTTGCGTGGTGCCAGTTACTTCTACTTGCAATCATACGAAACAACGTTAGCTGCTACCGACCAGGCTATCAAATTGGATCCCGACTCGGCCTTAGCTCATGCCTACAAGGGTACCGCACTCTTTTTCCTCAACCAAGAAGATGAGGCCTTAACCGCCCTGGACCACGCTATAGAGCTTGATCCCAACCTGGCCACAGCTTATGCCTTTCGGGCCCGGCTGTATCTGGCTCAAGACAATGATGCCACCGCGCTGGCTGAAGCTGACAAAGCAATTAACTTGGGCGTCGAAACCGATCCCGCCGTAGCCCTGGCCTACGCCGTGCGGGCTGCGGCACATATTGACCAGGAAGATTTTGAGGCAGCACGGGCCGATATTGACACTGCCTTAGCCCTGAATCGACACCTGCCAATGGTTCATTTGGTTTCCAGCCACCTTAACTTCAGTCAAGAAAAATACGAAGCTGCGCTGGACGATATCCACATAGCCCTTACCCTGGAGCCAGAACTGGCTGAAGGCTATGGGGATCGTTCGACCGTATTCGCTGCCTTGGGCCATATGGAGCAAGCCGTGAGTGATGTCAACCAGGCTATCGAACTTGATCCCGCTCTTGACAGGGCTTACGCTCACCGCGCAGACCTTTATATGCTCCAAGAAGGTAAAGACCAGCTTGCTCTAGCCGATCTGGATCGAGCCATTGAGCTTGATCCGACGGAAGCGTACTACTACGCCAGCCGGGGGTATATTTTGTTCCAACAAGGGAAATATGATCAGGCGCTCGCCAATCTGAATCAGGCTATTGAACTCAATGCAAACGAAGCCGACTACTACGCACAGCGCGGAGACATCCATTATTGGCGAGAGGATTATGATGGGGCCCTGGCAGATTTTGAGAAGACGATTGAGTTGGAATCAGACAACCTGTACGCTCAGGCAAGCTTGGTAGATATTTACGCCACTCAAGAAAAATATCAACAAGCTCTCTCAACTGCTGACCGCCTTGTAGCGGTGGCTATGAAGGAGAACGACGAAATGGCGGCTATAGCCTACGCTGAGCGAGCCCGGGTCAACCTTCTGCTTGAGGATAAAGAGGCCGCGCTTCCGGACCTGGACCGGGCCATTGAGCTTAATCCTGAGATTTCATGGCCATACGGTCGGCGCGGTTATCTTTACCTCCTGGACAACCACGTGGAAGAGGCACTATTCGATCTGACGCAAGCCCTAGAACTCGATCCTGGCCAGACAGATGTGTATGTGTTTCGGGCCAAGGCCTATCTTCAGAGTGAAGATCCAGCCAGCGCCATCCGCGATGCTACCGTTGCCCTTGAGCGGGATTCAACGATGATAGATGCATATGATACGCGGGCTACAGCCTACCTGTTCCTGGGAGACAGTTTGTCGGCCCTTATGGACTACTCCCGGATAATCGAACTGGATACTGGTAATGCCCTGGCCTATGCCTACCGCGCTGAGATGCTGGCTTACCAGGGCGAGCTGGATAAGGCTCTAGCCGATGCCAATAAGGCCATTGAATTGGCACCTGACGCCGTCGAAGGCTATATCAACCGTGGATTCATCTATTTAAGCCGGGAAGAGCTTGAGAAAGCTATCGATGACTATACCGAGGCTATCAAACTAGACCCCAACAATTCCTTAAGCTACCGCGGCCGAGGGGCTGCCTACGATGCTCTAGAAAAACGCGATCTGGCCATCGCTGACTACAGTCAAGCTATTGAGCTAGATCCGGACACAGCACTTAATTATGTGTGGCGAGCCGACAACTACCTTCGCTTAGAAGAACAAGAGGACGCAATTGCCGATCTGGAAACTGCCCTAACCCTGGCTGACACGGTGGACGACATCGCTCTCATCGAGAGTGAAATCGTCCGCTTGACCCGGCCTACTCCCACCCCTGTGCCTACTCCTCAACCATCACCCGTTTACGTTCGTTATCAGGATATCGGCGGCAGTTTTTCATTTAGCCATCCCCAACACTGGGGCATCATCAGAGCCGAGGCTGGCCTGGTTATCGTAACCGGTCCGGCAGAGGACGAGCCAGTTATAACTGTCTTTGCCTTCGAGGATCAGGCCCCCGAACCTGCTTCTGTTGCGGAGTTAATGGAGTTTTTCAAAGCGGGGTTGGCTATGGACGAGTCACGGGGGTATACCGCCTTGGCTGACGAACAGGTGACCATCGCCGATTTGGTGGCAGCCAGGCACGTTTACCGGTTCTCTTCATCCGTGGAATTTGGTGCTCTCGACGTTATTGGTGTCGCCGTCATCACTCGTCGCGGCAGCAACATCGTACTTCTGAACGCAATGCTTCCCGAGACGACCTACGAGGATCACAGAGCGACAATAGACGAAATTGTAGCCAGTCTCGTGGTTAATTGAAAATCTGCCTTAATCGGCTGAACCAAACTGCTAGTTTGGCCCTTACGACAACCTCGCCCGGAAGCACAAACTGTTGCCGTCGATTGAGTTTGAGAAAGTACAGCAATGAAATTGCAGTATTAGGGCAGTCGGAGATAAAGCAATGTCTGAACAGCAAGGACCCTCTGTTGGATGGAGGTTTGGGCTGCAGTTGTTCAATAACAATTTCATATCATATCGAAAAAAGGTATGGCCCTGGCTGGCAATCCTCCTGGTTCTGCTGGCTACCACTCTTCAACTGCGCCACCAGGGACGTTTTTGGCTCTGTCCCTGCGGCCAGTTTTACTTCTGGTGGAGCAACATCTGGGATGCGGGCAGCTCACAACACCTATTTGACCCCTACAGCTTTACCCACCTGCTGCACGGAATTCTATTTTTCTGGCTGCTGGTCTGGAGCCTGCCCCAGCTCTCGCCGGATTGGCGGCTCAGCCTGGCCATCTTCATTGAGGCATTGTGGGAGATGTTTGAGAATTCCGAATTGATTATCCGGCGTTACCGTGAAACGACGGCTACGGTCGGTTATCAAGGTGACGCCATTGTTAACTCGTTGAGCGATATTCTGATCATCGGCATGGGATTTTATCTGGCTTCTTATCTGGGGCTCCGCCGCTCGATGCTGTTATTTGTGGTGACGGAGATTCTCCTCATCCTGACCAGCCGAGACAGTCTAATTCTGGCGATGGTCATGTTCGTCTACCCGACTGATGCCATCAAGGCCTGGCAGATGGCGTATTAGTTCTTAATTTGTGGAATCAGCACTAATAATTGACTTAAATCAATAAATGCACACTGCATTTCATAGTTAAAGCTAATATCATTGCCATGCACTGGGCCGTTTTGTTTACCTATATGGTCTCCTTTATTGGCTATATGGTAACCGGGTGGGGGCCAATATTACTGGTGCTTCTGCTTGGCACCTTCATTAGAACCGTGGGAGGTGGCACTATCTGGGTTTACTCATCCTCACTCTTGCAGATGATTGTCCCCGATAAATATCTAGGCCGAGTTTTTGCCTTTGATATCGCCATGATGACGCTGGCCTCCTCCATTTCGACTCTGTGGGTTGGTTGGGCCAGAGATAGCTTGGGCTTTAGCCCTTATCAAGTCTGGTTGGTACAGGGTGTCATTCCATTGGTGGCAATGATTGGCTGGCTTATCTATGTGAATCTGCGTTTTAAACGACAGCCGGTGCCATCCACCCCACCCATTTAAAATATACCGCCTAATGACTGTACTAAAATCCTGTCTTTTTTATTGGTCTCCATCTGACCTCATGCCTGATGTACCCAATCACACTTTGCGGTTAAGTTCTTCTCCAGCCGCAAGTCAAGAATTCTTACCTCATGGTCACTTACCTCACCTTCGGCAATGTACTCAAGGGCGAGGGGTCCATAGAGAAAGACATCTTTTCCACCGATGGTCGATGATGCTTTGGTTGGTTCTATTAACAATAATTCATCTGTGCATTTTTTTGTCTCTGCTCTTATTATGATGGTCACTCAATCCAGTTGAGCATGCGTTCGTTTACGCCGTGATATTCTAGTCTAAATTGAGCTTGGATTTCTGGGGGGAAGAGTGGACGTGGATTACTACCATCGGCATTCATCACCCATATTTCCCACCATCCGGTACGATCGGTGACAAAAGCCATTTGTGAACCATCTGGTGACCAGGCGGGTGAAGTACTGTTGTATTGTGGATCGGCCAAAATGGGCGGTTTGGTCAAACGCTTTCGCTCGCCTGTCTCCAGTTCCAATGTATAAACCTCCCAATGATCGTGCTGTTTGTAAGTCAGTGCCATAGTCTGACCATCAGGAGAGAAAACCGGCCCGGTGTCTCGCAAATCTCTTGTGATGGGCCATTGCCGACCATTGGTAACATCAAGTTGCATTAGCCCCTTATCACCATCATAGACAACACGCCAGGGGTTCCGCAGATCCCAGGCCGGATTGTAGCTATATGCATCAGAAGGTAAATCTTCAAACTCTCCCGTCGCCACGTCAATGAGGCGCAATCGCCACTGCAAATCCTCAAAAGGCAGGTAACAAATATCGACTTCACCATTGCGGCCAACATGAAGACTGGTGACGGTTATGTTGATCTTTGGAATATTAATCTCCTGACCAGGCTTAAAATTTCTGCATCGCTCGCTTGGGTCACGCAAGCCACCGTGCTGGAAAGAGATAACAATTTTCTGCCCATCCGGTGACCATGTAGGCGACTTTGGCTGGCGGATATCGCCCAGTATGGCTCGCTCGCCGGTACCATCCACCTTGATAGTGTACAGCGTCCCAAATTCAGCGCCATCCCAACGGGTAAAGGCTACCTCCTGTCCGTCTGGCGACACAACCGGGTCAATAACGCCGTTGGTCAAAAGACGCTGATCGCTACCATCGACATTAATTCTGTATAACTCGCCGCCACTGCCGGTCATAAAAATCAATTTACCCCTTAAGCCACCATTATCACCGACGGAGACAGGTGTTGACAAAGAGGGAACAGGTGGAGGTGAGATTACAGTCGCACTATCTAGCCCTGCGCCTAATAGGCGGGTATAGGGCATTTGGCCCGAAATCCAGCCAGACCCACCATCTTCTATAATTACTTGCAGCCAGTCGCTCTTTGGATTGACCCCAATAACTTCAAACACATCACCAGCCTGAGCAACATTGATAATAGGATAATCAACGCCCGGCCCCTGCCGCACATTGAGCCAAGCCACTAAAACCTCAACCTGTGGCCGGACGTTGGATGTGGGGGAGGTCGGCGTTATCGTTGGCAAGTTCACCGGTGTGGGGAAGAAAGTGGGCGTTGCGCTTGGCAGTAGGATGGGAGTAACGGTGGGGGAGGCATCATCAGGTTGCGACTGATTTTGGACAGTGGCAGAACGGTCGAGAGGCACAATTGTTGGGGTAGGTGTATTTTTGTTGGTTGCACAAGCAATTAGGACGAGCAGCAGGAGAATGGGTGATAGTCGTTTTAGTGAAATTAAAATTGTCTTCATATGTCTTACAAAAATCCTTACTCATACCGCAGCGCATCGATTGGCTTAAGTCGGGCGGCGCGGGTAGCCGGATAGACACCAAAAAATAAACCGATGGCTACAGCAAAGCTAGTGGCCAATACAACCGAGCCAAATGTGACGACCGCCTCTTCAAAGTCAGGGATAAGTTGGGGTAGCAATGCGGAGATACCATACCCCAGGCCGATGCCGACAAACCCTCCAGCCAGGGATAGAACTATAGCCTCCACCAGAAACTGAAGCAGGATATCGCGCCGTTTGGCCCCAACAGCCTTGCGAATGCCGATTTCACGGGTGCGCTCGGTCACGGAGACCAGCATAATGTTCATAATCCCAATACCCCCCACCAACAATGACACGGCTGCAATCGTCCCCAAAAAGGCCGAGATACCGGCAAGAATGCTGCTGCCAAATTGGAGCAATTCGGCCTGGCTAATGATGGTGAAATCCTTCTCATCATCCGAGCCAAGGCGATGGCGTTCACGTAGCACTTCGTCAATATGGCTTGAGACCGCCTCCATCCGGTCTTGTGTGACCACTTGCACATAAATCGTCGACACAATCAAATCACCTCGAAATGCACCGGCATTATATAGACGGGTTTGGGCAGCGGTTATTGGAATCAAAATCTTGTTATTTTCTTCGCCAAAGATGCCTCGCTCTTTCTCGGCCAGCACGCCAATCACCTCAAATGGCGTACCGTTTAGCTTAATCATCTGGCCCAGAGGATACTCATAGGATTCAAACAACTCGCTGGCTACGCTAGACCCCAGCACGGCCACCCGTGCCCGCCGGTCAACATGAGCCTGGGAGATGAAATCACCCATAACCAGAGTGACATTGCGCACACTTTGGTAATCGGGCACGATACCGGTGATGGAACTATCCATTTCTCTCTGGCCTCGTGTTACGATGTTTGGATTGCCAGTATACTCAGGTGCTATAGCCAATACATCAGGGACAAAGACAGGATCGGCTATGGCTTCCACATCTCCCATCGTCAGCGGTTCGGGAGACTTTGGCCGGCGGCGAGCCTCCCGGCTGGATGGCCCGTCCTCCCCGTTACCAAAGATGTCAACGTTGCCGGGAATGATCCACAATACGTTAATCCCCATACTCTCAATCTGCTGACTAAAGCCTTTCTCGAAACCCTTCCCAATCGACAGCAAGGCAATGACCGAAGCCACCCCAATAATTACGCCCAACATCGTTAGGAAGGTTCGCAATTTATTAACGGTCAGTCCTCTCAGAGCAATCGCCACACTTTCCCAAAATTGCATGATCTATACTCCGTTTGCTCTAATTTTGTGGGACATCGGCATATCTTCAATGATACGCCCATCGACAAGGCGCACGACGCGCTGGGTGTGTTCGGCGATGTCCAGCTCGTGGGTCACAAGAATTATGGTAATATTCCGTTCCTCATTCAAACGCTGAAAGATAGCCATAAGCTCCAGGCTCGCTTTAGAGTCGAGGTTGCCGGTTGGTTCATCGGCCATGATGATGGCCGGTTGGTTGACCAGCGCCCGGGCAATTGCCACACGCTGTTGCTGCCCTCCCGACAGTTCATTTGGCTTATGGTGGAGGCGGTCACCCAGGCCAACCATCTCCAGCGCGGCTGCGGCCAGCTTGTGTCGTTTACGTCGCCCTACTCCAGCGTAGACAAGCGGCAATTCCACATTGCTCAGGGTATTGGTACGAGGGAGCAGATTGAAGGTCTGAAAGACGAAGCCAATCTGCTGACCCCGAATTTCAGCCAATTGATTGTCATCCAGGCGAGCGACATCGACTCCGGCCAAATAATACTCGCCGGTGGTCGGCTGGTCCAAACAGCCCAAGATGTTCATCAGGGTCGACTTGCCGGAGCCGGACGGCCCCATAATCGAAACCAGTTCGCCCTGGCGAATTTGCAGTGAGACCTGGTCTAAAGCATGAACCTGCACCTGGCCCATTTCATAAGTCTTAGTTAAGTCTTTGGTATCAATGACAAGATTATTAGTCATCACTAATTCTTACAGCTACAGACTCGGGGTG
>Ga0210123_1001914_pt1 | contig 10091 bp, 6 predicted proteins | sample Muzzi_PWB_D2_FD_185535 | JGI IMG/M metagenome (GOLD analysis project Ga0210123, IMG submission 185535) | Wetland microbial communities from San Francisco Bay, California, USA, that impact long-term carbon sequestration - Muzzi_PWB_D2 (SPAdes) | ecosystem: Environmental > Aquatic > Marine >... | reverse complement strand
AGCGGGCCCGGCCGGTCGTCGAGCTCGTGGGCGATGGCGATGAAGACGCAACCACCCGGCTGGAACGGAGCGCTCTCCCACGCCATCCAGCGCTCGAAGAGGGCGCGGATCCGGGGCTCTCCACGGGGCTCCTTCAGGGCCGGGGCGACGACCGTCTCGATGAACCGGTCGACGGCCGTCTCCAGCACTTCGAGCTGGAGCTGCTCCTTCGACCGGAAGTGGGCGAAGAGGCCGCTCTTCGACAGCCCCACCTCCTCTGCCAGGCGGCCGATGGTCAGTCCTTCGAGCCCCAGGCGGCTCGCCGTGGCGAACGCCTGCTCCAGGACCGCGCCCTTGGTCTCCTCGCCCTTGCTCATGCGCCAGAAAATAGCACGACCGTGCGAATCTGTCCAGGCCCCCGTGGATCATCACCGTGTCGGGCCGCCCGCGGGCGGCGAAACGCCCACGGGCGGTGGCGTCGTTAGTAAGCTCCGGTCGTGAGCAGGCACACCGTGGCACCGCACCTGGTCCTCTCCCCGGTGGACGGCCTCGCCGTCCGGCCCCTGCCGGACGGGCGCCTGTTCGTTTCCGGCGGGGGCCGGTCGATCGCCCTGGGAGGGGTGGAGCCGGAGGACCTCCGCTTCGTGCTCTCCCGGGTCGACGGGCGCCGGACGGTGGACGAGGTGCTGGCGGCGGTGGTCGAGGCCGCCCACGACGGGGAAGCGCGGGAGGCGGTGCTGGGCCTCCTCTCGATTCTCGAAGAGCGGGGCTTCCTGGTGGAGGAGGCGGCCCGAGAGGCGGCGGGAGGAGAGCACCAGGCCGCGCCGGTGACGGTCGAAGAGCCCGCTGGCCGGCCCTTCCGGCCGGCCACGGTCGGCATCGTCGGGGGTGGCACCGCCGGCTACCTGGCGGCGCTGGCTCTCCGGCGTGCCCACCCGGAGCTGGCGATCACCCTCATCGAGTCGCCCGACGTGCCGATCATCGGCGTGGGCGAGGCGACCACTCCGCTCCTGCCGCAGTTCCTCCACGCGGATCTGGGTCTCGACGTCCACCGCCTCTTTCGGGAGGTGCGGCCTACCCTCAAGCTCGGCATCCGGTTCGAGTGGGGTGCGGGCGACGGGTTCTCCTATCCGTTCGGCACCCTCGACCTCGTCGCGACGCTCGTCCACGAAAGCTCCCTCGAAGGTGCGTCGTTTGCGGGTCTGCTGATGGCGGCGGGCTCCCTGCCTCTAATCCCCGAGGCTTCCGGGGTGCGCTCGGGCCTCGGTACCGAGGTCGCCTACCATCTGGACAACCGGCGCTTCGCCGCCTACCTGGCCCGCCGCGCCGCCGAGGCCGGGGTGGAGCATCTGGAGGCGACGGTCGATCGTGTGGAGCTCGCGCCGGACGAGGAGGAGGTCACCGCCCTCCACACCCGGGACGGGCGGCGGCTCGCCTTCGACCTCTACGTCGACTGCTCCGGCTTCCGCTCCCTCGTGATGGGCGAGGCTCTCGGCTCTCCCTTCGTCTCCTACGAGCGCTCGCTCTTCACCGACGGCGCCCTGGTCGGCGCCGCCCCCCACGACGGCCCGCTCCTTCCCCACACCGTGGCCACCACCCGGGAGGCGGGCTGGTCCTGGCGCATCCCGCAGCCGGAGGAGAACCATCTGGGGTCGGTCTTCAGCTCCGCGTTCACCACGGCGGAGCAGGCGGAGGAGGAGCTCCGCGCCGCCCACGGCGGGCTGGGCGCCAGCCTGGGACAGGTCCGGGTGCTCCGCTTCCGGCCGGGTCGCCGCCGGCACTTCTGGACCGGGAACGTGGTCGCCCTGGGCAACGCTTACGGTTTCGTCGAGCCCCTCGAGTCGACCGCTCTCCACCTGCTGATCCGCCAGATCCTGCTGCTCGTCGACTTCCTGCCGTTGCCGGAGGACCCCGGGGTCCATGCCGAGCGCCAGGCCCGACTCGACCGTCTGGTCGCGGACCACTGGGACTACGTGGCCTGGTTCCTGGCGCTCCACTTCAAGCTCAACCGCCGTCTCGACACCCCGTTCTGGCGGGCCTGCCGGGAGGAGGTGGATGTCTCGCGCCACGGTGAGCTGATCGAGGCGTTCCGCGAGCGGGGGCCGCTCAGCGTCCGAGCGGAGGGCGCGAACGGCTCGCCGGGCGCCGAAACGGAGTTCCGCTACCCGGACCCGCTCTGGGGCCCGGAAGGCATCGACACCCTGCTCCTCGGCCAGGGGGTGCCCTGCCCGCTGCCAGAGCCCGCGGAGCCCCGGAAGGCCTATCGGGAGCGCCTTGGCCGGCTCCGCTCCCTGGCCCGTCAGGCGCTTCCGGCCGGCGAGGGTCTCCGGCTGCTCGCCGAGCGCCCCGAGCTCCTCGAAGCCTTCGCCGAGAGCTTCCGCCGCCGCGGCCCGGCGTCGGCCGCGCTTCGCTCCCGGAGCGCCACCCGAGGAAACTCGCGGCCTCCAATTGCGTAAACTCGGGGAGCACACCTCCCCCGAGAGAACCACGCCTGAAAGGGACCCCCATGCATCGATACTGGCCGTTCGTTCGACCGACTCGGGCCTTGCCGGCCCGTGCCCTGATCCTTCTCGCCATCTTTGCCATCTTCGCGACGTTCGCCATGGTCGCCCCCGCCGCGCCGGCCTCCGCCGCCGAGGTGGTACCGACCGACGACAGCCTGACGCGCCTGCTGCGTTACCCGGACATCGAAGGCGACACCATCGTTTTCGTCTACGCGGGTGACATCTGGAGGGTCGGCGCCGAGGGCGGCACCGCCCGCCGCCTGACCTCCCACGACGGGCTCGAGCTCTTCCCCAAGCTTTCGCCGGACGGCCGCTGGGTGGCGTTCACCGGCGAGTACAGCGGCACGCCCCAGGTCTACGTCATCCCGATCGAAGGCGGCCAGCCCCGCCAGCTCACCTTCCACAACGACGTCGGTCCGCTGCCGGCCCGGGGCGGGGTCGACAACCGCGTGGTCGACTGGACGCCGGACAGCGAGCGCATCCTCTACCTGCCCCACCGGGCGCCCTGGAGCGAGCGGATCGGCGTGCCCTACACCGTCCCCGCCGCGGGCGGCATGCCCGAGCCGCTCGGGCCGCCGCGGGGCGGCGGCGGCGCCTTCTCGCCGGACGGCACCAAGCTCGTCTACACGCCGATCGACCGCGAGTTCCGCACCTGGAAGCGCTACCACGGCGGCCAGGCTCAGGACGTCTGGATCTACGACCTGGAGCAGGTCTTCGCCCGGCGCCTGACCAACTACACCGGTACTGACAACCAGCCGGTCTGGGTGGGCGACACCATCTACTTCGCCTCCGACCGCACCGACAAGCTCAACCTCTACGCCCTCTCCCCGGACGCGCCTGAGGGTGCCGCGCCCCGCCAGGTGACCCACCACGAGACCTGGGACGTGCTCTGGCCGAGCGCCGGCACCAACGCCGTCGTCTACGAGGCGGGCGGCTGGATCTGGCGCTTCGATCCGGCGACCGAGACGACCGCGCCGGTGCCGATCCACGTCTACGGCGACTTCAAGGGCACGCTGCCCTTCTACACGAACGTCAAGGACACCATCCAGGGCGGGGACGTTTCGCCCACCGGCGCACGGGCCCTGTTCGACGCCCGGGGCGACCTCTACACCGCACCGGCCAAGGAGGGCGAGATCCGCAACCTCACCCGGAGCCAGGGCGTGCGCGAGCGGGACCCGGCCTGGTCGCCCGACGGCAGCCAGGTGGCCTACTGGAGCGACCGGACCGGGGAATACGAGCTCTACGTGCGGCCGGCCGACGGCACCGGTGACGAGCGCCGCCTGACCACCGACGGCGCCTCCGAGCCCACCTGGCGCTACGGCGCCGTCTGGTCGCCGGACAGCAAGAAGCTGGCGTGGGGCGACCGGAAGGCCCGCCTCCGGGTGATCGACGTCGCGAGCGGCGCGATCCAGGACATCGACCGCGACCCCAACAACGACATCAACGACTACCGCTGGTCGCCCGACAGCCGCTGGCTCGCGTACACCAAGACCGGCGACAACCAGCTCGGGAGCGTGTGGGTCTACTCGATGGAGGAGGGCAAGGCCTACCGGCTGACCGGCGAGGACACCCACGAGATGTCCCCCGCCTGGGACCCCGAGGGCCGCTACCTCTACTTCCTCTCCAACCGGGACTTCAACCTGACCTTCAGCGGCTGGGAGTTCGACTTCCTCTACACCGACCCGACCCGGGTCTATGTCGGTCTCCTGACCGACGGTGCCGACCCGCTCTTCCTGCCGGAGAGCGACGAGGAGCCCACCGGCAACGGTGACGAGAAGGCAGCCGACGGGGCCCATGGGGCAGACAGCAACGGCGACAAGGCCGAGCTCCGGGTCGAGATCGAGCCCGAGGGCTTCGACCGGCGGGTCCGGGCGATCCCGGGCGATCCCGGCAACTACGGAACCCTCTACGGGGTCGCGTCGGGCGTGCTCTACCTGGAGGCTGGCCCGCAAGGTGGCCCGGGCAAGCTCCAGCTCTTCGACCTCGAGGCCGAGGAGGAGAAGACCATCCTCGACGGAGTCGCGGCCTACCAGCTCGCGGCCGGGGGAGAGAAGGTGGGCTACGTCGCCTTCGGCCCCGGCGGCGCGACCTACGGCATCGCGCCCATCCAGCCGGGGCAGACGGTGGACGACACCAAGCTCGACCTCTCCGGACTGCAAATGAAGATCGACCCCAAGGCCGAGTGGCGGCAGGAGCTCGTCGACGCCTGGCGGATCCTCCGTGACTGGTTCTACGACCCGGGCATGCACGGCCTTCCCTGGCAGGCCATGCGCGAGCAGTACGAGCCCCTGGTCGAGCACCTGGCCCACCGGAGCGACCTGGACTACCTGCTGGGTGAGCTGGGGGGCGAGGTCTCGGCCGGCCACGTCTACGTGCAGCCGTCGAGCGGCTGGCAGGTCGAACGGCGCGAGAACGCCCTGCTGGGAGCCGAGCTCGCCGCCGATCCGTCCGGCTACTTCCGGATCGAGAAGATCTACCCCGGCGAAAGCTGGCACGAGGACTTCCGCTCGCCGCTCACCGAGCCGGGCGTCGACGTGGCCGAGGGCGACCTCGTCCTGGCGGTCGACGGTGTCTCGACCAAGGGCGTCGACAACATCTACCGCCTGCTCGAGAACAAGGCGGACCGGGTGATCACGCTCGAGGTCGCTTCGAGCGCCACCGGCGACGACGCGCGGACCGTGCGGGTGCGCCCGATCACACGGGACACGAACCTGCGGTACCTGGACTGGGTCCAGTCCCGTCAGCGGTACGTGGAGAAGGCCTCCGGCGGACGGATCGGCTACATCCATCTGCCGAACACGGCGGTCGAAGGCTCCCGCGAGCTGTGGAAGGGCTTCTACGCCCAGGCCAACAAGGAGGCGCTGATCCTCGACGACCGCTACAACGGCGGCGGCTTCATCCCGTTCGGCATGATCGAGCTCCTGGAGCGGCCGCTCCTGTCGTACTGGGCGCGGCGCAACGTCGCCCCCTTCACCACGCCCGGGTTCGTCCACCGCGGGCCCAAGGTCGCGCTCGCCAACGGCAACGCCGGCTCCGGCGGTGACGCCTTCCCCTACTACTTCCGCCAGCGCGGTCTCGGGCCGGTGATCGGTACCCGTACCTGGGGCGGCCTGATCGGCGTCTCCGGCAACCCGGGCCTGGCGGACGGCGGCCTGGTCACCGTGCCCACCTTCCGGTTCATCGACCTCGAAGGCATGTGGGCGGTCGAAGGCATCGGCGTCGAGCCGGACATCGAGGTCATCGACCGGCCCGACCTGGTGGCCAAAGGCATCGACCCGTCGCTCGACAAGGCGATCGAGGTGCTCCTCGAAGAGCTCGAGAAGAACCCGCCCAAGCCCCTCGTGATTCCGGAGCCCCAGCGCAACAACTGAGGACGGCTGAAGGCAGCCGCAGCCAGCAAACCCGCCCCGGGGGAGCGACCGCTTCCCCTGGGGCGGTACCTTCACGCTCGACGGCCTCCTCCGGCCGAACGGCGGCAGGAAAACACCCTCTCCGGTTCGAAGCGGCCGGACCTGTGCCGGCCGACCGCACCCAAGAGGGCGCGACCTCGTCGACCCCCGCCCGCCCGCGTGGCCCGGGCCACCCCGTCGCGCGTTGCGGGCGCGGCGGTCCCACTTCAAGCTGGGCCAGGGCGCGGGACCGGCCAGCCCGGCCCGCGACCCCCGCGTTTCCGAACAGCGCGCTCCGGGAGCCCCCATGGCGGCCACCCACCCCTCGCGCTCCCACTGCTGGCGCACCCGCCTGGGCCTTCTCGCGCTCGCGGCCCCGGTCCTGACCGGGGCGCATGCCGCCATGCCGATCGTCTCGGACAGTCCGCCGCGCCCGGCCGCAACCACCATCATCCTGCCGGCCCCCGCTACAGACGGCGCCCTGTCGCTCGAAGAGACCTTCGCCCGCCGCCGGTCCGTCCGCTCCTTCGCCGCGGAGCCCCTCACCCTGGAGCAGCTCTCCCAGATCCTCTGGGCCGCCCAGGGCGGTACCTACCGAGGCGAGCGCCGCACGGCCCCCTCGGCCGGCGCCCTCTACCCGCTGGAGCTCTACCTCGTGGTGGGTACGGTCGACGGCCTCACCCCCGGCGTCTACCACTACCGCCAGGGGAACCACGCCCTGGAGCGGACCCTGGAGGGGGACCTCCGCCGCTCCATGGCGGTCGCGGCGGTCGACCAATCATGGGTCGCGCGGGCCCCGGCGATCCTGGTGATCACCGCCGTCCACCGCCGGACGGCCATCAAGTACGGCACCCGCGCCGAACGCTACGTGGCGATCGAAGTGGGCTGCGCGGGGGAGAACGTCTACCTCCAGGCCACGGCCCTCGGCCTCGGCACCACCATGGTCGGCGCCTTCCAGGACGACCGTGTGCACGAGCTCCTCGACCTGCCGGCCGACCACCGTCCCATGGCCTTGATGCCCTTCGGGCGGCGCTGAGGCTCAGCCCCGTTCCGCTCCCGCAGCCTCCCGCGCCCGGACAACCAGATCCTCCAGCACCTCGTAGGGCTGAGCGCCGACCACCCCGTAGCCGCCCGCGGCGTAGGTGGGGACGCCGGTCACGCCCAGCTCCCGGGAGCGTTGCCAGTCGCGGTCGACCGCCTCCCGGAAGGTCCGCTCCTCGAGCACGCGGCGGGCCTCCTCTTCGGGCAGACCCACTTTCCGCACCACCTCCAGCAGCACCGCGGGCCGGGAGATGTCCTTGGTCTCGGCGAAGTAGGCGCGGAAGAGTGCGTCGTGGATCGCCTCACCACCGTCCACCGTCTCCGCCCACTTGCCCAACTCCTGGGCCAGGCGGCTGTTGAAGGTGTGGGTGCGATCGGCATAGGGCAGGCCGAGCTCACCCGCCAGCCCCTCGAGCCGCGCCTTCATCTCCGCAAGCAGAGCCTCGCGCCCGGCGAACAGGTCCGAAAGCGCCACCCCCTCCGGCGGCGTCTCCGGATGAAGCGGAAAGTGGGTGTAGCGGATTACCACCTGATGCTGCTCGACCAACCGATCGGTACGCACGGTACCGAGATAGCACCACGGTCAGACGTAATCCGAGAAGATCTCCAGCTCGACAGTTGTCGCTTCGTCGTTCATTGCGCCTCCTCTGAAGGACGGTATCACCGCTGCGCAGCCGTAACGGCTACGGGGTGAGTGCTATCTCGCAGGAATGGATCCACGCGCTCCCTGACCGTGAGCTCCAGAGGTTGACCATGAGGAGATTGCCCATGAACAATCTGCGGCTTTCCCTCGGCTGCCGCGCGGCGCCGGTCCTGTTCACCCTTGTTGCCACCCTGCCCTCGTTGATTTCCCGGCACATGATCCTCTTTTCTCCGTCTTGCCGAGGGACAGGGCAAGACCGTCGCTTTGCGACTCGAACCGTTGGAACGACCTCGAGCTAGCCTGGACTATTCATGAGCCACCTACTGCGAGCCGCAATTGCATGCAATCTCAGGGCGTACTCGCTCTTTGCTCCTCGACGTACTGCCCAGTACGCCTGCGTCGCGCATCGCTGTGTGCGCCCTGATCTCACACCCACTTGCGGCTCTCGCGACGGCGTCTCATGAATAGTCCAGGCTAGGAGTGCCTGCGAGGCTCGCCGGGCGGGGGGCAGGGAACTGTCGTCCAGGCTCTACCTGAAGCGATGCCTCGACCCGGCGAAAGCTCGGGTGGAGGCTGTCCCCTTTTCAGAGTCGGCACCCGGCGGCCGTTGCAGCCGGGCCGGCGCGAAGGGGACGCGGGGGATTGGGGCCGGTGGAGGGTCTAGCCCGACTTGTCGCGGTCCGAGTCGCCCTCTTCGAGGGTGCTGGAGTCGTTGTCCCGCAGACCCTTCTTGAAGTTCGAGATTCCTTCGCCGAGACCCCGTCCGAGCTGCGGCAGCTTCGAAGCGCCGAAGATGACGACGATGATGGCGAAGATGACGAGAAGCTCCGGGACACCGAGACCGATCATGAGGGCTAGTGGGGTCAGTTGAAACATCAGAAAGCTCCTTGAGTCGCCGAAGGGCAGACGACTCGTCGATTGGACCTTCACTCTATCAGAGCATCCTCGAGTCAAGGGGGTTTCCTCCGGCGGAGGGCTCGAGGGCCGGGCGGCAGGCCGCCGCCAGCCGAGGCGCCAGGTCCGCGGTCTCCGGCACCTGGCTCAGATGCCGGATGGCGCGCTCGAAGGTCGGAGTGATCAGGCGCTCGTGGCGCGAGTCCCCTCGGTGTCCGAACGCGGCGTAGCTCCCGACGGCCTTCAACGTGCGCTGGGCCGCCGCCCGGTGGTACCGCGTGCGATCCGCTGCCGAGAGGGCTCCGGCGGCCACGAGCAGCCTCTCCTCGTCCTCCGGTGGCGGAAAGAGGCTGTCGTTGAGCAGGGAGGCCAGGTCGTAGAGCGGCGGGCCGAGGCGCAGGTCCTGGTGGTCGATGACGGCCACCAGGGCCCCTCGCTCCGGGGCGCCTGGCTGCTCGGATCGGGGTATCGGCACTAGGGGCACGACGGGCACGAGGGGCATGAGGTTCCTGGCGCCGTAGTCCCGGTGGCAGGGCACCGGCGGCTCGTCCCCCAGGCGGGCGCAGAGGGTCTCGAGCGCTTCGAGCAGCACCTCGTCGAGTGCGATGCCCCGGGGCTCGAGCCAGGTGGCTCGGGTGAGGGCGAGCTCCCGGGAGAGGAGATCCCGGTCGAGGGGAGGGTTGAGCTCGGCGACGACGCCTCGGGGCAGGGAGGCGATCCGCCGGAGCTGAGCGACCGCGTCGTCGAAGTAGGGCGCGATCTCGTCCCACGGACGGTCGGCGAGGTCGTAGAGGGTCCTCTCCCCCAGGTCCTCGAGCAGAGCCCAGCCCCCGACCCCCTCCAGGGCGGTCTCCCGGCACGAGGCATCGAGCACCGTCGCCACCCGGACGTTCTGCTCCTCGAGCAGGCGGCCCGACACCAGCGAGCGGTCGCAGGCGGAGGTCATGTCGGTGGGGTAGAGGGCGAGCACCGCCCTCGTCTCGTCCTCGAAGGCGAGCCGCAGGTATCGGCGCCGGGAGACGTCTCCCTCCATGGGGAAGATCTTTGCCACCGCTCGGCCCCGCGCGAGGAAGAGGCGCCGGAGGCGGTCGAGGTCGTGGTCTGTAGGGGCGCCGGCCATGGTCCGGTGGGTGGAGTCCGGGAGCCGAATCGACCGCCCGCCGAGCGGGGAGGGCCGCGGCGGAGGGGCTATGCCTCCGAGCGGTCACGGCTCCCGGGGGCGGACGAGATTGTACCGGAGGGGGACCTCGCGCGCCCGGGCGGATCGGGCAGGGGAAAGCACGCCCGCGCGGTCGGCTTTTTGCGGCCCCGCGACAGTCGGCGCCGCCCGCGGCGTGGGAAACTCCCCGGGGAATGGTGCCCGGAGGCGGTCTGTTGCAGGCAATGCGCCGACGCCGTAGCGAGCGACATCGTACCGAGGAGGAACGCCCTGGAAGACCGAATTCGCGATCTGCTCCGCGACCTGGGCCGCGCTCTGGCTGACGCCATCGCGGAGTCCTCGGACGTGAACGAGGCGCTGCGGCGCTTGCAGGAGGAGGGCTACGGCCTGATCATCCTGTTCGATCGTCGGAGAGATGCCGGGAACCCGGACGCACGGGACCTGCGATTCGAGGCCGTGACGGCGCGGGAGCGGCGGGCCCT
>Ga0210123_1001912_pt1 | contig 10096 bp, 8 predicted proteins | sample Muzzi_PWB_D2_FD_185535 | JGI IMG/M metagenome (GOLD analysis project Ga0210123, IMG submission 185535) | Wetland microbial communities from San Francisco Bay, California, USA, that impact long-term carbon sequestration - Muzzi_PWB_D2 (SPAdes) | ecosystem: Environmental > Aquatic > Marine >... | reverse complement strand
CGAATAGTAAAAAATCTATCGTAAAACTGCTAAAGTGCCCGCCGATCTTTCGGGAAACCCACCATGAGTCACGAATACGATTACGATTTGATTGTCCTTGGCGCCGGCAGCGGCGGTCTGTCAATCGCCGAGCGGGCCGCAAGTTACGGTCAGCGATGCGCGGTGATCGAGCGCGGCAAGATCGGCGGCACCTGCGTCAACGTGGGTTGCGTACCGAAGAAAATCATGTGGTTCGGCGCCAATCTGGCACAGATGATCGACGCTGCCGGGCATTACGGTTTCGATTTGAAATGCGAGGGCTTCGACTGGTCGCAGCTGGTTGCCCGGCGCGAGTCTTACATCACCAACATCAATAGCTATTATCACGGTCACATGAAGGAGCTCGGCATCGACGAAATCAGCGGAGATGCCGCCTTCGTCGATCCCCATACCGTTGCCGTGGACGGCAAGCATTACTCGGCCGGCCATATCGCGATCGCCACCGGCACTCGCCCGAGCCTGCCGGATACACCCGGGATCGAGCACGCGATCACCTCGGACGGTTTTTTCGCTCTCGAACGGCAGCCGAGACATGTCGCGATCGTCGGCTCGGGTTACATCGCGGTCGAACTGGCCGGGGTTTTACAGGCGCTGGGCAGCGAGGTCAGCCTGTACCTGCGCAAACACCACGTGCTGCGCGAATTCGACGAGCTCATCAGCCGGACCTTGCTGGAGGAATTGACCCGATCGGGCATAGATATTCGTATCGAGTGCGAAATCACCCGTATCGAGCGCGGCGATGACGGTCTGCTCACGGTACAGGACAACCATGGGGTCGGCAGCGATCGGCTCGACCAGGTAATTTACGCGATCGGCCGAGACCCCGATCTCGCCGGGCTGCGGCTCGACCAGGCCGGCGTCGATATCGATGCACGTGGGTACATCGCGACCGACCTCTACCAGTGCACCAGCCAGGCGCATATTTTCGCATTGGGCGACGTTACCGGCCGCGCGCCACTGACACCGGTCGCGATCGCCGCGGGGAGACGTCTGGCCGACCGCCTGTACGACAACCAGGCCGACCGGCACCTCGATTACGAACACATCCCGAGTGTCGTGTTCAGCCACCCGCCGGCCGGCACTATCGGCATGACCGAGGCCCGCGCAAGAAGCGAGTACGGGGATCGCGTGAGGATATACCAGACCCGCTTTACGGCAATGTATAACTCGATCAGCGGCCACGACGTACCGACGGCCATGAAGCTGGTATGCCTGGACGCGGAAGAGAAGATTATCGGCTGCCACATGATCGGGCCGGCGGTGGATGAAATTCTGCAGGGTTTCGCGGTCGCGATCCGGATGGGCGCCTGCAAGCGGGATTTCGACGATACGGTGGCGATCCATCCGACCAGCGCGGAAGAACTCGTGACAATGCGTTAAGCTCTATTGATCTAGTTCATTTAATACAATGACTTACAAGATTTTCTTAATGTTTTTTCACTAAAGCTGCAGGACGTCGCGCATGGTATAGAGGCCGGGTTTCCGGCCCGCCACCCAGCGGCAGGCGCGGACCGCGCCGCGGGCGAAATTCATCCGGTCCGTGGCCTTGTGGACGATCTCGACCCTTTCGCCGTCGGCGGCGAACATGACCGTGTGCTCGCCGACAATATCGCCGGCGCGAATGGTTTCGAAGCCGATGGTTTCGCGCCGGCGTTCGCCGGTTTGCCCCTGTCTCCCGTAAACCGCACATTCGTCGAGGTCGCGGCCCAGGGTTTCGGCGATTACCCGGCCCATTTTAAGCGCGGTCCCCGAGGGAGCGTCGACCTTGTGGCGGTGATGGGCTTCGATCACCTCGATATCGACACTGTCGCCGAATACCCGCGCGGCGACCTGCAGTAACTCTAGACACAGGTTTACGCCAACGCTCATGTTCGGTGCGTAAACGACAGCAATCGCCTTGCCCGCCCGGGCCAGTTTGGCTTCGAGATCGGCATCGCAACCGGTGGTGCCGATTACCATTTGCCGGCCGTTGTCGACGCAAAAATCCACGTGGCTGGTGGTTGCGGAGGGATGCGTGAAATCGATCAGTATATCGAACGCGGAGGCGTCCAGTTGGTCGACGATCGGAATCCCGTTGGCACCCAGCCCGGCGACAACGCCGCTGTCCTTACCCAGCAACTCGTGCCCCGGTCGTTCGACCGCAGAGGCCAGTGCGAGGTCGTCGGCCTCGTGACAGGCATTGACCAGGTTTCTGCCCATGCGTCCGGCTGCGCCGGCGATGGCGATTCGCGTCGTGCCGGCCATCTCAGGGTTTCATATCCTCGAAAAATTGCTTCATATTATCCAGCCACGAGTTTTCGTTCGGGCCGTGCTTGCGGGTTGCCTTGCCCATGGATTCGCCCAGTTTTTCCAGCAGGCTACGCTGTTCGGCATTTAATTTTACCGGGGTTTCTACCACGATACGACAGATCAAATCGCCAATCGGACCGCCGCGCACCGGTTTTACCCCCTTGCCGCGCATACGAAACAGCTTGTGGGTCTGGGTGCCGGACGGGATTTTCAGGTTCAGCCGACCGCCCAGACTCGGCACTTCGATTTCGCCGCCGAGCGCGGCGGTGACGATGTTGATCGGGACTTCGCAATAGAGATTGGCGTTGTCGCGCTCGAAGATGGGATGCGGTTTGACATGTATCTGCACGTAGAGATCGCCGGCGGGAGCACCCGATTCTCCGGCTTCACCCTCGTGGGCGAGGCGGATGCGATCGCCGGAATCGACCCCGGCGGGCACCTCTACCGACAGCGACTTGTGTTCCTTGACCCGTCCGGCGCCGTTGCAGGTCTTGCAGGGATCGCTGATCGTGGTGCCCGTGCCGCGGCAGGTCGGGCAGGTTTGCTGGACCGAGAAAAACCCCTGTTGCATGCGTACCTGACCGTGTCCGCCGCAGGTATTGCAGGTATCGGGCGTAGTGCCGGGCTTGGCTCCACTGCCGGAACAGGTGGTGCAATGCTTCAATGTCGGCACGCGGATCTTGACGGTAGTACCGGCGACCGCGTCTTCGAGGCTCAATTCCAGGTTGTATTGCAGGTCGGCGCCCTTGCGCACGCGCGAACGTCCACCGCCGAAGATATCGCCGAAGATATCGCTGAACGCATCGCCGAATCCGCCACCGCTGAATCCGCCGCCCGCGGACTGGTCGACGCCGGCATGACCGAACTGGTCGTAGGCCGCCCGCTTGTCGGAATTCGACAGTACCTCGAAAGCTTCCTTGGCTTCCTTGAACCGGTGCTCGGCCTCCGAGTCGTCGGGATTGCGATCCGGATGATACTTCATTGCCAGACGCCGGAACGCCTTCTTGATTTCTGCCTCCGAGGCCGAGTTGGCAACGTCGAGTATTTCGTAGTAATCGCGTTTTGGCATTGTTACTTTTCTATAAACGGCAAAAACCCGGCGCGAAAAATCGCGCCAGGTTCGAAATCGAAGTAGCGGGGTTAACCGTTACTTCTTGTCGTCTTCGTTGACTTCCTCGAATTCGGCATCGACCACGTCATCGGACGAATCGGATCCTGCCGACGCGTTCGCGTCAACCGGCTCCGGACCGCCCTCGGAGTTGCGTGCCGAATATGCCTTTTCAGCCAACTTGCTCGAAGCTTCGGCCAGTGCCGCCGTCTTGGCTTCGATATCGGCCTTGTCCGATCCTTCAAGGGACTTCTTCAGGTCCTCGATCGCGGATTCGATCTTTTGCCGGTCTTCTTCCTCGACCTGGTCGCCCAGATCCTTGAGAGATTTCTCGGCAGCGTGAACCATCGCGTCCGCCTGGTTGCGGGTTTCGACGGTTTCTCGATGTTTGCGATCTTCGTCGGCATGCGCCTCGGCATCCTTGACCATCGCGTCGACTTCTTCGTCGGACAATCCGCTGGAAGCCTTGATGACGATGCGTTGTTCCTTGCCGGTGGCCTTGTCCTTGGCCGATACGTTGAGGATACCGTTGGCATCGATATCGAAGGTGACCTCGATCTGCGGCACGCCGCGAGACGCGGGCGGGATGTCCGACAGATCGAAACGCCCCAGCGACTTGTTGGCGGTGGCGACCTCGCGCTCACCCTGCAGTACGTGCACGGTGACCGCGGTCTGGTTGTCTTCGGCGGTAGAGAAGGTCTGCGACGCCTTGGTCGGAATCGTAGTGTTCTTCTCGATCAACTTGGTCATCACGCCGCCGAGCGTCTCGATGCCGAGCGACAGCGGGGTGACGTCGAGCAGCAGCACGTTCTTGACGTCGCCGCCGAGTACGCCGCCCTGGATCGCGGCACCGGAAGCCACGGCTTCGTCAGGGTTGACGTCGCGTCGCGGCTCGCGGCCGAAAAAGTTCTTGACCACTTCCTGAACCTTGGGCATGCGGGTCTGGCCGCCGACCAGAATGATGTCGTTGATGTCGGAGACCGACAGGTCGGCATCGTCGAGCGCGACCTTCAGCGGGTCGATGGTACGGGCGATCAGATCGTCGACCAGCGATTCCAGCTTGGCACGCGTGATTTTCAGGTTGAGGTGTTTCGGACCCGAGGCGTCGGCCGTGATATACGGCAGGTTGACGTCGGTTTGCTGGCTCGAAGACAACTCGATCTTGGCTTTTTCGGCGGCTTCCTTGAGACGCTGCATCGCCAGCGGGTCGCCGCGCAGGTCCATGCCCTGCTCTTTCTTGAAAGCGTCCGCCAGATAATCGATCATACGCATGTCGAAGTCTTCACCACCGAGGAAGGTGTCGCCGTTGGTCGACAGCACTTCGAACTGGTGCTCGCCGTCCACTTCGGCTACCTCGATGATCGAGATATCGAAAGTACCGCCGCCGAGGTCATAAACCGCGATCTTCTTGTCGCCGGAGGACTTGTCCATACCGTAGGCCAACGCCGCGGCGGTGGGCTCGTTGATGATGCGCTTGACTTCGAGACCGGCGATTTTGCCGGCATCCTTGGTGGCCTGGCGCTGCGAATCGTTAAAGTAGGCCGGCACCGTGATCACGGCCTCGGTGACTTCCTCACCGAGATAATCCTCGGCGGTTTTCTTCATTTTCTGCAGCACACGCGCGGAAATTTCCGGCGGCGCCATTTTCTTGCCCTTGACTTCCACCCAGGCGTCGCCGTTGTCGGCCTTGATTATTTTGTAAGGCACCAGTTTGATGTCTTTCTGGACCTCTTTTTCATCGAATCGACGTCCGATCAGGCGCTTAACCGCATACAGCGTGTTGTCGGGGTTGGTGACCGCCTGGCGCTTTGCCGGTTGACCGACGACAATTTCGTCGTCACTGGTAAAGGCGACGATCGATGGTGTGGTGCGATCGCCTTCGGCATTTTCAATTACTTTGGGTTTACCACCCTCCATTACCGCTACGCAGGAATTCGTGGTACCGAGGTCTATGCCTATGATTCTGCCCATTTAAATGCTCCAAAAATTCTGTTCATGTGAAACTTACACCCGATGTAGGGTTATTTTTCCTGCTTTCAACCGGGTTCGGAAATCTTTTTCCGGTTAATTTATTTTGCTACTACGACCATCGCCGGGCGCACCAGGCGATCGTTCAACAGAAAACCCTTTTGCATTACCTCGACCACGGTATTGGGCTCGGCGTCGGCCGTCTCGATCATGCTGATCGCCTGGTGTTTCTCGGGATCGAATTTCTCTCCCAGAGGATCGATTTGCTCGAGCCCGTGCTTTTCCAGGACCTGGACGAACATGTTCATGGTCAGGGCCGAGCCCTCGCGAATGCTTTCCAGGGTCGCGTTTTCGGTTTCGGCCGCCGCCTGCCCCATCTCCATGCTGTCGACGATCGGTAGCAGGTTCTCCAGCAGGCCGCGGGTAGCGTACTTATGCGCATTCTCGATATCGCGTTCGGCGCGCTTACGGTTATTTTCAATTTCGGCACGCAGGCGCATGATCTGGTCCCAGTAGTCCTTGACCGTTTGCTGTGCTTTTTCGAGCTGCCGTTCGAGGGGTTCTTCGTCGTCCGTGGCCGGGTCCCGGGAACCGTCGGCGGGCTCGGGGATCACGTCCTCGAGTGCCGCTTCTTCGCCGGGCTCGGTAGCCAGTGAATGTTCGTCGTCGGCGTGGATCTTGCTCTGTTCTGGCGACATTAGCTACTCCGAATGATTACTTGGTTTGCCGTGAATGGTCGATTACGGCGGCTTATACCTGCCGTGCTTGCAAAATAGTGGGCAACAATTTAAGGATTATTTGCGAGTATTCAAGGCCGAGGTCAATAATTTTGCGGTTATGTCGACAATCGGGATCACCTGTTCGTAGGCGATACGGGTCGGCCCGATGACGCCGAGCACGCCGACGATGTCACCCTTGACGTGGTAGGGCGCGCCGACCACGCTGCAATCCCGCAATACCGAATAGCCCGATTCGCTGCCGATGAAGATTTCCACGCCCTTTGCCGAGGTGCAGCCGTCGAGCAGCTTGAGCAAGTCCTTTTTCTCATTAAAAACATTAAATATGCTTCGTAACTTATTGATATCAGATAGTTCAGCATATTCGAGTAAGTTGGTTTCGCCACTGGTAATCAGGTTTTCGCTGGCGTTGAGGCTACAGACTTCGTCCATCGCCTCGAGTACCGTTTCCATGATCGCGTTGACGTCGGTGCGCAATTCGGCGAGTTCTTCGAGCAAAATCCCGCGCGCGCTCTCGAAACTGCGCCCGACCAGATAACCGGCGAGAGTGCGTGCGGCCTGCTGCAGCTCGATATCGCTGTAATCGCGGTCGACCTGGATAACCTTGTTGTGCACGTCGTCCTGGTTGATCACCAGAATGACCAGCACCCGGCGTTCGCTGAGTTTCATGAATTCGATATGGCGAACTTCCGCCGGTGCCTTGTGCGTCAGGCTGACGATGCCGGCAAGATGGGTAACCCGGGAAAGGATATCCGTTGCGCTGTGGATCAGGTCGCTGGAGGTTTTGTCTTTGCTGAAGATGTCCGAAATCGCCTGGTGCGCCGATTCGGCCAGGTCGCCGACTTCGAGCAGACTGTCGATGAAAAATCGATAACCGGCTACCGTCGGAATTCGCCCGGCCGAGGTATGCGGCGAATCGACGAGCCCCATGTCTTCTAACCTGGCCATGATATTGCGGATCGTCGCGGAACTGATATCGAGTCCGGACATTTGCGCCAGGTTTTTGGAGCCGACCGGCTGCGCGTCGCGCGTATACGAATTGATCAGCTGGCGCAGTAAAAGCTGAGCACGTTCGTCAAGTTCGTATTTTTCACTCATCGGGTCTGATATATTGTTGTCCGGCTATATTTTAGCTGCAAAATTAACGCAGGAATACACAAGCTATATACTAAATCCCCGCAATTCAAGGGATTATGTGGCCTAGCCCGGGAAAATACAGCAAGACGATGCCGGTAAAATTCAATTCGATCGGCCTGGTGGTGCGCCAGGACATGCAGTCGCGCCAGGAAGGCATTCAGCAGGTAGTGGAAGTGCTGGAGCGCCACGCCGCGGTCAAGGTGCATTTTCTCGATTTCGACCAGGCCGCCCGCGAATTCTCCAATGTCGGCCTGGACCAATTGGTCGAGGACGCCGACCTGGTCATATCGCTCGGTGGCGACGGCACCCTGCTGACTACGGCGCGTGCTCTGGTCGACAAGGATACGCCTTTGCTCGGCATCAACCTGGGCCGCCTCGGCTTCCTCGCCGACGTATCCTTCGACGACTTCGAGTCTTACCTGGAGGCGGTGGTCGCCGGGCGCTACACCGTCGAGGAGCGGTTTTTCATCCAGGGTCGCTACTACGAGGGCGAGAAGTTGATATCGACTCGGATCGCGCTCAACGACATCATCCTGCACAGCCACGAATCGGCCAGCATGATCGAATATGAAATTTACAGCGGCGGCGACCTGATACATATTCAGCGCTCGGACGGTGTAATCGTCACTACGCCGACCGGTTCCACGGCCTATGCGCTGTCTGGCGGAGGACCGATCATGCATCCTTCGCTGGAGACCCTGGCGATCGTACCGATCTGTCCCCATACCCTCAGCAATCGGCCCATCGTGCTGCCCGCGGACCAGCCCATCGAGGTACGTCTCAGCAAGGATTCACTGCTCGCCAAGGTCAGCTACGACGGCCATTCGACGCAAATCGTCAAGCACGACAATCGCATTCTGATTACCCGTTATCCCGAGCCGTTGTCGCTGCTGCACCCCGAAGACTACGATTACTTCAAGGTGTTGCGGGCCAAGCTTTACTGGAGTACTCATTACTAGTGCTCGAATCGATACAGATCAAGGACTTCGCGATCATCGATGCGGTGCAACTCGAGTTCGAACCCGGGATGACCGCGCTGACCGGCGAAACCGGTGCAGGCAAGTCGATTTTGCTCGATGCGATCAAACTCGCCGCCGGCGATCGTGCCGACAGCGACAGTATCCGCGATGGCGCGGAACGCGCCGAAATATCGGTTTGTTTTCGTCTCGACGACCAGCACGACGCCGCGAAATGGCTCGAAGACAACGAAATGGCCGCCGACGGCGAATGCCTGCTGCGACGTGTGCTCTACACCAACGGGCGTAGCAAGGCGTTTATCAACGGCTGCAGCGCGACTCTGATGCAACTGCGCGCCCTGTGCGATCAGCTAATCGATATCCACGGTCAGCACGAGCACCAGTCATTGCAGAAAACCTCGGTACAACGGGAATTGCTAGACGCCTACCTCGGCGATCCCGCTCTGATCGCCGGGGTGCGGGACAAATACGAGTCTTTCAAGGGCATCGAAAAGCGTCTGCAGCAGGCGCGCTCAGGATCGCAGCAACGCGAGCAGCGCGTCGATTTGCTGGAATTATACTGCGCCGAGCTGCGCGAACTGGATTTGCAGCAGGGAGAATACGAATCCCTGCAACAGGAATATCGCCGTCTGTCGAATGCGGGGCGCCTGATCGAACAGAGTGCGGAAGTGCTCGGCATGCTCTACGAAAACGAAGAACAAACCGTTCAGTCCGCGCTCGCCCATTGCGAACAACAGCTGGCCGAGTTGACGGGCAGCGACGAGGCGCTTGGCGGCAGTCACGAATTGATCGGTGCGGCCCTGATCCAGGTACAGGAAGCCAGCGCCGAACTGCGTGCCTATCTGGACGGCATCGAACTCGACGCCGAACGGCTGGCCGAGGTAGACGATCGAATCGCGGCAATCCAGCAGCTGGCTCGCAAACATCGCGTCGATGCCGCGGCGCTAGCGGGACTCGGGCAGGAACTGGAATCCGAACTGGCAGAACTGCTGGGCGACGGCCAGGATATCGACGCCCTCGAGGCGGATTTCGGCAAGGCGCTCGAAGACTACGAGTTCAGCGCCTCCGAATTGTCGCTGAAACGCCGCCAGACGGCAGCCGCGCTGTCCGAGCAAATCACCCAGGTCATGCGGCAACTCGGCATGGAAAACGGCCGCTGCAACATCGAAGTCGTGTCGGAACAGGTACCGTCGTCGCATGGCAGGGATAGAATTACCTATCTGGTTAGTGCCAATCCCGGCCAGACGCCGAAGACACTCGCCAAGGTAGCCTCGGGCGGTGAACTCTCCCGCATCAGTCTCGCGATTCAGGTCATCATGAGCGAATCGTCGCGAATTCCGACGCTGATTTTCGACGAGGTCGACGCCGGCGTCGGCGGGGGTATCGCCGAGATCGTCGGCCGCAAGCTTCGCCTGCTGGGCCGCGATCGGCAGGTGCTTTGCGTGACCCACTTGCCGCAGGTCGCATCCCAGGCACACCAGCACTTTCGGGTCGTCAAGCAAAGCCTGGTCGACGATACCAGGACCGCGGTGGTCGCGCTGGACCGGAACGAGCGCCTCGAGGAAATCGCACGAATGCTGGGAGGTGTCAGGATTACCGAGCAGTCGCGTGCGCACGCCAGCGAGATGATGGCTTCGACGGATTGATTCGCGCGGGGTCGGTTACTTTTTGAAATGCCCGTAGAGCACCATCGTGTGCTCGGTTATCGTAAAGCCGTATTTGGCGGCGATTTCCTTTTGCCGCTGTTCGATGATTTCGTCGTAAAACTCGACTACCCGGCCAGTGGCTATATCGACCAGGTGGTCGTGATGATCGCCGTCGTTGATTTCGAAAACCGCGTG
>Ga0210123_1001911_pt1 | contig 10104 bp, 13 predicted proteins | sample Muzzi_PWB_D2_FD_185535 | JGI IMG/M metagenome (GOLD analysis project Ga0210123, IMG submission 185535) | Wetland microbial communities from San Francisco Bay, California, USA, that impact long-term carbon sequestration - Muzzi_PWB_D2 (SPAdes) | ecosystem: Environmental > Aquatic > Marine >... | reverse complement strand
CTCAACGAGGGGCAGGGCATTCATTCGCTCTATAACCCCAACTATCCCGATTATCCCCTGGTAGATGGCGTGTGGGATTACTTTCTCATTGCCCCCTACTTCAACCCGCCCCCCCACTCCGAGAAAGAGGTCGGGAGCCTCTTGCTCATCGGTTCGGCGGCAGGAACTATCTCCAAATCCTTTAGTGAAATCTACGGGCCGATTCCCATCGACGACGTAGAAATCGACCTCGGCATTATCGAGGCTGGCCGCCGCTGGTTTGACATGAATGAGCCGAATGTAACCGTCCATGCCGAGGATGGCCGTTTCTTCTTAGCCAACACCACCAAGACCTACGACGTTATCGCCGTCGATGCCTATCGTCCACCCTATATCCCTTTTCACCTGACCACCCAGGAATTTTTTCAGGAGATTTATGGCCATCTCAACGAAGATGGGGTCATGGCAATTAACGCCGGGCGCACCTCAACCGACTATAGCCTGGTGGATGTTTTGGGCAGCACCATGAAAAGCGTCTTCCCCAATGTCTACGTGCTCGATGTGCCCGATTTCGGCAGTTCGTTGGGCAATAGCCTGGTCATTGCCACCAAGCAGCCCACCCAGCTTGAGAACTTCACCCTCAACGTTGCTCAGCTACAGCACCCCTTGTTACGGCTCGTGGCCAGCCGGGCCATGAGTTCCCGCATGTGGGAACTCGAATCAAACGGCACCGTCTTCACCGACGACAAAGCGCCGGTGGAACAGGTCATTCACCAGTTGATTGTTCGGTATATGCTGGGGGGATAGCTCTATGAAGCTCTCATTCTCTATTAGACATTTTTAATCACGAACCTTCGGCACAAATGGACGAATTGCACGAATATTATAAAATTTTCAGCTTGAAATCATTCGTGACATTCGTCAATTCGTGCTATTCGTGACTAAAATTTGATCTTGGCCGATGGTTACAGTTTTGAAACTGTAACCTCATATTTAGCCGACTATCGTCAACAAATACCCGTTACAGTTGAATAACTGTAACGATCATCAAAAGGAGATATAATGTCAAGCGCATCTCTCCACATATTTTGTTGCCCGCACGAGTTGAAAAATTGGATTGAGACATTGTGTGTAGAGAAGAGATTAGTTGCAATTAGTTTCTATCGCTCAAAAGAGTTTGGCGTAGTTTTTGATTCTATTGATAACTTTGCTCTCCAAGATGATTTACATCGTATGTTTCTTTTTCCAAAGTCCGATATACCACAAAAGCAACTCAAAATGAATGATGTAAAGGCTCGCAAATGGGGATGGGTGGATATACGACCTGGTGGTATCAAAGAAGAGGGTGCTGATAAGGTATTGCTCCTAACAGTAAGGCAAGCGGGTAGGTTGGGTAGAGGAACGACACCCAACACATCAACGGAGCGTCTCATCATTGGGGCGATTTTTGATTTACGATTTTTGATTTACGATTTACGATTGGTAATCCAAAATCCAAAATCGTAAACGGGCGAATTCTATTCGTCAGCCGGGGGGGATAGTTCGTCAAAGGTGTAGGTATTTCTTCAAGCGAATAGCCAGATCGATCCCATAAACCAGCTCTACGAATTTTATATGCTGCTCAAGCGGAGAAAGATGTGAATACTGTTGCCGAATGCCCCGGCGCGAAAGATCAAGCATACTCTGGGTAATCGATAGCATCAAACGGGACCGACGAACTTGACCGGCCTCGCGTAACAGCGTGATTTGAACCGCTTCAGCCATTGGATGGGTATCATTGGTCTCAACTGGCATCTTCATCGTCGCTATTATAATCCTATTATCTTAACTGAGGCTAATAACACCCTGCGATTCTTGCTCGTTGTTGAACAAGCGGCAGAACCACATCAATTGTGGGAGTTTCCACCTCGACTAAGCGGCCCATTTCCTGAACTACGGTCAAGAGGGCGTCAATTTCCATCGAGCGGCCTCGTTCAAGGTCTTGCAGCATGGAGGTTTTGTGCGCCCCCACCGCCGCCGCCCCGGCAATGCGCTGTTCCATATCGACCCCAAAGCGTACCCCTAATTTTTCGCCAATGGCCTGGGCTTCCAACATCATGGCCCGGGTAACCGCCAGTGTGCCTGGATCGGAGGTAATGACATCCAAGGTTGCCAGAGTCAGGGCGCTAATCGGATTGAAGGTGAGATTGCCCCACAGCTTGACCCAAATCTCATTGCGAATGTGGCTGCGAACCGGCGCTTTGAAGCCCGCCTGGCGTAGGGTGTCGCTCAATCGGGTCACGCGCTCGCTCTTTTCGCCGCTTGGCTCACCCAGGCTAAAGCGATTGCCGTCAATGTGCTGAATGACTCCCGGTTCCGAGACCTCGGTAGCGGGATAGACGATACAGCCAATCGCTCGTTCCGGGCCAATTTTCTCCCATTGCTTACCCCCCGGATCGATACTCTCCAGCCGGTAATCGCGCCACGGCCCTTCAAGCTGGTAGAAATACCACCACGGTATCCCATTGACCGCCGTCACCACCGCCGTCTCCGGGCCAAGGAGGGGCTGTATTTTATCAACGATGCCGGGGACTGAGGGCGCTTTAAGGGTAATGATGACGTAATCTTGCGGGCCAACTTCAGCCGGGTCATACGTGCAATGGGGGTGAGCCACCCGCTCCTCATCGTCGATGCGCAGCTTTAGCCCGTTCTTTTGCATGGCTTCGAGATGTGGTCCCCGCGCAATCAGGGATACATCCTCCCCGGCCAGAGCCAGTTGTACCCCCAGATAGCCCCCAATCGCTCCGGCGCCGTAGATGCAAATCCGCATTAGCCCAATCCTAACTTCTCAGCCAGGCCGATTCGTTGCAGCTTGCCGGTAGCGCCCTTAGGAATCTCTTCCAGGAAGAGAATCTTGCGCGGCACCTTGAAATTGGCTAACCGCTCTCCGGCAAAGGATTGAATCTCGCGTTCAGTAGCCTCGGTTCCTTCACGCAGGACGACAGCGGCAGCCACCTCCTCGCCTAACTTGTCGTGCGGCATGGCGAAAGTCACCACCTGCTGGACCGCCGGATGATCCATCAGCACGTCATCCACCTCACGCGGGGAGATTTTCTCGCCACCCCGGTTGATAATCTCCTTGAGGCGTCCGGTGATGGTCAGATAGCCGTCATCGTCCATCACCCCTTGGTCGCCCGTGCGAAACCAGCCATTGGTAAAGCTCTCGGTATTAGCCTTGGGGTTATTCTCGTAACCCGACGTGACATTGGGGCCTCGAATCACCACCTCGCCCACGCGACCAGCCTCCAACAAGTTGCCCTCTTCATCCATAATGGAAACTTTCGGCCCGGCAGGTAGACCCACCGTACCCGGTTTGCGAACGCCGGGCGGTAGCGGATTACAGGTCATCTGGTGGGAGGCCTCGGTCATGGCGTAGGCTTCGATCACCGGGGCATTGAATGTTTCCTCCAGAGCTTGCATCACCTGCGGTGGCAATGAAGATGAGGATGAGCGAACAAAGCGCAGCCGGGTGTTCTTAATAATTTCCTGATTGCGTCCGGCGCGGGTCAAAATAGCTTGATGCATGGTGGGTACAGCCGTGTACCAGCTTGGTTTGGCCTCCTCCAGCCAGGCGAAAAACTTGAGGGCATTGAAGCCGGGCGTACAAAACACACTCGCCCCGGTGCTGAGAGTTGATAGAATCGCCGCCATCAAGCCGTGGATATGGAATAGAGGCATGACATTCATACAGCGGTCATCGGGCGTCAGCTTCAAAGTCCGGCGGATATTACCGGCTGAGGCACAGACATTACGCTGGGCCAGCGGCACAATTTTCGGGCGAGAGGTTGTACCCGAGGTGTGCAGTACCAGGGCGATGTCATCCGCTTCGGCCATCCCACCGGAAGCCACAGACTGACCAGACTCTATCCCCTGACCAGCGATGATTTCAAACAAGCCCGCCGGTTGGCTCTCATCTACCACGATTTCGAGAATGGGAATATTGAGTTCTGCCGCCGCTTCGAGGGCGGGTGAGGTACTGCCTTGTTCCACCAGAAGAGCCTTAGCCCCCAAATCCGAGAGATAAAAGTTGAACTCCTCTTTCCGATAGGCGGGGTTGAGCGGGGCGGTGGTGGCTCCGGAGGCTATCGAGACGAAAGCCGTCGCCATCTCCGGGCCATTTGGCAGGACAATAGCTACGCGGTCATTGCGTCCAATGCCAAATCGATTTAAGGTGGCAACTGTTTGCTCAACATGGGCACGTAAGCCTTTGTAAGTCAAGGTGTCACGGTCTGGAGCAGCAATCGCGATTGCCTCATCCTGACCGGCTGTTAGTAGTTCGGGAATTGTTAATTTTGTTGACATTTTTTACCTTTCTTAAGCATATCGATGAGTATACCAGATTGGGCAAATCATATTCTATTTGGGTTTATCAAATATCAAAAAAGACCTACGGGGCTTGCTTACCCCATAGGTCTTTTAGTTTAATCCTGATTTGGTATTTGGACAAAAGATTGAACCCTACCTCTTTCCTGAATGTGGGAGTTTGTTAGGCCCCAACTCGTTTTCGCAAGTCTTCAACGGCGTTGCGCCATTCGGTTGCGTCTTCTTCTTCCCAGAGTTCAAGTAATTCGGAGGGAGCAGTCAAAACCCGGGCTATGACAGCAAGGGCTGGATCGACAAGTTCGGCTATTGATAGGGAACTGTGGTTCTCTACCCATTTGTCAACACTTTCCGTATACGCATTGCGGATGCCAAAGTTGCCCTTAAGACGAGCGACCACTTCGCAAGCGGCAAGACCTTCGCTAGCATCATCCGAATCCAGGTAATCGTCGCCAACCGCGATGACACGGTCAAATGTTTCACGAACCAGGCTCAAATCATCAACCGCTTCGAGGCCGTATGCCCAATCACCGGCGGTATCATTATCAAATGTATCAGTGCCCCAAGCACCCATCGTTCAATGCTCCTTTTCTATGACTTAACATATTATTCATCAAGCCAACATCCGTATTTTATCAGAATACTGAGCATTTTGCGAATTTAATAAGTATATGAGTCCTTGTCACATCCCCATATTCACCGCATAGAGCTTCATCACCTTGCCCCCCGGACGGACAACTTCCCGTTCAAAACGCAGCCCGACTTTGAGCGCCACCCCTTCCGAGGCACTGTTATCAGGTTCAATCAGAGCCACTATGCGATCTAACCCCATCTGCTCCTGAGCGTACTGCTTGAGCGCCAGAGCCATCTCTGTGGCGTAGCCCTTGCCCCAGGCGGATTTGGCAATCACATAGACCAACTCAATCTCAGACTTCCCGTCTATCTCTTTATCGAGCAAGCCGCAATGCCCCACCAACTGGGACGACGCCTTTTCGATGACTGGCCACAGATCGTAAGTGTCAGGCGTGGGATTGTTCAAATCCTCTGCAAAGACCTTCTCAAGGTAGGCTTATTCTCTCGGACCGCCTATATAGCATGTCACCTCCGGGTCTGTCCAAAGCTGCACCAGCGCCGGGATGTCGTCGCGCTGCCTGCTCGGAGCAATAAGCATTCTGTCTCAAGATGCATCAAAATCACCTTAGAACCTATGCACAAATAGGAATGCAGACTTCAGTCCGCCTTTTTATGGGCGGAATAAATTCCGAACTCCACGAATTTACGGATAGATACCTAGCCGTTAATCGTTCGAAACACGATGAGAATAACGCCACCGAGCAAGAGCACCCAAATAAGAATCACCCCCACCGAAACCCAGTTGAGCAACTTCTTTTGGCTGACAAGTAATTGCGCATTTTGGCGGCACTCTGCCAAAACCGGTTCTGGAATCATCTTTATGACTACCATCACCCCCAGCGGAAGCAAGATGAGATCATCCAAATAGCCCAACACAGGGATGAAATCAGGAATCAGGTCAATGGGGCTAAGGGCATAACCGACCACAAGGGCCGCGCCTACTTTGGCATACCAGGGGGTTTGGGGATGCCGGTAAGCCAGCAGTAAGGTATACGTCTCAACTTTGAGCCGCCTGGCTCCGGCTTTCCACTGCTCAAGCAATTGGGTTCTGTTCACGGAGGTTGTCTTTCTGGATTGAATGAGTCTGAAATCCCGCACACCTTGGGGGTTGGGTCTGGTTGGAGGCTTGACCAATCTACTAACCCAAGTAATCAGTATGGTCTAAAACTGCCCTCGCAAGCGCCAGTACCAAATTATAGCTGCTCCGCCAAAAGCAATGAACACCCCAATTATTTGCACCGCAAACGAACCCAGTATACCGCCTAAAATGAAAACCAGCCCACCACCCAATAAAGGTCCCCCGGCGAGAAGCCATTTACGTGTGAATGGTTTCGGTGGCAGCTTTCCCCTGGACTCAGCTCTATTATCAAGGATATTGCTTATATTGCTTAAAATGAGCAAAATTCCTAAGAATAATAGTCCTACGACGATACCAGTCGTTTCATCCAATTCCAATTCTCCTGAAACATCACATGGCTCTAATCAAATGTACTTAAAGGAATAAACCCCTAAACCCTCACCCGGATGGGCCGCCGCATGAAAATATCGGAGAGAGAGCCGGTATTGAGGACGATTATGGCAGACGCCAATTTTTCTGCTTAAGACTCGAAATGGCCCCAAAGTCCTTGTCGGTTGTTAACAGAATCAAATTGTTGCGTAAAGCAATCACCGCAATCAACGAGTCGATGATGCCCAATTGCCTGCCTTGTTGGCGTAGGGCCAATCTGAGCTTGGCCGACTGTTCCGCATCCATTCGATCAACGCTGTAATATCTGAAATCTTGCTTGAGGCGCTCCCACTCTCTCAAATTTCGCTTGGCACGGGGTAGAGTGCCGATGCCATATAAGAATTCGCTCAAAGCGGGTGTCGCAATAGAAAACGTATCCCCCGCCTGTAGTTGAGTCAATATTTTTTGACGAAGCGGATGTTCAATGGTGACAATCGGCGAGATGTGGTTGGTGTCTAACAAGTAGTTCGTCATTGCACTTCAAAATCGGTCTCGGATTTCTGCTCCGCTATTTCCATCACCTTCATTTCTGCTTCGATCTCATCCCATTCCCGGTTCCAGGTAGTGATATCAAACGAAGGATCGGGTATTTCAGGGGAGTTAGTCAAGTGTTCGGCCAACAAACCACTGGCCGGTTGGATATTAGCCGGGTTTTGGCCTGAACTTTTTATCTCGTTAACCACTTCCTCTAGAGAAGCCGATCCGTTTAATTCATCTCGCCCATCCGGTGACCCATCCTCCTCACCGACCAGGATAATAACCCGCACTGAGCCTCCGGCAGGTATCTCACTGGCATAGGCAGCAGGAATAATCAATCTGCCATCGTGGGTTACGGTTGCCAAAAATTCATACGTTTTCATAAGGGCACCTCCTCATCTCGTTGAGCGATATTATACCAGTTAAGTTACAAGAAAGCACAATGAGCAAAAATAGCGGCTAAATCCTCACCCGGATAGGCCGCCGCACGAAAATATCGGAGTGGGAGCCGGTGATAACCTCCTGGGCGGATTTGGGCCAGAGGCCGGGGATGGGATGGTGGCATTTGGGGCACGCGCCGTCATCGGTCAGGTGGTAGCCTAAGATTACATAACCGTAACGCTCGATAAGGAGGGTCTGGCAGTGGGAGCAATAGGTGTTTTCCCAATTTCCAACCTCGCCGGGCCGATTACCGGCATAAACATAGTTCAGACCCGCTTCCGCGCCAATCTCCGCCGCCCGAATCAGGGTGGCCGAGGTGGTGTTGTCCGGCTCGGTCATTTTGTAATCTTTGTGGAAGGCCGTCACATGCCAAGGGATATCGCGGGAGATACCGGCGATAAAGCGGGCCGCATCCCACAACTCCTCGTTGGAGTCGTTGAAACCGGGGATGACCAGGGTCAGCACTTCCAGCCAAAAGCCGCGCTCGTGCAATGCTCCGATGGTCCACAAGACGTGCTTGAGTTGCCCGCCCAACTGGCGATAATTCTCCTGTCGCATCGACTTGAGATCGACTTTGTAGCAGTCGGTGTAGGGCTTGATGTAATCCAGGGCTTCGGGCGTGGCGTTGCCATTGGAGACAAAGCCCGTCACCAGGCCGCTGGCTTTAGCCTTTTTGAAAATCTCCATCGACCATTCGGAGGTGATGAGGGGTTCGTTGTAACTGCTGACCACCAGCCGCGCTCCGGTGCGATGAGCGGCCTCCACCAGCGAGTCTGCGGTGAAGTGCGAAGGAGCAACCCCGGCGGCCTTATCGCGTAGGGCTTGAGATGTGACCCAGTTTTGACAATAGGAGCAATGATAATCGCAGCCGAGCATACCAAAGGTCAAAGCATTGCTGCCGGGCATGGCATGGAAATAAGGCTTCTTCTCCACCGGGTCGCTCTGCACCCCGGCGGCATAGCCGTGAGGAACCCGTAGCGTACCCCCCTCGTTATAACGAACCTGGCAGATACCGCGCTTGCCGGGGAAAATGACGCAATAGTGGCCGCAAGCGTGGCAGCGAATCTTGTTTTTATCTAGCTTTTCGTAAAGTTCACCCTCAACCGTAGAGCTATCGAGCGCCTCTTGAAGGGTAATTTGTTTAAGCGGAATAATGGTCATAATAAAACACCCCCTTCTACTGTTATTGTACTCTGCGTAGAAAGGAGTGTCAATGGGGATTCAATTGCCAATTGTTAATTGATAATTGCTACAGGTCTAGTGTATCGCCTGCCGAGAGGACGTGGACTTTGGTCTCGGTTTCGGCTTCGACTCGTTTGGCCCAGGCTGCCCCGTCTTGGGCAATGGGCGGCCAGGTATTGTAATGACAGGGCATAGCCATCTTGGGCTTGACCAATTTGACCGCGTCACTTCCCGAAACGTTTGGCAAGAATCATCATCTCCATTAACTCCTCGATTTGAGGGTTATTGGGCATTTCATCCTCCAAAACAGACGAGAAAATGAGCAGATTGGTGTAACTACCATCCTGCGCCCAGTAGCTTTGCCGCAGCAATTCGGCCAGTTCTGCAGCGGCGGCTTGAAGCCGGAAGCTGGCCGGGGCATCGTTGATGTCCGTCAATACCTCGCCTACGGTGATGGGCAATTCCCAGCAGCCATATGGTAAATTTCGACTTTCCCCGATAGGTGGGTATCCCTTCGAGGGCGGCCATAAAGGTCTGGGCCGTTAAATCTTGTGCATCTTGCTCATTCCCTACCCGGGCCAATAGATAGCGATAAACCCGGTTCACATGCCGCCGGTAGAGCACAGCGAAAGCCGTCTGGCCTTGCAGATCTTTTGAACTTGCTGGACCAGCGCCTCATCTCCCATTGCCTCGAATTCAGTCCCGTCTCGTGCTAGACTCTGTTTGTCAGCCATCATGATTCCCCCTCGCCTTGGACATAGGTGGCCTTCCTTCTATCTATTTCGCAACTATTTAGTTATGCCATTCAAAGTTGCTGAAACTGATGGTGATTCGTAATTGGTTATTTGGTCTAATTACCATTTACTAATTACCAATCCCCTGAAAATAACGATTGTTTAAACTGGATAGTTGCTCTTTTTCCACGAATACTTGTCTATCTATGAGTCGTTATAGCGGCCCATTTTATAATAGGCAATTTTGGCTAAATTTTGACAGGATTAACATGATTTACAAGATTTTATTTAACATAAACCCAAGAAATCTTGTTAATCTTGTCTATTTCACAGTTATATGCAGTCGTACCTCGTGTTCTTTATCCTGCCAAACACATACGGAATGGAATACAAAAAAAGCCGCTTCTATTATCTGGAAGCGGCTTTTTACCCGTTCCGGTTATTCAACCGGAAAGATCAATCCATCAAAATAGGCTTGAGGTCAAAAGCCGGAAGCGCGGAGTCTGGTCTCGAGCAAATCCTCCAATAATTTGACCACACTCATCTCCCCTTGTTCGGGGCCATATTTGGCCTTGGCTCGAAGGAAAATCTGCTCAACTTGAGCGCCAAGCTCCAAAGGTACGCCGAGGTTACGTCCCATTTCGGTGATAAGTCGCAAATCTTTACAGCACAAATAAAGGGTAAACGAAGGGTCATAATCGCCCCGGAAAATCGAGGGAACATCGTGTTCGGCCACCCAACTGTTCCCGGCGCTGGCTTTAATGATCTCCCACAAAGTCGTTAGCTCGATGC
>Ga0210123_1001908_pt1 | contig 10110 bp, 10 predicted proteins | sample Muzzi_PWB_D2_FD_185535 | JGI IMG/M metagenome (GOLD analysis project Ga0210123, IMG submission 185535) | Wetland microbial communities from San Francisco Bay, California, USA, that impact long-term carbon sequestration - Muzzi_PWB_D2 (SPAdes) | ecosystem: Environmental > Aquatic > Marine >... | reverse complement strand
AAATAATATCGATTTCGCGGTTCGTTCTGGTGAATTCCGCTGCATGATCGGGCCAAACGGCGCCGGGAAATCGACTCTTTTTGCCATGCTCTGCGGTATACAACGTGCAGACAGCGGGCAAATCTTCATTTTTGGCCACGATGTCACTCGTATGCAGGCTTTTCGACGGGTGCGGCTGGGCGTCGGACTCACGTTCCAAACCAATCGCGTGTTTCACGAGTTGAGCGTGCAGGAAAATCTGACAATCCCGCAGGCATCCGCAAACTTGGCAAATAACGAAACAGGCCTGGAACGCCTGAAGTTCGCCCTGGACGCCTTCGGAATCGATCCGAACGACGAAACCAAGGCCGTAGAGCTTACACATAACCGGCTGCAGTGGCTCGAGATCGCGATGGTCCTTGCGGGCTACCCGACTTTGATTCTGCTCGACGAACCGGCCGCTGGGATGTCGTCCGACGAAACCTCGAAAACCGCGACGGTCCTCAAGCACTTGAACTCGACCGGCCTGACCATCGTCGTCGTCGAGCACGATATGGCATTCGTCCGAGAGGTCGCCCAAACGGTGACCATATTGCACCAAGGCCAGATCTTTGCGGAAGGCAGCCTTACAGAAATCACTTCGAACGACGAGGTCCGAAAGATCTATCTGGGGAAGGCATAGTGCGGGATGGCTATTTTGTCGATCTCCAAAATTGTTGCCGGCTACAAGACGGGGAACGTCCTGCAGGGTGTCAGCATTGAGGTCGAGCCCGGCGAAATGGTCGCTGTCATCGGCCGTAACGGCGTTGGCAAGACGACCTTAATGCGCGCCTCCATAGGTCTGCTGCCGCTGCGCTCCGGCAGCATTAGCTTTAAGGAGATCGATATCTCCTCGGAAGGCGCAGATCGGCGAGCGCGACGGGGTATCGGTTATGCGCCGCAAGGTCGCGGCATCTTTCCTCATCTTACCGTGCATGAAAATCTGCGAATGGGCGGTTTCATAAACGAAACTCACTCCGCACCCAACTTCGAACTGGTGTTCGGTTATTTTCCATTTCTGAAGGAGCGGCTGAGACAGCGCGGCGGTACACTCAGCGGCGGTCAACAAGCGATGCTGGCGATCGCGCGGGCACTCGTGAACGAACCAGATCTTCTTCTGCTCGACGAACCGAGCGACGGTGTGCAGCCCAGCATCGTCCATGAGATAGGAGATTTCCTGGTCGATCTGAACAAGACCCGCGGCGTTTCTGTCCTTCTCGTCGAACAAAATATCGATCTCATGCAGAGAGTCGCTCACAGGGCCTATACGATGGATAAGGGCAAGGTAACCAGCACCTTGAGTGGCGAGGATCTTAAGGATGAGCACATATTGGCGACGCACATAGCGGTCTAGACGCCGTTGCATCAAACTGCTGCGAACAAATGGACATATCGGGAGGACGACATGGAAATGATCACGCGGAGCTACCCGAACAACTGGGTGGCGGACTCCATTATGCACAAGCGCGGCGTTGGCGGCGGGTTCTCCGGGGTCACCCATGAACTGACCGAAGATAAACAGGGCGTATATCATTACACGATCGGCCCATATTCGGATCCGGTCCTACATATAAAGCCGGGCGACCGTGTGGTGGTGGAAACGCACGATGCTTTCGAAGGAAAGATCAAGAATGAAAGCGACGTGCCATCCGAGATTCTTGAAATGCCCTGGCTCAACCCACAGTGCGGCCCGATCATGGTCGAGGGCGCCGTGAAGGGCGACGTCCTGGCCGTTCATATCGAATCTATGGCGCCACGGGGGCCGCAGCCGCGCGGCACCTGCTGCATGATCAAAGAGTTCGGCGGCCTGACCAACACCTATTATACGGCAACGCTGAACGAGCCCCTGCCGGAGAAGGTGCGGAAGATCAAGGTCGACGAAGAGAACGTCTATTGGAGCGACCGGGTCACCCTGCCGTACAAACCACATATCGGGACGCTAAGCTGTTCGCCGCAGATCGATTCAATCAATTCGCTGACGCCGGACAATCACGGTGGCAACATGGACCTACCCGATATGGGGCCGGGGACGATTACTTACTTACCGGTACGTGCGCCAGGCGGCCGTCTGTTCATCGGCGACGCACATGCCTGCCAGGGCGACGGCGAGGTTTGTGGCGTCGCCGTCGAGTATCCGACCACAACGACGATAACGGTAGACCTGATCAAGGGCTGGAATATCGAATGGCCCCGCCTGGAAGCGGACGACTTTATCATGACCATCGGCAGTTCGCGGCCGCTCGAGGATGCGACCCGAATCGCCTACCGTGAACTGGTCCGCTGGATGACGGCCGAATATGGCTACGATCAGTGGGACGCCTACATGATGCTCAGTCAGTGCGGAAAGGTCCGGCTCGGCAACTTTGTCGACCCGAAGTACACGATCGGCGCTGCGGTACCCAAGAAGTATCTGTAATGCTGCAAGGAGCGCCGCGCGAGCGGCGCGCCCGCCTCGTCACCCTGCTGCGCACTTCGCCGGTGTTTTTCCGCCTAGCGCGCAGCGTGACCGGGCGCAAGGGCGGCAACGGCAGCAACGAGGCGAATTAGACTTTCTATGCGTTCATCGTCCAGATCGCCGCGTTGAGGGCGAGGGCGTAGCCCGTCCAGACGAGGTAAGGCAGCAGCAGCCAGAAGGCCCACCGCGACACGCGGCCGAAGACGATGATCGTCGCCAGCAACACGGCGAGCAGCAGGCCGAGTTCGGCGAGCGCGAGACCGGGGTCGCGCAGGCCGAAGAACAGCTGCGACCAGAGCGCGTTGAGCCCGAGCTGCAGACCCCAGAGCCCGAGCGCCCAGCGCCGCGGCGCGCCGTGGCCCTCGCGCCAGACCCGCCAGGCGGCCAGCGCCATCAGGATGTAGAGTGCCGTCCAGACGACCGGGAAAGCGAGATCGGGCGGGGTCCAGACGGGCTTGGCGAGCGCCCGGTACCAGCCTTCCAGCTCCGGCCGCGTCACGGCCGCGCCGAGCCGCCCGACCAGCAGTGTCAGCGCGAGAAACCCGATCAGCACGGCGCCGTCGACGGCCGCGCTGCGGGATTTCCGCTCGAGGGTGCCGTCATTGCCGTCACGCATCGTCCGCCGCCCGGCCCGCAACCGGCCGCCTTTCCGTGTGGCCGAGGTTCCCGCTAAATCACGTGATAGACCTGCCCGGTCTGATGGCCCGCGACGGATTTCACGTAGGCCAATGCGACGCGCGCGCCGGGTACCGGCTCGTGACCGGGAAAATAGTCGCCGAAGACCGGCAGCGATTCGACCAGGAGGCCGGGACTGACGCAGTTGATGCGCAGGCCGCGCGGCAATTCGAAGGCGGCGGCGCGCACGAAATACTCGAGCGCCCCGTTGACCAGGCTGGCGCAGACGCTGCCGCGCACCGGGTCGTGCCCCACAACGCCGCTGGTCAAGGTGAAGGAGCCACCGTCGGCGATGTAGTCGCGTCCGAGCAGCACCAGGTTGACCTGCCCCATCAGCTTGTCCTGCAGACCGATGGACACCTCCTTCTCGGTCACGGCGGCGAAGTCCCCGTAGTGGACCTTGCCGGCCGCCGAGACCAGCGCGTCGAAGCGGCCGATCCCGTCGAAGGTCCTGCGGATCGCGGCACTGTCGGCGATGTCCGTCGTGTAATCGCCGCTCGTCCGGCCGACCCTGACGATTTCGTGCCGCTCCTGCAGCGCCGCGGCGACCGCGCGGCCGACGGTGCCGGTGCCGCCCACGATGACGATCTTCATGCTCGGGCTCCTTCGCTTGGATCAAGAGGATCCGGTTCGGTGAGAATCAGCGTCCATCCCGTACGGTGGTCGGAATCCACCATTCCTCGCCGCGCGGCGTCGTGACGTATTCAGGCCAGCGGAAATCGATCGGCGGGTCGTAGTCGCACAGCGGCGCGATCCACTTGTCGCCGCCGATGCCGCCGCCGGTGCGTGCGACGAACTCCGCCCTGGCTTCGTCCAGCAAGTTCGGGTCGGTGAGCAGATCGACGACGGTTGCCGCGATGGTCCGGCTGGCGGAGACGATCATCGGGTCGATCGTCGCCCGGATACCGCCGAGCGCGTTCATCGCCCAATCGGGATAGCGGTAGCCCGCCGGCGCCTTGAGCATCGGCCGCCCGATATAGAGGCGCACCGTCGGCGCGTGCCAGCACATCTCGGTGTAGTCGTCGGAGGTGAAGTTCTCCTGCCAGGGCGGCAACTGCTCCCGGAGCTGGCGCTCCGCCTCCTCCGGGCCGATCAGCGTCGAACAGGCTTCGACGAAGGGCGTTGCCATCGGCTCGAGCCCGAGATTGCGCTGAATCTCCTGCGCGACCCGGACGGCCTCGGCGCCGAACTGCGGGCCGCCCGCCAGTTCCAGATTCGCAAAGGTCGCCCGCGCAAGTGCGTGGTTCGGCAGGCCCGGCCGCGACTTCGACACCCAATGGCGCAGCACCTTGCACTGCGTCGCCGCGGCCGCGGCCTCGGCGTTGAGGTCGAGCACCCGGTCGACGATCTCGGCCATGGCAAGATCGGGCGTGCGCCAGATGTATTGGATCTGCGCGACATGGGGCGCCAGGTTGTCGGCGGTCGCCTGCCCGGCGACCAGGATCGCCTCGTTGAGCGACCAGCCGCCGCTGCTCGGCAGCATGGATTCGCGGGCGTGCTTCACCCCGGAAAACATGCGGAACAGCGCCTCGTTGGCGCCCGGCGCGCGCGCCGTCGCATGGGCTGCCGGGATCGTCGCGCCCTCGCCCGCGGCGAGCCAGGTTTCCGGTTCGTCGCATTCGAAGCTGTAGATCTTGGCATAGCCCGCACCGCAATGCGTGTTCCAGCGCACGGTGTTGCTGAGCGGCAGCATGTAGCAGGGGTGGAAGCTGATGAAGGCGTCGACGTCGTCGTAGTAGCCGCGCGCCGCGTGGATCGGCTTCGAGCCGCGCACCTTCTCGGCCGGCTCGCCGAAGAACTTGAGCCGGCCCGGAATAGCGAAGCGTTCCATCGCTACCTTGGCGGCCAGCACACCCCCGAGCGCGCCGATGCCGAGCGCGGAATGGGGATCGGTATGCCCGCCGGCATGGCGGCTGAGTCCGTCTCGCGGCGCCTTGTAGGGGGCCGCCTTCTGACAGTTGCCGGGCACCGCATCGTATTCCGCGTAGGCGCCGACGGTCGGGCCGGGGCCGTTTGACCAGGTGGCGACGAAAGCGGTCGGCATGCCGCCGGAGCCTTCCTCGACCGCGAAGCCCTCGTCGCGCAGCCGCGCGATGTACCAGGCCGCGGACTTGTACTCGCGCCAGGCCGTCTCCCCGAAATGCCAGATGACCTGGTTCCAGTCCGACAGCCTGTCCTGGTTGCGGCCGACCCAATCGAAGCAGAGGCTCTTCCGTTCGCTCATGGCCGGCCCATGCCGCCGCGCTCGTTGCCCATCATGCCGCCTGCCAGAGGTCGAGATACTTGCGGACGATCTCGTGCAGCCGCACGCGCCCGAAGCTCGGGTCGTGGCCGGCATGCACGACCTCGACCGGCAGGTCGCCGAGCCGCGTCAGTGTCGCGATGTAATCTATCTTGTCGGCGCCGGGCAGGTTGTCGAGCAGCGGGCCGTCGTAGATCGCATCGCCCGAGAACAGCACCCGGTTCTGCCGATCCCACAGCCCGATGCTGCCCGGCGAGTGCCCGGGCAGGTGCAGCACCTCGAACGACCGGTCGCCAAGGTCGATGCGGTCGCCCTCGTCGATCGTCGAGACACTTCCCCGGGCGCCGCGCAGTCCATATTGCCGCAGGTCATAGCCTCGCCGCGGCACGGCCGTGACCAGCACGTCCGGCAGGGGATAGCCGGAGGCCTCAATGCTCGCGACGATCGCGGCCGGAATATCCGTCTTATAAAGGCTGGCGAAGTTCGCCTCCTCGGCATGGCGCAGCGCTTCGGCCTCCAAGGGATGCACCAGGCAGGTGTCGAACTCGTGATGCCCGCCGATGTGATCGTAGTGCGTGTGGGTCGCGACCGCTTTGACCGGCTTGTCCAGCAGGTCGCGCGCCGCCTCGGCCAGGCTGGCGATGCCGAGCCCGGTATCGATCATCAGGTCGAAATCGCGGCCGCGCAGGTGCCAGATGTTGCAGCGGATCAGCGGATCGACGTGGGGCTCCCACAGGAGCGTAATGGCGGAATCGATCCGCCGTCGCTCGAACCACCGCTCCGCGATCCTGAGCTCCATCGCACGCTCCCTTGCCCTTACCCGCGTCCCCGACCTGGGTCGCCAGTCATTCTATCGGTACCGCCGGCCGGAGTGGACCGCAATGGCGACCGGCCGTTCGCTTCGGCTTCGGGCAGATCGTTCGGCAGGACCGCCCGCCTCGAGACGGCGGGGCAACGGATCGGCCAACCTGATTCAGGTGTCGGCGCGGCATCCACCTTCTGCGGAATTCGCATCCACCCTAGGCCCAAAGTCGCTGTTTTCTGTTGAAAACGTAACGTATTGCGTTTAACGTATCAAAGACGCGCAAGATTGCGGATCGAGCAATATGCTGAGTTGCCGCGCATCCGACCGCCCGCGAATACGCGACGGGTGGATGCGGCGGCGCCTGTCGCGTCGAAGATAGGAGGGGCGCGGACCAGTGAGACGCACACCGGACAAGGCCGAGATCGGCACCCCACGCGCGCCCGGCAGTCTTCGACGCACGCCCGGCAATACCGCCGCGGCGCCGAACGGTCTGCCCAAGACACGCGCCCTAGTCTCGCCCGACGACAGCCTCAACCGGGCCATCGTCCGCCTGCTGCAGGAAGACGGGCGGCGGCCCTTCAAGGAGATCGCGCAGACCCTCGGCGTCTCGGAAGGCACGGTGCGGAACCGGGTCAACTGGATGACGCGGGCCGGCATGCTGCGGATCGTCGCCGTCGCCGACCCTACGGCGATCAACTACAAGGCCGATGCCATGCTCGGCATCAAGGTGGCGCAGGAGACGACGCCCCAGAAGGTCGCCGAACGCTTCAGCCTCTATCCCGACGTGGTCTACATCCTTTGGGTCTCCGGTCGTTTCGATCTGCTGGTCGAGGTCGTCAGCGATTCCGATGCCGACTTCCGGAGGTTTCTGGAAACCAAGTGCTACGGCGCCGACGACATCGCCAACTTGGAGGTCATGACCGGCCTGGCGATGTTCAAGAACCAGTTCCTGCTGAAACAGAACTTCCCGTAACCGGAGCCCGTCACGGACGCCGGGCGGCAACGCCAAGATAATCTCAACAGGGGACCGAAGGGGATCTCGACAATGGCAAGCAAGACGAAACGAAAGACGGCGCCCAAGGGAACGCAGCGCAACGCACGGCCCGGCGCCGCGGCGCGCTCGCCGGTCTACCCCGAGACCATCGCGGAGGCGCTGCCGAGCAAGGCCAGGGTCGCCGAGGCGAAGGCGCGGCTGGTGAAGGCCGGCGTCAAATACGTCCTGTCGTGCTGGATCGACATTCTCGGACTGCCCAAGACCAAGCCGGTACCGATCGAGAAGTTCGAGGCGCTCTGCGCCGGCAAGGGCCCGCAATTCGCCGTACATTCGGTCTCCATGGTGCCGGAGCTCGGCCCGGCGGACCCGGACCAGATCCCGATTCCCGATCTGGACAGCCTGGTCGTCTGCCCCTGGGATCCGACCTGCGCCTGGGTCTTTGCCGACCTCTACTGGCAGGATGCGCCCTACAACGTCTGCCCGCGTCTGGCCCTCAAGCGCCAGGTCAAGGCCGCCGCCGAGGCCGGCTACCGCGGCATGGCCGGCATCGAGCCGGAGTTCATCGTACTGCGCTTTGAGGCGGACGGCCGGGCCGTCAAGGCCTTCGACAACGACCCGCGCGCACCCGGCCGCCTGCCGCTGCGGCGCCAGGCCTGGGGTTACGACAGCGAGGCCTCGATCGATTCGATGGCCTTCCTCGGCGATCTGATCGACATCCTCAACCAGCTCGGGTGGGACCTGCACGATGTCGTCTGCGAGGGCGCCTATTCGCAATTCGAGCTCGATTTCGGTTATACCGACGTCGTCGGCATGGCCGACCGCTTGACCTTCCTGCGCGTCCTGCTCAAGGAGGTCGCGAAGCGACACGGCATCTTTGCGACCTTCATGCCGAAGCCGACCAAGGGCGACTGGCGCTCCGGTGCGCACATCAATTTCAGCCTGCAGCCGATCGACAAACCCGGTCGCAACCTGTTCGAGAACAAGGACGGCGGCTGGAGCCGCGAGGTCTACCACGCACTGGGCGGCCTGCTGCGCCACGGCGGCGCCTTGACCGCGATCACCTGCTCGACGGTCAATTCCTACAAGGGGCTGATCGGCCAGGTACCCGGCTTCGAGGGCGGCGTCTACACCTGGGCGCCGACCCACATGACCTACGGCCCTAACAACCGCTCCGCCATGCTGCGCCTGCCGCAGAACCGCTTCTGCGTCGAGAACCGGGCGACCGACATGTGCATGAACGCGTACCTTAGCTTGGCGGTCACGATGGCCGCCGCGATCAGGGGCGTGCAGGAGCGGCTCGATCCCGGCCCGCCGCTCGAACGGGACCTCTATCACATGACACCGCAAGAGCTGGACGCAGCCGGCATCCAGCGGCTGCCGCGCAGTCTGTTCGAGGCGATCGAAATCTTCGATCGCGACGAAGTGGTCGAGCAGGCGCTCGGTCCGGTCATGCGCGATTCCTACAGCCGCTACAAGCACGACGAATGGGACCGCTACAACGTGGAGATCACCGATTGGGAGCGCGCCGAATACCTGCGCTTCTATTGAAGCCGGAAGCTCGGGCCCCGAGCACGGCCGGCCTGCGACGGGAGAAGGCCGATGACGGATTATAGTGTATTCGAGCTCGGCGACCTGACACTCCAGTCGGGCGCAACCCTGCGGGACGCCAAGCTGGCCTACCAGACCTACGGCCGTCTGGCACCAGCCGGCGACAACGTGATCGTGCTGCCGACCTTCTATACCGGCACCCATGCTCGCAACGAGGGATACTTCGGCCCCGGGCGCGCCATGGATCCGGCGCGCCACTTCATCGTCTCCATCAACCTTTTCGGCAACGGCTTCTCGTCGTCGCCCAGCAACACGCCGGCGCCGCATGACGGTCCGCGCTTTCCGAATGTCACGCTCTACGACAATATCGCCGCCCAGCACCGCCTGCTCACCGAGGAGCTTGGCGTCGCGCGCATCCGGTTGGTCACCGGCTGGTCAATGGCCGGCTGCCAGAGCTATCAATGGGCGGCGCAGTTCCCCGACATGGTGGATGCGATCTTGCCGTTCTGTGCTGCGGCCAAGGCCTCGCCGCACAACATCGTCTTCCTGGAGGGTGTGAAGGCAGCGCTGCAGGCGGACTGCGCCTACAACGGCGGCGACTACGACGCGCCGCCCGAGCGTGGGCTCAGGGCCTTCGGCCGGGTCTATGCCGGCTGGGGATACTCGCAGACCTTCTATCGCGAGAAGCTGCACCGCAGGCTCGGCTTCGAGACCTTCGAGGAGGTGCTGCACGATTGGGAGGAGGACCACTTCCGGAATTGGGACGCCAACAACTTGATTGCCAAGATCTGGACGTGGCAGCATGCGGACATCAGCGAGAACGAGCTCTACGGCGGCGACCTGCCGCGTGCCCTCGGCGCCATCAAGGCACGGGCCATCGTCATGCCGTGCACGCAGGATCTCTATTTTCCGCCCGTAGACAACGCAATCGAGGTGCGCCACATGGCGAACGCGGAACTACGGCCCTTCGACTCGCCCTGGGGCCATTGTGTCGCCAACCCGGGCGACGTACCCGAATTCGAGCGCTTTCTCGACGATGCGATCCGCGAGCTGCTCGGCGAATGAGATAGCATTGCCGGAAATTCAATTCGGCCGATTGGATGCATTCGCCCATCCAAAGCCAAGGCACAATCGAAAGGCGGGCCTATGACAGCCGACCGCGTCAGGACGGATCGAGCCGGCGGTACGACGATGCTGGCCGGCAAGGTCGCCCTGGTGACCGGCGCGAGCCGAGGAATCGGCCGAGGGGTCGCGTGCGAACTGGCCCGCCAGGGCGCCAGCGTCATCTTGACCGCGCGCACCGTTCACCCGGAACAAACCGCCACGTGGGGCAATGGGGGCCCGAACGTCCCTGGCTCTCTCGCCGAAACGAT
>Ga0210123_1001907_pt1 | contig 10114 bp, 7 predicted proteins | sample Muzzi_PWB_D2_FD_185535 | JGI IMG/M metagenome (GOLD analysis project Ga0210123, IMG submission 185535) | Wetland microbial communities from San Francisco Bay, California, USA, that impact long-term carbon sequestration - Muzzi_PWB_D2 (SPAdes) | ecosystem: Environmental > Aquatic > Marine >... | reverse complement strand
GGCGCACTGGCACGGCTGGCCTTCCCCGACGAGGCCGGCCTTTGGCTCCAGCAACACAACGCGTATCCTGCGGAGCCGGAAGCCGCTGTGTCGACGGGCACTGCGCTGTGCCTGCTGCTGCTGGCCGCCTCACTGCTGTTGCGCCAGTATGGGAACGCGATAATCTCGCAAATGATGTCCGTACTCGCATACAGCGCGCCGGCACTGGCGCTGGTCGGGTTCGTGCTCGGTGTACATGAGCCCTATGCCAGGATGTCGCTGACCACCGTCCTGATGCTGATCCCGCTGTGTGTGGCTACGGCCTTGAGCACCGTCTTTCACGGCTTCCTGCGGCCGCTGCTTGGCCCAACCCGCATTAGCGCGCTTGCCAGGCGTCACCTCGCGCTGGTCATGATGGCACCGTACCTGCTGGGCTTCAGCATTATCAATATCAGTCCGGATGCCGCCGAGATCTGGTTCCTGATCCTGATAGTCGCGAGCAGCCAGACTGTAGGGCTCGTCGTAGCCTTCCTGGCGCTGTCCTTCGGCAATCTTGAACGTCGCAGCAATATCCTGCAGCGGCGTGCAGAGACGCGGGCCATGCTCGACGGGCTGACAGGAGCATTGAATCGTGCCAGCTTCACTAATCAGGCCCACCGGGAGATTGGTGAGCACCGCAGAATCAAGAGCAATGTATCTTTGCTTTTTATCGACGTAGATCATTTCAAATGCATCAACGATACCTATGGACACAAGACAGGTGACGAGGTCCTGAAGCGGATCACTCGTCTAATGCGTTGCTGTCTTCGTAAAGGCGATACCGTGGCACGATGGGGTGGTGAGGAATTCGTCGTGTTGTTACCGGCCACTGATCTGAACGGGGCGCTTCTGATAGCGGAGAAGATTCGGCATCGGGTCGATGTTGAACAATTTGACGAGTTGGCCATCGGTTTGCACGTATCGGTGTCGATCGGTTGCGTAGAAATGAGCAGCAGCGAGGGGCTCGATGAACTGGTCGCACAGGCGGACCGGGCTCTCTACGAGGCCAAGCATCGGGGACGTAACCAAACTGTCGCGGCTTAATCGCGGAAGCGCGCGGGGTCAGGTCTAGCTAAATAGCATCTTCACTGCTACCGTTCGCATCATCATGTCGCGCCCCGTCCGCATCGAGTCTCCAGGCGCCCTTTATCACGTCCACCGCGTGGAGACCGGCGTGAAGCTACTTTAGAAGATGATCGGGATCGTCAAACGTTGCTGCGGACACTGGAGCAGATCGTCATGCCTTTCAACGGGCTCTGTTATGCCTTGTGCCTGATGGACAACCACTACCACCTGCTGATTCAGACCCCGGACGGGAATCTGTCCAAAGGCATGAGGCAACTCAACGGTGTCACCACCCAGACCAGCAATCGCCGACATCGTCGGGTGGGGCACCTGTTTCAAGGACGCTTCAAAGCGATCCTGGTTGACAAAGACGCCTACCTGCCGGAATTGTCGCGTTATAGCGTGTTAAACCCTGTTCGCGCTGCAGGGTAAAAGCCCCGGCGGATTGGCCGTGGAGCGGTTATCGGGCAAGCGTGGGGCTGGAGCCGGCCACGCCCTGGCTGGCGAGTGATGCATCTTGGCTAGACCTGACCCCAATTCTGCGGAAGGCCTGGCGGCACGACTGGTAGCGCAGGCCGATATAAATGACAAACGGTGTTTGAAGGGCTTATTATTTAGACTGAAGTCCGGATTTGGCGACTCTTACTTTATTCGTCAAACCTGTCTGTACGCGGCCGGAAAGCCCGGCGGGCATCACAATCATGAGGTAATCCCGATGAAAAACAGTCTTCTTCTCTTATTTCTGCTTATCACAACCGGCCTCGCCGGGTGTGCGTCGAACCTGTCTGGCGAGAGCTATAGCCGCTCCGAGGCCCGGGCGGTTCAGCAGGTTGAATACGGCATCATCGAGCAGCTGCGGCCTGTAAAGATCGAAGGCACCAAGACACCGATTGGTAGCGGTGCGGGCGCAGTGGTCGGCGGCATTGGCGGCAGCGGTGTTGGTGGTGGACGAGGGAGTTATGTCATGACCGTTATCGGTGCGGTAGCCGGTGGAATGGCCGGCGCTGCGATTGAAGAGGGCGTGACTCGCACCCAGGGCGTGGAAGTCACCGTTAAACTGAACAAGGGCGGAACCATCGCCATCGTTCAGGCGCTGTCACCCAATGAAAGGTTCGCAGTCGGCGACCGGGTGCGCGTGCTCTACGGTGGCCAAAATACCCGCGTCGCTCATTAAGGGTGGTAATCGGTTTTTCACCTGCAACTTTTGCTTCCCTGGTCTCCTCCATGCACCTTGAACAGGCCAGATCAACGCCTTCATCCGTCATGGAACTGATGGTTTCGCGTGCTGGTCGGTGAGCCAGTGCCTGCAGGCGGCTGCTCGCCTGACCGGAGGCCAGGTCTTCCAGTGCCAGTCCCGCTTCGCGATCGCCGGAATCCGGGATTGTGCAAGCAGACAGTAACGTGCACAGAACCTGCCCGCGCCGCATCACGCAGGGTCGTCAGTCACGGCATGCACCGCTCATTTATCATGACTGTAGTAGCCGTGCCGCACACCCCCCAGCAATGATCGAAAGTCATCACCTGCCGTGTGAACCAGTTGCTCATGGTCGCCCGACTCAAAATAGATATTGCCAAGACTAATCAGCGCCTCGTCAAGGAACGTCTCGATACCGTAAGCGGGCCCAAGTGGCGGGGCGGCGCCTGCCTCGCAATCGCTGAACAGTTTGGCGAGTTCGTCCTCGGTGGCCAGGTGAAAATCCCGGTTGAGTTCCTTGCGCAGATGCTCGACCTCGACCCAGTTTCTGGCCGGAACCACGACCATGGCATATCCGGCCGTATCCTTGACAATGACGGCCTTGGCGATATGGTCTTCACTTACATGAGCGGCTACGGCTGTTTCGTGACTGGATCCCGAGTGCGGATGCGGAACCAGGTCGTAATCAATTGAATGTTGTTCAAGAAAACGCTGCACGGTCTCTGCGATTGCCATCTTTTCTCTCCTTATGTGGAATTCAAAGGTTTTTCTGTTTCGGTAAAAAGTATAGTCTGTCTGGCGGAATAAATTTTGCCCCACAATACCGTTTTATGGTAGGGCCGAATTTATTCGGCCTGGTACAAGTCGGGCTGCTGCCATAAAAACCGGGTGCCGCTGTTGTGCGATGGGCAAGTGCGCTGCGGGAACGTGAAATGTACGACCGCCTATCCCCTGCAAGGCGCGGGGAACACCCACAAGGTCAGTGCATACAATGCCAGTGCCGCGGCGATGACCGTGGAAAAACCGAAGTGGATGGCGAGCAGGGTTGCCAGCACGGCACTGATCACGGACGCGCAGCCGTTGATGGCCCACGCCCACGGGATAAGACCCGGTGCGTAATCTGCCAGTCGGCCAAGCCCCAGCGGGAAGGGCATGCCCATGCAGAAGGCCAGCGGTGCAATGAGAGCAACACTGATCAGGATGCGCAGGGCATCGGGTAGCATCGCCAGGCGGGCCAGCATGGGGTCAAGAGCGAGCAGGTAGAGCGTGCCGAGCACCACAATACCGGTGACGGCCCGGCTCAGCAGTCTGCCGCGGCCACCAGGCGGGACGCGTCCCAGCCAGGCACTGCCCAGCCCCGAAAATATCAGGAAACTGCTGAGCACCACCGCGATCGCGTACAGCGGGTGGTGAAGAAACAGCAGCAACTTTTGTATGAAGGCAATCTCGATGAACAGGAAGGCCAGCCCGAGAATGAAGAAATAGCCCGCAACCATGGAGCGTCGCACGTCCTGTTTCACCGGGTTGGTCCGGCGCTGGTATATCCAGATCGGCAACAGGATCAGCAGCAGGCTGGCAATAACCGCCTGCACCAGCGTGGCCACCAGTACCAGGTAACCGGCATCGGCCAGTGATGCGCCGCCGCGCTCGCGCAGTTGCAGGACTTCCGGCAGTGTCTGCCATTTAAAGAAGTTAAAGAAATACGGCTGCTCATCGCTGGCCGGGCGCAGGTTGAATTTGTAGTCATCCAGAAAACGCCCGGACGCATCGCCAAGCAGCGCCACGGCGGCATCATGAAACCAGGGCTCCCGCAGGCGATTGTAGCGATTGGTCTCGCCGCGCGTGATGCCCGGATACCAGGCCACGTCAAAGGAGCGTGCCGCACAGAAGCTGCGTACGCGTTCAATGTCCTGTGCAGTGACGGCCCCGTTCTTGATCAGCAGGGTGCTGGTTTGCCAGCCACGGATCAGGATGAGTTGCTGTCCCGGGTCGCTGCTGCCGCCGGCGCGCAGGGCCGCAATGGCGGTGGCAAACAGTTTCAGCGTGTCCCGGGGCGGCAGTTTTACCCAGCGCGTGATGGAGAGGAAACCGCCCGGTGCAAGTTTCTGCAGGAATTCCGCCAGGGCCTCGGTCGTGTACAGGTGGTTTTCGCTGAGCGCATACTGCCCCGAGGCAGAGGCACTGAAGGAATCCAGCAGCGAGACCTGGATGAGGTCATAGCCCCCTGGACTGCCGGCGGCAAAACTGCGTGCCTCGGCAATGTGCAGTGTTATGCCCGGTTCCTGGAAGAGGTGGCCGGCGAAGTCCGCGTAATCCGTGGTCACCAGACGAGCGAACTGCGGATTCAGTTCAACCGCGTCGATGCTTGCTGCGTGGTGATAGCGGGCCTGTAACACGTCAGCGCCGCCACCGGCACCGAGGACCAGTACGTGGTTTGCCGGTTGCAGGTGGTAGGGCAGTGCCGAGGTCAGCTGGTCGAGATGTGCCAGTGTCTGCCGGTCGCCGTCATACCGGGTGATAACGGACAGTCCGTCGCCGTCGGTGAACACAGCCAGTTGAGCCGGTGGTTCAGTGACGGCATTCAGGCTCAGGCCGGGGGCATGCCGCAGCGGGATGGTCGGGCTTTCCACTACGCTGAGCAGCCCCAGCGGGCTGGAGCGTTCCGCAATAATGCGCGTGTCCTTGATCAGCAGGATCTGGCTCAGGCCCTTGTAGGGTGACATTTCCAGCGTGCTCCAGCTGGCGGGCATCAGCAGCAGCGCGGCGGCCAGTGGCAGCAAGGGTACGGCGGCGGTTGATCCTTGCCGTAGTTCCCGGGTGGCAAGCAGGGCAGCGCCGATACCGAGCAGGCCGAGTACCGTGAGTGCTTGCAGGGGCAGTACGGCAAACAGCAACGCCAGGATGCCGATGCTCCCCAGGCCTGCACCGAGCAAATCGGCCGCGTAGATGCGTGACAACCGGGCACGGTACTGAATCAGCGCCAGCCCGATGGCGTTGGCGGCGAAGAAAAAAGGCATCGCAAGTAACAGGTAGATATAGAACAGCCAGAGGGTCTGCCGGGCATCCCAGAGCACTTCCTCGGTATTGAAGGGAATGTGCTGGGCGAGCTGAAAGCAGCCGACCGAAGATATGCCAAACAAGGCAATATTGGCTATGTAAATGGTTGCAAAACGCTGCAGCAGGGAGTGCTGCCGCAGCATGAGAAAGGCGCCGCTGACGCCGTAACCGAGCAACGCCAGGCTGATCATCATGTAGGCGAAGTGATGCCACTGGCTGATCGAGAACAGGCGCATGAGCAGCACCTCGTAGGCAAGCGCCGCCGCGGAGACAAGGGCGATGGATAGCGAGGGTAACTTAATCGTGTTCCCCGGTAAGCGGGACGAACTTTACGGGTAATATCTGCCGGGTGATGAGTTGCCCGTCCGCTTGTTTCTCGATCAGCACCAGTTGCTGGGTGAGGAAGCGGCTGCCGACCGGGATGACCATGCGGCCACCGGGCTTGAGTTGCGCCACCAGCGGTGGCGGCACATGGCTGGCGGCGGCCGTGACCACGATGGCATCGAACGGGGCGTGTTCTTCCCAGCCATAATAGCCGTCGCCGATGCGCACCGTAACATTGTCATACCCCAGTCGCGACAGGCGCTCGGCCGCCTGCTTGCCCAGCGTCTCGATGATCTCGATGCTGTAGACCTGACCGGTGAGTTCAGCCAGGATGGCTGCCTGGTAGCCGGAACCGGTGCCGAGCTCCAGCACCCGGTAGTCTGCCTGTGGCTTGATCAGGTCACTCATCAGGGCAACGATGTAGGGCTGCGAAATCGTTTGCCCGTAACCGATAGGCAGCGGCCGGTTTTCATAGGCATGGTGGCGTTGTGCCGTTGCGACAAACTCGTGCCGGGGTACCCTGGCCATCGCCGTCATTACGCGGGGGTCGAGTGACTCCTCGTCGAGGTACATGCTGGTGTCGCGCACATCCTGCTCAATAGCTTCAACCAGCTGTTGGCGGGCCTGTGCATACTCGTCACCCCGCGCCACAGATGTCAGCGCAAGCAGCATAATGCAAATCCAGAAAAACGGGTGCCTGTTGAACATATTCATTCCTTTCATAAACCGGTTGCCATGGTAAGTGTAGACGATGAGCGGCGGGTTAATTCCGGAATGGAGCCGTCATTCATATACAGAGGGTGATTGACAGTGGTCGTGTTGCGCTGATACTGGGGTGACATGACGGAAACCCATTACCTCGCAGATATACTGGTCCTGCTGGCGGCGGCGGTCATCGCCGTTCCGGTCTTCCGGCGGCTGGGCCTCGGTTCGGTGCTGGGGTATCTGGCTGCCGGCGCCGTTGTCGGCCCCTGGGGGGTCGGTATTATCGACCAGGTCGAGGAAATCCGGTATATCGCCGAGTTTGGCGTGGTCTTCCTGCTGTTCATCATCGGCATCGAACTCAAGCCTGCCCGCCTGTGGGACATGCGGCGCATGGTGTTCGGCCTGGGCACCGCGCAGGTGATGGTAACCGGGCTGGCCATCGCCGGCCTGGCCCTGCTGTTCGACCAGCCGCCCGGGACGGCCATGATTATCGGCTTTGGTCTGGCCCTCTCCTCGACGGCGTTTGGCCTGCAGATCCTGACCGAGCGCGGTGAACTGGGAACGGGTTACGGTCGCACGGCCTTTTCTGTGTTGCTGCTGCAGGATCTGGCCGTGGTGCCGCTGTTGACACTGGTCTCACTGCTCGCGGCTGAAGCCACGCTGCTGGAAGGCATCGAGTTCGCGCTACTGGAGGCCGTGCTTGTCATTGCCTTCGTTGTCCTTGCTGGCCGGTTTCTCCTGTCACCGGCCCTGCGGCTGGTGGCGATCAGCCGCACGGCGGAGGTGTTCACCGCTGCGGCCGTGCTCGCGGTTCTGGGTACGGCCTGGCTGATGGAGGAGGTAGGCCTGTCGCTGGCGCTGGGCGCATTTCTTGCCGGCTTGATGATGGCGGAATCCAGTTACCGGCACCAGGTGATTGCCGATATCCAGCCGTTTCGCGGCATCCTGCTGGGCCTGTTTTTCATGGGCGTGGGCATGTCCGTCGATTTTGGCCTGCTGGGCAGGCAAGGCGTGTTGATTGCCGGACTGGTGCTGGGTCTGTTGCTGATCAAGTCCGTCATCCTCTGGGCCCTCTGCCGGCTCATGGGTGTCTGTACGCCGGATGCGGCGCGGGTAGCGCTGCTACTGTCGCAGAGCGGGGAATTCGGCTTCGTGCTATTCGGACTGGCCACCATAAGCGGCGTCCTGTCGGAAGATCTTTTCAGTATCCTGACACTGCTGGTGGCGCTGACCATGGTCACCACGCCCTTGATGGCGAATTTCTGCGAATACGCCGGCAAATGCCTGACCAGGGCGGCAGACAGGCATGATGTCAGCACCCACCATATTGATGCCGGTCAGCCGCATGTCATTATTGCCGGCTTCGGTCGCGTGGGTCGGCGGGTGTCGAGGATCCTCCAGGCCGGGAATATTCCCTATCTCGCCATCGATAACAATGCAGACCGCGTGCTGGACGGCAGGCGGGAAGGTTTCCCGGTCTTCTATGGTGACGCCAGCCAGGTCGATGTGCTGAAGGCCGCAGGTGCCGGACAGGCCGGCGCCCTGGTATGCACGCTGGACCAGGCCGCGCCTGCCGTGCGGCTGGTCAGTATCCTGCGACAACATCACCCGGGCATCCCCATCCACGCACGCGGACGTGACTGGCAACACTGCGAGCAGTTGTTGAAGGCCGGGGCAACCATTGCCATCTCGGAAACACTGGAAGCGAGCCTGCAGCTCGGTGGAGCGGTGCTCGGCACCATGGGTTTAATTGAGGAGGATGCCGCCGCGCTGATCGAGTCGCTCCGCAAAAAATACTATGGATAGGCTGGCAACGGTGTAGCCCCCGTCTCCGTAATCCATCGCACCCGTTTGTCCGGCTTATTGTGTGCCGGGTATGATTTGGTCCAATTCCATTCGCGCCAGGTGCTCTTCTTGTAGGACCTCTCAAGATACGTAGGTTACAATTTAAACTTCCTATAATCTCAATCGCCTGTATTGATGACCAAAGCGGCCGTTATTGCGCTTATCATCCAGGGTTACAAGAGGCGCACCATGGCCATCGCCCTTACCGCACTGCTTATCTTTATAGTATTCGTTGGCGCACTGTGGATACTCCATCGCCAAAGGGGGAATATCGGCAACCGGCCGATACGTCGCCGGGCATCGCAGAAAGGACCCGTGGCATCCGGTACGCAGCCGGATAACGCCCGAAAGGAGAGTGATGAGTGGGTCCTGGAGATTGAATCACCCGGATGTGAAGCCGCCCATGCACTTGTCGGCCAGAAATTCACCCAGGAGGAAGCACCAAAACTGCCGCTAAGGGACTGCAAGTCAGGCAACTGCACCTGCCACTACCGCTACCTGCCCGAACAACGCAAATATCACCGCCGTATGCGCAGTGACCGCCGGGAAGTGATCCGGTTCGACAAGGAAAAACCAGACCAGCGCTCGCGCAAGGACCGGCGTCGTGGTAACTGGGATGATCGATCGTTCTAACAGTATGATGTGTCCATAATGTTCACCGTTGCGGTAGATGGTGCGTTTTTACACAGTCTGGGCCAATAACGGTCATACAGACTGAACAAAAACGGCGACCAACGAATGAGCGAAGGCCTCCGTGATGAAAATAAATACTGTCTATTGATTAGGTCTCTGACCCTTTCCGCTCACCCGAAAAATAAAGACGTAAAAATAAGCATCAAAGACATTACCAAATAGGCAAATATAAAGTCAGTCCAGTGATGTGATGGTCTGCGATTGCTCATATGTCACCTTCTGCGTCAATATAAAAAACGGCGACCCCACTTGTGAGGGAAGAGTCACCGCTCGGTGACTCGAAAGCCTCCGCTAAGACAACAGATAACGAATTAACGAAGGTCGCCGCCATTCAGGTGCGGCCAACGAATTAACGAAAATTGTCGCCATTGATGCAAAGTTAGCCAATTAACTCAGCATCCTCAGTTATGCAAACCTTATGCCGCTAACCGGCTCGTTCGCATCTATATGATTGCAAACTCGTTATGTTTAACCACGGAATGTCTGGCCACCTCTTCAGTAAGGATGTCATGTCAGAACTGACAGGCCTGACGGGCTCACTCTGACAGATGTGTCAGTTACCTGGCTATGCTGGGAAGGGTGCAGGTACACATCACCAAACGGTAATGAAGAAGCGAAACTACTCACTCAAGTCAGGTTGAAGCAGCAATCGTGAAGGTCTCGAAAGAGTCGTCTCCGGAAGTTCAGGCCGGTTATAGGCACAATGGCTGTGCCTTGCTTCAGACTCCGTCGTCAAGGCGATAAAGCATGCCGAAACGGATCTGTTCCTGCAGGGGCATTGACTCCGGTGGCGGTGGCAGGGACAAGGCCTGCTGTACTGCCTGTTTTGCCGCGTTGCGCAGTACCTTGCTGCCGCCCTTGACCTGCAGGTCAGTGATGCTGCCGTCCCTGAGCAGGTAAAAGGCAACCTGGACCTCGCCCTCCATGCCGCGGCGTCTGGCGCTGCGTGGAAAGAACTTGTGGCGGTCGATGTGTGCCAGCAGCCGCAGCAGGTAGGATTCCCGTTCGTTCTCCAGCACCACCCGGTCAAGTGCCGGTTTGTTAACCGGTGCCTCGGTATAGGTTGATGCCGCAGTCTGCTCCTCGATGAGTTCCGCTGGTTCCGGCACCTCTCTACTTACAGGATGTGGCTTGCTGACCGGTTCCGGCAACGGTTCCCGTTTGGCCTTGGGCCGGGGCACCGGTTCAGGGGGCGGCGGGAGTTCCGGTTCG
>Ga0210123_1001906_pt1 | contig 10115 bp, 14 predicted proteins | sample Muzzi_PWB_D2_FD_185535 | JGI IMG/M metagenome (GOLD analysis project Ga0210123, IMG submission 185535) | Wetland microbial communities from San Francisco Bay, California, USA, that impact long-term carbon sequestration - Muzzi_PWB_D2 (SPAdes) | ecosystem: Environmental > Aquatic > Marine >... | reverse complement strand
AGCTCTCCGACCCGCGCATCGAGCCCGCATACCTCGACTACCTCCACTACAGACTCATCGGGCCTGGACGCACACAGATCCACCAACCCGATTCCCATCGAGAACCGTGAACACTGTGCCATCAATTTGCGTGACCGCTCTCACCAGGTGCCATCGCGGCCCTTCGACCGCCGGTAGCCCACGGCGCGGTTCTTCGCCACCCGCGACCAGCGCTTCCGGCCGTCGGAGGGAAGGTTCCGTCGCTTGGTCTGGGTCGAGAGGTCGAGCACGGCTCCGCAATCGTGGTCAAATTCTGGTCTGCCACGACCTACCTGGCACCACTCCGGGCCGGGCCGGGCAGGCGCGGAAACCCTTTCGTGCCCGGCGCATGCCCCATCGTCCAGCGGCTGAAGTGATACTGTTCCTTCCCCTTTCCGATGGGACAACCGGCAGCCTGCGGTCCGTCCGGACCGGTCAGGCCGAAGGCTGGTGAGGAGACCTGATGGAAGCTTTTGTTATCCTGGCGCAGCTCGTGATCTGGGCACTCATGATCGGAGGCCTCGTCTACGCGATCAACCTCGCGGTCGGCTTGCACAAGGCGTTCCGCGACTTGGATGAGAGCCTCGAGGTGGCAAAGAAAGCGTTGAGCGCTCAGAGCGAAACCAACCAACTCCTGTCACAGATCCTGGAAGAGCTTCACGCAAGCCGGTAAGGCAGCGTTGGTGCGACCGGAGAGGTGCCAGACGCCTGGGAGTCATGGCGTCAGGGCGTGATGCCGAACCGGTAGAATGAAGACGATGACTCTCGCAGAGCGCAGCGAAGAACGCCGCAGACGGATCGTGGGCAACCGCGCCAGAAGCTTCGCCGAAGCCGAGGAGTGGGACCTCGAGTTTTGGCAGTCCAAGACGCCCGAGGAACGCCTCTCGGCCCTCGTCGCCATCCGGCGCGATGTCGAGCTCGCCCAGGCCGCACGCCGCGAGGCGGAATCCCGGAAGGACTGACCCCTTGGACACCGTCCAGGACTTCGAGGACATCCTCGATCTCTTCGACCAGCACGCCGTCCGCTACCTGATCGTCGGCGGGCTCGCCTTCACCTACCACGCCAAGCCCCGTTACACGAAGGACATCGACCTCTGGGTCGACTCCGGCCAGGAGAACGTGGAGCGTGTGAACCGAGCACTGGCCGAGTTCGGCAGCCCGTTTCTCCTCGACCCCGACGACCCGGAAGAGATTGTTCAGATCGGCGTCGAGCCCAACCGCATCGACGTCCTCCGGGAACCTGGCGGCGTCGAGTTCGAGGAGGCCTGGCCCCGCAGGATCGAAGCCAAGTACGGCGATGCCAAGGCCAACTGGATCGACATCGACAGCCTCATCGCCATCAAGAGCCAGATCGACCACCCCAGACACCAGGACGATGCCCAGGTGCTCAAGCGCGTCCGGGAGCGGGGCGGGGCCCAAGAGTAGGCAGCAGCCCTTAGTCGCCTGGCAACACCTCCACCTCCACACTCCCTAACTGCCCACGCCCCCCCTGGCGGAGCTCCTGGTGGACGGCGCCGGCCTCTACCTGCCTGGCACCAGCTCCGCTGAGGGCGGCGGCCGAGCGCCGCAAGGAGTGGGCCGCGGGCGCGTCGTGCCGAGCCGGGCTCTTCAGTGCCCGGGCGCGGGCACGTGCTGATCGAACATGATCTGGTTGCCGTCGGGGTCCTCCAGGACGATGTGACCGATGCCGGTGCCGTCGGGGTCGGTCTCGACCTGCAGCTCGACCCCGGCGTCCTTGAGCTTCGCCTGAATTTCCCGCACGTCCTCGAACTCGTCGAGCGTGTTCCTCTCGTCATCCCATCCCGGGTTGAAGGTCAGGATGGTCTTGTCGAACATGCCCTGGAAGAGCCCGATGGAGATGTCCCCGTTTTGGAGGACCTGCCAGTTCTGCTCCGGATCTCCGGCAACCGGCTCGAACCCCAGCTTGGCATAGAAGGCGCGGGAGGCGGCGAGATCTTTGACTGCGAGGCTGACTGAGAACTTTCCGAGTTGCATGGGGGCTCCTTGTGCGGCGAAGTGGTCGTGTGAACGGCTCGGCAGCGTGCCGGCCGCGAGTCCGGCGCCGCTCACGAGAGCGCCCGCGGCCACGAAGACGCCCGCGGCCACGAAGACGCCCGCGGCCACGAAGACACCCGCGGCCACGAGGACCCTCGCGGCGATGAGGACCCCCGCGGCGATGAGGGCGTGGATTGCAGAGCTCGAAGGCATGGAGTGTTCCGTCGCGGGTGCGGGGTGAGCGTCGACGTGTAGTATGCCCGCCCAAGAATACGACCGCTTGTCAGTCCTTCCGGTTTTCGGAGGCCGACCGTCTGAAATGAAAGATCGAAGCGGCCGGACCTGTGCCGGCCGAAGTGCGAGCGGAGCGAGCGACCTCACCCCGGACCCGCAACAGACCTCTTCGCCGCCCTCCGACGAAGCCTCGACACCGCGACGACGACTTGGCGGGCATCGCAGCCGGAGCAGCCCCCATGAACCTGCTACACAAGATCAAGGCGTTCTTCCGCTATCTCCTGGGGAAGCGGTCCGAGCTCGCGGACCTCGAGGTGAAGGACGCGGTGATGGCCAAGGCGGTGGCTGACATCCACCGGAAGCGGACCGCCAAGCAGATGGTGGCGGTCCCGCTCTTCGCCCTCCGCCAGATCCACACCCTCGACCGGGACAACACGGTCCAGGCGACGCGGCGGCGGATCGAGACCCTCGAGCGCCAGAGAGATCCCCTCCGGGCCGCGGGAACCCTGACGGTGGACCTTCTCTCCCGGCACCTACCGTCCGTCTCCGGGATCAAGGTGGTGCGGGAGGCGGAGGGCTCCTACCTGGCGTTCGAGGGCAACGGTCGAATCGCCGCCCTCCAGGCGGTCTTCACCCCGGACGACCGGCTGCGGATCGAGGTCGAGGAGTACCGGTTCAGGAACCCGGCGAAGATCGTGCGGAGGCTGAACCGGGTGCGGCGCCTGAACGGGTTGATCTGACGCCTCCGCTCCGACAAGCCTCGGCCCGGAGCTCCTCCCGACCGCGGACGGTCGAGGCGGCTGTCCATGAGCTGTCCATCTGGCCCATGAGATGTCCTCCAAGAGTTTTCACCTGGTCATCTGGGGCATAACCTGGCAGGGGCGCGACTCCTGATTGCCAAGTCATGCCACGAATGAACAGCTCGACGCCACAGAAGGACATCCCACGCGGCATTCGCACAACTCATGACCGACCCCCAGTCCAAGCGGGTCGTCGTGGTGCCGATGGCTCGGCCACGACTTGCCTGGCACCGGCACACGATCATCCGTCCGTCTCGCGCGGCGTGATCCTCACCGTCGCCGCCCGGGCGCGCTCTCCGATCATCGGCTCGAGGTACGGGCTGCCCCCGTACTTCGCCCGGTAGGCGTCGTCGATGCGGTCGTTGATCGGGTCTTCTGCCGGACCCTGGACCGGCTCGAAGGCAACCTCCTTCGTCATGCCGGCGGCAGTGATCCGCCCCGCCCCCTGCCCCATCGCCGCCCGGTACCAGCGCGAGCTGGTGCCGTTGTAGGCGCGGACGTAGAGACTGTCATCGACCACGACCGCCCAGATCCACGTCAGGGTGCCATAGGTCGTCCCGTCCTCCCGGAACGGTGCGATGTGGAGGTCATCGGTCTCGGCGATCTTGCCGAGCTCTGCTCGGTTCCAAGAGCTCATTGCGGCTCCTTTCGAGACGTCAGCGGCATCCGGATCACCCGCCGTACTGCTCGTCACTGACCTGCTCCAGCCAGTCGACGGCCTTGCCATCGAGGGACTCCTGAATGGCGATGTGGGTCATCGCCGTGGTCGGCGAGGCGCCGTGCCAGTGCTTCTCGCCTGGCGGGAACCAGACCACGTCGCCCGGCCGGATCTCCTCGATCGGACCGCCATCGCGCTGGACGCGGCCGAGGCCGGAGGTGACGATGAGCGTCTGGCCCAGCGGATGGGTGTGCCACGCCGTCCGGGCGCCGGGCTCGAAGGTGACGGTGGCGCCGCCCGCGCGGGCCGGCTCGGGCGCCTGGAAGAGGGGATCGATGCGGACGGTGCCGGTGAACCAGTCGGCCGGCCCCTGCATCGAGGGCTGCGATCCTGCTCGTTGGATGTTCACGTCGTTCTCCTTTCACGTTGGCGACAGTCTGGTTCGTCCGGCGCCGCGAGTGAATGGGGAATCATCCCGGGAACATGCCTGATCCTCTCGGCTCGTCTCCCGCGAGTCCGGCGCCTCGGGAGCGGCGACCGGGCTGATCCCCAGTGGTCTCCCGCCTTTGGCGGGTCCTCGAGCTCCCGCTCACTCCGCACCGGACACGGTGAGGACGACCTTCCCGGCGACGTGTCCGCCTTCCAGATAGCGGACGGCCTCGGCAGCCTGGTCCAGCCGGTAGGTCCGGTCGAGCACCGGGGTGACCTCCCCGGCCTCCAGGAGGTCCTTCAGAGCGCTCAAGTCCTCCAGCCCCCCTCGGGTCATGAAGGGCACCAGCCGCTGGCTCACGAAACGTGACAGCGCCTGCGCCTTCAAGAAACGATCGGGACCTCGAACCCAGCGGCCGGTCGGCGCCCCGACGACGACGTACGTCCCCTGCGGAGTCATCGCCCGCCGGCAAGCGGACAGAGACTGGGTCCCCACCATGTCGACGATGAGATCGAACCGTCGGCGGCTCCGGGTGAAGTCCTCCCGGGTGTAGTCGATGACCGAGTCGGCACCAATCGACCGGACGAGATCCACGTTCTTCGAGCTACACACGCCGGTCACCTGCGCCCCGAACGACTTCGCAATCTGCACGGCGAACGTGCCCACTCCTCCCGAAGCGCCGACGATCAGGACCTTCTGTCCGGCCTCGACCTGCCCCGTGTCCCGGAGCGCCTGCAACGCGGTGAGCCCCGCAAGGGGAACGGCTGCCGCCTGCTCGAAGGTGAGCGCGGACGGCTTCGGCAAGAGCCGGTCCACTGCTGCGCAGGCGTACTCGGCGAGCGCCCCCTTTGCCAGGCCGAAGACCTCGTCCTCCGGCCGCAGTCGCGTCACACCTTCGCCGACCGCCTCCACCCGACCCGCCAGGTCGATCGCCGGAATCGGGTTCTTCGGCCTGCGCAGCCCGGTCGCCAACCGCAGAAAGTACGGAACGCCCCGGATACTGTGCCAGTCGTAAGGGTTGATGGACGCCGCGTGCACCCGGACCAGCACCTCGTCGTCCCCGATCGCGGGCTTCTCGACGTCCCGGAGCTCGAGAACATCCGGAACCCCGTACTCGGTCTGGACGATCGCCCTCATCGAGCCCTCCTCGTTCAGGTCCTGGCTTGACGGCGCCGAGTCAATTCGCTGCCTTGCCGCTCGCAGCCGATGCTAACGCCTGCAGAAACGCACAGAGAGGGCGGGCACGTGGCCGCCACCACGAGCTCGCTGACGAGGCCGGCGCCCGGAAGGACTCCCCTACGTCCCCTCTCAGCCGCGGGCGAAACCGAAGAGCCCGCCCTGGGAGATCGGGTTGAGGTAGATGTTCTGGGCCAGGGTGAGGTAGGTGCCGTCGAGCCGGCGGCTTCGCCGGCGGTCGTCCCGCGCGTGCTCCTCTGACCAGAGGAAGACGCTGTTGCTTCAGTAGTCGTGGATGATGGTGGGCTTCGAGAAGGTCGACCAGTCGAGGTCGGGATGGAAGACAAGCGGCTCGGCCCCCGTCTCGCGGACCTCGTAGCGCCCTTCGCTGTCGAGCTCGAGATGGAGGAGCTCGCCGCAATGGGCACACTCCGTCGCCACCTCGACGGTGACTTTCCGCCGCCACAAATGCCCTTGCACGAAGGGCGCCGCAATGGCGTCCTCCGCTCAGGCGCCGTAGAGGCGCTCGCCGGAGCGGAAGCTCAGGTGATGGGGCGTGCGCTCCACGGTCAGCGGGTAGGCCCAGGAGACCGCGCCCTCGGCGTTGCGGGTCAGGAAGAAGAGGTTCGTCTCGAGATCGTGAAGGATCGCGGCCACCCGGTCGAGGGGCAGGCCGAGCTCGCGGGCGATCCAGTCGGGCGCGAGGGGCACCCCCTGGCGCGGAAGCTCGCCGACCACGAGGTACCGCACGCGGTGATGGTCTTCCGTCATGAAGGCGAGACGCTCCTCCATGCTCTGCGGCACCCCGGCGAGCTCGTGCTCCCAGACCTCGCGCGGCAGCGTCGTCACCTCGCGGCCCCGTCCGAGCAGAATCGTTTCCATGGGAAAGGCCTCCTTCCCAGGCAGCTTATCCCGAACGCCTCCCAGACCAGGAGCCCCGGCTTCGCCGAGCAGGACCCCTCAGTGCCCGGGTGCGGGCACGTGCTGATCGACCAGGATCTGGTTGCCATCGGGGTCCTCCAGGATGATGTGACCGATGCCGGTGCCGTCGGGATCGGTCTCGACCTCGAGCTCGACACCGGCGTCCTTGAGCCGCGCCTGGATCTCACGCACGTCCTCGAACTCCTCGAGCGTGTTCCTCTCGTCGTCCCATCCCGGGTTGAAGGTCAGGATGTTCTTGTCGAACATGCCCTGGAAGAGCCCGATGGTGACGTCCCCGTTCTGGAGGACCTGCCAGTTCTGCTCCGGCTCGCCGCTGACCGGCTCGAACCCGAGCTTGGCGTAGAAGGCGCGGGAGGCGGCGAGATCTTTGACGGCGAGGCTGACTGAAAACTTTCCGAGTTGCATGGGGGCTCCTTATTCTTCGGTGTGGTCGAACGAACGCCCCGGCAGCGTACCTGCCGAGAGTCCGGACCTCGGGAGACAAACAGTATCGTCCGTGGGCTCCTGGACCAGGCAACACCGTGAAAGAGGGCACCATCTCCGCTTACCGCTCGCAGTCGGAACGGCACTGAACAAGGTGGAGTAAGGGGGATAGACTGCATGGCGCCTGACTCGATGATGCCCGAGAAGGAGTCCTCATGACCGTTTCGACCGAGATCCTGGTGCTGTTCCTGCTGGTGCTCGCCAACGGCTTCCTGGCGCTGTCGGAGATCGCGGTGGTCTCGGCCCGAACGGCGCGCCTCGAGGAGCGGGCGGGCAGAGGCGACGGCGGCGCCCGGGCGGCCCTCGAGCTCCGGGATGAGCCGGGACGGTTCCTGTCGACGGTCCAGATCGGGATCACACTGGTGGGCGTCTTCGCCGGCGCCTTCGGCGGCGTGACCCTCGGCGCCGACCTGGCCCCCGCCCTCGCCCGGTTGCCGGGGCTGGCCGGCCGCCACGCGGAGGAGCTGGCCGTGGGGCTGGTGGTCCTCCTCGTGTCCTACATCTCCGTGGTGATCGGGGAGCTGGTCCCCAAACAGCTCGCGCTCCGGCACCCGGAGACCCTGGCCGCACGAACGGCGCGGTTGCTGGGGCTCCTGTCGCGCCTCGCCGGCCCCGCAGTTTGGGTGCTGGACCGCTCCACCCGGGTCATCCTCCGACTCTTCCGGGTCTCGCCTGCGGCGGAGCCTTCGGTCACCGAGGAAGAGCTCCGCCACCTGCTGGAGTTGGGCCGCCGCACCGGGCTCCTCGAGCCGACCGAGCAGGAGATCGTGGAGCGGACCCTGCGACTCGACAGGCGCACGGTGGGCGATCTGGTCATCCCCCGCGTCGACCTGGTGTTGCTGGATGTGAACGATCCGCCGGCGGTGATCCTCCGGAAGGTCGAAGGGAGCGAGCAGGTCCTGTTCCCGGTGTCGGACGGGGGGCCGGACGAGATCATCGGAGTCGTGACTCTCCGCCAGCTCTTCGTCCGGCACGCCGGCGGGCGGATCGACCGAAGCATCCTGCAGGCGCCCGTCTTCCTCCCCGAGACGGTCAATGCCCTCGAAGCCCTGGAACGCTTCCGGCGGGATCGTCTGGAGGGGGCCCTGGTCTTCGACGAGCACGGAGGGCTCGAGGGAATGGTCACCCTGCGCAGCTTCACCGAGGCACTGGTGGGGGACCTGCCGTCACCCGTAGAGCCGGAGCCCCTTGTGGTCCGGCGGCGGGACGACTCGCTCCTGGTGGACGGAAGCCTCGCCACCGCCGAGCTCGCGGCAATCCTGGAGCTCCCCCCGGCCCTGAGCGATACCCTCGAAGAGTCACGGACCGTGGGCGGCTTCGTCCTCTCCAGGCTGGGGCGAGTGCCGACGGAGGGCGACGAGCTCGACTGGGGCGGCTGGCGGTTCGAGGTAGTGGACATGGACCGGCGGCGCGTGGACAAGGTGCTGGTGGCTCGGTCCCCGCACCCATAGGCGTATCGGCAGAACGACTTCCAGGAGAGCCGAGGTGATCGACGGGAAGGATGCTTTTCTGGTTCCGGGGCTCTGGGACGTCCACGTCCACCTGGCCGAGGACCGGGAGATTCCCGAGGCCCTTCGCACTCTCGTCGAGCAGGGGAAAAGGGCCGACCTGGTCCTGCTCGACGCCGATCCCCTCGAAGACGTCCGCAACATCCGGCGGATCCGGATGGTCCTCGTGAAGGGACGCCCGGTGCCGCTCCGGGCCTCTACCCGGCAGGAGCGAACCCAGGACGAGCAGGGCGGAACGGGCCGGGGCGCGGCCGCCGGAGCAGCCCCATGAACCTGCTACGCAAGATCAGATCCTTCGCCCGGTACCTCCTGGGGAAGCGGTCCGAGCTCGCGGACCTCGAGGTGAAGGACGCGGTGATGGCCAAGGCGGTGGCTGACATCCACCGGAAGCGGACCTCCAAGCAGATGGTGGCGGTCCCGCTCTTCGCGCTCCGCCAGATCCACACCCTCGAACGGGAGAACACAGTCCAGGCGACACGCCGGCGGATCGAGACCCTCGAGCGCCACAGAGAGCCCCTCCGGGCCGCGGGGACCCTGACGGTGGACCTCCTCTCCCGGCACCTTCCGTCCGTCTCCGGGATCAAGGTGGTGCGGGAGGCGGAAGGCTCTTACCTGGCGTTCGAGGGCAACGGGCGAATCGCCGCCCTCCAGGCAGTCTTCACCCCGGACGACCGGCTGCAGATCGAGGTCGAGGAGTACCGGTTCAGGAACCCGGAGAAGATCGTGCGAAGGCTGAACCGGGTGCGGCGCCTGAACGGGTTGATCTGACGCGCCCGCTCCGAGCGGCGCCTCCCGGGATACCAGAGATCAGGTCACCGCCAGGAGAGCGTTACGGAGTCCCGCGCTGCCGCAACACCTCCCGCAGCAGCGGCAGAGCTGCTCGGTCCTTCTCGCGGCCGGTCGCCATCTTGCTCTCGATCACCGCGTCCAGATCGAGCACTCGGATCGTCCTCCCTCCGATCTCGACCTGGTGAGACCGCGGGACGAGGTCGCCCCAGCCCCACCCCGGATCGATCGAGGTCAACAGGTCGAGCCTTCCGAGTCGGGTCTCCAACAGGCTCAGGCGGTGCGCCCCGAGCCGTTCTTCCGTCGGTCGGATGCCGCGCCGTAAGGGGTCGACGTAGACCGCGTCCACCTCGCGGAGAGCGTCGAGAAGGCGCACTCGGTTGTCCGGGGACGGCTCGAAGACCACATCGAGGTCGAAGGTGGTCAGCGGCGCACCGCCCAGGACAGCCGCCGTCGCTCCGACGACCAGGAAGTCGACCTCGTGGTCGAGGAGCACTTCGAGGAGCTCACGGAACTTCTGGCCAGCGGCCACCGCGCAGCTCCAGCAGATCGTTCACGGCGCGCTCGAGCACCTCGAGGCGCTCCCCGGGCGTGCGAGCAAGTTGCTCGCGCACGAGCACGAGGTCCACGCCTTCCGGGGACACTGTCTGACCTTCGAGCCAGGCCGGCCAGTCGGCGTCACCCGGCACCGGCGCGCGGTCAGCGGAGGGTCGCGGCGGAACCTTGGTCACGGGGTCATCCTATCCCGGCCCCCTCTCCAGCACCATTCGCCCAGCGCCCCCTCGGAACCGACCTGCTCTTCGCCGAGTCCATCCAGGCGAAAGGAGGTCTGGATGAGCACGGAACAGACACTGCTGAACCTGATGACGGATGGGGGGTGGGTGATGTGGGCCCTCCTCACCCTGTCGCTGGCGAGCCTGGCGGTCGCTCTGGAACGCTCGTGGGTGCTGCATCGCGCGCGGAACCCCGTGGCGGACCTCGCCGCGGCGCTGCGCCGGAACCTCGGCGCCGCCGGATCCCCGAGCGCGGCCCTGGATGCGATCGACGGCGTCGGCGGCTCCGCGAGGCGGGTCCTTGCGGCGGGG
>Ga0210123_1001905_pt1 | contig 10118 bp, 6 predicted proteins | sample Muzzi_PWB_D2_FD_185535 | JGI IMG/M metagenome (GOLD analysis project Ga0210123, IMG submission 185535) | Wetland microbial communities from San Francisco Bay, California, USA, that impact long-term carbon sequestration - Muzzi_PWB_D2 (SPAdes) | ecosystem: Environmental > Aquatic > Marine >... | reverse complement strand
CTCACGCAACCGATGCCGCGACCCGAATTATTACCTTCGTTCATCTGCAAAAGCTCCAAAACCTCTTTGGCCCGTTCCGGATCCTCTTTAAGCATGCGCATGTACAAGTAGGGACCGTCCGCATGGTTGTCCACGGTTAGCACTTCCTTGGGCTTGCCTTTGGCATGCAACGCCTTGGTGCGGTCGATAATCAAATCCACGGCATCGCGGGTCTCGGCATGGGTCAGGTCATCTTTGACCAGTTCGGTCCCGCGACCGGCGTACACCAGATGATAGAAACAAACCCTGGGGATGTCCATATCCTCCAACAGGTCAAATATGCCGGGAATTTCATCTACATTGCGCTTGTTGATGGTAAATCGCAACCCCACCTTGATGCCGGCCTCCTGGCAGTTTCGGATACCGCGCATGGCTTTTTTATAGGCCCCGTTGACCCCACGGAAATGGTCATTGACTGGTTCCAATCCATCCAGGCTGATGCCCACATACGAGAGCCCGATCTCTTTAAGGTTCTGGGCTGTCGCCTTGCTGATCAGCGTACCATTGGTGGAGATGACGGCCCGCATGCCTTTCTCAACCGCATAGGCGGCCAGTTCCGGAAGATCTTTACGCACCAGTGGCTCGCCTCCGGAAAAGAGCAGTACAGGCACGCCATAGTCGGCCAGGTCATCGATCATGCGGCGCCCCTCTGCGGTGCTTAACTCGTCGCTGGTCGAACCCTCCGTGGCGTGGGCGTAGCAGTGCACGCATTTCAAATTGCAGGCGCGGGTCACATTCCAGACCACCACCGGTCGCTTGTCCTTTGAAAATTGGAGCAGATGGCTGGGTAAATTGGCGGAGTGTCTGCCGTACCGCAAGGCATCCGACGGCTCAACCGTTCCGCAATAGAGCTTCGAAATACCGATCATGGGTTGAGATTTCCTTTCGGGGTGGCGTCACCAAGGTGAACATTAGGTCAATTTGGCGTCGCTATCGTCCTGTTTCAGCAGCCGCGCGACAAAGGTTTCGGGTTCATCGATGGCTTGGCGGGTAATAAAGAAACGATTGCGCCCGGTCTTTTCATGGACCAGTTTAAGGCCGAGCAGGAAGTCCGCAGAGAGTTTTTTATATACCGCATCAAGATCGACCGGGTGTTCCAGCCACTGGCTGATGATATAGTCAATGGTCTCTTCTTCGAGAACGATATTGATACCATTGTTTTTTAAAAAATTCATCTCTATTGTTTTGGTCTGTTCATAGAGACTGGCAAATTTTCTGAAGACGCCCCGGATATCCACCGTATGCTTGCCATAATAGGCTGCGATCAGATGGATGCGATCCGGTGTAAGCGGCAGGCCGTATTTGTCGGCCAGATGAAATTTATTGGACTGGATATAGTCGGCCACCCGCGAGATCTCGCTTTGACATACCTCATCGAACGCGGCAATGATCTCCGGGTCCTCGGGCGATGCCTCCAGTTTATCCATCCACCTGCGGGGGTGCTGAAGCAAAGCTGTCGTTACCGCAAAACGATGCACCCTGGTGGACGGCAGCCGCTTTTCAAAATCTAACAACTCACGTTCAACAGCGCTGACCAGGCCCCTCGCACCGGTGTTTTCATCGTAGGCTTGTTGCGCTATCACGCGCAGTGCCGCTTCATCGATTTTTATCTGAATATCGTAGGCCGCGAAATCCAGTTTCTTACCTAGAATAATCGGGTTGTTGGGGTTCATTAAGATGGCCAAGAGGTCTTTCTCAGTCAAATGCTCGAAAACGGCTCGGACCGGCAGGCGTCCTACAAACTCGGTTTCAAAACCGAACTCGATCAGATCTTCGGATTTAACCTGGGAAAGAATTCTGGCTTGATCTTCCGGCTTGTTGAATGTGGCCCCGAAACCAATGGCGTTTTGAGTCATGCGTTTTTGAATGATTTTTTCAAGCCCCGTGAATGCGCCGCTCATGATAAAGAGGATATTCTTCGTATTAACCGTGGAGTTGTCGCGTTCGCCGGTTTTTCGGAAACGTTCGATCTCCTGAAGCATGGATATGGGGTCATGGGGGATTTTAAGGTCCACCTCGGTTTCTTCCATGGGCTTCAACAGCGCACGTTGGACACCGGTTCGGGATACATCCGCGCCAACCAGGTTGTGCGATGATGCAATCTTATCAATCTCGTCAATATAAATAATGCCATATTGAGCGCGATCAATATCGTCGTCCGCCTCCCGCACCAGATCACGCACCAAGTCCTCGACATCGCCACCCACATAACCGGTCTCGCTGAATTTGGTGGCGTCTCCCTTGATAAAGGGCACACCGAGTTTGTGGGCGATGAGTCGGATCATATAGGTCTTGCCGACACCTGTGGGCCCCAACATCAAGATGTTATTCTTGATGCTGCCCACCATATCGCCGATCTCAAGCGCCGATGCCTGTTGGTAGCGTATGCGGTTGAAATGGGTACAAATCTTGGTGGCCAGGATTGCTTTGGCAGCGTCCTGTTTGATCAAGTATTGGTCCAGATAGGCAATCAGCTCCTCCGGCCTGATATCAAAGTTGATTTCAGCGGTTTTTCTTACCGAAGGTTCGACCGTGTCGCTGAATTCTTCCTGGGGGACAGTGATGGGAGTGGCCAATTTGACGGAGCCGCCGAATTTTTTTGCCAGAAACGCTCCCAGTTCTTTCTCTATCTCTTTGGGGTTGGGTATTTGCTCGTTGTTTTCTTTCATAACGCCATCACTATAAGCACCACGCCTTGGGTTGGCAACCTTGCCTATAGTAGGGGATCGCATGCCTTTCCCAAAGCAGAATTTCCACTGTTCGGATTGCGGTGAGGGATCAGGGGATGTCACCATCTAAGGGATATCTTCTGGCGCGCCCGGCAGGGATCGAACCTGCGACACCCGGCTCCGGAAACCGGTGCTCTATCCACTGAGCTACGGGCGCGAACGTTGACACCCATAATGGATATCAGAATGCAAGTCAAGCATTTGACCTTTGGATATCGGCATTTGATATTTCCATGCGATTTAACCATAACATAGAATGACGACCAAAATTACATGCGGTGTCCTTGCACGTTGGCGGTGCATAACGCCAACTTCCGTATCGCCGTTTTTGCCTCTCCCACCACATAAAGGGATCCTGCCACGCAGATGACATCCTCGGCCGTGCTGTTTTTCATGGCATGCTCAAGAGCCTGCCCGACATTGGGTATAATATCCACATTTGAAATGAATTGCCTGGCGACCGCGGCCAAGTCATGTGCCGGTATGGCCCGATCAATGGCGGGTTGCGTTACGATGACCTTGAGGCAAGGCGCGATAAGGTCCTTGAGGATGGATTTGCAGGGCTTGTCATCCAACACACCAATCACCAAAGTGATGTCTCGCGCTTTAAACCGGTCTTGGAGGAAATTGGCCAGGACGCGAGCCGCCATGGCATTGTGGGCGCCGTCCAATATCAGGCAGGGTTTTTCAGACACAAGTTCCAGTCGCCCGGGCCAGCGTGTGTCTAAAAGACCCTGGCGGATGGCATCTATGGGCAGATCCGCCTGTTTCGTGAGCAGCAATGATTCGCATGCCGCCAGAACCAAAGCCGCATTGTCGATTTGGTGCTTCCCGCTCAGACCCAGGCGGAGTTGTCGCCAGGTATACCGCTTGCCGATATAGGAAAATTCATCTCCGCCCGTGCGACGGCATCTGAAATCGCGGCCTTTTAACAAAATCGGTGCATGGTGCCTGTCCGCCTGTCGAAGAATAATGTTGCGGGCGTTGCTTTGATTTGCACCACTAACCACAGGGATTGCGGGTTTGATGATACCGGCCTTCTCTTCTGCGATGGCAGAAATCGTATGGCCCAGATAGGCTCGGTGTTCAAGGGAAATGTTTGTGATAATGGAAAGTTGCGGTCGAACGACATTGGTGGCGTCCAGCCGCCCCCCCATACCCGTTTCAATTACGGCCCAATCCACCTTCCGCCGGTTGAACGCATGCAAGGCCATGGCTGTGGAAAATTCAAAAAAAGTAAGTCCGCGGTCAGGTTGAGGGATGTTTTGGACTTTTTCATAGGCCGATACGACCGCCGCATCATCGATGGGTACGTTATCGACACAAATCCTTTCGTTAAATCTCTCCAGATGGGGCGAGGTGTAGCGTCCCACGTGATAGCCGGCCGCATGCAGGATGGTGGACAACATGGCGGCCACTGATCCTTTTCCATTGGTACCGGCGATGTGAATGATGCGGTAGTTGTCTTGCGGATTGCCCAGTGCCGCCAATACCGATGCAATAGCTTCAAGTCCAAGCTTTATGCCGAAGCGCCGCAAGCCAAACATGGCGTTCAAACATTGCTCGTATCGGCTAATTGCCACAGAACTCTCCTTCTGGGCCTGGATGAAAAAAGAATATGTCCTGTTTGAACATACACAAAAACCCGGCCCTTATGATGAAAGGACCGGGTTCAAAAGAGACACATTGGTCATTCAGTTTATCTGTATTTCTTGCGTCGGGCTGCGGCGATACGCTGACGCCGCAAAGCTTCGCGCTGTTTGCGACGGCGGTATTCGCTCGGCTTCTCATAACTTTTCTTGAGTTTCAAACGTTTAAACAGGCCATCGTTTTGAATCTTTTTCTTTAAGATGCGCATGGCCTTTTCAAGATCGTTATCTTGAACTCTAACCGTTATTTCCTTCAACCTGACTCGCCCCCTTCGTTCCATCCTCCGCGTGGTGCAACCGGATGCGATGGTTAGTCAATTGATCTCCCATATTGGGTGAAAAAAGCTCTATAGCGCTATCCTGTGTCGATTGCAACCTAAAATTGCGCTGTTTCATACAAGGTCGCAGGAACAAAATAATTCCCCCTGCTTGCTTGTCTTTAGGCCCGTCTACGGCGTTACATCCATCGGCACATATACCTGATATGCACCGGTGGATGTGCCTTGTAGACGAACCCAAATCCAGCGCCATCTGGGGGAATTATTTTATTCCTGCGCCCTTAGCTGTTTGGATGACTAATTGGTTGACATCGTACCATCTTTCAGTAATAGTTTAAACCTTTTTCATCCGACGACAACATGGTGTTTGCCATAGAAACCAATATCGAAAAACAGAGGAGGAGGTAACATGCGTCTGATTTTACTAGGCGGTCCGGGGGCAGGAAAAGGAACCCAAGCCAATTACATCAAGGAAAAGTATCAGATACCACAAATTTCAACCGGAGATATGCTGCGCGCAGCGGTAAAGGCCGGTACAGAGCTGGGATTGAAAGCAAAAGAGTATATGGACTCCGGCGGATTGGTGCCTGATGAGGTGATCATCGGCTTGGTTAAGGAACGGATTAAGGAGTCTGATTGTGTGAAGGGTTTTCTGTTTGATGGTTTTCCGCGTACCATTCCTCAGGCTGATGCCATGAAAGAGGCCGGCGTTTCCATCGATGCGGTGGTGGAGATTGACGTTCCGGATGGAGAGATCATAAAGCGTATGAGCGGTCGAAGGGCGCATCTGGCCAGCGGCCGGACCTACCATATAATATACAATCCACCCAAGGTAGAGGGCAAAGATGACGTGACCGGCGAGCCCCTGGTCCAACGAGATGACGACAAAGAGGATGTCGTCAAAAAACGTTTGGATGTTTACCACGCCCAAACCGAACCCCTGGTGGAGTACTACAAGAAATGGGCGGACAGCGGAACAGCCGGTGCCCCTCAGCATTTGCGCATAGAAGGTGTGGGCAAAGTGGACGAGATTCGCGAGCAGATTTTTGGTGCCCTGAATCAAGTCGGATAGTCATTTTATCTCCATGCTATTTGTAACGTCCTTTGTCCGTTGATGCGGCAAAGGGCGTTTCTTCATCCGCCACCGGCACGGGCCAAGGATGCCATTTATGTGTGGGCGCTAACTATCGCGGTGGTGGGTGCCTGCCATCTGCACGATCCAGATAATCCGAGACCCAACGCAAAGCTTGCTCGCGATCTTGCAAGCTGTCCGCCAGCTGCAGCTCTTCCACGGATCTCAGCAGCTTTCCAATCAATGGGGATGGTTCGAGGCCAAACAAAGTCATGAGATCCTGGCCGTTAATCAGGGGTTTGCGAGGCTTACCGTCCTGTTTTTTTAGATAGGCTGACAGCAGATCCTTAAAGAAGGCGATCATCCCAGCGGATGAATGCCCGGGTGGGGTTTCCTTGCCCATATTATCGGCAATGGCATGGATGAGCACAGCGGGGGTCTGCCAATCGCATTGCCTGAAAAACCGTCCGATGGGTCGGGGGCGCAGTGGTTGGCCCTGACGCGCAAGATAGAGGGAAAGCGGCCGTTGGTGATATCGAATGATCCTTTCAACCGCATTGCAATGGCGGTTGGACATGCGCAAGCGCTTGCAAATCATTTTCGCCATGGCCGCACCTTTGCCCGGATGCCCATAGAAATGAATACGGCCATTGTCGTCCCGGCTGAGGGTTGCTGGTTTGCCGACGTCATGCAGCAAAATGGATAATTTGATCAGCACCCGCTCCTTTTTGGGCAGGCAGCTAAAGTAACGTTCAGCACCAGGTGGCAAGATCCGTTCCGGTTGAAGGAATACATCTTCCAGTGCACGGTAGGCATGCATGGTATGCGTAAATACATCCGTTGCATGGTGCGTGCTGCGTCCGCAACTCTGCAGCGCCGCCAACTCGGGGAGCACAGCAAACAGCAACCCTGATGTAGACATATCTTCCAAAGTCCTATAGCTGTCGGGGCAAGCCAAGATTTGCTCAAGTTCCGCTCGAATGCGCTCACCGGCAGTCTGTACGATGGCGCCCGCTTGCAGGGCAATGGTTTGAAAGGTACGGGGCTCAATCTCGAAGCCCAGCGTGGCGGCCATTCGAAAGGCGCGGATCAGGCGTACGGGATCAGCCTGGAAGACATTGGGCGCCACCATTCGTATTTTTTGACGTCGCAGATCGGCCAGGCCGCCAACGCAGTCGAAAATTTTGCCATTGGTCAAGTCGCAGGCCAAGGCATTAATGGTAAAATCACGCGCCTCAAGGTCGAATTGGATATCGTTGCCCTTCATGGCTGTGACGTCGATGCTTGAACGGTTGGAAACAATGCGATATACGCTGAAGCTGCCTTTTCCCAAAGTGAAGACTTTGCCGTTGAGCCGATCGGCCATCAGTTCCGCGAATTTTTCGGGGCATTCGGGGACGATAATATCGTAATCCAGCGGTTTATCACCTCTGACCATGTCCCTCACCGAGCCTCCGACAAGGTAAGCCCGGGGCAGATTTTTAAAAAGGCTGTTGGCAAGAGGGAGCTTCATGGGATAACCTTTGACATGGCATCGCCCGGTCCTCAGGGCCTGGTTGGCACTTTTTGGTTGTGGCGAAAAACTCGCCGTGACCTTGTTCGATCAAATACTGAGCATACCATCTAAGCCGTGATGACGCCATCGGGTATGGTGCCTATTTTGGCAGCTGAAAAACAGCAAAAATGCTTGACAGCCCGTATGCCTTGATATAAGCAAGTGCGCAGATAAGGAACCCGCCCTAGTGGGGGGAATTTCATAGTAATTTCCTCCATAAAATTAACCAGCTTCATATTCCTCCATTGTTATCAAATGTTCCAATATCACCGGAAGGGCGAAAACACCCAATACGAAGGCATTAACAGGTTGATTTAAATGGTGCGGTAAGGAGTGCCCCCTTCTGCTGGGGCGGAAAATTAAAGCTCAACACGCCCCACAGACGTCATTGAGCAAAACAAAAGCGGACAGATGCCGTTTTTGTCCAAATAGATCTCGAATCAGTTAATGGAGAACACTGCATGAATGTATCTGAATTAAAAAGTAAAAAGATCAGCGAGTTGACTCAGTTGGCCAAGAAATTGGACATTGAGGGTTATGCGGGCATGCGAAAGCAGGAGCTGATTTTTTCTCTGTTGCAGGCGCAGATTGAAAAAAATGGATTGATTTACGGTGAAGGTACGCTGGAGATTTTACCGGATGGCTTTGGTTTTTTACGGGCACCCAGCTATAACTATCTTCCTGGACCGGATGATATTTATGTCTCTCCGTCTCAAATCAGGCGATTCAATTTGCGAACCGGTGATACCGTTTCCGGTCAAATTCGGCAGCCCAAAGAATCGGAACGTTATTTTGCCCTGCTGAAGGTTGAAGCCATTAATTATGAAGACCCCGAGTCCGCCAGAGATAAGATCCTATTCGACAACCTCACACCGCTTTATCCGGATGAAAAGACCAATCTCGAAGTCGATCCGGAAAATTACTCTGCCCGTATCATGGATTTGCTTACCCCCATCGGATTCGGCCAAAGGGGACTGATTGTTTCTCCACCGAGATCGGGAAAAACCATGTTATTGCAGAATATTGCCAATAGCGTTGTAAAAAACCATAAGGATATTATTTTATTCGTATTGCTGATCGATGAGCGCCCCGAGGAAGTTACCGATATGGAGCGTTCCGTTCGTGGCGAAGTGATAAGCTCAACATTTGATGAACCGGCCGAGCGGCATGTTCAAGTCGCCGAGATGGTCATTGAGAAAGCCAAGCGCCTGGTTGAACACAAGAAAAACGTGGTTATCCTGCTGGACAGCATTACTCGTTTGGCCCGCGCCTATAACTCGGTGATGCCGCCATCGGGCAAGATTCTCTCCGGTGGTGTTGACTCCAACGCGCTTCAGCGGCCGAAACGATTTTTCGGTGCTGCCCGCAATGTGGAAGAGGGCGGTAGCCTGACAATTATCGCGACAGCACTTATCGATACCGGCAGCCGCATGGATGAAGTGATCTTTGAAGAGTTTAAAGGTACCGGCAACCTGGAAATCCAGCTCGATCGCCGTCTGGCGGACAAGCGTATTTTTCCGGCCATCGACATCAAAAAATCAGGAACCCGGAAAGAGGAATTGCTGCTTGACGACGCAACTCTCAACCGCGTTTGGATTATTCGAAAGCTGCTGGCATCACTTAACCCGGTCGATGCCCTTGAGTTTTTACTTGATAAAATGCAAGGAACAAAAGATAATAAAGAGTTTTTAGAATCGATGAATACATAGAATATTTAGGGGGCTGAAATTACAATGAAAACGGATATACATCCCAAATACGAAGAAACGGCCATAAAGTGTGCCTGCGGAAACACATTGGAAGTGGGATCGACAAAAAAGGATATTAGTGTGGAAATTTGTTCCCAATGCCATCCTTTTTTCACAGGCAAGCAGAAACTTGTGGACACGGCTGGCCGCATCGAACGTTTTCGTAAAAAATACGAAAAATATCAGAAAAAATAGGTTTCAATGCCGGGCGCCGAACCTGTCGGCACATCTCAAGCTGTCAGACCGAGCTGGTCGACAGCTTGATGCTTTTTGAGGTTTTGAACTTGAGGCTGGCCAGCCACGCCCCACTATAGTTGTGCACGACCGTTTCAACAAGGTAAGATTGGATTATGTTTAATAAGCTCAAGGGGGTAGAGGATCGTTTCAGCCAGTTGGAATCCCTGCTGAGCGATCCGGTAGTATTGCAGGATCGTGACGCATACCAGAAGTACGCCCGCGAACATGCCGAATTGGCCGAGATTGTCGATGCCTACAGGACATATAAGGGGATTGATCAGGAACTTGAAGAGAGTCTAGAACTTTTGAAAGACAGCGATCCGGGGATCAAGAGCCTGGCCAAGGAGGAAGTGGAGCGCCTCGGCGATGAAAAGGATCATCTGGAGTTGAAGTTAAAACAGCTGTTGATCCCCAAGGACCCGTTGGATGCAAAAAACGTCCTGCTGGAGATTCGGGCCGGTACTGGTGGTGATGAGGCTGGTTTATTTGCCAACGATCTTTACAAGATGTACAGCCGCTATGCAGAGACCCAGAACTGGAAAATTGAAATAATGGATCATCACGCCACCGGCGTGGGAGGCCTGAAGGAGATCATTGCGCTTTTTAAAGGTAAGGGGGTCTATAGTCGCTTGAAATATGAAAGCGGGACCCATCGGGTTCAGCGCGTGCCGGTTACGGAGACCCAGGGTCGGATTCACACCTCGGCCGTTACTGTGGCGGTGTTGCCTGAAGCAGAAGATGTGGAAGTTCAAATCGACCCCAGTGAGTTGCGTGTTGATGTTTTCAGGTCCACCGGTCCTGGCGGCCAATC
>Ga0210123_1001904_pt1 | contig 10120 bp, 7 predicted proteins | sample Muzzi_PWB_D2_FD_185535 | JGI IMG/M metagenome (GOLD analysis project Ga0210123, IMG submission 185535) | Wetland microbial communities from San Francisco Bay, California, USA, that impact long-term carbon sequestration - Muzzi_PWB_D2 (SPAdes) | ecosystem: Environmental > Aquatic > Marine >... | reverse complement strand
GCTGGCGGCAAGCGAGGCTCGCCTGTCCAGCATCCTGAATAACGCGATGGATGCGGTGATCACCATCGATTCCGCACATCGCATCCTGCTGTTCAATGCCGCGGCCGAACGGCTGTTTCACTGTGCCGCCGGGTGGGCGCTGGACCAGCCCATCGACCGCTTCCTGTCGGCCAACTTCCGCCAGATCATCGAGGCACGGATACAGGATACGGCGCTGCGCGAGCAGCCGGTGTGGGCACCGGAAGGGCTGACGGCGCTGCGCGCGGACGGCGAAAGTTTTTCGATCGATGTCACGCTGTCCCCCCCTGCAGGCCGACGGGCAGTCATTGTTCACGCTGATCCTGCGCGATGTCACGGAACGCGACGCGGCGAAGCAGAAGATCCGCACATTGCAGGCGGAAAAGCGCAGCCTGGAGGAAACGCTGCGGCGCAGCTTCGACAACGTAGAGATCGTGGGAGAATCGCAGCCCATACGGAACGTCCTAGAGCAGGTGAGTGTCGTCGCACCCACCCACGCGAGTGTGCTGCTGGTCGGCGAGACCGGTACCGGCAAGGAACTGATCGCGCGCGCGGTGCACGCGGGCAGCTCGCGCTGCAACCAGCCGTTCATCTGCGTGAACTGTGCCGCGCTGCCGCAGGACCTGATCGAGAGCGAGCTGTTTGGTCATGAAAAGGGCGCCTTCACCGGCGCCACCGTGCAACGCAAGGGTCGCTTCGAACTCGCGGACCGCGGCACCATTTTCCTCGACGAGATCGGCGAACTGCCCGCGGAGGCGCAGGCCAAGCTGCTGCGTGTCCTGCAGGAGCAGACCTTCGAGCGGGTCGGTGGCAGCCGTACCCTGTCCATCAATGTCCGTGTCGTCGCCGCGACCAACCGTGATCTCACCGGCATGATGGCGGAGGGCTCTTTCCGGGATGACCTGTATTACCGGATCAACGTGTTTCCGATCCCGATACCGCCGCTGCGTGCGCGGCGCGAGGATATTCCGTTGTTGGCCGGGTATTTCGTGGCACAGGCCGCACGCCGGCTGGGTAAGCCGCTGAGCGGCATTTCCGAATCCTCTATGGCCGCGTTGCAGCGCTACAACTGGCCGGGCAATATCCGCGAACTGGGCAACGTCATCGAGCGTGCCGCCATCCTGTCGCGCGTGCCGGTCATCGAGATCAGGGACGACGTTTTCTTCACGCTGCCCGAGGTGGATTTGCCACATCCCGCCGACGACAGCCTGGATGCCGTGCAGCGCGATCACATCGTCGGCATCCTTGACCAGTGCCGCTGGCAGATCGAGGGACGCAGTGGTGCCGCCGCCGTCCTGGGTCTGAAACCCAGCACACTGCGCTACCGGATGCGCAAGCTGGGCATCGACAAGCCCGCGCAGAAACTCACACACTGACCGCAGCCTCCGCCAGGCTCACCCGATTGACCGTAGGGTACGCCATGCACACCGGCCCCGGATTCCGGCCTGGCGGCCTCCATCCAGGCTACCAGGGACAGTCACGCATCCCGGGTGTGACGTGACCAATGCCGTGTCGTGGCCAAAACGGCAAACCTGTGCCGTAATTGTTCCCCGTCATGTACTGGCATGCACGGCGCGCCGGAACATCCTGCAAACTCCACGCTCCCGCCGCCACGCTGCCAACCGCCACAGACGCCGTCACCAATAGTCGTGGTCCGGCCGTGATCCCGCGGCCGTCATATTGTCCAGCGCTTACCTAACGATATGTAAAAACTGCATATTTTCTTGCACTGCGAACCTGGCACGGCACTTGCTAAATAGCGGTTAACCGGTAAACGAACCGGTCTGCCAACAGCGAGGTGGATAGACCCATGAAAGACAACACTGCAGTGATCACGAATCTCGATTACACACAACCCGTGCGATTCGCACGACCGTTCGAACTGCTGCGGCGACTGATCCGCGGCCTGGATTTCCTGGCACCAGCGGGTGACCTCGTGATCCGTCTGTGGGTTGCCGATGTGTTCTGGAAATCCGGCCTGACCAAGATAGCGAGCCTGGAAACGACGTTCCAGCTGTTCCGCTATGAATACAGTGTGCCGCTGCTGCCGCCGGAAGCGGCCGCTTACCTGTCGATGTTTTCCGAACTGACGTTCTCGGTGCTGCTGGCGATCGGCCTGGCCGGCCGGTTCAGTGCGGCGGCACTGTTTTTCGTCAACATCGTCGCGGTGATTTCCTACCCGGCGCTCGAAGCGGCCGGACTCGCGCAGCACCAGCTGTGGGGGCTGCTGCTGCTGGTCACCCTGCTGCATGGTCCGGGCAAGCTGTCCTGCGACTACCTGCTGCAAAAATTTTTCAGGTTCTGACACCCACACTATCAGGAGCAAGTCATGAGTAACCAAGCCATTGCATATGCAGGCCATGAGAACCACAGTCATCCGGAGATAGTGATCGGCCGGATACTGGAAGGCCAGAAGGCCCTGGTCACCGGTGCCAATTCCGGCATCGGTGCGGCGATCGCGAAAGGGCTGGCGGCGGCCGGTGCGAGCGTCGCCATCAACTACGTGAGCGGCGAGGAGCAGACCGAGGAATTGCTGGGGGAGATCCGCGACACCGGCGGAACCGCCATCGGCGTGAAAGCCGATGTCAGCAGCGAACACCAGGTGCAGGCCATGTTCAGTAAGGTGATCGACAGCTTCGGCACCCTGGACATCCTGGTGAACAATGCCGGCCTGCAGCGCGATGCCGCGGTACACGACATGACGCTGGCCGACTGGAACAACGTCATCGACGTTAATCTTACCGGTCAGTTCCTGCGCGCGCGCGAGGCCGTGCGCATATACCAGCACCGCAAGGTACCGCGTGACTGCACCTGCTCAGCCGGCAAGATCATCTGTATCTCGTCGGTGCACGACCGCATCCCGTGGGCGGGTCATGCCAACTACGCGGCATCCAAGGGCGGCGTCATGCTGCTGATGCAGACGCTGGCGCAGGAACTCGCGGCCTACAAGATCCGCGTCAACAGCATCTCGCCGGGCGCCATCCGCACGCCGATCAACCGCATGGCCTGGGAGACCCCGGCGGCCGAGGCGGATCTGCTGGAGCTGATCCCGTACGGCCGGGTCGGCAATGTCGAGGACATCGCGCATGCCGCCGTCTGGTTGGCCTCCGATCTCGCTGACTACGTCACCGGCACCACGCTGTACATCGACGGCGGGATGACTCTTTATCCCGGCTTCCACGAGGGCGGCTGAGATGAGGGCAACGCACACCCTGCCGCACACGGCTTCCCTGTTGCCGGCCGTGACGGTGGCGCCGGCTGCGATGCCCCCGGTTGCCGCTGTTGTCGTGCACGTCGCCATATTCTGAGGACATGACCATGGACTACGACTACATCATCATTGGTTCCGGTGCCGGCGGCGCGGCGGCGGCTGGCAACCTCGTGCGCACCGGCGCCTCCGTCCTGTTGCTCGAGAAGGGCGACGAGTTGCCCATGGACGGCAGCACGCTCGATGTCGGGCAGGTGATCCGCGAGGGACGCTTCAAGAGCCACGAACCCTGGCTGGACGGCACCGGCAGGACGTTTGCCCCGGAGGAGTACTTCAACGTCGGCGGCAAGACCCGCTGGTACGGCGCGGCGGTGCTGCGCTATGCGCCACACGAGTTCGAGGCCGATCCGCGGCACCAGTGCCTGGGCTGGCCGATCCGTTACCAGGATATCGAGCCCTATTACGAAGCAGCCGAACGCCGGCTTGGTGTGCGGGAATTTCCCATCGAGCCGGACCTGGCCGGGATCGTGCGGCGCATCACCCGCCACGCATCGGGGTGGAGCAGCGAACCGCTGCCGCTGGCGCTGTCCCCGGATATCGTCAACCACCGCGAGGAGGCGGCGCATTTCGACGCCTTCGCTTCCGTGCAGGGATTGAAGGCGGACGCCGCCCAGGTGTTCATCGACCCGGTCCGGCGGGAACCGAACTTTCACCTGTTCAGGGGTGATCCCGTGGTGCGGCTGGTCGCGGATGAAGCGGACCCGCGCCGCGTGGCGGGCGTGATCACCATACAGGGACGCTATTTTGCCGGTCGCACGGTCCTGCTGGCTGCCGGTGCCCTGCATTCACCGCGCCTGCTGCAGTCCTATCTGGCCGGAACCGGCCTGGCGCACCGCCTCCCGGCGGCGCAACAGGTCGGGCGTTTCTACAAGCAGCACCTGCTCACGGCACTGGTCGGATTCAGCCCGTCGCGCAAGACCGACCTGCTGCGCAAGACCCGCATCCTGCTGAACGACCGGCTGCCGCACAGCAGCGTGCAACCGCTGGGTTTCGACGCCGAGCTGATCGGTGCCTTGATGCCGTCTTTCGTGCCGCGGCGGATGGCGACGGCGCTGGGGCGCTATGCCTACGGTTTCTTCCTGCAGACCGAGGACGGTTCGCACCCCGACAATCGCGTGCTCGCAGCGGACGAGGGACGGCTGCCGCGACTCGACTACGATGCGCGTCGCATGCACGCGGCGCACAGCGAGCACCGGCGACTGGTGCGCGCGCTGTCCCTGGCGTTGATGCGTGCTGGCATGCTGGGATTCTCGCGCGCCATTCCCCTGAGCGGCACGGCGCATGCCTGCGGCAGCCTGGTGATGGGCGCTGACCCGGCCACGTCGGTGGTGGATGCCACGGGGAGGATGCATGGCATGCACAACCTGTACGTGGTGGACGGCAGCGTCCTGCCGCGTTCCAGCCGGGTGAATCCGTCATTGACCATCTTCGCCTGGTCGTTGCGCGTCAGCGACATGCTTGCGAATAACCGGGAGGAGGCCCATGAGAACGTCACTCGCCGCCATGGACGTGCCTGACCTGGAACCTGCCGTGCTTCGTGAAAGGGGATCGGCAACGGCCCGGGCGCCAACGCCTCCGGCACGGTGGCCGGCGTGAGCGGCCACTGCACGCGACGGTTTGCAGGGCGGATGAATCATCAACCATAGAACCGAGGTGAATCATGAATACCAATGAACTGAACGAGGAGCGGCAGCGACTGGAACGGCAACGTGCCGGCAAGGAGAACTGGCGCCTGTGGGGCCCGTATCTGTCCGAGCGTGCCTGGGGAACGGTGCGCGAAGACTACAGTGAGGGCGGCTCGGCCTGGGAATATTTCGACCATGACGAGGCGCGCTCGCGTGCCTATCGCTGGAGCGAGGACGGACTGGGCGGTATCTGCGACGAGCAGCAGCGGCTGTGCCTGGCATTCGCCTTCTGGAACGGTCGCGACCCGATCCTGAAGGAGCGCGCCTTCGGGCTGACCGGGAACCAGGGCAACCACGGCGAGGACGTCAAGGAGTGCTACTTCTATGTCGACGCCACGCCGAGCCACAGCTACCTGCGCTACCACTATCATTACCCGCAGGGCGAATATCCCTATAGCCGCCTCGTGGAGGAGAACGCGCGGCGCTCCCGCCATGACCCGCCGTTCAGTCTGATCGATACCGGGGTGTTCAACGAGCGCCGCTACTGGGATATCCAGGTGCACTACGCCAAGGCGGCGCCCGACCAGATCCACATGCACCTGTTCGCCTACAACAGCGGGCCGGACGAGGCGGTCATACACGTGTTGCCGCAGCTGTGGTTCCGCAATACCTGGAGCTGGGGCGGGGAAGACGCCGGGCAGCCGCGGCTGCGCGCCATCGACCCGCCGGCCGGCGCCGCCTTCGCCGTCGAGGCGCAGCACCCGGAGCTGGGCACCTATTACCTGTACGGCCAGCAGCCGGCCGAACTGCTGTTCACAGGGAACGACAGCAACGCGGAGCGGCTGTGGGATCTGCCGAACGCGCAGCCGTACGTGAAGGATGCCTTTCACCGCCGCGTGGTGCAGGGCGATGTCACCGCGGTGAACCCGGAACGCACCGGCACCAAGGCCGCCGCCTGGTACAGCCTGCGCGTCGGGCCGGACGGCCAGCGCGCGCAGCTCAGCCTGGTGCTGTCCGCGCGCCCGCTGGACAAGCCGTTCGCCGGCGGCCAGGTGCTGTTCTCGACGCGCAAGTCCGAGGCGGACGTGTTCTACGACGATCTGCTGCCCGATGCCAGTGCCGAGGATCATCGCATCATGCGCCAGGCGCTCGCCGGCATGATCTGGTGCAAGCAGTTCTTTCACTACGATGTCACGCGCTGGCTGCAGGGTGATCAGTACCCGGTCTCCTGGGGCCATCGCCATGGCCGCAACAGCGGCTGGCGGCACCTGCAGGCGGCCGATGTCATCTCGATGCCGGATTCCTGGGAATACCCCTGGTTCGCCGCCTGGGATCTCGCGTTTCATTGCGCGGCGCTGGCGCTGGTCGATGTCGATTTCGCCAAGGACCAGCTGGAACTCTTGCTGAAGGAATACTACCTGCATCCGAACGGGCAGATTCCCGCCTACGAGTGGGCCTTCGGCGACGTCAACCCGCCGGTACACGCAATGGCGGTGCTGAAGGTGTTCCGTGCCGAGCGCGTGCAGCGCGGCACGGGCGACACCGATTTCCTGCAGCGTATCTTCCACAAGCTGATGCTCAACTACGCCTGGTGGATCAACCGCAAGGACCGCGACGGGCACAACGTGTTCGAGGGCGGCTTCCTCGGGCTCGACAACATCTCGGTGTTCGACCGCTCGCACCCGCTGCCGCCCGGCTTCTCGCTCAAGCAGGCGGATGCCACCGGGTGGATGGCGATGTTCGCGCTCAACATGACGGTGATCGCGCTGGAGATCTGCACCGTGGACAAAGACTACGAGGACATGGCCATCCAGTGCTTCCAGCAGTTCATAAACATCGCCAATGCACTGTCCGGCGATGTCTCGGTGCCGTTGTGGGACGAGGCCAGCGGCTTCTTCAAGGACGTCGTGGTGGAACCGGACGGCACGCCGCACCGCATCGACGTGTATTCCTGGGTCGGCCTGATCCCACTGTTCGCCAGCGAGGTGATCGACCAGCGGCTGCTCGTCAACGTGCCGCGTTTTCGCACCATGCTGCGCAGGCATGCCATGGGCATGTTTCATGGCAACATCGTCTGCGCCTGTCCGGAAACCGAGAACCGGCGCGGCGAACACCTCCTGTCGCTGGTCGATGCGCCGCGGCTGGCGCGCATCCTGCAGCGGCTGCTCAACGAGGAGGAGTTCCTGTCACCGTACGGTATCCGCGCGGTGTCCCGCGTCCATGCCGGTTACCGGGACCTCGGCTACATACCCGGCATCGGAAATACGTATATGGAATACGTACCGGGAGAGTCGAATTCCGGCCTGTTCGGCGGCAACTCGAACTGGCGCGGTCCGATCTGGATGCCGTGCAACTTCACCCTCATCCAGGCGCTGGAAAAATTCCACCGTTACCTCGGCACTGACTTCAAGGTCAGTGTGCCGGCCGCGGGCGGTGCCGAACTGAACCTGCGCGAGATCGCCACCCTGATCTCGGAGCGTCTGGTGGACATCTTTCGCCGCGACGCGGCCGGAAGGATACCGTCGTTGCCGCCCGACAGTCCGTTCCAGAACGATCCGAACTGGAAAGACCTGCTGTTGTTCCACGAGTATTTCCATGGCGACACCGGGCTGGGACTGGGCGCGGCGCACCAGACCGGCTGGACCGGGCTCATCGCCAACCTGGTGATGCGGCGCTACCGCAAGGACATACCGGCCTACTGGCGCGAACATGCACAGCCGGCACTGTCACGCGCGGTGGGGGATGCACGCTGATGGACACCATTACTCCATCGCCTGTATCCGCACCCTCGCGTGGCGAACTCGCGCTGCAGCACGCGGCGCGCGCCTGGCGTATTGCCGTCGATTCCACGGTGCGCGGCGCCGCTCCACTGCTGGATCTTTACGTCCGCCTCGTGCTGGCGCAGGGATTTTTTGTCTCCGGGCTGCTCAAGGCGGCGAACTGGGACAATGCGCTGGCGCTGGCGCGCTACGAATACCCGGTCAGCTGGCTGGATCCAGTCACGGCTGCCTGGAGCGGTGCTGCGGTCGAACTGGTCGCGCCGGTATTGCTGGCATTCGGGCTGGCGACCCGCGCGGCGGCACTCTCGCTGCTGCTGCTGGCGCTGGTTATCCAGTTCAATTACCAGGCACTGGACACCCACCTGCTGTGGGCGGCGCTGTTCGGCTGGTATGTCGTGCGCGGCGCCGGCGTGCTGTCACTCGATCGCCTGTTTGCCAATGGCCTGGCCGACAGCGCGCTGCCGCTGGCCGCGCCGGTGATGCGAGTCCTCGACCGGGTCACCCGGCATCTCGAGCCGCTGTACCGCCTGGTGCTGCGCGGCTGGCTGGCCGTGGCCCTGCTGATGGCGTTCGGTGGCTGGACGATGACGGGTGCGGGGCAGTGGGTGATCGCGGATGCCGCCGCCGTGCTGCCGCCGTTGGTGGCGCTGGTCTGTGCGCTGTTGCTGGCGACCGGCATGCTGCTGCGCCCGGCCGTGGTGCTGCTCATGGTGCTGCTGCTGGGAATGGAAATGCTGCAGCCGGCGCGGGTCGACAGCACCCACCTGCTGCTGTTGCTGCTGGCCGGACTGGCACTGGCCGGGGCGGGGCGCTGGTCGCTCGATGCAGTGCTGTGGCACGCCCTGCAACACCGCTGGCCGGCCCTGGCCGGTGAACTCGGCTTCAACCTGGAGCAGGCACCGCGCGTGGTGATCGTCGGCGCCGGGTTTGGCGGGCTGGCGTGTACGCTCGGCCTGCGATATGCCCCGGTGTCGGTGACCCTGATCGATCGCCACAACTACCACCTGTTCCAGCCGCTGCTGTACCAGGTGGCGACCACGGCGCTGGCGGCCGGGGATATCGCCATGCCGGTCCGCGCACTGCTGCGCGAGCAGCGCAACGCGCGCGTGTTGCTGGGCGAGGTGACCAGCGTGGACACCGCGCGACGCGAGGTGTTGCTTGGCGCGCGGCGTATTCCCTATGACATCCTGGTGCTGGCGACCGGTGCGTCGCACAGCTATTTCGGGCGCGACGAGTGGGCGCCGTTCGCGCCCGGCCTGAAACGCATCGAGGACGCCACCGAAGTGCGCAGCCGCCTGTTGCTGGCGTTCGAGCGCGCCGAACTGGCCGAAACCCCGGCCGAACGTGCGGCCCTGCTGACCTTCCTGGTTGTGGGCGCGGGACCGACCGGTGTGGAACTGGCCGGTGCAATCGCCGAGCTGGCGCGGTTCGGCATGGACAAGGAATTCCGCATGCTCGATCCGGCCACGGCACGGGTGATCCTGGTGCAGGCGGGGCCGCGTATCCTGCCAACCTTTCCCGAAGGGTTGTCGCAACGTGCGGCGGTCTCCTTGCAGCGGCTCGGTGTCGAGGTACTGACCGGCAGCCGTGTCGAGCACATCGACGCGGACGGGGTGCGCGTGAGCGGCAGACAGATCGTGGCACGTACCGTGTTCTGGGCGGCGGGTGTCACGGCATCGCCGGCGGCGCGCTGGCTGGGCGCGGACGCCGATCCCAGCGGTCGCGTGCAGGTGGGCGATGATCTCACGGTGCCCGGGTTGCCCGAGGTATTCGTGGTGGGCGATACCGCCGCGTCGAATGCCTGGAACGGCCGTCCGGTGCCGGGTATCGGCCCGGCGGCGAAGCAGGGCGGACAGTACGTGGCGCGCTGCATACGCGCGCGGCTGGCGGGTCGCGCCAGCGTTCCATTCCGCTACCGGCACCTCGGCAGCCTGGCCACCATCGGCCGCAAGGCGGCCGTGGCCGATTTCGGCTTCGTGCGCCTGTCGGGCAGTCTGGCCTGGTGGCTCTGGGGGCTGGTCCACGTTTATTTCCTTGCGGGCATGCGCAACCGTGTTTCAGTGATGCTCGACTGGGCGTGGGCGTACATCACGTTCCGCAGCAGTACGCGGCTGATTGCCGACGTCCCGGCCGTTCCCGCCGCCGCCACCATTGTCCCTCTAGAGAAATGAAGGTGCATCATGGGCACGAATAATTTCCGGTACGAACCACCGGTGCGGATTGCACCGGTGGTGACCCTGTATCTCTCCGGCATGCTGCAGGGACTGACGCTGGTGAGCTTCCCGGCCAGCAGCGCCGTTCTCCGGCAGATGCATGGCTTTACCGATGCACAATACGGTGCGATCTTTCTGCCGCAGGTCGCGGCGGCGGTGATCGGTGCACTGGCCGGCGGTGCGCTGGCGGCAAGGTTCAGTCTCAGGAACCTGCTG
>Ga0210123_1001902_pt1 | contig 10124 bp, 9 predicted proteins | sample Muzzi_PWB_D2_FD_185535 | JGI IMG/M metagenome (GOLD analysis project Ga0210123, IMG submission 185535) | Wetland microbial communities from San Francisco Bay, California, USA, that impact long-term carbon sequestration - Muzzi_PWB_D2 (SPAdes) | ecosystem: Environmental > Aquatic > Marine >... | reverse complement strand
TCCCCTCGGTGAGGAGACGGTGGAGGAAGTCACTCTCCTCGGCGAGCCGCGTGACCTCGCCACTCAGCCGCTCCATTTCCGTTTCCAGGTACTGGAGCCTCTCGACGTCCGTATCGTCTCCGGACGGGACGCGACCCCGTTCCAGGCGCGATGCGAGAGCTCGACCGACCTGCGAGTCGAGAACGATGGCCAGGATGGGGATGAGGAGGACGAGAACGAAGATATACGGCCAGAACATGCGGCGAAGTTATCCCCGTTGATCCGGGTCGGGCAACGGATCGAGTCGCTCCAGAAGGGCGTCGAGGAACTCCCTCCCGTACCGCGCAAGGTAGTAGAAGATGTTGAGGACACGCTCCTGTGCCCGACCGTCGGGGTAAAGATGGAGTCGAGCCTTCTCGAGCTGCTGGAGCGCGATTTCGTTCTCACGCTTCACGGCCTGGAGGATCTTCTTTTCGGCTTCGGAAAGGGCCTCGAACGCGACATTCCGCGCGTGCGTGATGGGGCCCTTGAGGGTGGGATCGACCTCCTTCACCGCTCTCGAGAGGTCGGCCGTCCCGCGCGCGATGGCCCCCTTCAGCCCGCCTAGGGCCTCCCGCACCCCCTCAGGGAGCTCGTCCCGTGCGATCTCGGCCACGAGTTCGTGGAAGGGCCGGTCCAGGGCGTGGGTTTCGAGCCCGAACTTGTCCAACACCTTGCGGACCTTCCCCTCGACCAGCGTGACGGACCGCCTCGGGACCGCGACCGGCATGCCGAGGCCGTGGGCGTCGAAGAGCGGTCCGAGCTGGGCGAAGTAGGCGATCTCGGACGGCCCGCCTACGTACGCGATCGTCGGGAGCACTGCCGTCTCGACCACGGGCCGGAGCAGGACGTTCGGGCTCACCGTTCCCCCATTCGCGCGGATGGCCTCCTCGACCTCGCGTGACGACATCCGGCGTCCCGAACGATGGAGTCGATAACCGTCCCCGTCGCGGTAGAGCCTCTCTCGACCCGCGTCCCCTTCGAGGAGGAGGTTCACCCCTTCGGGAAGGATCGTGACCTGACCGTGGTAGCCCGCCGCCTCGAGCTCCCGCGTTCGGTCGGCGAGAAGGCCCTCGTGCCTCCCGGACCCGTCGAGCTCCGCGACGAGGACCTCGGTGGACGACTCCTTCAGCCACGCGTCGTGCGCGCTCACGCAGAGCAGGCCGAAGGGGGCGAGGAGCTCCTCGATGGTGCAGCGGAAGGCGTCGGGCAGATTCGTACGGTCCGAGCCCCAGCAGTCCGTGATCAGCTCGCTCAGGTCCTGTTTGAAGTCCGTGGGCGGAAGCTGGGCGAGGAGCGTTTCGACCGCCTCGTCGAAGCGGGCGGTGACGCGGTGCAGGGGTTGCTCACGGTCCGCCTCGGGTGGGTGGGGGAGCTCGATCCTGAGAAGGTCGTTGTCCACCCCCACGATCCAGGTGTCGTGAGCTTCATCCCAGTCGTGGTCCTCGGAGGCGACCCAGAAGACCGGAAGGACGGGGACCTCCAGCAGGGTCTCCAGGTAGTCGGCGAGCCGAACGGCCGTGATCGCCTTGTACGTGGTGTGGAGCGGACCGGTGAAGAGGCCCGGCTGCTGTCCCGTGGTGACGACCAGTCCACCCTTCTCCACCCAACGTTCCAGCCGTGGTTCGTTCGCATCCCCGTGCGGAGCGAGCATCGACCGGATGCGCTCCCGGGCCGCGCGGTCGAAGCGCGCTCCGACTTCCCGTGCGCGGGCCCGATACGACTCGGGGTCCGTCCAGTCCCAACGGAAGAACGATCGAGCCGTACCCCCACCGGTGACGTAGTCGTCGATCAAGGCCGACCCCGAAGGGTGCCCAACGAGCATCTCCAGATTCATGACAGGACGCCTATCTCCAAACGCATTTGGGGGTTCCGAGTCCGGTTCACCGAGAGCCCTTGTGGTAGGGCTCGCCTCGCAGGATCGTGCCGGCTCGATAAAGCTGTTCGAAGAGGAGGAGGCGAGCCATCTCGTGGGGGAGAGTCATGGGGGAGAGAGAGAGGTGGTGGGACGCCTTCCCCAATACCCCGGTGCCGAGTCCGTGAGCACCTCCGACCAGGAAGGACACGTCACACGCCTCGAGTGCTCGTTCCGAAAGCCAACGGGCCAGCTCCCGTGAAGTCATGCCGTTCCCGCCGCGCGTCAGCGCCACGGCCCTGCCGTTCGCCGGAAGGCGGGCGAGGATCCTCGCCTCCTCCGCGGCGATCACGGCGTCGGGACGGGTCGAGCGGCCCGCGCCCCGGTCCACCTCGATGAGGTCGAGCTTCCAATACCGCCGAACACGGCCCTCGAAATCCTCTACCGCGTGGGAGAGGGCTCCGCGAATGCTCCCGACGGCGATGATCGTGATGGTCACGTCTCGCGGGGCGTCAGTGGGAAGGGAAGGTCGACCGCGGTGAGGGTGACGTGGGTGTCCGCCAGGAAGCTCTCGTTGTTCCGGTGCGGGTGGTCCAGGGTGTAGTGCAGACCCCGGCTCTCACGCCGCGCGCGCGCACAAGCGACGACCAGTTGGGCGTTGTGGAGCAGGTTTCTGAGCTCCACGAGATCCGGGGTCCAAAGGTCTTCCCGCCACCGCCGTTCGTGGTCCGCCGCCAGGCTGGCGAGGCCCTCCCGGGCGCGGTCGAGGAGTGAATCGCTCCTCACGATGCCCACGCGGTCCCACATCAAGCTTCGGACCTTCTCCCGCTCCCGGGCGAGGTCGGGGTCGGGCATGTCGGTGCCCGCGGGGCGGCCGTCCAGATTCGAGGGGTCCACGCCTCCCGGCAGCCATTCGTCCCCCTCCGTGAACGGCGAGGCCGGAAGGAGCGCGGCCACGGCCGCCGCCGCCCGGTGGCTCAAGACCACCGCCTCCAGGAGGGAGTTGGAGGCGAGCCGGTTCGCTCCGTGCAGACCGGTGCACGCCACTTCTCCAGCGGCGTAGAGCCCCGGGAGAGACGTGCGGCCGTGCAGGTCCGTCCGGGCCCCTCCACAGGAGTAGTGGGCGGCGGGCACGACGGGAATCCCGTCCACCCACGGGTCGCATCCCCGCTCGGCAAGCCCCTCGGCCGCTCCGGGGAACCGCGCCTGGAAGGTGTCGCGGGGGATCGACGAGATATCGAGGAGAACGTGGGGGTCCCCGGTGTCCCGGAGCTCCTGGTCGATCGCGCGCGCGACCACGTCCCTCGGAGCGAGCGAGGCTTGGCGATGATAGCGTTCCATGAAGGCCGTGCCGTCGCACCGCACGAGGACCGCACCTTCACCACGCACCGCTTCGGAGATGAGGAATGCCGGGTCCTCGGTCGGATGGAGGGCCGTGGGATGGAACTGGATGAACTCCATGTTGGACAGGACGGCGCCGGCCCGATAGGTCATGGCCGTCCCGTCTCCGGTCGCAATGGCCGGATTCGTGGTGTGGCGGTAGACCTGGCCGCACCCCCCCGAGGCGAGGAACACGACGCGCGAACGGAAGACGACCAGTCGGCCGAGCCTGTGGTCGAGCGCGAGGATGCCCCGGCACACCGGACGCCGGGTGCTCGGGTCCTCGCCCAGAAGCAGGTCGACGGCCAGGTGGTCCTCGAGGACCGTGATGGCCGGCTCCTGCTCCACGGCCTCGAGCAGCGCGTGCTCGATCGCATGCCCGGTGCGATCTCCAGCGTGGACGATGCGTCTCCGGGAGTGTCCCCCTTCCCTTCCCAGAGCCAGGCGTCCGCTGCCGTCCCGGTCGAACGCCGTCCCCCAGTCCATCAGCTCACGCACCCGGACAGGCCCTTCGGCGACCACGGTCTCGACGACGTCCAGGTGGCAGAGGCCCGCGCCTGCCTCGAGCGTGTCGGCCACGTGCAGGCGCATGTCGTCGTCGTCCCCGAGCACGGCGGCCAGGCCCCCTCGCGCGTAGTTCGTGTTCGTCTCCGCGCGTGCCTTCTTGGTGACGAGCAACACGGATCCATGTCGCGCGGCCTTGAGGGCGAACGTGAGGCCCGCGATCCCACTTCCGATCACGAGGACGTCGGCGGAAGCCTTCATCGGTTTCCGGAGGTGGTTCGATGAGCCTTCACCGTGGAGGAAGCCACCCGAAGCACCTGCTCGAGGATCTCCCTGCTCCCTGGACCGGGCTCGACCGAAAGGGTGAGGACGTGCGTGGGAGGAAGCGCCTCCGCCAACCGGACCAGCTTCACGGCGTCCTTCTCGGTGGTCACGATCGCCCTCCCCGCCGCCCGTCGTCGAATGGTGTCCGCATCGCTGGACGAAAACTCGTGATGGTCGGGAAACGCCAGGAGCGCCGGCCGGGTTCCCGTCGTCTCGACCACTAGGCGCACGAAATCTCCGGGCCTCGCCACCGAAGTCACGGCGAGGAGGCTCCCCTCGGGGAGGGCCCCTCCCTCACCCTCCAGGTCCTTCCATCCCGAGGCGGCCAGGCGAAGCGTTCCGACGAGGAGCTCTGGAAAGGAGGCCCCGAGCCGGGACGCGATAGCCTCGGCGCCGCCGGCCGCCTCGACCCGGTGGGTGACCAGGACCGCGTGGGCTCGGCGGAGCGCCGAGGGCCTCTCCCGATATGGCCCCGAGGGGAGGAGCCGCCCGGGGAACGGCTGCTCGGCGGCGAGCAGGACCAGGTCCAGGTCCCGGGCCAGGCGACGGTGCTGGAATCCGTCGTCGAGCACCAGCACGTTCGCGCCTTCCTCGATCGCCCTCATCCCCACCCGTGTCCGGTCGCGGCCCGTGAGGACGGGTACGTCCGGGTTCCACCTCCGATGCAGCTCGATTTCGTCTCGTCCGTATCCTCTCGAGAGGATGGCCGGGCGGTGGCCGGCCTTGTGGATCTCGGTCGCGAGCCACGACGACACCGGAGTCTTCCCTGTCCCTCCGACGACCAGGTTGCCCACTGAAACGACCGGAACCGAAAGATGCCGGACCGGGAGGGTGCCTCTGTCGTAAACGCGATTGCGGATCGCGGCGCCAGCTCCGAACGCGAGCTCGGCGGGGAGTGCCAGCACGGTCGCGGCTCGCGCCCAGACGCCTCCGGATCCCTTCCACCACGTGCGTACGAGGGGCTCCAGTACCCTTCTCACGAGTCGGCCCGGGCCGCGGCCGACGATCGCTCGGTGAGACGGTCGAGCTTGGTGGCCAGTACGGCGGAGATGGTCTCGCGGTCGCTCGTGTCGGCCTCGCGGGGCACGTAGACGGGCTCTCCGTACTCGATCACTACACGGGAGAGGGGGCGCGGCACCATGAAGCGGTCCCAGGACTCCACGTACCAGGCCGAGCTCGCTCCGACCGCCACCGGAACGACCGGCGCTCCCGTCAGTTGAGCCGCCATCAGGGCACCCGGCTTGAACTCCCCCTTGGGTCCCCTCGGCCCATCCGGCGTGAGGGCCAGGTCGTGGCCTTCATTCGCGGCGCGGATGAGCGCCTTGAGCCCCCGGATACCGCCCCGTGTGCTCGAGCCTCGAACCGTGCGGAACCCGTGGCGCTCGATCACCCTCGTGATGTACTCGCCATCGCTGTGCTCGCTCACCAGCACCACCACACCCTCGTCCCGATGGTAGTGCACGAGCGGGAGGAGCTGCCCGTGCCAGAACACGAAGATGACGGGACGGCCCTCCTGGCGGAACCGGCTGAAATGAGCCTCTCCGACCCGTCTGGAGCGCGTGGTCAGGAAGAGTCCTCCGAGGAGTCCCTGCCCCAACACGGCGGTGGCGCGAAAGCCCATCTCGTTCATGTGGAGCCTTCGCCCCCGTTGTCTCCTCCCGGGTTCAGGAGTCGCACGGCCAGCTCCGCGACCCGACTGGCGGCTCCCGGAGTTCCCAGCTGGTTCCGGACTCGCTCCAGGCCCTCCACGACGCGTGTCCGGTGGGGATCCGATTCACGAAGCAGTGGCTCCAGCTCGGCCGCCAGCCGACGGGGCGTCGCGTCCGACTGGAGCACTTCGGGCACGAGCCGCTCCCCCACCACGAGATTGGCGAGAGCGACGTGGTCCACGCGAACGAGGCGGCGCGCGATGGCGAACGTGATGGGGTGGGTGCGGTAGACGACGACGAACGGAGTACCCTCCAGGGCCGCTTCGAGGGTTCCGGTACCCGACTTCACCAGGGCCGCGGTCGCGTGGCGAAGCAACGCCCGCGTGTCCTCCGTGACCGGAAGTCCCGTGGCCTCCAGCCTCGCCCGATCCACAGAAGGAGCCGCTGCGAAAACGGGGAGCACGGTGGGATGTGCCGCCCTGACTCGCTCGGAGGCCTCCACGAAGACCTCCAGGTGCCGGTCGAGCTCCTGCGCTCGGGAGCCCGGGAGCAGGGCGAGTATCCGTCCCTCGGAGGACAGGCCCGTGGCCTCGCGAAACGTCTCCCCGTCCACGACATCGTCGGAGCGCTCGAGCAGGGGGTGGCCGACGAACGTCACGGAAGCACCTTCGCGACGGAAGATCTCCTCCTCGAAGGGGAGGATCACCGCGACGTGGTCCGCTTCCCGCGCCAGCCGAGCCGCCCGTCGAGCCTTCCAGGCCCAGACCTGTGGCGCGATGTAGAAGAGCACGGGGACGCCTCGCCGGTGCGCCTCACGGACGACGCGCAGGTTGAAGCCAGGGTAGTCGATCGGGAGGACCAGATCCACCTCCCCCGAGTCCAGGAGTCTCCGAATCCTCCGCTCGAGTCCCCAAAAAAAGCGGAGGTGCTTCAACACCTCGACGAACCCCATGACCGCCAGATCCTGGAGGTCGGCCAGGAGCTCGACTCCTTGGTCCGCCATGCGCGGCCCACCCGACCCGACCAGACGGATCCCGGGGAGGCGCTCCGTGAGGGCCCGCGCGATTTGGGCGCCGTGGGCGTCGCCCGAGGCCTCTCCGGCGAGCAGGAGGACCGTAGGGCCCTCGGGGGGGGCGGCCCCAGTGATCCTCACGGCTGGGCGCGGATTCCGATCAGAAACGGGCGGATAGGTACCAGATCACCGCAAGGACCGCCACGAGCAGGATCGCGAGCTTCGCGGGTGACGTCCCCTTCTTGTGATCGATCCAGGTCTTCTTTCTGCGGCGCCTCATTCGAATCAGTGACATTTCCAGCCCTCCGATCAGCGGTCAGTGGGCACCACATGGATCATCGCCTCGGCGCCCTTCCGGATACGCTCCTCGATGGAGAGGGTGACTTCGAGGGCCGCGCGCCCGTCCGCCCCCGAGACCGCGGGGTCGGCGGTCCCCAGGACGGCATCGCGAAAGCTCTCGAGCTCGCTCAGGAGCGGCTCTTTCGTATCGCCCATGACCGGAATCCGCTCCACGATATCGGAGAGCGCCGACACTCCGGGGGGCATCGATCCGTGGTCGGGGCCGACTCCGGTGGCCGCGAGCGCGGGCAGCTCCGTCCGGAGCCTGAGGAACTCCCCGTTGCCCTCGGCCAGGTCCAGGCTGAGGTACCCGGAGGGTTGGAAGATCCGGATCTTCCTCATGCGCTCCGTCGAGATCCGGCTCGCAGTCAGGTTGGCCACCGCCCCCCCCTCGAAGGTCAAACGGGCGCTGGCGATGTCGACGTTGCCGGTGAGGACCGGAATCCCGGTCGCCGCGATCTCCCGGATGGGGGCTCCCACGAGGCTCCGAACGAGGTCGACGTCGTGGATCATGAGATCCAGCACGACGGCGACGTCGGTGCTGCGAGGGGAAAAGGGCGCCATTCGGTGGGACTCGACGAACAGGGGACGGTCGAGATAGGTCCGGGCCGCGCGTAGCGCAGGGTTGAACCGTTCCACGTGCCCGACCTGGACGACACCGCCGCCTCGGCGAGCCGCCTCCAGGATACGATCGGCCGCTTCCAGGTCCGGGGCCATCGGCTTCTCCACGAGGACGTGGAGCCCGCGTTCGAGGGCGGACACCGCCACCGCTTCGTGAGCGGACGTGGGAACGGCCACCACCACGGCGTCGGCCGCCTCCAGGAGTGCATCGAGGGAGGTTCGCTCGGGAACGCCGAGCCGCTCCGCCACCTCTCTCGCCCGCTCGCTCCGGATATCGTGGATGCCCGCATGCTCGATCCCCTCCATCCCGGCGAGGATCCGCGCATGGTGGAAGCCGAGACTCCCGACACCCACGACGCCGATGCGGGGCCGACGACCCAATCTCGTGGCCATCCCTCAGCGCCCCGTCATACCGTGATCCCGCGCTCGCTGTCCCGGATGAAGCGGATGAAGTAACGCACTTCGGGAAGCGCCTCGACCTCGGTCTCGGCCTTCGCCAGACCCTGGGAAATGTTGAGGCCAGACTGGAACAGGATGCGATAGGCCCTCTTGAGGGCCTTCTTCACGTCGGGCGAGAGCCCCCGCCGGTCCAGCCCGACGGCATTCAGCCCGAAGAGCTTGGGGTCGGGGTTCCCGACGGCTCGGCAGTAGGGGGGGATATCCTTCGGAATTCTCGATCCACCGCCGATGAAGGCGTGAGCCCCGATACGGACGAATTGGTGGATGGCCACCAGCCCGCTCACGATGGCCCAATCCTCGATGTGCACGTGTCCCGCCATCTGTGTGGCGTTGGAGACGATGACGTGATTTCCGATCTCGCAATCGTGCGCGACGTGGGTGTACGTCATCAGCAGACAGTCGCTCCCCACCACGGTCTTCCCCGACGCGGCGGTCCCCCGATTGAGGGTCGCATACTCCCGGATGACGGTCCGATCACCGATCTCGAGGCCCGTATCCTCACCCCGGAACTTGAGGTCCTGCGGGTCCGTACCGAGGACGGCTCCCTTCGCCACGAGGCAGTCTTCGCCCAGGGTCGTGTTCTTCTCTATGAGGACGTGCGCTCCGATTTCCGTACCGCTCCCTACGGAGACCCCGGGGCCCAGGATGGAGTACGGACCCACGGTCACGCCGGGTGCGAGCCGGACGTCGGAGTCCACGATCGCGGTGTCGTGGATCTGCACTTCGGCTCGCTCGTCAGCGCCCACCGAGGCCTCGCTCACGGGCTGTCCTTTCCGCGTTCCACGATGCGTGCCATCAGGTCGGCTTCCGCGACCACCCGGCCACCTACGCGACCCACGCCCCGCATCTTACAGACATGTCGACGGAACTGTAGCATCTCGATCTCGAAGATGATCTGATCGCCGGGCGTCACGGGCCGGCGCCACTTGACGTTGTCCAGCGACATGAAATAGACGACGTAATTCTCCGGACCCTCGACGGCGTCCATGAGCAGCAGCCCACCGGCCTGGGCCATGGCCTCGATGATGAGCACCCCCGGCATGATGGGGTGGCCCGGGTAGTGGCCCTGGAAGAAGGGCTCGTTGATCGTCACGTTCTTGACCCCGACGATCCTCTTGCCCTCCTCGAAGTCGATGATCCGGTCCACGAGCAGCATGGGGTACCGATGAGGCAGGTACTGCATGATCTTCGACGTATCGAGGATCGGGTCGCCGGCTTGACGGTTGGCCTTCTCCAGTGCTCGGGCCAGTGCCACGTTACCGCGATGACTCGGCCGCTCCGCCACGATATGGCCCTGAAACCGCGCCCCGAGCAGCTTCAGGTCCCCCACCATGTCGCCTACCTTATGGCGTAGGAACTCATCGGGGAACCTGAGCGGTCCGTTCACCACCCCCTCGGCGTCGAGGACCACGGTGTTCTCGAGGGAGGAGCCTCGGGCCATCCCGCGGGCACGAAGGTCTTCCACATCGGCCTTGAAACCGAAGGTGCGGGCCGGTGCGATCTCCTTCAGGAACCCGTCGTCGGAGAGATCGAAGGAGCCGAACTGCCGTCGGATCGCGGGGTGCTCGAAATCGATGGTTGCAGAGATCCGGTAGCCTTCGAGGGGGGTGGCGACATAGGTCTCGCCCCCGTCCTCACGGACCACGACAGGCTCGTGTACGCGAATGGTCCGGGCCGGGCTATCCTGTTCGACGCGGCCGGCTTGCTCCAGAAGGGTGAAGTACTCCTGGAAGCTCCCGTCGCGGATCGGAGGCTCCGGACCCGTGAGATCGAGCACGGCATTGTCGATCCCGTGCGCCGCGAGTGCCGCCAGAAGGTGCTCCACCGTCAGGACCCGTGCCTCGCCGGCGCCCAACGTCGTGCCCAGCTCGGTCGCCACGACGTGACGGAGGTCGGCGGGAATCTCCGGGGCATCGGGAAGGTCCGTACGGCGAAAGCGGAGCCCCGTGTCGGGTGCGGCGGG
>Ga0210123_1001900_pt1 | contig 10133 bp, 5 predicted proteins | sample Muzzi_PWB_D2_FD_185535 | JGI IMG/M metagenome (GOLD analysis project Ga0210123, IMG submission 185535) | Wetland microbial communities from San Francisco Bay, California, USA, that impact long-term carbon sequestration - Muzzi_PWB_D2 (SPAdes) | ecosystem: Environmental > Aquatic > Marine >... | reverse complement strand
CGACTGCCCGCCCGGGTAGATCGTCCACCCCCGCACCCGCGGACCGAGCTCGACCACCATCCGCCAGCTGGCGCCGTGGCTCCCGCCCATGTTCATCGGGCTGATGGTCGATGGGCCACCGCTGTTCACCACCCCCGTGGCGCCGAGTGCGGGGAGTCGCATGAGATGCGGGATGTCGAATCGTCGGACACGGTCCCATCGCCAGCCTCCGGCCTCCGGCTCACCGTAGCGTGCCACGGTCTTCTCGAGCCCGGCGGCCATGGCGGCCCGCAAAATGTCATCGCGGTGTTCGACCGCGTCGGTGGAGCGGTCGTCCCACCAGGGGTTGTCCGGCTCGGTGCACAGTGCAGCGAGGATGGCGCTCGCCGGCGTGGCGACACGTTGTTGCTCGCCGGCAGGCACGAGCTCGTCCCACGTTCGGTCGGTGAGCTCGCCTATGATCATCTCGAATAGAACGGCCCGGTTGTCATCCGGCGCGTAGGTCCCGCCCCATTCAGCCAGGAGATCGGCCGCCCGGCGGGCGCCGTCCCCCAGTGTTGCGGGGGCCCCCGCCCCCGCTGCTTGGAGATAGGGGAGGAAGAACGCGGCGCGCGCGCTCACCGGGTCGGTTTGGAATCGGCGCATGTCGTCGACGGTGACGCTGGGTGTCTGCCGGAGGAGCTGGTTGATTCGGATCGCCCTCCACGGCGAGGTCCAGTCGAGACCGATGTAGGTCGTGTCGTCTGCCGGATCCACCGGCTCCTGATTGGCCGAGACGAGAAAGCCCTGCTGGGGATCACGGGCGAACGGTAGCCGATCCACCGGGAGGTCGCCGTCCCAGTCGCTCCCGGGAGATTCTCCCTGCCGCAGGGGGGTGGTGGGGTCACGCCGCTTCGGGACTCGACCGGTCGAGCGGATGGCGATCGTCCCTTCCCGCGACGCGACCAGCGCGTTTTGCGAGGGGCCGTCGAAGACCTCCATCGCGGTAAGCCACTCGTCGGCATTGCCGGCACGGTCTGCCGCGAGGAGGGCGCGAAAAGTGCGGCTCGGGTCGAGGGCCGTCCAGCGGAGCGACAGCCACTGGCCGTCGCGCTGAATGAGCGGGCCACGGTGGGAGAAGTACATCGTGTCCACTGCCACGACGGAGCCGTCGCGGTCGGTGTACTGCTCGACGCGTTCCTCGACCGGCCTCCAGTCGCCGTCGTACTTCGTTGCACGGGGATGCCGCGGATCGTCCACCGACTCGACGAAGAAATCCACCGCATCCGCTTCGTTGCTCGTGAAGGTCCAGGCGACGTCACGATTGAACCCAATCACGACGCCCGGTGCCCCAGGGAAGGTCACGCCATACACGTCCAGTGTGTCCCGGACGACCAGGTGGTTCTCGTACCAGATAGAAGGGAGGCTCAAGTCGAGATGCGGATCGCCGGCCAGGAGGGCATGCCCCATCGCCGAGCGCTTGGGGGACACCGCCCAGTTGTTGCTCGCCGCTACCGGACCGGCCGGGAGCGTGAGTCCGGCGAGAATGCCCGCGGAACGCCCGGCGAGCACATCGGGCGGGCCGGGAGGCGAGATCGTGACGGAGCGAATGCGCGGGCCGGGCACGCCGTTCGGAACGATCGGCTGCTGGATGGGGCTGTGCACAGGGAAGAGCGCGTCCACCGCCCGCCCGCCAACGAGGGCGGCCACGCGCTCCCGGCGAAGGTCTTCGCCCAGGATGGTGAGCGTAAAGCTCATCTGTTTGAGGAGGTACAACGTGTACTCCGGCCTCCACTCCTCCGGCTCCGTATGAAGGAGATGGTACTCGAAGGGGAGGTCGGCCGCCGACATCCCCTGAATCCACGCGTTGACCCCCTCGGCAAGCGCGCGTGCCGCGCGCCACTCGGGCGCGTCATCACCAAGCGTAGCCGCGTCCCGCTCAGCGCTGGCCGCCAGGCCGAGGCGGCGCATCGTCCGGTCCAGGGGGAGGGCAGCGGGGCCGGCCCACTCCGTGAGGCGGCCGGCGGTGGCCCGAGCAGTGAGTTCCATTTGGAACAACCGGTCGCGCGCGAGCACGTACCCTTGCGCGCGGTAGGCATCGTCGAGATTCCTGGCAAAGATATGGGGGACGCCTCTGCCGTCATACACGACCGTGACGCTGTCGTGAAGCGCGGGGATGACGAGTCTCCCACCGGGCCCGCGAGCGGCAGAGCGCGCCACCCCCCACACGCCATGCCACGGTCCGAGGAACGGTCCTAGGGGCGGGAGATCGCCCCACGGCCTCCCAAGCACGAAGAGCGCCCCGGCAAGGGCGACGCCGGCAGCAAGGCGCCTCCACGTTCCTCCCATCATCCGGCCTCTCCGTGATGTGGACGGTACAATATCATGAGGCGGCAAAGATAGCCGCCAGCGCCGAGCGCGCCGGTCATGAGAAGCGCAGCCGCCAGGCGGAGCAACTGTGCCAGGCGCGTGTCGTAGGCCAGGAGCCCTGCTCGGCTGAGGAGATACTCCCAGTCATGAATCGGATCGGGTGAGAACCCGAGGAGCGTCAGCTCCTGGACGCGCGCATCTCCGACATATTGCGCCACGCTCAAGAGGCTCAGACCAAGCCACCCGGCCGTCACAGCAATGCCGAAGTAGTCTCGCCGCTGGAACAGGATCGCCGCGGCGCCGATCGGGATCAGAAGTTGGAACACGGTGCCGCCGGCGACGCTCGCAAGCTCGCCGAAGACGGCGAAGACCAGGTGCCCCAGCTCATGGGCGCCGAATTCGATCCCGCCGAAGACGCTGCGGTACTCCGGATTCACCAATTGTCTGGCGCCGGCGTAGCCAAGGTAAAGGAGAATGGGGAGACGCCACCACGGCGATCGGCCGGCGGTCCAGGTGGCGAGACGGATCCGCCATGACGGCCTTCCGAACACCCGGCTCTGGTTTGGGAACATGAGGGCGAATGATACACCCCGCAACGGGTGCCGACCCCGGGTCGGCCGTCACCGTTGCCTCCCCCGGGCCGGACGATATTATAGGAAGGCACCCGCTCTGGCCCCGTGGGCGCCTCCCCCTGGAGCCTCCCGCTCCGCCTTGCCGAGGACTCGCATGACTGAAGGATCCGACTCCCTCCCTATCGCCGAGCGTCTGCGGGCGGCGCTGAGCCGACGCTACGCGGTGCATCACGAGATCGGCCGCGGCGGGATGGCCATCGTGGTCCTCGCCCGCGACATGCAGCACGAGCGGGATGTCGCGATCAAGGTTCTCCGCCCCGATGTCGCGTCAGCGATCGGGAGCGAGCGATTTCTGCGCGAGGTCAAGGTGGCGGCGCGGCTCAGCCATCCCGGTATCCTCCCCTTGCACGACTCGGGGAGCGCCAACGGCCTCCTCTATTTCGTCATGCCGCATGTGGCAGGCGAATCGCTCCGCGAACGGTTGGACCGCGAGGGGCAGCTTCCGATCGACGAGGCGATCACCATCGCCAGGGAGGTGGCGGATGCGCTGAGCTATGCGCATAGCCACGACGTTGTCCATCGGGACGTCAAGCCGGAAAACATCCTCTTGGCCAGCGGTCACCCGTTGATCACCGACTTCGGGGTATCCTGCGCCATCAGCGGGTCCGGCGAGGTGCGCCTCACCGCGGCAGGCGTGAGCCTGGGGACACCGGGGTACATGAGCCCCGAGCAGCCGGGGGAAAAGCACCCGGTCGATGGCCGGAGCGACATCTACTCCCTCGGCTGCGTGTTGTACGAGATGCTGGCCGGGGAGCCGCCCTTCACTGGCCCGTCGGCCCAAGCGGTGCTCACGAGGCATCTGTCCGAGCCGCCCCGGCCGCTCCACAACGTGCGCCCCACCGTGGCCCGGCCCTTGGAGGCGGTCATCGAGCGGATGCTCGCCAAGGTGCCAGCCGACCGCTTTGCTACCGCGCGAGAGGTGGCTGAGGCGCTGGCGTCCCCGGAGTCGATGGCCGGCGCAACTCGCCGAACCAAGCAGCGCTCCTGGCTGATCGGTATCAGTGCCATGGCGGCGGTCGCCCTCATAGCCCTCGGCGCTCGCTTCCAGCTGGGGAGCGCTCCCCGAGTCGACGACACCCTCTTTGCGATCCTCCCGCTGCAGCAGCGTGCCGGGATGCCGCCCGCGTTCCTGAACGGTTCGGAGAGCGGCAGCCTTCTCTATGAGGCCTTCAACCGGTGGTCCGACCTCCGGCTGGTGAATCCTCTCTTGGTGAGCGATATGCAATCGCGCTTTGCCGAGGATTCAATAACCGCCTCCGGCGCGGTCGACCTGGCGGCCTCCCTCGGCGCGGGCCGTGCGGTCTGGGGGGAGGTCTGGCGGGCCGGCGACTCTTCCTACATTCGTGCCAGTCTCTATGACGTCGGAAACCGCGGTCGGGTGATCCGGTCCCACATGGTGGCGGTGGCGGAATCCGCCGCCGACATCTCCGGCCGCTTCACCGAGCTTGCCAGTGAACTCCTCCGCGGTCCGGCGCCCACGCTCTCCTCGATCGATCTCCTCGGCACCCATTCGTTTGCCGCATGGCGGCACTATGAAGCCGGGCACGAGGCGCTCGCCGGGTGGGACCTCGATACCGCGTCCCGGGAATTCCGCGCCGCCCTGGAGGACGACCCCGGGTATGCGCAGGCGAGCCTGTGGTTGGCGCAGAGTCTCCAGTGGGCGGGTCAGCCGCGACAGGAGTGGGAGCCGGCGGCACGCCGGGCCTCGCTGGCCCGCGCGTCACTTCCCCCGACCGAGGGACGCCACGCGGGGGCGCTCCTGGCGCTGGCCGAAGCCCGCTACCCGGCGGCGTGCGAGGCCTATCGCGACATCGTCGCTCGCGACTCCCTCGATTTTCGCGCCTGGTTGGGGCTCGGCGAGTGCCAGTCGCGCGACCGGATCGTGGTGCCGGATAGTGCCAGCCCCTCGGGCTTTGCCTTCCGGGGGAGCTATCACGCCGCCATCGAGGCCTATCGCAGAGCGCTCCAGCTCATCCCGTCCTTCCCGTTCGTGTATTCGGGGTCGGCGTACGATCGCCTGGCGGGTCTCCTCTATGCCGAGAGCAGCCGGTTCCGGTCTGGGTTCGCGCCGGGGACGGACACGCTCTGGTTCGGGTCGTTCCCCGGCCTTGCCGGGGACACGATCAGGCTAGTGCCACAGCCGCTACACGAGGTTTTGGATTTCCGACCCGATCTCCTCCCGGAGAACTGGGGAGCGGCAGTCGATCGTAACAGGGGCGTCCTCGTCGAGGTGATGCGCTCCTGGGCGGAGGCCTTCCCCGACAGCGCCCGAGCGCAGGAGTCGCTTGCCCTAGCGTACGAGGCGCTTGGGAGGCTCACGGGAGACAACACGTCGGCCCTGGCGGCGATCGTGCGGGCGCGGTCCACGCGGGTGACGGACGCCGACGTGGCAATCCGGCTGGCCGTTCATGAGACCCGCTTTCGACTCAAGGTGGAGGCCTTTGCCGATGTCTATCGGCTGGCGGACTCGGTGCTCGCGGCCAATCCCGCGCCGTCCCCCGTCGGCGCGCGCCACCTCGCGGGGTTGGCGGCGCTCCTCGGACGAATCAACCTGTGCGCCGATCTCCTCGAGCGGGCGGCGCTGGTGGACACCCTCACCCTCCCGGACGGCCGGCCGACCATCGTGCCGCTACAGGTGCACCAGGCGGCCGCCCGGCTCTTGGCCTTCGCGGCGTTTGGAGCCCCGGTGGACAGCATCCGCGCCCTCGAGGGTGAGATCGAGCGACGGATCATCGCCTTTGCACGCCCCGATCTCCGGGACGACCTCCGGGCGGCGGCGCTGGTGCGTCCGGGGATGATGGCCTACTTCGAGCGCGGGCCGGGGTTCGCCCATCAATCGGCCCGATGGCTCAATCCGTTCACGCGAATGGAAACGGATCTTGCTCGAGGAGACACGGCCCGCGTGCGCGCGGCGCGGGACGCGCTACACCAGTGGCGTGTCGCGCGCCAAAGGAGCCGTCCCGCGGACGTCGCCGCCGATGGCGTGCTCCTCGATGCGAAGGTCGCCCTCGCCCTCGGGGATACCGCCGGCGCCATGGATGAGCTTGCCACATCTCTCGCTTCCCTCGCGGCGCATGGCTCGTTTCTCACCCGAGATGTTCCGCAGGCGGCCGGCGTGGTCCGCGACATGGCGCTCTTGGCCGAGCTGAAGGCGGCCGCCGGCGACACGGCCACGGCGCGTCGCTGGGCCGGTGCGGTCGTCACGCTGTGGCAGGGTTCCGCACCAAGCCTTGGGGCAATGGTGCAGGGGATGCAACGGCTGGCATCGCCTTCCGGCCGCCGCTAGGATTCCGCACCGCCCTCCCTTCAACCGCAAGGAGCCTCCGTGTCCTCGCAGCGTGGCCAAGCCGCCGGTCGTCTGGTTCTCATTCTCGTGGGCATCATCGCCGGGTTGCTGCTGGCCCAATTGGGCGGTCGGATCATCGTGGGTCCGGGGAGGCCGGCCCAGGTCCCGGAGGTCCCGCCGTTCCAGGGGGACATCGATCGCGCCCCGCGCGCCGACGTCCTGGCGTACGCCAGGGGCCTCCCGTACGAGACCAGCTTCGGTGCCGGGGACGACCAACGCTTGCTGGTCCGCCAAGACAGCATCATCCGGTACGGACCCAACGCGCGGATCGAGGCGATGAAGGGCGCGGCCGGGCTTACGCGGGACGATCTCGCCCGCGGCCGGATCGTCGCCCGACTCCTCAATCGGGACCAGGAGCCTTATGCCAAGCTCGCCCTCGGCTCCAGGGATACCACCTACTGGTGGGTAGACAGCGTCGCGACGGGACAGTGGCGCTCGCTCTACATCTCTTCGGATTCGACCATTGCACCGGTGCGGACCACTGTGCGATTAGAGGATGCCTCGGTCCACGGCGATACGCGGTGGGGGCAATCCCTGGCCCGCTGGATCTTCGACGAAAACGACGAAGAGACTTGGGTGACCTGCGGGCAGCTGTACTGCTGCCGAACGGACCAGTAGGCGGGCCAAGACGAGATGCCGCTGCTCGACACCAACCACCAGCGTGCCTCCGCCCTGATCCTCCTCTTGGGGATTGGGCTGGCCATCGCGCTGTTTCCGTACGCCACGGGGCTGATCGGCATCCCGGTCCTCTACGTCACCTTCGCGCCGCTCCATCGTGGACTCTCCCGCGTCCTCCCGAGCGGCGCGGCCGCGGGAGTCGTAGTGTTCCTTGGCGTCCTCCTGGTGCTCGGCCCCGGTGCCTCCTTCATCGGTCTGGTGGCCACGCAAGGGCAGGAGATCGCCTCGGGCGTTCTTCAGACCGGGCTGCTTGGGCGCCTGTCGGACGTCAAAATCGGTCCCTACGCAGTGGGGCCGCAGCTGGCGCAGGTCGGGCGGGAGATCGTCTCGTGGGTTGGCTCGAGCGCCCTCGGCCTCCTCGGGAGCGTCACACGCGCGACCCTGAACCTCACCATTGCGTTCTTCGGGCTCTACTTTCTCCTGCAAAATCCCGAGCCCGTGTGGGCCGCGGCGCGTCCTTACATCCCCTTCTCTTCCTCCAATGCGGTTCGCATCCGCCAGCGATTCCGCGACGTGACCTACTCCACTTTGATCGGCACCGGCGCGGCCGCGATGACGCAAGGGATTCTGGTCGGCATCGCCTTTGCCCTCTTTGGACTGCCGAACGCGTTGTTCTGGGGCGTGGTGACGGCGGTGCTCTCGATCCTCCCCGTGGTGGGGAGCGGCCTCATCTGGGGTCCGGGGGTCGTGGCGTTGATCCTGGACCAACGCTACGGGGCGGCCATCGGGCTCGCCATCATCGGCGTGGTGGTGGTGGGGAACATCGACAACCTGATCAGGCCGGTGGTCTACCGGCGTTGGGCCAAGGTCCACCCGTTGGTGACGCTGATCGGCGCCTTTGCCGGCGTCCGGTACTTCGGACTCCTCGGACTCCTGATCGGTCCGCTCGCGCTCTCCTATTTCTTCGAGCTCATCTCGATGTACCGAGAGGAGTACCTTATCGAGACGCGGGAGCCGACGGCGGAGCACCCGGTTCCTCCCCCTCCCCCCCCGCCCGCGCTCGCCATGACCAATACCAGTACACCGGAACCCCCACCAGAATGAGCGTGGTACCCCGGAGGGCATTTCCCGGGTTCGAGACGATCGACCCCACGACCGTATACATCGCCGCCGCCACGAAGAGTATGGGGATTAGCGGATAGAGCGGGAGCCGATACCCGTCCTCCCGTCCGGGCGCCCGCCGGTCACGGTGGCGGAAGACAAAAAGCGTGGCGGCCGTTGCGCCGAAAAAAATCCAGTCGCCGAACACCACCCAGTCCAACAACTCCCCGTACGTGTTGCTGAGTGTGAGCCCGATGGCCCAGGCCGCCTGGAGGAGGAGCGCGGCCGTCGGCGTCCGGTGTTGGGGGTGCAACACCGCGAGCCGGCGGAAGAACAGGCCGTCTGCCGCCAGCGCCCGGTAGACCCGCGGGGACACCAGAATCACCAGATCCAGGAAGCCGAAGGTGGACACCGCGATGCCGGCGGCGACGAGGCGCTGGCCGTTTTTCCCGAGAAGCGCCTGCATCGTGTCGGCCGCGGGGGCGCGGGAGGCCGCCAGCCCCTCGGGGGACAGGGTGCGGAGGTAGGCTACGTTCACCAGGAGATACGTCGTCACCACGATGGCCACTCCCCAGAACAACGCCCGGGGGATGACCCGCTTGGGCTCCACGATCTCCTCGGCCACGAAGTTGAGCTGCTGCCATCCGCCATAGGCGAACAACACGGGGACCAGTCCCGAGGCCATCGCTACGAGGAGTGGAGGCGCGGCACCCAGGGGTGCGGCCGGGGGTGGAGTCACGCCGCGGGTCAGGATGAGCCCCGCCGCGGCGAGGGCGGCCAACGGGAGAAGCTTGAGGACGGTAAACAGGTTCTGCGTGATCGCGCCCGGGACTACCCCCATGTAATTGACCAGCGTGAGGAATACGATGGCTCCCACCGCCAGGGGGACGATGAGTTTGGTGGGGAGATTGAGCAGAGACACCGTGTAGGTGCTGAAGGTGACGGCCACGGCGGCGATCGCGCCCGTGGCGATGACCAGGAGCAGGGTCCACGAATAGAGAAACCCCGGGAGCCGGCCGAATCCCTGGCGGAGATAGACATAACTCCCGCCTGCCCGCGGAATCCGCGCCCCGAGTTCCGCGTAGCAGAAGGCGCCCAGGAGCGCGATCGCACCTCCCAGGACCCATACCCCCAGGATCAGCTCGGGAGCCACGACGCGCTGGGCCACGTTGGCGGGGTTGAGGAAGATCCCCGCACCGATGATACCCCCGACGACCATCATTGTGGCGGAAAAGAGCCCCAAGCGGCGGGCATACCCCGGAGTAGGGGTGGACGGCATGAGGATGCGATTCACCGGGGACTGGACCGTAGACGGAGTGGTTAGCGATTCGGCGGGAAGACCTGGACCGCCGACCCTACGGCGAAGGTGGTGCGCACGGGCGCCCGCTCGTTGAGAAACGACCATGCGGGTCCGTAGAGTTCGCCGAAATCCATCGAGTAGTCAAGGCTTCGGATCTCACGGACTGCCCACGTGGGATGCTCCACCCGGTAGGCCAGGAGCTCCCCACGGCGGTTGGTCCCGTAGCCCCGTCGGTGCTCCGTAAAGTGGTAGACCTGACTATCGTCGGGAGGAATCACCGACGCCTGCGTCCCCGTGATCTTCAAGTAGTGCTCCCGACCGTTGTTGCTCAGCCGGTGCTCCACCGTGAGCTCGTCGCCCCAGCCCTCCGTACGGCTCGTCATATCGTGCGCCTGATACGGCTCGTTGAATCGGAGCTTGGCCACTGTCGCCACGACCCGGGACGGCACGAACTCCCGGAGAAAGGTCACCCCCCGCACCTCCCCCAAGCGGACATAGGTGCGCAGATTGATTTCGGGGAAATCGACGTATCCGGGGATCCGCCGCCCTCGAAGACGGGTATCTTGGAAATCGAACGCCACCACGCTCACATGCGACTGCCCCTCCCACGTGTCAAGCTTCAGCGAGGGGTGAATGTGCGGCGCGATCGCCTCCGCCGGTGCCTCGAACGTAAGGAGAACCGGATTGCTCCAGCGGGCAGTGAGGAAGGGGCGCCGACGTTCGCGAAACGGCTGGGTCATGACCTGGGAGGATGGCGTGGGGCCTAGGGTGTCGAGACCATGAGGAAGGTTACGCGTTCCACCGGCGG
>Ga0210123_1001899_pt1 | contig 10136 bp, 9 predicted proteins | sample Muzzi_PWB_D2_FD_185535 | JGI IMG/M metagenome (GOLD analysis project Ga0210123, IMG submission 185535) | Wetland microbial communities from San Francisco Bay, California, USA, that impact long-term carbon sequestration - Muzzi_PWB_D2 (SPAdes) | ecosystem: Environmental > Aquatic > Marine >... | reverse complement strand
GCGCCGTTGGTCGAAGTAAAGCGGCGCGACGTTGCTGCCGAGCCGCACCGTTCCGCCGTCGGGTGCCAGATCGCCGATCAGCAGGCGCACCAGCGTAGTCTTGCCGGCGCCGTTCGGTCCGATCAGGCCGATCCGCTCGCCGCGCCGAATCCGGGTGGAGAAGTCGCGCACCAGCATGCGCCGGCCGCCGTCCGGCTGCGGTACGGATTTGTTCAGGTGCTTGGCTTCGATCACCGTGTCGCCGCCCTGGGAGCCCAGGTCGACCGCCAGCTTCGCCAGGCCGCTCGGGCGCAGCCAGCGGGCGCGTTGTTCGCGCAGGACGTTGAGCCGCGCCAGCCGCCCCTGGTTGCGCTTACGGCGGGCCGTCACGCCGCGGGCCAGCCAGCGCTCCTCGCGGTGGATCTCGCGATCGAGGCGGTGCCGTGCCTGGTCCTCCTCTTCGTTTAGCGATTCGGCCCAGGCATCGAAGCGGTCGAAGGCCGCATCGAGGCGGTGGACGCGACCGCGGTCGAGCCACAGGACCCCGTTGCTCACGCGGTTCAGGAAGGCGCGGTCGTGGCTGATGACCAGCAAGGCACCGGCAAAATGCGACAGCTCCTGCTCCAAACGCTCGATCGCCGGCAGGTCGAGGTGATTGGTCGGCTCGTCGAGGAGCAGGATGTCGGGCTCCTTCGCCAGGGCGCGCACCAGGGCGGCGCGGCGCAGCTCGCCGCCGGACAGTCCGTCGCCGGTGCGCTCCGGATCCAGTCCGCTTTGCTGCAGCAGTGCTATGGCACGTGCCCGCAGGCGCCCGGCGTCGTCCGGCGGCAAGTCGGCGATGGCATAGTCGATCAGGCGAATGCCGGTCGGCGGCGCCGGGTCCTGCGGCAGCCGCGCGACGCGGGTGCCGGGCTGCACAAAGCGCTCGCCGGCGTCCAGGTCGATCTCGCCGGCCAGCACCGCGAGCAGGGTGCTTTTACCGCTGCCGTTGCGGCCCACGAGGCAGAGGCGGTCGCCGCGCCCGAGCCCGAGCGACATCCCGGCAAAGAGCGGGACCGGCCCGAACGCGAGGCGGGCCTCCTTGAGCGCGACCAGGGGGCCGGGCGGCGCCATTCAGGAGAATCCGCGCTGTTGCCGGATTCGCTCGTAGGCCCCGTTCAGGGTCGCCAGCTTCTCGGTCGCCAAGTCGATGAACTCCTGCGGCAGGCCCTGGGCGATCAGCCGGTCGGGATGGTTCTCGCGCACCTGCTTCCGGTAGGCCGCCTTGATCGCGGCCTCGTCGGCATCGCGCTCGACACCGAGAATGATGTAGGGATCGGATGCCTCCGGGCCGAGGTGCCCCGCGCGGATGCGGTCCCAGGCGGCCGCGTCGAAGCCGAAGCAGCGTGCAACCGCTTCCAGAAAGGCAAGCTCGTCGTCCGTCACCATGCCGTCGGCTCGGGCGATATGGAACAACCCGGTCAAGAGTTCCTCCAGCACCGCCGGATTCTGGCGAAACATGCCGCCGAGTTGCCTTGCATAGGGTTCGAAGCCGTGTGCGTCGCGCCGGGCCTGATTGAACAGACGGCCGACGTTCATAGCTTCCTCGGGCGGCACGCGGAACACCTGCTTGAAGGCCGCGACCTCGTCGCGCGTCACCCGGCCGTCGGCTTTGGCCATCTTGGCGCCCAGCACAATGACGCCGATGGTGAAGGCGATCCGCTTGGTCGCGTCCTCGTCGGCGCCCTCCGGCCGCGACTCGCGCATGCGGTCGACGGCATGGCCGGCCAGGCCGCCGATCAAGGCGCCGAGCGGCCCGCCGAGCGCAAAGCCGGCCGCACCGCCCAGGACTTTTCCCCAAATGCTCATACCGCTGCCGCGTGCGCCGTGTTCCGGGGCAGCGCGGCCGATCCTATGCCGCCCGCGGGCCCGGAAATCCCATGTGCCCGTTTCGTGCTTATTTCATTTTGTGCCTGGCGCGGCAAGGGGACGCGGGCGGCGCGAACATAGGCAAAGAGATTTCCGGGGCGGGAGTGTGCTAAGAGGCCACGTCCCGCAAAGGGGTGACAGGTAAATGAACGACCCGCGGGCTGGCCACACCCGAGGACATTAGTGAAAGGGAGGAAAACGTTTCGCCATGACCGATCTCGACCTTGCCTACATGCCGGCGACCGAACTGGTGAAAGCGATGCACGACAAGAAAATCTCGCCGGTCGAGGCGATGCGAAACAGCTTGGCCAGAATCGAAGAGGTCAATCCAGTTCTCAACTGCTTCTGCTTCGTCTATCCCGAAGAGGCCCTGGCGCAGGCCCGCGCGGTCGAAGAGGCGATTGCCGCCGGGCGTGCGGTCGCCCCGCTTGCCGGTCTGCCGGTCGCCATCAAGGATTTCACGCCGACGCGCGGCAAGACGACGACGCGCGGCTCGCGCACATTCGCCGACTGGGTGCCGGACTACGACGCCCTGATCGTCGAGCGCCTGCGTGCGGCCGGCGCGATCCTGGTGGGAAAGACCACGACGCCGGAATTCGCCTACTCCAGCTTCACCGAAAGCCCGCTGTGGGGCGAGACCCGCAATCCCTGGGACACCGGCCATTCGCCGGGCGGTTCCTCCGGCGGTTCGGCCGCGGCCGTCGCGACCGGCTGCGTACCCTTCGCCGAGGGCACCGACATGGGCGGCTCGGTGCGCATCCCGGCCTCGTTCTGCGGCATCGTCGGATTGAAGCCCAGCCTCGGGCGCATTCCGATGGACATCCTGCCGACGGTCTTCGATTCGATCTCGCACTTCGGGCCGCTCGCTCGGAACGTATCGGATGCGGCGCTGTTCCTCTCGGTGGCCCAGGGCCCCGACGACCGTGACATACAGTCGCTGGTGCCCGCCATCGAGGTGCCGGTACCGGTGCCAAGCGATCCGGCCGGCATGAAACTCGCGCTCAACCTCGATTTCGGGTTCTACGCCGTGGACCCGGAGGTCGAGGCCGCGGTGCGGCGGGCGGCCGAGGTCTTGCGCGATGCCGGCGCCACTGTCGAGGAAGTGGTGCTCGATTGGGACCGCGACATCGTCGCCGCCTGGTTCGACTATTGGGGCGTGCTGCTCGCGGCCTGCTTCGGCGATTTCCTGGATACGCGACGCGATGACCTCGACCCCAACGTGGCCGCCCTGATGGAAGCCGGACGGCGCATGGATGCGGTCGCCTTCAAGCGCATCGAATTCCTGCGCACGCGGCAGTGGCATAAGCTGGCCGCCGTGCTCGCCGATCACGATGCACTGCTGTGCCCGACCATGGCGCTGCCGGCGCCACGGATCGGCCGCAGCGACGCCGAGTTCGATTGGGTCGACGACGCGGGCCGCTATCACGGCCTGGACATGACCTGTCCGTTCAATTTCACGCCGCAGTGCCCGGCGTTCTCGGTCCCGGCGGGCTTTTCCGCGGCCGGCCTGCCGATCGGCCTGCAGATCGTCGGCCGGCGCTTCGACGACCTCGGCGTGCTGCGCATCGGGGCCGCGCTGGAGCGCCTGCAGCCCTGGTCCGGGCGCCGCCCGGCGCTTTGAGCAGCGCGGTTCCGCTGAACGCTTGTCAAGCCGTGGGCGGCTCCATAAGCTGTTGGCCCGATAGAACAAAACAAAGCCGCCGCCGGGCGGCCGCCCAGGCAGGGACGGGCAGGGAATGGTAAAAACCTCGGGGATTCAGGCCGTCGGCGTCACCAAGGTCTTCGGCGCCGGCGCGGACGCCGTGCGGGCGCTCGACGACGTATCGGTCGAGATCCGCGAGAACGAATTCTTCACCCTGCTCGGCCCCTCGGGCTGCGGCAAGACGACGCTGCTGCGGCTGATCGCCGGCTTCGACCATCCGACCAAGGGGCAGATCCTGCTCGCGGGCCGCGACATCGGCCATTTGCCGCCGTTTCGCCGGCCCGTCAACACGGTGTTCCAGAGCTATGCGCTGTTCCCGCATCTAACCGTCGGCGAGAACATCGGCTTCGGCCTCGAGATGCAGGGCAAGCCGAGATCCGAGGTCGAGGAGACGGTCGACCGCATGCTGAAACTGGTGCGCATGGAGGAGCTGAAAAAGCGCCGCACCAGCGAGATTTCCGGCGGCCAGCAGCAGCGTGTGGCGCTCGCTCGCGCACTGGCGCCGCACCCGCAGGTGCTGCTGCTCGACGAGCCTCTCTCGGCGCTCGATTTCAAGCTTCGCAAGGACATGCAGTTGGAGTTGAAGCGGCTGCAGAACGAGACCGGCATCACCTTCATTTTCGTCACGCATGACCAGGAAGAGGCGCTCACCATGTCGGATCGACTGGCCGTGATGCGCGACGGCAAGATCCTGCAGGTGGGCGCGCCGCGAGAGATCTACGATCGGCCGGCCGAGCGTTTCGTCGCCGACTTCATCGGCGACACGAATTTCCTGAAGGCGGATATCGTCTCGCTTGAGGGCGAGAGGGCAAAGCTGAAGCTCGCCGCCGGCACGGAGGCGACGGCGAGCCTGCCCGACGGCGCGGCGCGTTCGGGGACCGTCACCGTCGTCGTACGACCGGAGCGTGCGCGCTTCGTCAACGGCGAGGCGCCCGCGGGCGAAAGCGTGCTGGAAGGCAAGGTGGACACCGTCGTCTATTTCGGCACCGACACGCACTATCACCTGACCCTTGTGTCGGGAGAGACGTTCATCGCCCGCATCCAGAACGACCAGCGCGGCGCGGTCGCGCCGACGCGCGGGGATACCGTCAGGATCGCCTTTCCGGAACGCGCGGTGCAGGTGCTGAAAGACTGACATGACGACGAGCCACCGCAGCGACGACACGGGGCGTGCCGAACGAGAGGCGGCGAGCCGGAGGGTGCGCGTCAACTGGCTGCTGTCTACGCCGGCGTTGATCTGGCTGGCTTTCGCCGCCTCCGGCCCGCTGCTCATCATGCTGGTCTATTCCTTCCTGTCGCCCGGCGACTACGGCGGCATCGTGTGGAAAGTCTCGGGCGAAGGCTGGTTCGACGTGGTCTTCTCGCGCGACATCTTCGACGAAACGGTGAGCCTCGCCGATGCGCACCTGACGATCTTCTCGCGTTCAGTCAAGCTGTCGGTGCTGACGACACTGCTCACGCTGGTCATGGGCTTCCCGACCGCCTATTTCATAGCCACCAGGCCGCGCCGGCAGCGCGCCACGTGGCTCTTTCTCGTCACCATCCCGTTCTGGACCAATCTTCTGATCCGCACCTTCGCGATCATGGAGCTGATCCGCAACGAAGGGATCATCAACAGAGTGTTGCTCTGGCTCGGCTTGGTGGACGAGCCGGTCCAGATGTTGTTCACCGAGGGCGCGACGCTGGTCGGCATGGCCTATGTCTACCTGCCGCTCATGGTCCTGCCGCTCTACGCGGCGATGGAGCGCCTCGATTTCCGGCTGGTGGAAGCCGGCTACGACCTCTACGCGACGCGTCTCCAGGTCCTGCGCAAGGTTATCCTGCCGCTGATCAAGCCGGGCATCGTGGCCGGCTCGATCCTGGTCTTCATTCCCTCGCTCGGCGCCTACGTCACGCCGCGCGTGCTCGGCGGCGGGCGCAACATGATGTTGGGCAACTTTATCGAGCTTCAGTTCGGCCAGGGCCGCAATTGGCCGCTTGGCTCGGCACTGTCGATGACGCTGCTGCTGATCGTGACGGTGGCGCTGTTGGTCTACGTTCGCAACGCCACCAAGGGCGGCGGGAGCCAGGGCTGACATGACCCAGGCTGCGGATAGAGCGTCGCCCCGGATCAGGCCCTTCTCGGTACAGCGCATGCCGGGCTTCACCGCCGTCGCTGTGACCTGCTTCATCGTGCTCTACGCACCGCTTGCGCCGTTGGTGATCTATTCCTTCAATGCCGGCGATTCGATCGCGGTGTGGGAGGGGCTCTCCTGGCGCTGGTACGCCGCCGCCTGGGCCGACGAACTGGTCCAGGACGTGACGTTCCGCTCGCTCGAGATCGCCGTCTGTGCCTCGGCATTTTCGACCGTGCTCGCGACCATGGCAGCGCTCGGAACCACGCGCACGCGTGCGTTCCGCGGCCAGACGCTGATCTACGTTATGATCAACCAGCCGCTAATGGTGCCGGAGATCGTGACCGGCGTGGCGCTGCTCGTCTTTTTCGCCATGATCAAGATAGCGACCGGCTATACCGGCCTCGCCTATCTGATCGCCGCGCACACCGCTTTCTGCATCCCCTTCGCCTATCTGCCGATTCGGGCGCGCCTGGAAGGAATGGACAGCACCCTTGAGGCGGCGGCGGCGGACCTCTACGCTACGCCCTGGCAGGCCTTTCGCCGGATCACGTTGCCGTTGATGGCGCCGGGCGTCATTGCGGGCGCGATGCTTGCGTTCGTCATTTCGCTCGATGACGTCGTGATTACGGAATTGGTGAAGGCGGCCGGCCAGGATACGCTGCCCACCTACATGCTGGGGCAGCTGCGCCGAGTGGTCACGCCGGAGATCAATGCGATCTCGGCTGCGTTGCTAGCAATCACGGTGGCATTGCTCACCGCCATCTTTGTCTTGAGCCGTAAGAAAGCGTGAGCGAACGGGAGTCAGTTCAGTTTAACTGTCGAAACAGGGAGTTATGACGATGAAAAGCAAATGGATCGGGGCGGTCGCGGCACTCGCGCTCGTCGCCGGCGCAGGGACGGCCAAGGCCGACGGGGAACTCAACATCTTCAACTGGGGCAATTACACCAACCCCGATTTGATCAAGAAGTTCGAAGAGACCTACAACGTCAAGGTGACGCTGACGGACTACGACTCGAACGACACGGCCCTGACCAAGGTCAAGGCCGGCGGGCATGGTTTCGACATCGTCGTGCCCTCGCATTCCTACGTGCCGATCTTCATCAACGAGGGCCTCTTGCTGGAGAGTCGGCCCGACCAGATGGAAAACTTCAAGAACATGGATCCGAACTGGGTCGATGTCAGCTGGGATCCCGGCCGCCATTACACCGTGCCGTGGCAATGGGGCACGACCGGCGTTGCCGTCAATAAGTCGGCCTATGCCGGCGATCCGAACACCTCGGCCATCTTCATGGACCCGCCCCCCGAGCTGGTCGGCAAGGTCAACGTGGTTCCGGAGATGAGCGACGTAATGTCGCTCGCCATCATGTACGAGGGCGGCAAGCCCTGCACCGATGACAAGGACGTGCTGAGGAAGGTGCGTGATGCCCTGCTGGCCGCCAAGCCGAAGTGGTTGTCGATGGATTACGGGACCACCGAGAAGCTGAGCAAGGGCGACCTGATGGCCAGCGTCAACTGGAACGGTTCGACCTTCCGCGCCCGGCTCAAGAACCCGGACGTGGTCTACGGCTACCCGAAGGAGGGTTACCCGGTCTGGATGGACAGCGTGGCCGTGCTCAAGGACGCCAAGAACGTCGAGAACGCCAAGCTGTTCCAGAACTTCATCATGGACCCGGAAAATGCCGCGATGATCTCGGCCTTCGCGCGCTACGCCAACGGCATCAAGGGGGCGGAGAAATACATGCCGGAGGACATGAAGACGGCGCCCGAGATCAACGTGCCGGCGGAATTTGCCAGCCTCGGCGTGTTCTCGCCGGCCTGTCCGCCGGAGGCGCAGAAGCTCTATACCGCGATCTGGACCGAGCTCCAGAAATAGGTTTGTGCTCGACCGGCCCGCGGACGGCCTGTGGCCGTCCCGGGCCGGTTTCTCTTCTTGACGGGTGACGGAGACCTGGGATGCGGACCGTTTTTACCGATGAGCACCGTCTGCAGGACGGCAAGTCGGAATTGATCGACGGCAAGCTGCTGCCCTGCTTCGAGATGCCGAAGCGAGCCGAGTACGTCATCGAGCGGGTGCGCGAAGTGAAGCTGGGTGAGGTCGTCGGCTACGAGGATTTCGGCCGGGCACCGCTCGAGCGCATCCACACCGGGCCTTTCCTGCGTTTCCTGGAGACCGCCTGGGACGCCTGGGTCGAGGCGCACGGGGACTACGACGCCCTGCCGTTGGTCTGGCCGACGCGCGGTTTCCGCACCGACATCGAACCCGATTCGATCGACGGCAAGCTGTCCTATTTTTCGCTCGATGCCGGCACGCCGATCACCGCCGGCACCTGGCGCGCCGTCACGGCCGCCGCCAACGTGGCGCTGACCGGGCAGAAGATGGTGGCGGACGGCGAGGGCGTCGTCTTCTCTTTGTGCCGCCCGCCCGGCCATCACGCCTCGCAGGACGTCTATGGCGGCTACTGCTTTCTCAACAATGCGGCCATCGCCGCGCAGGCCTTCCTCGACGGCGGCGCAAAACGCGTCGCCATCCTCGACGTGGATTACCATCACGGCAACGGCACGCAGACGATCTTCTACGAGCGCAGCGACGTGCTCTTCGCCTCGCTGCACGGCCATCCCAAGCAGGAATTCCCCTTCTTCCTCGGCTACGAGGACGAGACCGGCGCCGGTGCCGGCGCGGGCTGCAATCTCAACTACCCGCTCTATTGGGGCAGCGCCTTCGACCGCTACGGCGCGGCGCTCGAGGACGCCTGCACGAAAATCGCGGCCTACGGTCCCGACGCGCTGGTCGTCTCGCTCGGCGTCGATACCTTCGAGAGGGATCCGATCTCGAAGTTCAATGTGAAGATCGAGGACTACCCGAAAATCGGCGCGCGCATCGCCAAAGTCGGCCGCCCGACGCTTTTCGTCATGGAGGGCGGCTATGCCGTCGAGGAGATCGGCATCAACGCCGTCAACGTGCTGACAGGCTTCGAAGAAGGCTAGGCCGGCCGAATAATGGCAGGAAGGGGCGAGCCCCTTTCTCGCCCCTCCGCTGTCAACTTTTGTGCGATCGACCGCTGCGGTCAGCTGTGGGCCGCGATCATCCGGTCGATGTGAACGAAGGGCACCTTGCCGACCCGGCGGTCGACGCAGGTCCCCCCCTTGAACAGCAACAGAGTGGGCACGCTCTGAATACCGAACTCGTCGGCGAACGCGCCGTTCCGTTCGATGTCGACCTTGAGTACCGTCAGCTCGGGCCGCCGGCCGGCCAAATCGGCCAGCACCGGCTTGAGCGAGCGGCAGGGGCCGCACCACTCGGCCCAGAAGTCGAGCAGGACCATGCCGCCCTGCGCGATCAGGTCGCGACAGGCCGCCGTATCGGCATCGCGCAGGTTGGGCGTTTCCGTCGTTGCCGTCATCGCGTCACTCAGCCGCGACTTCGGCCGCCGTCAGCGGATAGGTCATGCCCTTGGGGTACTTGCTCTCCTCGTCGGGATCGAGGCGCATGGTGATGTTGAACTTGTTGCCGAAATTGAACACGCTGCACGCGAAAATCAACTCGACGACCTCCTCCTCGCTGAACTCCGCCTTCAGCTCCGCGTAGAAGGAGTCCGGAATGTAATTCGGGTCGCCGGCCATGTACTCGGCCAGCTTGACGCCGAGATATTCGCGCCGGGTCAGCGCCTTTTCGTCGACATCGCCGAACACGGCGCTCTCCTTAGGGGCAACCTCGGCGCGAACGCCGGCGGCGCGGACCGTCGCACAGTAGGTGCAGCGATTGATCTCGCCGGTCTTCAGGCGCATGAGCTCGAACATATGCGGTGGAATCCGGCCGGCCATGAAGAAAGCCTCGAAGACCGGCACGATCTTCTTGAGCAGGTCCGGCTGCCGGGCGATCACCCCGAACATGGCGGTGTCGTTCCACCAGCCCTCTCTGGCCTGCTGCAGCAGAGCGTTGACATCGGCATCCGGCGACTGGCCGGGCTTGAGCGGTTTGACCACTGTGGCCATGGAGAATCCTCCCTTCGATTTTCATCGGTTCTTGGGTGCGCGACACTGCGCCGCGCGGTTGGCCGAGCGTGTTTTGAACGATCGGTCAAAACATGCTACGGCAGTCTCCGGGGGAGGTCAACGGGAGAGAGGTCGACTGGGCGGCGGCGACCCTCCGGCAGCCCGCCGCGGGCGGCGGGGTTTCAAAGGCCTAGGCGAGAGGAGCAGGCCAGCGGCCCGCGAAAGGGCGCACGGCGCGGTCCTATTTCTCCGCCTCGGCGCCATGAGCGAGCGACACCTTTGCCGGTTGCGTCGGCTTCTTGGCGCCGAGATGTTGCAGCTTCTCGAGATAGAGATAGACGACCGGCGTCAGGTACAGGGTGATGATCTGCGATACGGCCAGACCGCCGACCACGGTAATGCCGAGCGGCGCGCGGGCCTCGGCGCCGACGCCGTG
>Ga0210123_1001896_pt1 | contig 10148 bp, 7 predicted proteins | sample Muzzi_PWB_D2_FD_185535 | JGI IMG/M metagenome (GOLD analysis project Ga0210123, IMG submission 185535) | Wetland microbial communities from San Francisco Bay, California, USA, that impact long-term carbon sequestration - Muzzi_PWB_D2 (SPAdes) | ecosystem: Environmental > Aquatic > Marine >... | reverse complement strand
CGCCAGGAGGTCACTCGCATCGAGGGCGAGGGACGGCGCAATCTCAAGGGTTACTTCCGGCGCCCCGTTGGACGCACGCGGTACCTCCACGCCGGCGGCTTCAAGCCATCTGGCGGCGCGATGTACCTGATCAGCGATCGATGTGTCCACCGAGTCGGCGCCAGAGGCGTTCTTGACGGGCGAAAATTCTTCCATCCGATCGACTTCCAACACCAGCGGGTTTTGGGCAAGTGGTAGGGCATCGAAGACGAAGGTTTCGTATTTGTAGGCGTTCTCTTCAACCGGCTCACACTCGACACCCTTCTCGTTGATCCACTTGACTTTCTTCCTGGCCCGGTGATACGGCAACTCAAACCGCTGTGCGAGGATTCGGTCCAAAAACGAAACGTCAAGCAGGTGAATCGCTAGATTACCGGCGTCGAATCTTCTCGAACCGTCCGGATTTCTCTGGTGGGCGTAGTCCTGCAGAAAATGTGGCTGTGAGTACTCGATAACCACGGTCGAACCACCTTGCACACAGACGTTTCCCACACGCTCCTTATCGTGCGTCTTCGTCGCAACCTTGGTCGACATTTCCGAGTGTGTCGTGGCGTGCAGGCCGATGAAAAGCGGATCGAATGGCTTCACCATTGGGTTATCGATCTGGAAATACGAGATGACCTTGACCGCTCGGGCACTGAGGTCAGCCAGCGCTCCGCTGTGGGCGAGGGCCTTCAACGATCCTCCGTGTCCGTCCGGTCCGAGCCACAGACGATGCTTACTTTTCATCAAAATGTAGCCATCGGAATCGAACAACGGCAGCATCTGTTGCGGAAAGACAACAACGTCATCCGTTGGGAGTCCAAAGAACTCATGCTCTTGAAGAAAGGACATGGTTCGTTCATGAGTAGCCGGGCTCGTCATGATGTACCACGCTATGCCCACTTCGTACCGCTCGCGAACCGTATGGATCATCTCGGCAAAGAGCTGAAAGAGCGTCTTCATTTTCACGGGCGTGACCGGTACCGTACCTTTGGGACCCTCAAACCCGAGCCTCGTCCCCTGCCCACCGGCCACGGTAAACGCCGCGACCTTCCCCTCACTGATCATCCGCCGGCCGGTCTCCACGGCCTCCGCGTAAAGATCCGCCAGATCCGGCGTGGGATTGTGCGGATGCACACGTGGCGGGCTTAGCTCGTTAGAAATCGGGTCGTCCGCCTGTAGAGATTGTGGCGATGCGAGCAACGGGTCTATGATGCCCCACGGGATCGAGCGGATATCATCGAGCAAATGCCTTTTCTTGCTGGTCGTCAGCTCATCCCACCAGCGGAACACGTGGTCCTGGTTCCGCTGCCGCAGCAACGCGCGAGAGTCCTGAAATGCCTTTTCGATGATCGAATCACTCATGGCAGAAACGTCGAATACACTGCGCAACACGGGTTTTTTCGGACCCTGAGTCTACTATCGTAAGGAATCGAGATACAGTTTGGTAAAGCAGCCCATTCTCCGATGATGCAGAATGAAGTAAAGACCGCAAGGGGCGCGCGGATCATCGTGATCCTAAGCTATGTTGATATAACAAGTTACGGATTCATCGGCAAGTGAATCCTGTTTGCTGGAACGTGGTATAAGACAGCGGGAGCAGTCTCGACTTTTCCATCGAGGCTGCCGATGCCGGCAATCGTTCCTTTCCGGCTCGCCAATTAGCCGGACAGCGGGAGTGCGTCTTTGAGTCTTGGTGAACTACTTCTCCAGCGCAAAAAGATAACGGCCGCCCAGCTCGAACAGGCCATGGAGTCGCGTAAGGCCAACGAGCGGATCGAGCAGACCCTCGTGCGCCTCGGCTTTCTGGACGAGCGTGAGTATCTGGAAGTCTATGGCGAGCAACTCTCCATTCCGCTGATCGATCTCTCCGAAACCACGCTTGATGAGGAGCTGCTCAAGCTCGCGCCGTCGAAGGTCGTACACCGCGACCGTGTGATTCCCATCGACCGCCGCAACGGCGCCATTCGTGTCGCCACGAACAACCCCTTCAACCTCTACGCCTTCGACGAGCTGCGCATGCTCATGGGGGCGAAGATCGAGACGGTCCTCGCCACCAGCGAAGAGATCTCCCGCGTGATCAAGCAGTATTACGGCGTCGGCGGTCAGACCGTCGAGGAAATGATCGGCGACAGACCGGAAGTCGAGGTCGTCAGCGATTTCGACGTAGACAACGCGGACCTCATCGAACAGGCGCAGGAAGCCACCGTCGTAAAACTGGTGAATGAGATTCTGCTGGAGGCGATCCGCGACCGAGCCAGCGATATTCACATCGAGCCGTACGAGAACGACCTGAAAATTCGCTACCGCATCGACGGCGTGCTGCACACGACCAACGTGCCGCCGGAGATCCGGCAGTTTCAAGCGGCCATCGTCAGCCGTATCAAGATTCTGTCGAACCTCAACATCGCCGAGAAGCGCCTGCCGCAAGACGGTGGTTTCAAGATCAAGGCACAAAACCGCGATATCGATCTTCGTGTCAGCGTCATTCCCACCGCGTTCGGTGGCGCAGTGGTCATGCGTATTCTGGACAAGCAGTCCGTGTTGTTCTCGCTGGGCCAGCTCGGTTTGATGGACGAGGCGCTGGCGGGCGTGGAGCATCTGATCTCGCAGCCCTACGGCATCATGCTTGTGACCGGCCCGACCGGGTCCGGCAAGACGACGACGCTCTACGCGGCGTTGAATTCGATTCGTAGCGACAAGATCAAGATTCTGACGGTTGAGGACCCCATCGAGTATTACCTCGATGGCATTCAGCAGGTCGGTGTCAAGCCGCACATCGGATTGACGTTCGCCTCCGGTCTTCGCTCCTTCCTGCGGCACGACCCGGACGTCATTCTCGTCGGTGAGATTCGCGACCTGGAGACGGCCGAGGTGGCGATCAACGCGTCACTCACGGGTCACCTGGTGTTCAGCACGCTGCACACCAACGACGCCGCGACGGCCACCACCCGCTTGCTGGACATGGGCGTCGAGCCCTTCCTGGTCTCCAGTGCGGTCAGCGGTGTGCTCGCGCAGCGACTCGTGCGGAAGATCTGCAAGCACTGCATCGAGGAGTATGTGCCCGATTCCATCGAACTGCCCGGCGATTGCAAGCTGGAAAAGGGGCAGAAGATCTTCCGCGGCGCCGGTTGTCGCGAGTGCCGCCAGACGGGGTACCGCGGTCGGCTCGGCATTTTCGAACTGCTCATGATCACCGACGAGTTGCGTGAGATGATCCTCAACCGCAAGAGCGCCACGGACATTCAGGCCTTCGCCCGTGCGGGGGGTCTCAAGCTCATGCGCGAAGACGGCTGGGCCAAGGTGTTCAAAGGCATCACCACCGTCGAGGAAGTCGTCCGCGTAACGAAAATCGACGCCGTCGGCGCGGCGATGTAGAGCGCATCTCGATGCATCAGTTTCTAATGTCATTACAAAGACACTAAGACACGAAGGTTCGTAGGGCGGACACTGCCCGCCGAACACCTGATCCCCTGGTTTTCGTCGAACCGTGGGGATACACTCAGGCCATGCAATCCGAAGAGGACCTGGCGAGACCTGAGGCGCCCCAAGCACTTTGTCCGGGATGTATGCACGAGGTAGACCCCGATGTGCCGTTTTGTTATCGTTGTGGTATGCCCGTCGGTATGATCGCGACGATCGATCCCATGCAGTCCATTCACGCAACAGGCTGGATGTATCGCCGGGCCATTTCTGATTGCCGCTGACTGATCATATTGGTGGGTATGTTGCTGATATTCGCACCGTCGGTTTTGTCCATGCTGTTCTGGTTCCCCGCGTTCAGGTTTCCTCGTGGCCGAATCGACATGGGAGGTGCCGAGATTATTGGTTTCGCCCAGGGACTGCTCCTCGACGTTGTTTATCTCATTATCGTGGTGCGCGTGATCAAGAGCTATCTGAGATCGCGTAAACGAGCACATGGCAAGTGTCGCCATTGTGGATACAATCTGGCTTTACTCACCGCTCCGCGATGCCCGGAGTGTGGCACGGGATTCGACCCGGAAGACGTGGATATGCCAGCCGATGGAGCGCCTATCGAAGACGCATCGACCGCGCTGCCGGAAAGACCGGAGCCCGATCCGTATGCGCTAACGATTACGTGCGCCCAATGCGGTAGCGACTTACCCGGAGATGGGCAGACCGGCACGTGCGCCAATTGCGAAACGGCCTTCGATCGTCGTGAGCGCATCTTCGATACCTACGGTCCAGAAGCCTTTATCGAAGAACTTGTGGTAGAGAAGCCGAAACCTACGACATCCTGGGCACCGTACCGCCGGGCGATCATCTTTTCGGCGGTGGCCGTGCTGTCCATTCCGGTCGCTCAGTACTTCGTGGACATCGGCGCGGTCGGTGCCGACCGGATGCCCTTCGTCATTTTCTTGTTTGTGATTGCCATCTTTGAGTGGTTGCGCGTGAGCCGTGATCGGCAGGACGACGCGCGAGATGATACCGAACGGGACGATTCAACCCTGCGGTAGGGAATCAACTCCTGAGAATGATGCCGGCGCCATGATTCGCCCGATTCGTTGCCGCACCCTCGAAGCCGAACCTGTTCAGTCAACTCACCCACTGGGCGATGCGCTTGACGCCGTCAAGGACGTTGACACACCGTGCCGATATGATCTCTTCCGGAAGCGGTTGGTCCAACGGGATGGATTCACTCGCAGCCAGCGCGGTGTCACCATCGAAATCGACGTATGACAATCGCGCCGTCAGCTCCGATCGTGACCGGCTGAATGCAACGCCGGGTAGAATGGCCACACCAGCCTCCGCCAGCAGGGCGTCGCACATAGACTGTCCGGAGTCGATGCCACGCCGTGCGAGACGATCCGCCAGCGGAGTGAAATCGAGGAACAGGTAGAACGCCCCTGCCGGCAAGTGTACACGTACGCCTACGCCGTTGAGCGACTCCACGCAACGCCGGGCAAGCGCCGCTAGAAGGCGACGCACATGGCAAAGGTAGTGCTCGATTTCCGATCCACCACGGAATGCGCATACGGCCGCGTACTGCACCGGCGTACATACCGACGTGTACGTCTCGCTGGCGACGGCGGCGATCGATTCTTTCAGCCATTCCAGATCCTTCGGAAAGGCAAAGGTGCCCAACCGCCAGCCCCCGGCGCCGCACCACTTGGACAAGCCGGAACTGACGATCGTGCGCTCGGGATAGAATCGGGCAATGGAGATATGCTCACCCTTGTGGTGAAGCTGTCCGTAGATCTCGTCGGAAAGGACGATGGCCTCGAACCGGCGTGCCACCTCGGCGAGTTCCTTCAATTCGTCGGCCGTGTACGTGTGTCCGGTGGGGTTGCTCGGATAATTGAACACGATCAACCGGGGGCGCGAGTTGTCACTGGCGATTTCCAGCGCCCGTAACAACTGCTCGGCCGTAATCTTCCAACCCTCTTCGTAGCGGGTGTGCGTCAAGCTGATTCGTCGGCCGAGAATGCGCGACTGCGGCATGTACGATACCCAGCACGGCGATCGCAGCACGATCTCCCCGTAATAGACGAGTTGGACAAGAAACATGAGTTCCTTCGATCCCGGTCCGACGAGCACGTTGTGCGGATCGATGTCGAGTTGGTCCTTCGTGCGGTGAAACGAGGCGATTGCTTCTCGTAGCTCGGGCAACCCTTCAACGGGCAGGTAGTCCTTTTGCGATGCCGCAAGTCGCAACGCCTCCACGACTTGGTGTGGTACGGGAAACGGCGATTGCCCAAGACCGAAGTCATACACATGACGGCCTTCCTGACGCAATGCGCGGCACATTTGCTTGATCGCCAAGGTGGCGGATTGCCCCATGCCGCGGACATTCATGTTCAGGCTGACGGGTCGGTTGAGATTCATGATCGTATCATCGTGCCAGGGCCGTGTGTGGCAAGCGTCGTGCCCGGCCTGCCGGTGGCATCCGCAACAGAATCGGCGATGTCAGCAACCGCCGGGCGTGACGTGACTCCATGGAAAGTGAAGCGTTCACCTGCCGGTGTAGCGAGGCAGGTAAACTTCATGCGAAGCCGGGCAAAGCGACCGCCCGACTTCGAGCCCACCCGAATTCTCACGACTTCCCGCTGAAATGCGACAGTTAAGGGGAACTCAGACTCTTTCATGCACATCTACGAGAACGGCGCGATCTTGGGGCGGCAAGTTGAGTACTTGCTGAGCAGCCAAGCATCCGCAAACAGTTTCGCGAGTGCGCGCGTCAGGCCGTGCCGGTGGAAGGCAAGCCGACTTCTCGCCCGCCTACGCCGGCCGGGTGAAGCATCTACTCTGCGGGGGGGCGTTTTGAGGCACCAAATGAATGTCGATTGCGCAGGCGCCCCGACTTAAAGCTCCCGGCCCGACGGACCCTTCGGGTCGTGGGGTTCCTGGTAGTGGCGGAAGCCGGTGATCTGCGGGCTGTCGTTGGGCTTTTCGTCGGGGTGGACGGCGAAAACCTCGACCCGCACGATCTCGTCGAACGGCACGGAGACGACGAACGCCCCGACTTTGTAATGCTCGTCGACCGGTTCACATTCGAACGCCAAGTGCGACTTGCTCTGCAACTGGGCGAAGTCCCGTACTTCGTAGCTGAATCCGTCGCGGAGATAGACGAGGGTGCGCGTATCCAGCGCTTCCTCGAATTCCTGCATCTCCGCACTGTTTTCGTAGTCGTCCGGCGTGGCCTCGGGGTACTTTTTGCGGACGCAACGCATTCTTGCTTCCATGAGCTGCTGATCATACGCGATCCCATGGAACCAGTCGTAGTTGAACATCGATGCCTTCTTTCTCACACGGGCCGATAATCAATGGTCCGCCGACAAAATACCTGGACCCCACCCTAGAACCCCAGGTGGAAGCGGGGTACGGTAGCCGCGTGGGCGGTGACCGTCAATCCGCATCGCTATCAGTGTATCGACCCATTGGTGGGCCAAGGTGCGTCGATGGACCCGGGAAAACGAAGTCAAATCGTAAAGGACCTTGCACGCCAAATGGGCTTTGAGCGGTGCGGGATCGCGCCGGCACGTCCTATCGAGAGAATAGCGGACGTACGTCGCTGGCTGGACCGTGGACGGGCCGGCTCGATGGACTATATGCACCGGTATGTTGAGCAGCGCACGGATCCCACCGCGTTGCTTCCGGGGGCGCGCAGCGTCTTTGTCGTCGCACTTGTCTACCACCACCCGGTTTCGAGCGAGATGGGTGGGTCCGAAAATGACCAAGACAGCGATGGCGATGCGACCGGACGGGTGGCCATGTACGCCTGGGGAAGGGACTACCACAAGATCGTCAAGAAGAAGCTCTTTCAAGTTGTCGACCGGCTTCGCCAAGCCGTTGACGAGCCGTTCGAGTCGAAGGTCTGCGTGGACACCGCTCCCATCATCGAGCGCGAATTCGCGGCCGCCGCGGGCGTCGGATGGATCGGCAAAAACACGCTCGTCATGGACGCCGCACTCGGCAGCTACTTCTTTCTGGGCGTTGTCGTCACCACCTTGGATCTGGAGCCCGACGAGCCGCAGACGGATCATTGCGGTACGTGTACCGCGTGCCTCGATGCCTGTCCCACAACTGCCTTCCCAGCCGCCTATGAGATGGATGCGTCGCGGTGTATCAGCTACTTGACCATCGAGCACCGGGGCGACATTGATATCTCTCTACAGGAGAAGATGGACGACTGGGTGTTCGGCTGTGATGTGTGCCAGGAGGTGTGTCCGCACAATCGGCGTGCGCCTCGGACGACCGAGCCAGCCTTCGCTGTTCGCGAACCTGGTTCCAGGCTGGCTCTTGCCGACTTGATATCCTGGACCGAAGGAGACTACCGGAAGCGACTGCAGGGGAGCGCCATGAAGCGCGCCACGCTTCCCATGCTGCAGCGCAATGCGCGAATAGCTGGCAACAATGCGAGACTGGAAGGTCCCAACACCGAACGCATGCCATAAGACTGGCAAGTGCTGGCACAGGTCAGATTGACTCTATTGACAAGGAGGATCAACGCGATGGCCCCGAATACGACACGTCCACCCCATGGCGGTCAGCAGGCAACGCACATTCGAACGCTGCAAGAGCCTGCTCACCGACGCATCACGCATCCCGCAAGCTGTCAGCGTGGCAGATTCTGCGTGGTTGTAGGCGCCGTTTTGTGCTGGTTTTCGTGTCTTGGTGGTTGTCTGACGGCTGGCCCGGGTGACAAGAGTGCGACGAGCGATCGCGGGAATACCGGCGCCGGCTTCGCCAGGGACTTCGACCAGGATCCTCCGGGCCGCGTGCCGGCGGGCTGGCGGATCGCCCAGACCAATCCCACGGAAGCCATGGCGAGCTGGAGCGTGAAACATGATGTGACGGCGCCCTCCGGCGACCATGTCTTTGCACTGACCGCGAGCAAGAACTACAACGGTACCTACAACCTGGCGATCGCCGAGGATTCGATTTTTGGTAACATCAATCTGACGGTTAAGGTCATGGCCGTGGACGGCGAGGAAGACCAGGGCGGCGGTCCGATCTGGCGCTGTCGCGATCAAAACAACTATTACATTTGTCGCTTCAATCCGCTCGAGGGGAATTATCGCGTCTACGTCGTCAAAGACGGCCGGCGCAAACAGCTCGCAACGGCCTACGCCGCGACGACGGCGGGCAAGTGGTACACGGTTCGGGTCAAGATGAAGGACGATTTGATCACGTGTTACCTTGACGGCGAGAAGCTTCTCGAAACGCGCGATGACACGTTCGAGGGTCCCGGCATGGTGGGTTTGTGGACCAAGGCGGATGCGGTGACGAGTTTTGACGATCTCGCCGTGGCACCGCTGCGCTGACGGATTGGCGGGGTAGGACCGCCTGGTGCGGTGTGTCGGAAGTCGCTCGACTATGGCGGGTGCCCCGTTCTTCGCAAAGCGAAGGGTGCGGGACGGATGCGAACGTCGTGGCATTTTGGCAAAGCGGTACTAGTGGTTCGATTCAGTCGAATCTCCGGTTTGTGGTGGGGTGGCATGGGCAAACTTGTTTGCCCGTGCTCGATCGCCGACTGCCAGGGGCAAGCGATGCTTGCCCATGCCACCCGCAAATCCAAGTGAATCGAAGTACGAGCATGTCCACCTCTAACGACATCGCCCGCAACGGTGGGCCGCCGCGGGCGATGAAGAAACTGCCTTCTTCAAAACCGTGCTGGCCTACTCTTGGCCAACGCCCCAGGTTAGTTTTCGTCGTCCGCATCCGCGTCGGGAACGACCACCTTCACGGTATTCGTTCGTCCGTTCGCATCTTCGATCGTCACGGCGCGGCTCTCATTGGTCGGAAAGTTGACTTCCAAACGATCCGCTTCCAATGTGGTTCCGTCGGCACTCTGGACCCTTGCGGCACCGTCACAGTCACCCGCCACCGCCGTGATGGTGACGACGGCCCCATCCTCGGCATCGACGTCGACATCCGCGGCATCCAGCGAAATGGTGACCTCGTTGCCGTCGGTACGGACGTCGATGTCGTCGGTGGCGATATCGACGGGTTCACCGTTGATCTCGACGGTGATGAACCATCCTTTGACCATGTCGAGACCGCCGGTGGCCGCGAACCCCGCGGTGGCCAGCAGCATGACCGCCAGGGCGGCGATCAGTTTTCCACGCCGGCCCGGATGAGCCGACGTTCGATTGTTCTGATACGATTGCATAATTCGTTCCTCGAGTTTGTGTTTTTGGAAATCTCCGGGCCAATACCGGCTCCCTAGAGACTCGAGCGCGCGGTCGACGGAATCCTCGTTTTGTCGCACACGTCACCTCCGTTCTTTCAGTTGTCTGCGAAGTGCGTCACGCGCTCGCGACAGCCTTGACCTGACCGTGCCCTCGCGACACCCGATGGCGGCCGCCGTCTCTTTGACGGAGAGTCCTTCCAAATGGTAAAGCGCCAGCACGGCCTGATACCTCGGCGGAAGCGCCAGTAGGGCACGTTGAAAGTACTCTTCCAGCGCCTCGCCCGTTGTGGATGGTTCGTTCGCGTCGACCAGTTGGTCGGACTCCAGTGCGGCCCAGCGTCGTTTTCTATGCCGGCGAGCCCAGCGATTCACCGTGTTGGTGGCAATTCGCAGGAGCCACGCCCGCAGCGGAATGCCGCGATGGCGATAACCCGGCAAGGACCTCATGACGATCAGGAACACGTCCGCCACC
>Ga0210123_1001893_pt1 | contig 10156 bp, 6 predicted proteins | sample Muzzi_PWB_D2_FD_185535 | JGI IMG/M metagenome (GOLD analysis project Ga0210123, IMG submission 185535) | Wetland microbial communities from San Francisco Bay, California, USA, that impact long-term carbon sequestration - Muzzi_PWB_D2 (SPAdes) | ecosystem: Environmental > Aquatic > Marine >... | reverse complement strand
GCGGCCGTCTCGCCGGATGGCCGCCGAATTGCGTTTCAATCGCTCCGGGACGGGCGCTGGGATATCTGGGTCGTGGACGCGGATGGCACCGGTGAGCGGAACCTCACGGACAGCGCCGACCAGGACTACGGGCCGGATTGGAGCCCGGACGGAACGACGCTGTGCTACACCTCGGAGCGCGACGGCAACTACGATCTCTACGCCATCTCCGTCGACGGGAGCACCGAGATGCGGCTCACGGCCACGCCGGAGACGGAGCTGGCGTGCACTTGGAAACCCTGACCGAGCATCCAGCCTCGGCCTGACAATGCGCTGGTCCGGATTGGGGCTCTGGTCCTGGATCCCGCGTGCGCGGGAAATGACCACTAGATTCATGTACGACAGGCGATTCGGAAGCCCCGTACGCCCTTCACACGTGGAGATGTGAGGTCGCCGATTAGATCAGCTGCCCCGGCGCTCTCCCCAGCCCCCACCGCCTCCGCCAGTTGCCCCCTATCCCCCGCCCTATTAGCATCCTCGCCTTCCTCCGCAGCCGGTATGCTCATGAAGCACCCTCGACGCTGGTTCCTTCCCGTCTTCCTGATGTTGGGAGTGGGAACCGCCTCGGCCCAGACGCTTTCCCCCATTCCAGTGCGTCCGCGAGCCACCTCCCTGGTGGATGGGGCAACCATCGGTGCCATCGGCGTCCTCCTGGTCATCGCCGCCTCCGGGGACGGCCAATTTCGCGAGGAGAGCCAGGAGGTCGAACACCGCGGCGGGGCCGCTGGCGTCGTCGCGGACGTGGGGAACGCGTTCGGCTCTTCGCGTTACCTCTTCCCCGCCCTCGGCGCCACCTATCTTGCCGGTCGGCTCTTCAAGAGCGGTGACGTCTCCCGCACCGCCTGGCACGCCGGGGCCGCCGCCGCCATCGCCGGGACGATCACCCTCGGACTCAAGCTTGCCGTGGGCCGGGTCCGTCCTCGAGACGGAGGCGCGCCCGGCGACTTCCACCCGTTCCGGGGGGGCGACGGCTCCTTCCCATCGGGCCACACGGCTGTCGCGTTCGCGGTGGCCACCGTGATTGCGCAGGAGACGACCGACCGATGGACCGACCTGGGCCTCTACGGCGCTGCCTCTCTCACCGCCTTCGGCCGGGTGCATGCCGACGCCCACTGGGTCTCGGACGTGGTCGCCGGGGCCGCGCTCGGCTACCTAGCCGGCCGCTGGGTCACCCGCCGGAGTCACACGGGCCCATTCCAGATCGTCGCCGGACCCGGAGTGGCCGGCCTGTCGTATCAGTTCTAGGCGGGGGACGCGGGCGGCCAGGAGCTCGCCTACCCCGTCGCCGCGATAAATGACCATCGTGGCATTCCTGCCTCCACGACCCTTCAGGACCGCAGCACCCTAAAGACCCCCCGGGGAGCCGTGTAATACAGTCCATCACGTGGAGCTTCCTTGGAGGTCCTTGATGCGCTGTGGACACGGGGGTCTGATCGCCGCCGTAAGTGCCCTGATCATGGGATGCACCGCCGACGGACCCGCTCGGACGGAGGGGTGGTCGCTGGCCGGCGCCCGGATCGCCTACCTGAGTGGTGCCCCGAGCGAGGTCGTGGTCTTGACGGTCGGAGACACCATGCCCGTGAATCTCACCCGGCATCCGGCGGCCGACGGCTTCCCCGCCTGGTCCCCCGACGGGAGGCGCATCGCCTTCGACAGTGACCGTGGGGAGGAGGGGAACCGCGACATCTACGTCATGGAGGCCGATGGTTCCAGGGTCGTCCGGCTGACGACGCATCCCAACTACGACATGATCCCCGCGTGGTCCCCGGATGGGCGTTGGGTCGCGTTCACGTCGCTCCGTGATTCACGGTTCGACCCGGCCCTCAAGAACATGGACGAATTCAAGGGTGAGCTCTACGTCGTCAAGGCGGACGGAAGCGGGCTCCGTCGATTGACCCATACCCCCGACACGCACGAGAAGTCTGTCGAGTGGTACCCCGACGGCCGCCGCCTGGTCTTTACCCGCGTGATCGACGGGAAGGGCCAGTTGTTCTCCATCGCCATCGATGGGAGCGACGAGCGGCGTCTGACGGACGATCCCTATTTCGACGACGCGCCCTCCGTCTCACCCGACGGACGACGTATCGCCTTCCATTCGCTGCGCGGCGGGCGGCAGGACATCTGGATCATGAACGCGGACGGAACCGAGGCGGAGAACCTCACACCCGGGCCGGACGAGGAGTACGGGCCGGCCTGGAGCCCGGACGGGGCGTGGATTTGCTATACGTCACCGCGTGACGGCGACCTCGATATCTACGCCATGCCCGCCGACCAGCCCGGCGCCGCGGAGATCCGACTCACCCGCACGGTGGGCTTGGACATGGGCTGCGCCTGGGAGCCGTAGGGGGCAGCGGGAGGCTGCTGGGGCTCGCGCGCGGTATCAAGGAGCAGCTGCGCCTAGCCGCCCCTAGCCGCCTTAGGCGCCCTCAGCCGCCCCAAGCCGTTCACACGCCTCACGCCCCGAGTCGCGACTGAAGTCGCTGCTCGGCACGGCGTCGCTTCGCGACGCGCCAATCGGACACCACAGCGAGTCGATAGGCCTTCACGCCTCTTACGGCTTTACGCCTCTTGCTCACTCTCGCAACACCGCCATCGGATCCACCCGACTCGCCCGGTAGGCGGGCACGAACGCGGCGGCGCCGGCCACCGTGAAGATCACCGCGCCCGCGGCGACGACAGCGAGGGGGTCGAGGGTGGCCACGCCGTAGATGAAGTGCTCCAGTCCGCCGAAGGTAGCGAAGGAGATGCCGAGGCCGGCGGCGAGGCCGACCGACGCCAGCAGGAGGGAGCGACGCACCACGCCCCGGACGATCCGGCGGCGACCGGCGCCGAGGGCCATCTGGATGCCGATGGCGCGGCGGGACTGGAGCACGCTGTACATCATCACTCCGTAGATTCCCACCATCGCCAGCAGCGCCGCGAGTCCGGCGCAGAGCCCCACCAACCTGGCGCGAAAGCGGGGCTGTGCCAGGACCTCCGCCGTCAGCTCGTCCATCGTCATCACCCGAGCGACGGGGACCGTTGGGTCGATGCCTGCCACCGCGGCGCGAATGGCCGGGAGCAGCGGGACCTCGCCCGCGCCAGCGACGACGTACCGTTGCTGCCGGGTGGGCGCGCCTACCTGGGCGAGGGGGAGGTAGATCATCGGCGGCACCGGATCCGCGGGCGAGCCCTTCCGCACGTCGGCGACGATTCCCACCACCCGCCGGTCGCTCGCGAGGAGCTCGACCGTGCGGCCGAGCGCTTCTCCTTCGGGCCAGAATTGGCGGAGGAATTCCTCGTTCACTAGCATAACTGGTGGTGCGCCCTCCCGATCGGCGGCCTCGAACGCTCGGCCGCGATGGACCGGGATCGAGAGCGTCTCGAAGTAGCGGCCAGCCACGACGTTGATCTCGATGCTGGTGGAGAGGACGCTGTCTGCCGTCGGGATGTTCACGGAGGCAACCGAGGTCCCGGCGTAGGGGAGGTTTTCCGCGCTCCCAACGGAGCGCACGCCCGGAATGGCGGCGAGAGCCGCCGTCAGCCGCTGGTGGAAACCCGGCACCGCCTCGTCCGGATAGCCGAACTTCGGCGGCTCGATCTGGAAGGAGATCACCCGCTCGGTCCGGAACCCGGGATCCTGATCGGCGAGGGCGGTGAAACTCCGGAGGAGCACCCCCGCGCCGGCCACCAGCACAAACGCGCCCGCCACCTGCGCGATGACCAGGAGTGCCCGGGTCCGGGAGCGCTCCCGCCCGGCGGTACCACGGACGCCGTGCTGGATCGTGGCACTCAGGTCCCGGCGACCCAGCCGAAGGACGGGGAGCACCGTAGAGAAGAGCGCGGTCACGATCGCCGCGAGCGCGGAGACGCCCACCACGATCGGATCGAGCCGCACGCTCTCGAGACGCGGCATGTCCGGCGGGAGTGCGCCCAGGAGGGGACGGAGGAGGAGCGCGGCCAGGGCCACGCCGACAACCCCGCCGGCGATCCCCAGGACCAGCCCCTCGCTGACGAGCTGTCGGGCGAGTCGCGCCGGTTGGGCGCCGAGCGCGCTCCGCACGGCAAAGTCGCGGCTCCGCTCGGCACCCCGAATCAAGAGGAGGTTCGCCAGGTTGAGGCAGGCGATCAAGAGCACGACCGCCGCGGCCGCGAGGAGGAGCGCGATCACCGGCCGCGTGTGTCCCACCACCTCCTCCAGCCGCCCGACGACCCGGGCCCCAAACGCGCCCGCCCGATCCTCGCCCTCCAGTTGGCCGGCCAGCGTCTCCATCGCCTCGTTTGCCCGCGCCAGCGTCACGCCGTCCACGAGTCGGGCGATTACCTTGATCCCCTGGCTGCTGCGCGGCGCCCGGCGCTGCTCCTCGGTGAAGGTGCGCCACACGGCGACGTCCCCTTCCGGCCCCGCCGCCTCCGAGGCGGGGAAGCCGAATCCCTGCGGCATCACCCCGACGATCGTGACGGGCACGCCCTCGAGCATGAGCTCCAGCCCGAGGACCTCCGGGTCCGACCCGAGCGCGCTGCGCCAGAAGGCCTCACTCACCACCGCCACCTGCGGCGCGCCGGCGCGGTCCTCCTCCGGGAGGATCCATCGGCCCTGTCGGGCCGGGACATCCAGTGCCCGGAACACACCCGAGGTCGCCTCGACGACGGGGACCAGCGCCGCGCTCCCCACGCCACTCAGCACCTGGCGCTCGTCGCGGTAGCCGCCCACAGCGCTGAACACCGTGTTGAGAGAGTCCCAGTCCTGGACCGTCGGATAGGAGGCGGGAAACCGTTCGGCGAAGTACCGGAGGATCGGCACCGGTGAATCCCGCCAGGCGTCGTTTGTCTGCCACACGTTGACGATCCGGTCCGCCCCAGGATACGGAAGCGGCCGGAGGAGCACGCCGTAGGCGACGCTGAACACCGCCGTGTGGATGCCGATCCCCGCAGCGAGCGTCAGCGTGGCGAGCGCGGCGAAGGCCGGCCGTCGCGCCAGCGTGCGGATCGCCAGGCGCGCATCCGAGAGCCACCCTCCTGCCGAGAGACCGACCAGCAGCCATCTGCGGGTCGGCCGAGCTTCTGGAATCGCCCGCCGGAGGAGGGACCCGGTCATGGCCGGATCCCCAAAGACGCGGCCGACGTCCGCCGCTGTCCGCCCCGCAGCCAGGGCGTCTTCGCAGTGGGTGATCAGCTCGAGCGCCACCTCCGCCGCCCGTTCCGGTGCCAGTCCGCTCTTCTCGACTGTGGTGCGGATCTTCTCGGCAAGTTCCAAAGGGAGGCCTGAACGCGCCAGGGTGTCGGCCACCGTATCGGGGACGCGCATGGCGTCACCGCCCTCGACCGGAGAGGATGCCGAGGCCGTCCAGGGCACCGACGAGCGCCGACCACTGGCGGGATTGGTCGGCCAGGCGTTGCCGGCCGGCCGCCGTCAACGCGTAGTACTTCCGCCTGCGGCCCGCGTCGCTGTCGCGCCACGTGGCCCGGACGAGACCCTTGGCCTCGAGGTTGTAGAGCATCGGATACAGGGTCGACTGGCCCATTGCGAGCACGCCGTCGCCGATGCGGCCCAACGCCTCCGCGAGCTCATAGCCGTACATCGTGCGATCGGCCAGGAGGCGGAGGACCGCCGTCGGCCCGGCGCCGCGCATAAGTTCCCGCTCAAGTCGCATCTATCCTCCAAGGGTAGGCCATCCATACTATGGCACACATAGTATGGACCCTCCGCCGCCGGGGCAAGGGGACCCGCAGGCTGTCCGTGCTTGCGCATTATGCTATAAATCAGTATACTGAAATCCAACAGACCCAGCGCGCGTCCGATGCCCGAAATCGATCGCCATCCCCCGATGAAGCCCCTCGACTATGCCGTCCTCCTGGCATTGTCCGAGGGAGACCTCCACGGCTACGCCATCGCCAAGCGGATCGCCGAGCGCGACATCGGCGGGATCGCGCTGGCGCCGGGCAACCTCTACGCGGTGCTGGACCGGTTGCTGGCCGCCGCCCTGATCCGGGAGACCGCCCCGCCCGAAGGCGTCGACGAGCGTCGGCGGACCTACCGCCTCACCGCCCTCGGCCGGCGGGTCGCAACCGCCGAGACCGCGCGCCTGGGCGCGGTCGTCGCCGCCGCCAAGGCCCTCCTGGGCCGTCCCACGCGAGCCGGCTAGTTGCGGCGCGGCGGTGCGCCAGGGGAGCGCCTCCTTCGCTGGGCGTTTCTGGCCCACCCACGACGGTTTCGGCGGCGATACGCCCGCGACATGCTGGACTATTACCGCGAGGCGTGGATGGAGCGCACCGACCGGAGCGTTGTGACCACGATTCATTTTGTCGTTTGGGGCCTGCTCGGTTCGGTCCACGCCGGTCTCCGGCAGCGACTGGCACACGTCCGCACTACGCGGCGCCGATCGACCGCCGCCGGCAGGCACGGAGGGGACTACCTCATGGATACCTGGATGAGTACCTGGCTCGAAGATGCTCGCATCGCGCTGCGCGGCCTCCGGCGGAGTCCCGGCTTCACCGCCACCGTGGTCCTGATCCTGGCCCTGGGCGTCGGCGCCAACGTGGCCGTCTTTTCGGTCGTGAACTCGGTCCTCTTTGCACCGCTTCCGTACCGAAACTCGGGGGAGTTGCTACGGATGTACCAAGTGCGGGGCGAGTCGGCGTACTGGTCGCTCCCCGCCCTGATGTATGTGCGGGAGAACAGCAAGGCCTTGTCCGGAGTCGCCCCGGCGTACACCTATCGTGAGACGGGAGTCGACCTCACCTCGGAGGAGCGCCCCGAGCGCCTCCGGGCTCTCCCGGTGGGCGCCGACTACTTCCGGCTCATCGAGCAACCGATGATCGGACGCGGGTTCCGTCGCGACGAGGAGCGCGACGACGCTCGATTGGCGATCCTGAGCGCGAATCTGTGGCGCCGGCTCTTCCCAGGAGTCGCCGACCCCGTGGGACGCACCCTCACCCTCGAGGACTTGCAATACGAGGTGGTGGGCGTGATGCCGGACGGCTTCCGGGACCCGTTCCAGGCGACCGTGGACCTATGGGTGCCGTTGTCGCTCCGCACCGGCGGCTACGAATCCTGGGAGTGGGACAACAACTACCTCTCCGCGGCGGCGCGCCTGGTCCCCGGGGTCACCATCGATCAGGCGCGCGCGGAAGTGGATCTGCTGTTCCGCGATATGAGGGCCATCAATCCGCAGAAAGACTCTACCACCGCGCGGATGCTCCCGCTCCACCAGGACATCGCCGGCGGGGCCGAGGTGCCGCTCTACCTCCTCCTCGGCGCGGTGGGACTCCTGTTCCTGATCACCTGCGTCAACGTCGGGAGCCTGGTGCTCACCCGCGGGACGGCCCGGTATCGCGACTTTGCGATCCGGGCGGCACTGGGTTCTCCGCGCCCGCGAATGGTGCGGCAGCTCCTCCTGGAAAGCGGGGTCCTCGCCCTGGGGGGGGCCGCCGTCGGGGCGCTGTTCGCCGCGGTCATCGTCCGATCGCTCGGGGCGCAAATCCCGGCGGACCTCCTCCCAGGAACTGACCTGCATGTCGATCTCCGGGTGTTCGGCTTCGGGCTGGGGCTCACCGTCCTGGCCGTGGGTCTCACTGGCCTTTGGCCTGCCGCTCGGCTGTCACGGCCACGGTTGGCGGAGACGCTGGTCGCGAGTGCGCGAGGGAGTACCGCCGGTCGCGTGGCGCGGGTCCGGCGGGTCCTGGTCGTGGCGGAGGTGGCGCTGGCGTTGGTACTCCTGGTCGGCGCGGGCGTCCTGGTGCGGTCGTTCGAGCGCCTGGCCCACGTTGAACTCCATCTCGATCCCGCCGACGTGACGACCTTCACCGTCAACCTCCCGGACATCCGCTACGGTGATCCGGCGGCACGCGTCCGCTTCCAACGGGAACTGCAACGCCGGTTCCGGACCATCCCCGGCGTACGGGCGGCCGGCGCCGTCTCCTGGCTCCCGGCGAGCGGAGCGTACCACAGCTGGGGTGCCCGGCGTGCGGCGGCCATCGACGTCCCGGAGGACATGCCCTCCCTGCAGACGGACCAGCGGGTCGTCGAAGGAGAGTATTTCCAAGCGTTGTCGATCCCGGTCCTCCGCGGCCGTACGTTCGACTCCCGGGATACACCGGAGGCGCCGCGCCGCGTGGTCGTGAATGAGGCGCTGGTGAAGGCGCTGTACCTCGATGGTGACCCGATCGGCCGCATCCTGCGCGTCGCCGGGGCATTCCCGGAGATCATCGGGGTCGTTGCGGACGTCCCCATCGGTCCCCGCGGCGAGGTGCGCCCCAAGGTCTATCACAGCCACGCGCAGTTCGCCGACAACCGGAACTGGACGCTGACTCAGACCGTCAAGCTCGCTCCGGGCCCGACAACCGGCTTCCTCGACGCCGCGCGCGGTGAGCTGAGAGCCTTGGACCCCGACCTCGTGCTGGATCGACCGACCCCGCTCGCCGATGTCGTCGGCCGCGGCATCGGGCGGGAGAGGTTCGTCATGCTCTTGATCGGCGCCTTCGCCGCGGTCGCAGTGGTCCTGGCGGCCGTCGGGATCTACGGCGTGCTGGTCTACGGCGTCCGCAACCGGCGGCGCGAAATCTCGATCCGGCTGGCACTGGGAGCCCGGCCGGGGACGATTCGCGGGATGGTCGTCCGGGACGGCGTGGCGGTGGCCGCCCTCGGCCTGGTGCTGGGCCTCTGCGGTGCGGCGGGCGCCACCCGATTCCTGGCCTCGATGGTGTACCAGGTGAGCGTCCTCGACCCTGCCTCTTTCGTCCTGGCGGCGGTGGGGCTGGGCGGCGTGGCGCTCCTGGCGAGCGTAATCCCGGCGCGGGCGGCCACGCTCCCGGATCCGGCCGAGGCCCTCCGGGAAGAATGATGTAGGCGGGGCAGCGGGGCAGCTCGGCTCCCTTATCACGCGGTCGCGTAACAAACGTGGCCGTTACGACCGTCACGCCCATCACGCATTCACTCGCGACTGAAGTCGCCCTCAAGGACTTCCTCACCTTTCCTTCAGGCTCACATCTTTCATGTCCTTCACGCCCAACAAACACCCCCACCGATCAGCGATCGATGGGGGATGTTTATTGACTGCCACCGCCGCTGCCTACGGCACCGGCTCTTCCCGCTTCTTCAGAAAGAAGATGCCGGCGTTGCCACCCGTCACCGGAATCACGCCGCTCTTGAAGAACGGATAGTTGCTCCAGGTCGAGCAGCAGCCGATGGATTCCGGCGCGGTGTCGAAGTAGCCAACCTCAACCGGCTTGGCGGGGTTGGAGATGTCGATCACGCGGAAGCCGGCGCCGTAATTCGACTGGTACATGTAGTTGCCGCGGATATAGAGATTGTGGTCCGTATCCGTGGTCGTGGCAAAGTACTCGGTCAGGAGAATCGGGTCGTCGAGGTCCTCGAGGTCCCAGACCAGGGTACGGGTATGGGGCACGCTGCCGTTCCCCTCGTCGCCCTCGTCGTTGGAGAAGAAGTAGTGCTGGTCCTCGGTGAACCACCCCTGGTGGGCGTAGGCCACGTTGGGATAGCTCACCCGGGCGATGGCTTTGGGGTGGGCCTTGTCGGTGACGTCCGAGATGCTCATCGCAGTCTCGTTGGAGCCGACGCAGATTTCGTGGCCCTGGTAGTCCTGATCCGGGCCGTGGTAGACCACGCACTGGGCGTCGTGGCTGTAGCCGGTGCCGCGCCGGCCGGTGGTGGTGTCGGCAAAACAGCCGGCGAAGGTCGGCGACTCCGGGCTCCGGATGTCGATCATGTGGAGACCGCCGCCGCAGGTCGTCCCGCCGGAACTGGCGCCGACGATGAAGCCGAAGCCGGTCGCCTCGTCGATCACGATGTTGTGGGCGCTGGCGATCTTGTCGTAGTGCACCGTCTCGGTGAACGTCCTGGGCTCGCGGATGGTTCGGAGCTGGGTCAGGTCGAAGACCTGCATCCCGTGGTCCCCGGCGCCGTCGGCCACGATGTACGCGTGGTTCTTGTAGACCTTGATGTCCCGCCAGATGCTGGCCGGCGACCCCGTGGTGCGGGGGAGGTTGCCGAGGTAGCGCGGATGGAGCGGATCCGTCTGGTCGACGAAGGACGTCCCGTCGATCCGGCCGATCAGGACGTACTCCCGGCCAGTCGTGGAGTCGGTCCAGCCCCACAGGTCGTTGAGCCGGCTGCCGC
>Ga0210123_1001892_pt1 | contig 10166 bp, 11 predicted proteins | sample Muzzi_PWB_D2_FD_185535 | JGI IMG/M metagenome (GOLD analysis project Ga0210123, IMG submission 185535) | Wetland microbial communities from San Francisco Bay, California, USA, that impact long-term carbon sequestration - Muzzi_PWB_D2 (SPAdes) | ecosystem: Environmental > Aquatic > Marine >... | reverse complement strand
CTCGATAGTCAGCGGGTGGCTTTCATTGGCCCAGCTGTGCAGTCCGCCGTTCAGCAGCGCGGTTTTTTCGTGGCCGAACACGTGCAGGGTCCAGATAAAACGCGCGGCGCAGCCGCCGCCTTCGTCGTCGTAGGCGACCACGGTCCTGTCGGCGGCTATGCCCAGTGATGAGACCAGTGCGGAGAATCCAGCCGCGCCCGGCAGCAGGCCGGCGACCGGTCTTTCGATGCGCGTGATATCGCCGTAGCTGACGAATCGGGCGCCGGGCACATGGGCCTGTGCATACTGCTTCGGTTTGCACAGGTCGACGATGACGGTATCGGGGTCGTCCAGATGTTTTTCGAGCTCATCCGGTTCGATGATCAGACTGGGTAGTATCATTTGATGGCTTTGACTGGATTCGATGTTGCGGTTCTGTTTTCGGGCGTCAGGACGGTGTCGGTGGCGATGCTGTCATCCAGAGCCTGCGGGTAGTCCAGTGAAAAATGCAGGCCGCGGCTTTCCTTGCGCTCCATCGCGCAGCGGATCATGAGTTCGGCGACCTGGGCGAGGTTGCGCAGTTCGAGCAGGTCGCTGCTGATACGGAAATTGCTGTAGTATTCGTGGATTTCATGCTGCAGCAGCTGCGCGCGGCGCATCGCGCGTTCGAGGCGCTTGTTGGTACGCACGATGCCGACATAGTCCCACATGAAGCGGCGCAGTTCGTCCCAGTTGTGCGACACAACGACTTCCTCGTCCGAGTCGGTGACCCGGCTTTCGTCCCACGCGGCGACCGTGTCCACGGTTTCGATGTGCGCGAGTTTCCGGCTGATACTGCCGGCGGCCGATTCCGCGAATACCAGGCATTCCAGCAGGGAATTGCTGGCGAGGCGGTTGGAGCCGTGCAGTCCGGTGAACGAGGTTTCGCCGATCGCGTACAGATTGTCGAGGTCGGTCCGGCCTTCGAGATCGGTGAGAATGCCGCCGCAGGTGTAGTGCGCGGCAGGCACCACCGGTATCGGTTCCCTGGTGATGTCGATGCCGAGTTCAAGGCAGCGTGCGTGGATGTTCGGGAAATGCGAAACGATGAACGCTTCCGGGCGGTGGCTGATATCGAGGTACAGGCAGGGTGCGCCGAGGCGTTTCATTTCATGGTCGATCGCACGCGCGACGATATCACGCGGCGCCAGCTCGGCGCGCTCATCGAAACGATGCATGAACTGCAGCCCGTTGGGCAGCAGCAGTTTGCCGCCTTCGCCGCGCACCGCTTCAGAGATCAGGAAGGATTTGACCTCGGGATGGTACAGGCAGGTCGGATGGAACTGGTTGAATTCGAGATTACCGACGCGGCAGCCGGCGCGCCAGGCTATTGCGATGCCGTCACCGGTGGCGCTGTCCGGATTGGTCGTGTACAGGTAGACCTTGCTGGCGCCGCCGGTGGCGAGCACCACGGTTTTGGCCAGAAAACGCTCGACGTGGCCGGTTTCGCGGTTGAGCACATAGGCGCCGAGGCAGCGGTCGGGTTCCAGGCCCTGTTTTTGCGCGGTGATCAGGTCGACCGCGATGTGGTCCTCGAACAGGTCGATGTTGCCGTGTTGCCTGACATGGTTGACCAGCGTGTTCGACAGCGCCTGGCCGGTGGCGTCGGCGGCGTGGATGATGCGCCGGTACGCGTGACCGCCTTCGCGCGTCAGGTGCAGTATGCGCTCGCCGTCCGGTGCCGCCTCGGCGGTGAACGGCACACCGAGCTGCTGCAACCAGCGAATGTTCGCCGGCGCGTGCTCGGCCGTGAAGCGCACCGCGTCTTCATGGCACAGGCCGCCGCCGGCCCTGAGGGTGTCCTCGATATGCGATTCGAAGGAGTCCCGCTGCGATATCACCGAGGCGATTCCGCCCTGCGCATGGTAGGTGCTGCCGTAGTTCACCGTGCCCTTGCTGATGATCGCGATCGAGGCCTGCGGCGCCAGGTGCAGGGACAGACTCAGGCCCGCGGCGCCGCTGCCGATGATCAAAACATCGTACTGGTGTAACAGTGACATGGCTTAATGCGTGCGAATAAGGTAAGTTTATGCGCCTGGAATTCATCAGCAATGGCTCGATTGTACTTGGACGAGGCCTTGATTGCATCCTGTCGCACTCGAAGTGCGGATACATGAACTATAACTGGAACCGGTGGTCACACGAATCAGGCAACGGATTGTCTCTGGAGGGTTAGCCTGGGTGGGCGGCGAAAAGAACGTAGATCAGGCGCTGGTAGAGCGCGTACAGAAAGGCGACAAACGCGCATTCGACCTGCTGGTGCAGAAGTACCAGTCGAGAATCCAGAAGCTGATCGCCCGCTTCGTGCGCAACCCGGCCGATGTGCAGGATGTCGCCCAGGAGACGTTTATCAAGGCATATCGCGCGCTTGAAAATTTCCGCGGGGACAGCGCGTTCTATACCTGGCTGTACCGTATCGCGATCAACACGGCGAAAAACCATCTGGTCGCGGTGAGCCGGAAAAGCCCGGGTTATTCGGTGGACGTGCAGGAGGTCGAGAAATTCGATCCGAGCCAGTGGCTCAAGGAATATGCGACGCCGGAGCGCGAAATGCTGGCCAGCGAGATACAGACGACGGTGAACAGCGCGATGGAGAGCCTGCCGCCGGACCTGCGCGAAGCGATCTCGCTGCGCGAGCTGGAAGGACTCAGTTACGAGGACATCGCGCAGGTGATGGACTGTCCGATCGGCACGGTGCGTTCCCGCATTTTCAGGGCGCGCGAGGCCATCGACGAAAAATTACGGCCGCTGCTCGACAGCAGCAGCCACAGTGTAAACGGCTAGGCCACGGGCCGGGCAGAGGGTGAAATTATGACACAAGATAAAGAACGGTTTTCAGCCTGGCTGGATGACGCCGCCTCCGCGGATGCGCTTGTGGACGGTATGCTGGATGTTGCATCGGACGATGAAGCCGGTGCGCTGGGAGTGGCGGCGCGCTATCGGCTGATAGGCGACGCCCTGCGCGGCGAGATCGAAGACGGCTCGATGTCCGACATCAGCGCCAGCGTGCGTGCAGCCATTGAATCCGAGCCCGAACACCATGCCGTCGCGCCACCGGTTCGCCCGCTGCCGGCAGCGAAGAAAGCACCGCTGTTCGATTTCGGCAGCTGGCTGCGACCCGTTGGCGGTCTGGCGCTGGCGGCCTCGGTGGCTATGATCGTCGTGGTCACGGTGGCACGGCAGGATACACCCGCGACCGGCGGCGCAGCGATCATCGCCGAGTCGGCATCGCAACCGGCCATGGTGCTGCCGGTGAGTCGTCAGGCCGGCCAGGCTATTCCGGCGGCTATTCCGGCGAGCAACTACGCCGCTAACCGCACCGTGACGAGTCCGGCAATCAATCTGAACGACTATATGGAAGAACATTCCGAATACGCGTCAAGGGACACGATGCAGCGGATCATGCCCTACGCCCGGGCCGTCAGCTACGAAAATCCGCGATAGTCGAGGCAGCCTGATCGACTGATGAAGATGCGCTTTCCAGCCTTCGCTGCGCTGCTGTTCACGCTTCCGTTCATTCCCGCATCACCGGCGCAGGCCGGTGATGCGGCAAATGCCGGTGATGCGGCAAATAATGTTACGGATCTGGTGCGCAAGATGTCCGCTGCCAGTGAACAGCGCAACTACGACGGGATATTCGTTCTGCGCAAGTCCGACACGCTGATGAGCATGCGCGTGGTCCACGGTATCGACAAACGCGGTAAATGGGAAAGTCTCGAATCGCTCAATGGCGAAAACCGCAAGGTCGTGCGCCACAACGACGAAGTGCTCTCGATTTTCCCGGAGCGCAAGCTGATTACGGTCAGCCAGACCCGCAGCAAGGATTCCATTTCATCCGGCACTGCCGATAACATCGGCAATCTGGTCAAATATTATCGCATCGAGCAGCTGGGTGACGATCGCGTCGCCGGCCGTGACACCATCGTGCTGGACGTGAAGCCGAAAGACCGGCTGCGTTACGGCTACAAATACTGGCTGGACAACGATACCGGTGTGCTGCTGAAGTGCGACCTTCTGAACGAGGACGGGGACGTTGTCGAGCAGATGATGTACACCTCGTTCCAGGAGCACGATACCGCGCCGGAATCGGCCTTCAGCACACTTGACGTCTCGGACTACAAACGCGAGCAGCTCGATCTGGAACGCAAGACGGTCAAAAACACCGGCTGGACCGTGAACGAGCTGCCGTCGGGCTTCATGCTGACCCAGAGCACGCTGCGCCATAACGAAAAGACGGATTCGCTGCACATGATCTATTCGGACGGGCTGGCTTCGGTCTCGGTCTTCATCGAGACCGGCGACAGCGGCCACCACCGTCTCGACGGCGCCACCAGCATGGGGGCACTGAATGTGTACGGCGAGAAAATCGACGACGCCCACGTCACCGTGATGGGAGAGGTGCCCCAGGCCACGGTCGTGCGGATCGCGCACTCGATGACACGGACGCCATGATCGAGGAAACCGCAACCGTGATCGCGATCGAGCAGGGGCAGCTGGTGCTGCAGGCCGCTACACGCACCGCCTGCGGGGGCTGTGCCGCCAAACAGGGTTGTGGCACGGCGGCGCTGTCGGGCTGGCTCGGCAGGAAGGTGGTTCATATCCGCGCCGACAACACGGTCGATGCGCAGGTTGGCGACGAGGTCGTCGTCGGTCTGGGCGAGGACGCGCTGCTGAACGGCTCGATCCGGATCTACCTGCTGCCGCTGCTGGCGTTGATACTGTCGTCGCTGCTGGCCGACCAGCTGCTCGACGCCGGCCTGCAGGGCCGCGATCTGCTGGTCATGCTGGCGGCGGCAGCGGGTTTCGGCCTGATGCTGGCGGCGACGCGCTCTGGCCTGCAGGCGGACAGCCGCAATGGCAGCCTGAGTCCGGTCGTGCTCAGAAAAAGCGGTGCGGCGAAATCCCGCGCCGAATACCCGCGCATTGCGGGCTGAACCCGCGCAGCCGCGGTTATTCTGGTAGAATCGCGTGCCTGTGGCCTGAGTTCACGGATTCAGGTATAACCGAACAAGCCGGCGCTTGCCGGCTTTTCTTTATCCAGAATCGATGTCCGTCCCCGTCAAGCTGACACTGTACACCCGAACCGGCTGCCACCTGTGTGAAGACATGGAACAGGTGCTGCGGGAACTGGCGACCGAGTATGAATTTGTGTTCGATAGCGTAACGATTGATAACAATCCTGAACTTGAGCGCAGCTACAGCGCGAAAGTACCGGTGCTGGCCCGTGGTGATGTGGAAATCTGCCATTATCATCTCGACCGGGTCGCGCTGATGGCAGCACTCGGCGAGGCGCGGGTCTGACATGGACATGCAGCACATCCGCAATTTCTCCATCATCGCGCACATCGATCACGGCAAATCGACACTGGCGGATCGCCTGATCCAGACCTGCGAAGGCCTGACCAGCCGCGAGATGCAGGAACAGGTGCTCGATTCCATGGACCTGGAGCGTGAGCGCGGCATCACCATCAAGGCGCAGAGTGTCACGCTCAATTACCGCGCGAAGGACGGCCAGGTCTACCAGCTCAATTTCATCGATACCCCGGGTCACGTGGATTTTTCCTACGAGGTGTCACGTTCGTTGTCGGCCTGCGAAGGCGCGCTGCTGGTGGTCGACGCGTCCCAGGGCGTGGAGGCGCAGAGCGTCGCCAATTGCTACACCGCGATCGAGCAGGGCCTGGAAGTCATCCCGGTGCTGAACAAGATCGACCTGCCCGCCGCCGACGCCGGGCGGGTCGCGCGCGAAATCGAGAACGTAATCGGTATCGAGGCCGAGCATGCCTGCCGTGTCAGCGCCAAGACCGGTGCTGGCATCGACGAACTGATCGAGCGCCTGATCACCGAGGTTCCGCCGCCCGAGGGTGATCCCGAGGCGCCGCTGCAGGCGCTGATCATCGACTCCTGGTTCGATCCCTATGTCGGCGTGATCATCCTGGTGCGGGTCAAACAGGGACGGCTGCAGCCGCGGCAGAAGATGCTGATCATGTCCAGTCACCGCAGTTATCCGGTGGACAAGGTCGGTGTGTTCACGCCCAAGCGCAGGGATTCGGCCGAGCTGAGCTCGGGGCAGGTCGGCTACATCATCGCCGGCATCAAGGAAATCGACAGCGCCCGCGTCGGCGATACCATTACGCTCGCCGACCGCCCGGCAGATGCGCCGCTCGCGGGATTCAAGGAAATCCAGCCACGCGTGTTCGCCGGCATGTTCCCGGTGGATTCGGATGATTACAACGATTTCCGCGATTCGCTGGAAAAACTCACGCTGAACGACGCCTCGCTGCAGTACGAGCCGGAAAATTCGGCCGCTCTCGGTTTCGGCTTCCGTATCGGCTTCCTCGGCATGCTGCACATGGAAATCGTGCAGGAACGGCTGGAGCGAGAATACAATCTCGATCTGATCACGACCGCGCCGACGGTGGTGTACCAGATCCTGGACACCAAAGGCAAGGTGTTCGAAATCCACAACCCGGTCGACCTGCCGGAAGTGAACTATATCGCGGAAATCCGCGAGCCGATCATCAATACGACTATCCTGTCGCCGCAGGAGTACGTCGGCAGTGTGATCTCGCTGTGCATCGAAAAACGCGGCGTGCAGAAGAACATGCAGTTTCTCGGCAGCCAGGTGTCGCTGAGCTATGAAATGCCGCTGAGCGAGGTGGTGATGGACTTTTTCGACCGGCTGAAATCGGTCAGTCGCGGTTATGCCTCGTTCGATTATGACTTCGCGCGCTTCCAGGCCGCCGACCTGCTGAAGCTGGATATCCTGATCAACGGCGAACGCGTCGACGCATTGTCTATAATTACACACCGGGACGTCAGCCAGCGCCGCGGTCGCGAAGTCACCGAGAAAATGAAGGAACTGATACCGCGGCAGATGTTCGATGTCGCTATACAGGCGGCCGTCGGACGTCATATCATTGCACGCACGACGGTGAAGGCCTTGCGCAAGAATGTGACCGCCAAATGTTACGGCGGTGATGTATCCCGCAAGCGCAAACTGCTGGAAAAGCAGAAAGCGGGCAAGAAGCGAATGAAACAGTTCGGCAAGGTCGAGATTCCGCAGGAAGCATTTCTCGCCGTTCTCCGGGCGGAAAACACTTAACACAGCAAGACTCAATGACATGATGGTATACGACTTTTCATTTTATCTTTTCGTCGGTGTTGTGGTCACCGGTTTTATCTGGGCGCTCGATAACTGGGTGCTGGCTCCAAGACGCAACAGGACCTACCAGTACCAGGCGGACGAAATTCCCGCGGTCGGTGTCGAAATACAAACCGGCGCCAAGGAACCGGCCATCGTCGAATATTCGAAGTCGTTCTTCCCGGTGCTGCTGATCGTATTCTTGTTGCGCGGTTTTGTTGTCGAGCCTTTCCGTATCCCTTCCGGTTCGATGCTGCCATCGCTTTATATCGGCGACTTCATCCTGGTCAACAAGTTCGCCTATGGCATCCGCGTGCCGGTGCTCAATATGAAAGTGTTCGACATGGACGAACCGCATCGCGGCGATGTCGTTGTGTTCAGGTACCCGCGCGATCCGTCGCTGGATTACATCAAGCGCGTGATCGGCCTGCCGGGCGACCACATCGCGTATTACAACAAGGTGCTGTATGTCAACGGCAAGCCGATACGCAGGGAGTTTGTCGGCCCGTACACGGGTCCGGGCCAGTCGCACGCGAACGAATACAGGGAAGAACTGTACAACGTAGAACACGAGTTGCTGTTGCAGCCGGCCCGGCCCAGCAGCCTGGAAGGAGAGTATATCGTGCCCGATGGCATGTATTTCGTGATGGGCGACAACCGCGATAACAGCAACGACAGCCGTGTATGGGGTCCGGTGCCGGAACAGAATCTGGTGGGCAAGGCGTTCATGATCTGGATGCACTGGAGCGATGGCGTGCACTGGAACCGGATCGGCAACATGATCGATTAGTGTAGTGTTTTGCCGGACGTTGAGCTATATGAAACACATGAATCGACGATGCAAAACGGGGGTGGAGTAAAATGAAACGGCAGCAGGGTCTGACGGTAATCAGCTGGATCGTGGTAATCGCGTTTCTCGGTTTCCAGGTCGTACTCGGCCTGAATGTCATTCCGGTCTATATAAATGACGCCAGTATCAATTCCATGATGTCCAATCTGGAAACGGATCCGACAGTACGTGACAAGGACGCGCGCAGACTTGCCGAAATCATTATCAAACGGCTGAAGATCAACAACATCTACAGCATTAATAAAGATAATATCGTGATCAAGAAGACCAAGACCCACTACCTGGTAACTATCGATTATGAACCACGCGGCACCCTGGTCGGCAACCTCGATTACATCGTCACGTTCCATCACGAGGCTGAAGTCCCGCTGAAATAGCGGATTCGGTCGCGTGTGACACGCCAGGGCCTGTTAACACTATGCGGACAGCTGTCGGCGCCGACCGTTTTTTTGCAGCACTGAGCGCCTTGTCTGGCTGCACTGGAGAGCCAGCGCCGGACATGACCGTGCTGTTGGCAGGTCCTGAGTGACGCTCGAAATGGCGCAGATACCCGAGCTATCCCCGCTGACACGCCAGCTCGGTTACGAGTTCAGGGATGAAAGCCTGTTGCACGAGGCGCTGACACATCGAAGCGTTGCCTCGCTGAACAACGAGCGACTCGAATTTCTCGGCGACGGCGCCCTCAATTTCGTCATTGCAGCCTGTCTGTTCGAAAAGTATCCGCAGGTGCGCGAAGGCGACCTCAGCCGCCTGCGCGCGAGCCTGGTCAACCGCGACAGCCTTGCCGCGGTCGCGCGGCGTCTGAACCTGGGCGACTACATCCGTCTCGGGCCGGGCGAAATGAAAAGCGGCGGTTTCCGCCGCGCCTCCATCCTCGCCGATGCCGTGGAAAGCATTCTCGGTGCGGTATACTGCGATGGCGGTTTCGATCATTGCCGCCGGCTGATTCTCGATCTGTTCGCCGACAGGCTCGAACAGCAGCCCGACCTGCAGGGCCTGAAGGACGCCAAGACCCGGCTGCAGGAACTGCTGCAGTCGCAGCGAATTGCGCTGCCCGAGTACAATGTCACCGACATCAGCGGCAAGTCGCACGATCAGCAGTTCACGGTCGAATGCCGTATCGACGCGCTCGGCTGCACCACCACGGGTGTCGGCCGCAGCCGGCGCAAGGCGGAACAGATCGCGGCGGAACGCGCGGTCGAGCAGCTCAGCCGCTAGGGCGCACGGTATCAACAGCTCACGGGCCGGTACAGTATGAATGTCAGTGATTTCCACAGCGGCTACGTCGCCATCGCGGGCCGTCCCAATGTCGGCAAGTCGACGCTGCTGAACCATCTCCTCGGGCAGAAACTCAGCATCACATCGCGCAAGCCGCAGACCACACGCCACCAGATTCTCGGCGTCAAGTCCGAAGCCGCGTCCCAGGTTGTGTATGTGGATACGCCCGGCATCCATAACCGCCGTGCGACGGCAATCAACCGCTACATGAACCGGGCGGCCAGCTCGGTGCTGAACGACGTGGATATCGTGCTGTTCGTGGTGCAGGCGATGCAATGGACCGACGAGGACGAGGCCGTGCTGACCCGGCTGCAAAGCGTCGACGCGCCGGTGCTGCTGGTGATCAACAAGATCGACAGGGTCAGCGATAAAAACACGCTGTTACCTTACATCGAGGAACTGAGTGCGCGCTACCGTTTCGCGGCGGTGACGCCGGTCAGCGCGCTGCACGCCGAAAACATCGACCGCCTCGAAGCGGTCGTGGCCGGGCTGCTGCCGCTGAATCCGCCGTTTTTCCCCGAAGACCAGGTGACCGACCGCAGCGTGCGCTTTCTCGCGGCGGAAATCATCCGCGAAAAGCTGATCAGGGAACTCGGCCAGGAACTGCCGTACACCAGCACCGTCGAGATCGAGAAATTCGAGGAGAACGAGGACATCACCCGCATTTTCGCCACCATCTATGTCGAGAGCCAGGGCCAGAAAGCCATCATTATCGGCAGCAGGGGCTCACGCCTGAAAAGCATCGGCAGCAAGGCGCGGGCCGATATTGAAACCCTGATCGACGGCAAGGTGTATCTGCAACTGTGGGTAAAAGTGCGCGAAGGCTGGTCGAATGACGAACAGGCCCTGCGCAGTCTCGGTTACAGTACCGAATAACAG
>Ga0210123_1001891_pt1 | contig 10169 bp, 8 predicted proteins | sample Muzzi_PWB_D2_FD_185535 | JGI IMG/M metagenome (GOLD analysis project Ga0210123, IMG submission 185535) | Wetland microbial communities from San Francisco Bay, California, USA, that impact long-term carbon sequestration - Muzzi_PWB_D2 (SPAdes) | ecosystem: Environmental > Aquatic > Marine >... | reverse complement strand
GAGATGCCCAGGATTGCTTCGGACATGAACTGATGTCCTTTCTATATTTGCTTTGTCAATTGTATCTGAAGTTCAAAACCATGAATTGAACGCAGATAAATACGGATGAAACTGGAAAAGGCAGATTGAGATATGAAAAGAACAATCTGCGTGAATCCGCCTTTATCTGCGTTCGCCGAACGGTTGTGACCAGGTAGAACTAAAAAATGGCGTAAATAAATGGCGCGATTGCCGAGCCGCCGGTCAGCACGATCAGAACCCCGAACAGCAGCATGAAGATGATGATCGGCAGCAGCCAGAATTTTTTCCGAACTTTCAAAAATCCCCAGAGGTCCTTGAGAAATTCCATAGGTGTAATCCTTTGTGTCGGTGTATTTACGGGCGGCGCCTGACCTCAAGGTCATTGGTCATTGCCGATCCGCACTTTTTTTCATGGGTGTGCCGCGATCATAGATCACCCGCGAGAGCTGTTGCCCCTTTTCGTCCCAGGTAAGTTCCAGGCCGTCCTTAAGCCCCTTCTGGTAATCCTGAAAACGTTTGATCCGGCCATTTTCAAAAAATTCCACTTCAATCCCATCCGGAACCGGTCGGCCATTGGCATCCTGGCGGACCTGTAGCAATTTGCGCGGAGCGAGGGAGGGATAAGTGTCCAGAATAATCCGGGGCATGTTCGGATTGAGGGACTGTCCCCCCAGCATCTGGCGCACCTGAGCCAATAGCTGACGCGCATTGGCATTGTTTGGATTCAGCCGCAACGCTTCCTGCAGGCTGGCATAGGCGAGATCGAGGCGACCCCGTTTGGTCATCGCCTTGCCGAAATTTTCTTCCGGCGAGTCCCAGGAGGGGAGTTGCTGGCAGACCAGCAGCAGATGCGCAGCAGCCATCTCCGGTTGGAAGTAGGGGGGGGTGATCAGAGCAGTACCCAGCTTCAGGTGCAGCTCAATTGCTCCCGGCGCCTTCTCAAGCGTGGTGTACATCAGGTCCAGAGCGCGTTGCTGATTTCCTTCTCGCTGGGCGACGGAGGTCAGGATGCTGGAGGCATCCACAGCGACCTGCTGATATTCCCCGCCGATATCCATGGCCTGCGTGGCCAGGCGGGCGGCGTCTTCGGTTTTTCCGGCCCACAGGAGCACGCGGGCAAGATTCGCCAATGCCTGACCTTGAGCGTGATTATCGATTCCCCCTTCAATCTGCGCCGCGACTTTGGCGATTGCCTGCTCGCCCCAGCCGGCATCGGGTTGCACCAGACCCTGATCGATCATGGTCCGAATCAGCGCAACCGATAGAATTTTATTGCCTTCGATGGTCGGGTGGACATGATCGAAAAAATATTCCTCGCCGGGAATGGGCTCGCCATGCTCGTTCTGCATCCGCTTTTGCAGGATGTCGACGAAGTCAACCAGAGGGACTCCCTGCTCACCGGCCACCTCGGTAACAATCCGCCGCATCGGCGTCAGTGCCCGCAACGGGCAGACATCCTCATCCCGCGCCTGGCGCAGGGTTGTCGCGGCCTCGTCGTTGCGGTTCAGGGCGAGCAGCGCCTGCCCGCGGCGATAGAGCAGATCGGCATCGCGAGGGTCGAAGGCCAGAGCGGTGTCAAGGGATTCGAGGGCTGCCTTCCAGTCTTCCTTGCCGATCGCTGCCTTGGCCTTGGCCAGCAACTCTTCGGAGCGCTGTTGCGCCGCGGTATCAAGCCCGTCGGTATGCTGGCTTTTGAAGGGGGAACAGTCCTTCAGGTTGGAGGCCGGTGTCACGAATATGATCTTTGCCCCGACGGAACGGGCCAGTTCCACCATCCGTTCCAGGCTGATCCGGTAGTGCTGCAGAATATTATCCCGCAGCTGGTCGTCACGGTTGTAGCGGTCGGGTCCGGCGGAGCGGGCAAGGATCGTATTCACCTCGACGCTGAGCTGTTCCTTTTTCCCTTTGGTTTCCTCGGGGTAGGCGCCCAGTTTCTTCAGGACCGTTTTCATTCCCGCCCAGGTGCGGGTATGAGCAAGCAGGCCGACAGTTGACCGGATCGCGGCCGGCATCTGCTTCAGTTTGTGATAGGTACGCTCTTCAAGAAATTCATTGTGGCCGGTGTAGATGACAAACAGATCCGGCTGGTATGTGACCAACTCCTCCATCAGGTGCGCGACCCGGTAGCTGGCGTAGCTGATTCCGCCGGCATTGATCACTTCCCAGTGCTTTTGGTTGTCGGCCTGTGGCAGCAGTTCCCGCAACCAGCCGGAAAAGGATGTGGTGTCGTTGTAGGGGCGGCCGTAGGTGGTCGACCCGCCGAGACAGAAAATGCGATATGTGCCCGGCGCCTTCTGTATCGGGAAGCTCTGGGAATTGAAATATTCCAGCTTATTGTCCGCGGTTTCGAGGCGCCCGCCGGGAGCAGGTACGAACAGGGGAACATTTGACGCGAAGCCGACGAAGGGGTCTTCGGTCTGCAGCGCCGGTTTGACGCCGATAAGGGCCAGTCCACCTTCTATCAGGAGGAAAAATATCAGGATAGCCACCACCGGCAGCAGCACGGCCTGCCAAAGTGGTGTGCGTCTGGATTTTTCCTTCTGAGGCGTTGCGTCCGGGGACGGGTCAGCTTGAAATTGCTTTTTCAAATTCGAACGGGAGCCTTTGGTCATGATCGGTCTTCTGGGTTAGGTTGCAGAGGTGCTTTCGATCCTGGGACTGGTGCGCAAGTTGTTCAGTCTCTGGTTTTGGCGAAAATACGATCTGCAGCGGATGAACAACGTCAGGTAGTTCGGGATTTATCGCATACATGAGACGGTAAAGTCAAAAATTGCAATCGATATGCCAATTGCGGCGAGCGGTGTGCAGGCCTGGCCGGAAAGTCCCGACGAGGGAGCCAATAGCGGAAAACTACAGGTATTTGCCGGTCGGACTGACAGTGCACGGTTCGGAAACCGGTCCTGATATGCTTGAAAGTCAGCCAATTTGCCAACTGCTATTGGGTCATTTGGCCAGTTCTGCCATTGAGAAATTCGTTTCGGAAAATGAGAATGAAAAACGGGCAGATAATCTTGACTGGCAAGTAACGTCCGATTTGACCCCGCTTTTGGTGGAGTCAATTTTTTTCTTGTTTTCCCGTTCAGCTTCATGCTAAGTAGCGATTCCTACCGGGTATTTCAGGTTCAGTTGGAAATCCACGGGGGGAGTTTCAAGGAACAGGCGTTTGTGCCCAGGAGAACAGAATCCGGCTGTGGAACAGGATCGGGTCTTTATGCAAGAAGCTCTGGCGGAAGCTGCCAAGGCGGAATGCCTGGCCGAGGTTCCGATCGGGGCAGTGATCGTCAAGGAGGGGGTGGTGATCGGCCGCGGTCATAACCGCCGCGAAACCGGGCAGGACCCGACCGCGCATGCCGAGATGATCGCCATTCGCCAGGCCGCGCAACAGCTCGGTTCCTGGCGCTTGCTTGATTGCACTCTGTACGTTACCCTTGAACCCTGTGTCATGTGTATGGGAGCGATCATTCTGGCGCGAATACCCTTCCTGGTGTTCGGTTGCCGGGATCCAAGGGTTGGCGCCGCCGGTTCAATATACAATTTTGCCCTGGATGAGCGCTTCAACCACCGGGTCGAAGTTCGTGAAGCGGTGCTCGAAGAAGAATGCAGTGAGCAGTTGAGCGGATTTTTCCGCCAACTGCGGGAGCAGAAGAAAGCCAAGAGAGGAAAAGAAATATAAGTTTGGAGAGGTGTCCGAGTGGCCGAAGGTGACAGACTCGAAATCTGTTGTGGGGCAACCCACCGGGAGTTCGAATCTCCCCCTCTCCGCCATATATAACAAGGGGTTAGCAATTATTTGCTAGCCCCTTGTTTGTTGATATTAGTATATGGGCTACCTTTAGGGCTACCTTTAGACTTGTTGTGGCTTTATTCTTATGTCAGGTCGGGCCCGTTTCAATCACCACGGTTTTATATTGTTGGCCTGCGTGGACATGGGGCTCGGTAAAAAGCAAAATCTTATTACAACGGCAATGGTTGAGGCGATTGCAGACGAATCAGTTGTTGTTGGTGTTTGGTGAGGAAAAGCAAAATGACTAAACGCGACCAAATAGCTGTTGACTTAGGTTAGGATTAATATATATGAGGGTCGACAACGCACCTTTAAAAAATGCCCGATATATGAGAAAGTTATCTCCCAAAATTGCTTCCGGCATAAAAAATTATTTTTTTCTTTAATTCTGAAATGTTGCAGGCAAAATGAGAGGATTTTTCCAATTTTCTCCTCTTGACACGTCAACTATTGCCTTTCATAATATCATAAAAATATCACCCAAAACCGCTTCTGGTTTAATTATCAAATAATTTGCAGAAATAACAAATATATAGGGATATGAAAACATATTTTATCGATGATTTCGGATATTATTTTTGGGAATCTGGCCGGAAGGAGTCAAAAAGGCAATGGTTCACCGGTTTGCATCCGAATTTGAACCAAATTGATCTGAGGGGAACCTATCAAGATTCTTCCAACTCGATTAACAGCTCCGCATGCCTATGTGTTGATTGCGACGCCCTGACGTCAACGGTTATGGCTCAATTTGAACCACAACAAATCCTTTCCAGGGAGTCCTGTCTGAAGGCTATTTTTACTCGTGCCTATGCCTCAAAGAAGTTTCCTCCTGGGGGGGTTATTGTTGCCTGGGTCAGCTACAAGACGACAACTCTCTACTGGGCACAGGCCCGAAATCGGTTGGTTGAAACAACAAATATCGATGTGGGTATGAACCAATTTTGCCAGGATTGCCTGTCGGAGATGTCCACACTTAATGAAGACTTTCTGGGCAGCCCAAGGGTTGTCTATCAAGCCATTGTTGAGGGTAATGGAACGATTGATATGATAGATATCGTGTATGACACAACTGATAAAATAAGGGAGTTTTTTGCAAATTTAAGAAAGCTTATTTTTCAGGAAGTTTCCCAAATTTTCAAATATTCGGCAACGAACTGCCATCTTGTCTTTTCAGGGGTTGGTGCCGGGTTGGTCCCATATCTTCCTCATGCCACAAACATTCGGCTCCAAACAATTCAGGAATTATTCCAACCAAAATTTGTTGTCCAATCAGTTGCCGACGGCGCTTTAATGTTAGAAAAACGTAAAATTTTAAACCAAAAAATCAAACAACAGAGCCGGTCATTTATCTTCAAGAATCAGGAAATTTTGAAATTTATCGATTCGCTTCCCTCAAGAAAACGATCTCAAACTATTGAAAAAATTATTATTCAACACCTGGAGAAACATTCAGTTAGAGATGATAAAAAGTAGTCGTTGCTAAGTTTAAAGGGCGGAGAATCTTTTTGTCGTTTTGTCATGTCCGTCCCGTTTGTCGCTCCAAGTCGGCGGGTGTGTTATATTTAGACTGTGTTGCGTTCGATGCCTGGGTACGCGGCGGATCCCCAGAACCCGCGCAGGCTCCCAGAAAGCCCCACCAGGAGCGACCGACTGCCAGCCCGGCGCCTCTCACCGCCCGCAAAAAACTTCGACGGTAGAGGTATGTCCATGTTTACATCCTGGAACGAAACCCGCAAAATACTCCCCGCCGACCGGCTTCTCGTGGTCGGCGTTCGTTCTTCACTCGCCCGAGCCGGGGCCCCCTACCTAGCGACCGCTTTTTTTCAGTTTCGCGGGGGTAGTTTTTTTCTGATCACGACCGCCGGGTGGCTATCCAATTATGACACCGGCGGGGGGCCAGCCCAAAAACACCCCCTGCCGCCAGCCGACTGGCCAGATTTCTGGCTTCCAATTTTCCCAGGAGGTGCTGATGAATGAACATAATTGTCTAGCTTGAATCTTTGGAGGACGATGATGATCAAAACGGCTGATGAATACCGGAGAGCGGTCGAGCTGGTGAAATCGGGCGAGGTGTCCTTGGCCGCTCAACGGGAAGCAATGACGGAAATGGGATTGACGGAGGAGGAGATCGAGACCGGTCTGGCGCCGTTGGAGGGGTTCCTTGATCAAGTGCGGGCGAAGATCGCGGTCTCCCAGGAATTGAATTCGCACGAGGCCGAACCTGATTAGCTGGCCGATGATATTACGGACCCTGAGGCCATCGCAAGTGGTGGGTGAAAAGTTCCTGGTGTTATTGGATAGAATTACTAAGCAAAAGGTGAGAAAGCCAATGCGGTGCTCTCAGGATTTACTGTTAAGTGGCTAGAAATTTTTGTTTTTTTAAACGCTGCACAGCGCAAAAAAGTCCCGTCCATTGTAATGCCAGGCTAGGCATTCTATACCCAGCTTTGCTCAACATTTTTCCCTTCAGGTTTTCCTAAATGGATGTTACCCTTCGGGCCATTAATACACTTCTCATCAAGGTAGAATTATGGCTCGCGCCGATCTTCTTCTAGATCTTGTCCGTTCAGGAGTACGCGGTGACCAAGAATTATTCCGCAAGGCACTAGAAGCCCTTATTGTCGAAGAACGTTCAAAGCAGCACCACATTTTGGCCGATAGACTCGCCGCCTATCTTTCATCAAATTCAAACCTGCAAAATGCCCCAACTCCGCCATTAAAAAGAAATGGTTCTCCCGTCGACCTATTTTACGAAGTTGATCCTCAGAGACAGGTTAAGGACTTGATTTTGCCGGACGTGGTAAAAACTGCCTGTTCCGAGTTGATCGAAGAGCATAGGCGCGCAGATCTTTTAAGGGCTCATAATCTTGAGCCGAGGAATCGCATTTTGCTTGCGGGACCTCCTGGGAACGGAAAAACCACATTAGCTGAAGCTTTAGCAGCAGAGCTCGCATTGCCGCTTTTTATAATCAGATACGAGTCTGTCATAGCGAGTTACCTTGGTGAAACAGCTGTCCGATTGGCAAGGCTTTTCGAACAAGTCAGAAGCAGAAGATGCGTTTTATTTTTGGATGAATTCGATGTGATTGGCAAAGAGAGAGGGGATGAGCATGAGACAGGTGAAATTAAGCGTGTCGTTAGTTCCCTCCTACTTAAGGTAGATGAACTTCCGAGTCATGTTATTCTTGTAACCGCCTCCAATCATCCGGAGCTTCTGGATCGAGCGGTTTGGAGACGTTTCCAGTTGCGTCTTCATCTGTCAGCACCAACTAGAATCCAGGTGGAGGAGTGGTTTGATAGATTTCAAAAAAGAATCGGCTCAAGCCTCGGACATGCGCCGAGTACAATTGCAAAAAAACTTCAGGGCTTGAGTTTTGCGGAGCTAGAACAATTTTCACTCGACATACAAAGACGATATGTTTTGTCCATTCCTTCCGGAGACCTTCGGTCAATAGTCTCAAGCTCTTTGAAGCAATGGGAAACTCGTTTTCGGGTAAAATCAGCTCAAAAAGAGGAGGGATTGAATGCCGGAAAGGCCCCTGCTGATCCTGCCAAGCCCCGGTGAACCCGTAAGACGTCCCAACAGGACTAGCGGGGGGGGAAAGATCCATATGCCAGGCCGAGCCCGACAGGGTGAGCGCTTGACACCACGCTTTGAAACGCTATTGCGCTCTTTTGAGGATCAGCGAACGCGTGTACAGGGTGGAGCGACTGGGATCGTTCCAGAGGAAGTCCTTGTATTTGAAACCTTTGGCCCAGTAGAAAATTTTATCGCTGCAGTACGGCATATTCCTGGGATGGAATGGCTTGGTGAAATTGAAGAAGAAGGTCTTGCTCCTGACGACGATTTTTTTGTGCCGGACAAAGAGGGCCATCCGAAAGATAAGCCACTTCGAGGGAGACTGTTCCTCATTTTTTCTAATCAGCGTGCTCTACGCGAAATGCTTTCCCTCTGGCAGCGTTGGCTCGATGGAGAGCAACTTCCTTTCGGCTTGGGGAAGTGGAAAGACGTCTTCAGCCTTCTAAGGGATATCAGGCCTTGGGGAGTCCAGGATCGCCTAATTGAAACAGGCGTTTTGGAAGATTGGCAAGAGAGGGTTGCCTATAATGAGGAGGTGATCCCTTGCGAGGTTGAGCTTTGGTACCGACAGACTCAAGAGCACAGGACAGCAGCTAGAGTTCGAATAACACAACTTGTTCAAAACGTTCAGGGCCAAGTTTTATCCGAAGCAACAGTTCCATCCATTCATTATCACGCTCTTCTAGTCAACCTTCCTATTGCATCAATAGCACTCCTTTTAGATCCGGCAAATCATGATGTTGAACTTGTACAATGTCCCCAAATTCAATTTTTTCGCGCCGCGGGACAAATGGCGGTCTTCACCCCTGAGGAAAATGCTATTTCAGATTCGCTAGGGGAACCTACTGCAATTGAGGGAGAGCCTGTTGCGGCGCTACTTGATGGGCTGCCTCTCCAAAATCATAGTCGCCTGGCAGGTAAGCTCGTCATCGAAGACCCGGATGATTTCACTGGCCTTCACAACTATACTGCTCGAGAAAGGCGTCATGGCACCGCCATGGCTTCCCTAATTCTTCATGGGGATATTGGTGCTAACGAGCAACCACTTTCCAGACCTCTTTACGTTCGGCCTATTTTGGTGCCTGATCGCCATCCATGGAATTCTGCCTCAAGGAGGGAAGCTGTTCCTGAAGATCAACTTGTTGTCGATCTAATTCACCGGGCAGTGCGACGATTGTACGAAAGCGAATCTGGAGAATACCCTTCAGCCCCGTCGGTTTGCCTTATAAATCTCTCAATTGGCATCGTAGACCGGTTATTCGAAGGGCATTTAAGCCCTTTGGCTAGGTTGCTTGATTGGCTGGCCTGGCAGTATAAAACACTTTTTATCGTGAGCTCTGGCAACCATTCTAGTCCTATTCGACTTGAGCAAGCAGACCTTGAGGGCAGTGATTTTCAAGAGGCAGTTATCCAATTTATAGCTTCTGAAGGAAGAAATCGTAGGCTTTTATCCCCTGGGGAGGCAATCAATGCATTGACTGTAGGTGCCCTTCATCAAGATGCAGCCGAAGATGTTTTGCCCCGAAATATGGTTGACCCTTTTGTCGACAAAGAACTTCCAGGAATAATTAATGCTCAGGGAATGGGTTATCGAAGGACTATTAAACCCGAAATTTTACAGGCAGGGGGGAGGGTGATCATGAGAGAACCTTTTGTCCCGGCAGAAACTCCCTTATATGAACTTTATACTGGTGCGATGCCACCGGGACAATGTGTTGCCTGTCCTGGCCAGACTGAAGGTGACACTACAAAGGTTTGGTATACTCGAGGGACTAGTAATGCTACCGCGCTCACCACAAGAGAAGCAATCAAGCTATACGATGTATTAGATGAACTTCGGGCAGCAGCTGGTGGAGAATTAATTGATTCTATTCCACGAGCAATTTGGCTTAAGGCCCTTCTGGTGCATGGAGCCGATTGGGGAAGCGCAGGCGACCTTTTAAATTCAATTCTCCGGACACCTGATAACAGTAGAAAATTCAGGGAATATGTATCTCGACTTCTTGGATATGGGGCAATACATGCTGACCGGGTGGCAGAGTGTAGTGAATATCGTGTGACCGCCCTTAGCGGCGGGTTATTGCTTGCAGAGCAGTCTCATGTCCATCGTTTTCCCCTCCCTCCTTCTCTCAGCGGCCGTCGCGGTTGGCGACGGTTAACTGTAACTCTAGCTTGGCTCACCCCTGTGAATCCGCAGCATCAAGCTTGGCGTCGTGCCCACCTATGGTTTGATGCAACCAATGATATGCTTCGAGTTGGCAGGTCTCAGTCTGATTCAAATGCGGTACAAAGGGGTACAATTCAGCACGAGGTATTTGAAGGGGATCGGGCTGCAGCCTTTGTTGATGGTGAGAGTATAGAAATTCAGGTCAGTTGCCGTGCAGATGCAGGTGCACTCGATGATCCGGTTCCATATGCCTTAGCAGTGACACTTGAGATCGCAGAAGAAGTTGGTGTCCCTGTCTATGAAGAAGTACGAGTTCGGGTACAAGCTGCTAGGGTGCGCGTATAAATTAAACTTAAGGGTCACTCCTTCGCTACCACCGTGTCGTAGAGCCCGTAGTGACGAAGTCCTTCATGGCTCTCGATTCCGGTGTAGCGGAGTGAGGCGTCTTCGTAGCGGCGGAACGCAAAGACAGCCTGGTTCATCTGCTCGGTGTTGAATACTCTAAGGCGCACAAGCAGGTGAAAGTCCTTCACTGTAAGGCCAGTGACAGCCAGAAACAATTCTGGTTCAAGCTTGGTGATAACATCCTGAAGGGTGTTCTCGCGGAAGTCGGTCAG
>Ga0210123_1001887_pt1 | contig 10186 bp, 11 predicted proteins | sample Muzzi_PWB_D2_FD_185535 | JGI IMG/M metagenome (GOLD analysis project Ga0210123, IMG submission 185535) | Wetland microbial communities from San Francisco Bay, California, USA, that impact long-term carbon sequestration - Muzzi_PWB_D2 (SPAdes) | ecosystem: Environmental > Aquatic > Marine >... | reverse complement strand
TCTCCAGCGACAGCATCGATTTTCCAAAAGTGACTCAACCCAACGGCCTGGTGTGCCTTACACAGACGGCCTATAACAAATTTCGCCAGATTATCCGCCCGGGTGGCCTGCTGATTACGGATCCGCGATGGGTCGAAACCACTCGAAAAGTGGATGCCGTTCAGCTAGAGCTTCCCCTGTATGAAACAGTGATGGCCCAAATCGGCAAACCCATTGTCTTGAATATCTGTATGCTGGGCGCCATCATTGCGCTGACAAATCTTGTGGCACCTGAATCGATCATGGCAACCCTCAAAGAACGCATCCCCGCCAGCTTCCTGGAACTGAACCGCACGGCACTCGATCTGGGAATAGCTTTGGGCAAAAAAGCCCGCTAACCACTGTGCAAACATGTTTTCAGCCGGCTGCTTGGAATGCCCATGATAGTGCGGGGCCGCATCAGGCAACCAGTCATTAGAAGCGCACCCACAAAAACGGTCGCTTGATTTTGGAGTATCGCGATAGCTTGCTGAACCCGGACCGCACCACCTTGATCGCTTTCCTGATGGGACGCGTCTCTCCGCAGAAAGTGATAATACATCTTTCCGGCTTGATGTTGGGCGGGAAAATACAAGGGCCGACCCGGTTCGCCAGAAATGGGCAATCCGCGGTATACAGCGATTCCAAAGCGGCACATGCCTGAACCCGTGTCGCCGAATGGTTTCCCATGGCAAGCACATAGATCAGGTCGAGTTGCGTGACCACATCATTGACATTGATATTTTTGCAGCATATGCCTTCACAAGCCCGCATGCATCTTTTGAAATATTCCGCCGCCTGAACATTCAGGTCATCCTGGGAAACCATTATATCGCGACAAATGCGTTGTAAGTCCTTCAATTGGGCGGCATTCAAGCTGTCGATGAACCGGTGCGCCTTGTCGATCTTGTTTTCAAGCTCCATCTATCGAAATCCTCTCTTCATGAGAAGAAATACCCCAATGTTGCATTCAGCGTTTGACGTCAAGCAATACCGATAAACTCGAAATTCATCTTGGCCTGGAATTTTTCGATCCGCTTGAAAATCTCCTTAAGCATGGTCTGCTCGATTCTGGTCAATCGCTTCGGATTGATAAAATTATCGGGTGATCTGCTGTGTTCCATGGCCGCCGTGACATGACGCGTCAGCCTCAATTGCATCAGGAAGCTATAAGCCTTATCCATTTCGTCATATTCCTCCTGGGTGAGGACTTCCATGGTGCGGAGTTCTTTCAAACGGTCCAGGGTATTGGTTGCCGCCACATCGTTCTTTAATGCATAGATGCGTGCAAAATCAACAATGGGCGTCATGGCGCTTTTAATATCTAGGGCATCGCGATGTTCTCCTTTGGATTCCACTACGAAGCTGCGAAAAAAACCCAGGGGAGGCTTAAAATGGAGTGCGTTCTCCGTCATATAACGCAAAAAGCCCGACCAGCGCGCAATGGCACCGCGAAGATGGTCCTTCAGCGATGCGATCAGTCGGACATCGCCGTAGCCGCAACGAAAATCAAAAAAAATGCTGGCCTGCAGCAAATCTTCTGCCTCGGCGGCATGAATCCATTTCAGAAAGTAGGTCATCCACTTGCCCAGAGGCTGGCACCAATTTGGATTCTGGGCCATGATTTCGCCTTCGCAATAGGCATAGCCTACCTGGTTCAATAATTTACACGCCTGACGCCCGACCTTCAAAAAATAGCGGGTCACCTCAGGCAACTCGGCTTCTGAGACATCTTCGAAGATGATGGCGTTATCTTGATCGGTCTTCAGGGTTTGTTCACCGCGCCCCTCGCTGCCCATAATCATAAATGCGAAATCCACAGGGGCCGGATCCATCTCCTGCATCACAAAGGCCATGACTTTCTTCAAAATGGTATCCGAGACCGTGGTAATCATGCGGTTGATATTGCGTGCCGTTGCACCGCTGCTGATCATACCTTTGACGATGCCCGGAAGCCTCTGGTGCTGGATTACGATCTCGTCCAAGGATTCCGCCCTTGAGACTTCACGCAACAAAAATAGGGGCGACTGTCCCTGCGCCGAGATCAGTTCACGGTTGGAGAGCACACCAATGATTTCATTCTGTGCATTGGTTACCGCTAGATGCTTGACGTCATGCTCCATCATGGCCATCAGCGCATCGGATACCATGGCTTGCTCATTTACCGTGCGTAAAGGGGTGGACATCACCTCCCCCGCCGGCCGGCCAATGTCGTATCCAGCGGCAATCACCTTGCGCGTCAGGTCGCTCTCGGTAATAATGCCAGCCGTCTGGGGTTCCGATGAAGGCACCATCAAATAGGTGCTGTTCTCCTTTTTCATCCGCATGGCCACTTGCCGGATCGTCATGTCCGGTGTTCCGAAAACCGTCGCCCGGCTGCAGACTTGATGAACGGGTTGGTTAAAAAGCTGCAGCGACTCCTCGGTTGGTGCGATTGCGCGCGATAGAATGGCCGCATACGATTTGTCCAACATGCGTTTGCCGAAGGTATCGGTAAAGAACTCGCTGAAAACCTGGTGGGTGTCACAGATTTGAAGAAAGCGCTCTTTTGGCAAGAGGTAGAAGTATGCATCCTCGGTGACTTCAAATGTGCGCACCGAAAGCCCATCGTTGAGCAGCATGGATATGCCGCCGTACAGGTCCCCTTCGGACAAGATATCGCGCATTGTTTTCTGGCCGCCCTGCTCGTAGTAACGCTCGGCGGAGCCTTTCTGAAGAATATAGAGATAACCGACCCGCGTACGCCCCTGCATGAACAGAACGGTGCCTTTGGTGTGATGAACCATGGAAAGATTGTTGGCCGCCTGATCCACGGCCTCTTCCGGCAAAAAAGAAAAAGGCGCAATTTCCGATAAAAATATCTTGGCTTGCCCGGAAGAGATGATCGTATCCAGGGCAGGATCGCTGACGTGTTGGCTGAAGTTGTGTACAAAATAAGCATAAAAGTTCTTGTAACGCGCGCATAGGTCCAGGAAATTCTCCTGGGGAATAAGGTAGGTATCGGTCTCTTCATCCACCAGGACGGTACGCAACGAAACGCCGGCATTCATCAACAGGGTGATGCCTCCGAATACCTCACCAGCCTTGATATGCCCTCCCAATTGCGGCCGGCCGCTTTTCTCATCGTAAATAGAGATTTGACCTTCGGAAATCACATAAATATGGCTGATCGTTGTTTTTCCTTGTTCAGCCAGAACCTCCCCTTTGGCAAAATGCCGGTATACGGCCAGCACCGCCAATTGATCCAGTTCCCTCGCCGGCAGCATGTCAAAATGTGGCATCTTTTCCATGTAGCTGCGTATCGATTGCCCCATCAGTGCCCCCAACATCAGAAAATCAAGCATCGTGATAAGTATAAGCAAAGCCGCCAGTTGTGACTACGCAATTGAAACAGGTCAAATATAATTGTCGGACACAGTTTCATTCAACAGAATCATATATCGAATACAGAACATTCGGCATCGCACGCGCCCAATACGGCGGATAGCCCGACGTGACGTTCGCAAATTATATTCACTATAAAGGCAAAATATGGTTCAAGACAAGCTTGGACGAAAGCGTCCCTTTGCATTGCCCTTCAATGGGACAAGCCGCTAGGCCTGCAATGATGCCGCCAACTGCGCGGCAATGGCCTGGATGGCCGCTGTGACAGGCGAGTCCGCATATTTCTCTTGGAAGGCAACGCCGGCGTCACCGCAAACGACCATTTGGGGATCAAACGGAATCCTTCCCAAAAAGGGCACTTGCATGGCATCGGCCATCTGTTCACCGCCGCCCGAACCAAACAGATCGATGCTACAATCGCAATGTGGGCACGCCATGCCGCTCATGTTTTCCACGATGCCAAAGATGGGCATTTTAACGGTTTTGCAAAAGTTGATGGACTTTCGTACATCCGCCAAGGAAACTTCCTGGGGCGTGGTCACGATGACGGCTTCGGCCGTCGAAATGGTTTGTGCGATGGTCAACGGTTCATCACCAGTCCCGGGGGGGGAGTCGATGATTAAAAAATCAAGCGCACCCCAAGCAACCTGACCGAGAAATTGTTGAATAACGGAATATTTTACCGGACCGCGCCAAATAATGGCATCGTCTTGGCCCGAGGTCAACGACGCCACCGATACCGCCGCAAGATTTTGATTGTATCCTTTGGGAATCAATTGTTGCTCGCCATTTATTTCAAGCAGACCGTCAAGGCCAAGCATACGGGGAATATCGGGTCCATGGAGGTCCACATCGAGCAACCCCACTTTGAATCCCTTGCCGGCCAGCGCCAGGGCAAGATTCACGGACGTGCTGGACTTGCCGACACCGCCCTTTCCACTCATGATGATAAATTTGCGCTTTATTTTATCCAAGGAAGCTTTCACCGCCGAATCAAGCGCCGCCTTTGGGTTGGCTTTGGCCTTGGCATCCTCCATACTATCTTGAATTTGTACCATATTCGTTAATCTCCTTCAAAAACCCTTCCCACCTCGCGGTGTCCGCAGGCGGGGCATTGATGCGGCCGGCCGGTCCCGCAACCCGCTTCCCAGATAAAATTGCATGCGCTGCAGCCAAACCGTCGCTTGGCGCTGCTCAGGTGATAGTTGCCGCCCTCCAGCAAAATGGCTTTGCCATGGACCAGCGCTTCCGCCACAATACCTCTGGCCCGTTGTACGATGCGCCCGAATGTGGCCCGCGAGACCCCCATTCTGCGGCCGGCCTCCTCCTGGGACAACCCCTCCAGGTCCGCCAGACGGATGGCTTCCATCTGATCAATGGTCAAGCGTACCTCTTCAATCTGCTGCATGGGTATTCCGCGCGGCTTGAAATAGCTGGCGCTTGGATCACACGCCACAATCCGACTTTTTTGAGGTCTGGCCAATGCATCTCCGTCATGGGCATTCAAGTCTTAATTCGCCCGTTTTTCTTTGGGGGATCTGACAGCATCAAACCCAGCCCATTTAACGCATATAATAATTGTCCCAATTTATAAAGCCTATAAAAACGCCGGTGCATTAGTTCAAGCACCGGCGCTTGTCATGGCTATCGGCTATTTGTATTGATGTAGTGGACCATTCCCGGACGGCGCCCGCTGGCATCGGCTGAGCGTGTACCCATTTAGAATTTAAGCCCCAGTTCTACAAACGGGCCCTTGAACTCGACATCCGCCACCACATCTTCTTCGTCCACATCCAATTTATCGAAACGATAACCGCCGGCGACGAATACCGGTCCAGCGAATTGGTAGCGCACCCGGCCTGTCAGGCTGTACAATTTGCTGTCGCCGATGGAGATGCCGCGCCCTTCCACCTCAAAAGCCAGGCTTTCGATGGGCGTAAATTGCACTGCAAGGTAAAGCATAGGCACCGGCAAGGTGAAGCTTTCGCTTTCTTCCACCGTGGTGGCGCCGGACAGGCCTGTGATGCTCGCCTCCAGATCAACAACGCGTACATTCAATCCGATATCGACGTTAAATTTACCTGCTGTTGCCTCACTTATGAAGGGCAGGCCATAATACAACCCGACGTCGTACTGGTTCACCTTGATCTTTGTGGTTAAATCAGCGGAAGCATTGAATGTGGTATCTCCATATGTAAAGGCCACTGATTTGCGGCCCGTGCCCTCAAATTCCATGGGCGCCCCCACCAGATAGATATTGGGCAAAAATGCCGGCAGATCGATTTTGATACGCCCCAACACACGGTCTTCATCGTCAAACTGCATATCGGTCTCTAGATCAAGAATGTCATTATCACTCAATGCCTGATAGCTCAGGTTGCCGCTTAAGGATTGCCGCCAACCGCCAATGGCGATCTCTACTCCAGCGGCATAAGCTCCGGAAGCAGCAATGAACCAGACCATCAATGATATTACTATTATTTTTTTTAACATGGGCTCCTCCTGCATGGTCGTTATTTCATACGCCACCTAAATTTATACTTCAAAAGTACCGTCCGAGGCGTCGTAATAACTACTTCGCACCTGTATGCGGGCCGGATTTAGTCTGGGATTTGAAGTAGACTGCCGTAGACGGAACCATCAGATAGTAAATCGCACCGCCGAAAAGGACGACATTTACGGTGGCGATCAAAATAAAGCCCCCCATATAAAAATATCCCGAGAGCAATATGCCCATAATGTTGGCGAGGACTGAGATAATGCGCGCCCAGTTCTGAGCCTGAAAAAGAAGAACAGCCAATATGGCGATGGCAATGGAAAGCTTATAAACCCAATTCGTATCTTTGGTTAAATTGTAATATACGACCAGAAGCCAGGTCCAACTGAATAGCCAGAGTGTAGCGCCAACCTTTGCCGTATAGGGCATGTTTTTGATTTTATCGATACTGAACTGCATATTTTACCCTTCGTGGTTTTCTGGAAGATTAAGCAGACGCTATTTCGACGGCTGGCGCACAATCAGTTTTTGCCCCGGCTGGATTACGCTCCCGGGCTTCATCTGGTTCAATTTCAGCAATTGATCAACGCTGATCTCGTATTTTTTGCTGATGTTATAGAATGTGTCACCGGCCTGGACTTGATGGTATCGGGCTGCGACGGGGGCCTTCATCTTGTCGCTACTCACCTGTGCGGGGGGGGTGGCCATAGCGTCTTGTGATTCAGAAAACTGCTTCTGCATGGTCTCCAGGCTCATGGTTAAATGATCCATGCGCAGGGACATGGAGGCCTCGCTACGGTCAAAACGGTCCTTGAACTTTTCAAAAGATTTGGCTTGTTCCCAGATACGCGTTACCTTCTCATCAATGGCTTCAAACTTATCCAACCGTTCTTCCAATTTCAGGAGGCGTTCATCGAATGATGCCATTTGCTGAGGGCTGAGCGCGCCGCCGCTGCCGTCCATGACCAACATCAACAGGGTCACGACCAGGGCAACGATGGCAGCGACGAGCAACACAAACAATACTGGAATCCGGTTGAGGGCACTACGCTTTTTGGTATCACCCCCGTCCGCCCAAGGAGAATATTGTTCTTCATCGAAATATTCTTCTTCCTTGACGGGTTCTTCTTTATTTGCCATCTCTCCGGTATCTTTCCATTTCATTGGCTCACCTCAAAGACGCCTTGTATTCATCGAGAATTTACAGCCCGGTTCAATTCTTCCTTATATAGAACGAAAGTTCCAATTTTATCAAGTAGAAACATCGCTTTGCGCCTGCAACGGCAGACTGATCCCCAGTGTTGCAAAGGGTGGCGCTATACAAAGTTGTCAAAGGCCTGCCAAAATTGGGATCGCAGCGTATCGCGCTCCTGCAATATTTCGTGGTGTGCGCCGTGCAGCGTCATCAGGTGACAGCGTGGCAGCTGTGTTGCCAATTGTCGGATGGCGCCGTTGGAGACCACCCGATCGCTGCCGGCAGCCACCAACAAAACAGGTGTGGTGATATTTTGGAAAAAGCCCGGCTGATGCAGTTGATCAATGGCGGCAAATGTGGCTGCGAGCCAACCAAAGGTAATTGAATGGACCGCCAATTGTGAATTCCGCGCGATTAATTGCTTAACATGATGGAAACGGACAGGGTCATGGGTCAACCAATTTCTCTGGAAAGAACGGTGATAGTGATCATTGCGTTTGAGCATGGGAATATTCGCGCCCTCTAAACCGATCCTGACGAACAACCGGCTGCACCAACGCGCAAAAGGTTTGGGCACGGGATTGGTCCGAATATTTACCATGGGCGACATTAACACTGCTTTGTCAATGGATTGTGGGTCCCGGTTCAGGAAATGAAGGATTATGTGCGCGCCCATGGAGTGGGCCATGACAATCAGAGGGCGGTGGCTGATTTTGAAAATAATCTCATCCAGCAGCAAATTAAAATCGGAGACATAGTGCTCATAAGTCCTGACGTAGCCCCTGGTGCGATCTTTCAGCAAACGCTCTGAAAGCCCCTGCCCCCGCCAGTCCAGGCTGAAAACATTAAAACCGCGAACATGGAGTTCTTGAATGGTCTCGAGATACTTCTCAACAAATTCGGTTCTGCCGCCCAAAACGACAACTGTTCCCCGACAATTGCCTTGCTCAACCGGGCAATGCCCATATCTTAACCGGACCCCGTCAGGCGTACGAAGATACCCGAAACGAATTGTATGCATCACCTGCCTGCAATCTGTATTTCTTTGCCTGCCGGCCCGACCGGTTGAATATCGGCTCATATTGATTCAAATCCCGATATCCATTATGCTGCCGGCATGAATCTGCATTCCAGACCGGATATCATGGAATTTATGCATTCTAAAGTCAACCATTTGAAAGGAGATCCCCGAAATGGCCCTGCACTCACATCAATTCGTTGAAGGATACGACGGCATGGTGGGTTTCGGCCTTGACCGCGAAACCGATGAGAATACCGTTATTTATTATCTTCAAAAATTCTCGGATGATGATTTGATGGCGTTGATGCGAAACCGATTGGATGATAAAGATCTATCCGCCCTCTTTAATCAGCTTTCCGATCTATTGCGCAGGCACCTCGATGAAGATGAGTATCACGCCTATTTTCTGAAAGATGCGCATTGATCTTATACAGGAGTATTCAGCCATGCTAAATAACACCCATTTAAATCGCTATGCGGATGTTTTGTTGTGGGGGCTGAAAATCGCCCGCCGGAATAAATTTAAAAAAGCAGATATCGTTCTCGTGCGCTATCATGTTCCGGCACTGCCATTGGCGGAAATTCTACACGCCCGACTAATGGAGATGGGTATCCACCCGGTAATGCGCCTGAGCCCCACCCCCACAATAGAGAAAAACTTTTTTCAATTGTCCGACAGCCGGCAACTGGTCTTTCAAGCACCCGGCGATAAGGCATTATATCGCTGCCTCAATGGCAGTATTTTTCTCCATGCCCCTGAATCCATTACCCATCTCAGCAATATCGATCCCAAAAAAATAGGACGTCACGCCGTGGCCCTCAAACCGCTGCGCGACATCATGGACCAACGGGAAGCCCAAGGCCTTTTCAGCTGGACGTTGTGCATGCTGCCCACCCCCCAACTGGCCAAGCATGCGCAATTAAGCATGAAAGCTTACGCAGACCAGATCATCAAAGCCTGCTGGCTTCACCGCCGCGACCCGGTCTCCCAATGGCAGCAGATCTATAAAAATGCGCAGGAGGTCAAGAACTGGCTGAACCGCATGTCGGTGGCGCACTATCATGTAGAATCCAAGCATGTGGACCTGGTGGTCACACCAGGGGAACAGCGACGCTGGATCGGCATATCCGGTCATAACATCCCCAGTTTCGAGCTATTCCTCTCACCGGATTGGCGTGGCACCAAAGGCCGCTATTTCGCCAACCAGCCGTCCTACCGCAGCGGCAATCTCGTTTCCGACGTGCGTCTGGAATTCAAGAAAGGAAGTGTGGTGGCCATTCAGGCCTCAAAGGGAGAGGCTTTCGTCCGCAAGCAGCTCAGTATGGATTCCGGTGCCAATAAGCTGGGTGAGTTTTCACTGACCGACAAGCGATTCTCGAAAATCAATCAATTCATGGCCAATACGTTGTTCGATGAAAACTATGGCGGACCTCATGGAAATTGCCATGTGGCTGTTGGCGCCTCCTATGCAGACACCTATGCCGGAAGATCGGCCGATTTGACCAAGGAACGCAAGAAGGAACTGGGATTTAACGATTCAGCTTTGCATTGGGATCTGGTGAACACCGAGAAGAAGCGCGTCACCGCGCAGCTTAAAAATGGCCGGAAATTAACAATTTATGAAAACGGCCGATTTTCCTACTGATGCTCCAACCATGGGGGGACCCCTCAATTATCCGCGTCGTGGTGGGTGAGGCATTGCACCTTTTCGATCAAGTTGCGAATGGCAAAAGGCTTCTGCAAGACATCATCGAAATCTCCACTCTGCAGCAGCCAGGGGGTTCCTGACACACCGATCACCGGCGTGCGGTGGCGTTTGGATCCACGGATATGATGAACCACCCGGTGACCGTCCACACCAGGCATACGCACGTCTGTGATCACCAGATCGTAGGCACCATTGTCAAATTTGGCCATTCCGCCCTCGGCATCACCAGCCGTTTCCACGGCAACATCCACGCGGCTCAACGCCTGCTTCAGCATATCCCGGATCATCTCTTCGTCATCAATGACCAATATATTGCGCATAAGTCTCCCCTCCCCTCGCCATATGGCAGCAATGCGTACGCC
>Ga0210123_1001886_pt1 | contig 10190 bp, 5 predicted proteins | sample Muzzi_PWB_D2_FD_185535 | JGI IMG/M metagenome (GOLD analysis project Ga0210123, IMG submission 185535) | Wetland microbial communities from San Francisco Bay, California, USA, that impact long-term carbon sequestration - Muzzi_PWB_D2 (SPAdes) | ecosystem: Environmental > Aquatic > Marine >... | reverse complement strand
TTCTACCGGGCGACCGACGTGGGGGCGCTCGAGGAGGTCCTCGGCGAGATCTCGCGGCTCGAGAGCAGCCCGCTCGAGGCGCGGACCGTGGAGACCCGCCGGCCGCTGACCGGCCAGCTCTCCCTCGCCTGCCTGCTGCTCTACACCATCACCTTCACGCTGAGCGGCGTCGTCCTGCGCCGGCCCTTCCGATGATCGGCTTCGAACGTCCTGGTCTCCTGGCCCTGGCTCTGCCCTGGTGGCTCGTCTGGCTCTGGTTCGCCCGCCTCCAGCGGCGGGCCGTCGCCTGGGTCGAGGGCCACGTGACGCCCCGCTTCCGGCGCCAGCTCACGGTCCACGATCGGCGCTCCCTCGATTGGCATCTGCGCCTGCTGCTCGCCATGGGGCTCGCTCTGACGGTGGCCGCGGCCGGCCCGGTGCTGATGGGCGAGGGGGAGGCCGAGGGTACGGAGGGCGAGCTCTTGCTGGTGATCGACGCTTCGGCCAGCATGCTGGCGAGCGATGTCGCAGCTCCGGAGACCGAGACGCCGAAGAGCCGGCTGGAGCTCGCCCGGCAGATCGCCCTCGGCGTCGTCGACCGCCTGGAGGGGTACCGCTTCGCGGTGGCCTCCTTCTCGGGCAAGGCGGCGTTCCACCTGCCGCTCACCCCGGACCGTGGCCTCGCGCGCTCGGCCCTGGAGGTGCTGGAGGTCCACACCTTCTACCGCAACAGCGGCTCGAGCCTCACCAACGCCCTGGACGCGGTGCTCCACTACGTCGACGACACGCGCCCCGGCCTCCAGGTGCTCCTGCTGGGAGACGGCGAGCTCCCCTTCCCGGAGAGCTACGACGCGCCTCTGGCCGCCCTCGTGGAGCAGCGCGTACCGGTGCACGCGGTGGCCGTCGGGACCCTCGCCGGGGAGGGGCGGTTGATCTACGACTTCCGGGACGTGGTCGCCGGCAAGGAGCCGGACGCGCGCCGGGTGCTCCGCGAGTACACCACCCGCCGTGTGGACGAGCACCTGGAGCGGATCGCCCGCGCCACCGGGGGACGGTTCGCGGTGGCGGGTGGCGAGGGCGCGTCCGGCTCCGGGGTCCGCACGGCGCCGGAAGTGGCCGAGGCGCTGGCCGCGGCCGTCGAAGGATTGCGCGCCGCCGGCGTGCCGGGGCGCTCGAAGGCTGCCGGCCGGGACCTGGCCCACATCCCCCTCGGTCTCTTCCTGCTGGCGTTCCTCGCCGACGCGCTGGTCATCGGCCGCCGGACCGGTCCCCGGCGTCCGGCGTTCGACGTGGCGTTTCTGGGGTCCGGCCGGCCGCCGGTCCGGTCCCGACCGTCTGCCGGAGCTTCTGCCCTCTCCGTGGCCGCCGCGCTCGTCCTCGGCGGCTTGCTCGGTGCCGCCCGGACGGCCGATCCGGTGAACGACCCGGAGCTTCTCGCCCATCAGGCGAACGAGGAGGGCATCGGCCTGGACGGGGACGGGCGCTACGGGGACGCCCGCGTCCGCTACCAGCGGAGCATCGGTATCGGTGTGCGCCCGGAGATCCCCACCTACAACCTGGCCCGCTCGCTGACCCTGGCGGGGGACTTCACCGAAGCCCACGAGCTCTACCAGCGGACGCTGGAGCTCGAGCCGGGTCTGGCCGAGGCCCATTTCAATGACGGCATCGCCCTCTTCCGGTGGGGAGGCTCAGTGCGGGACCCCGGCGACTGTGATCTGGCGAGGACCCGGGAGCTCTGGGTGGCGGCCCGAGGACGCTTCGCCGGAGCGGCCGAGCTGGCCGAGGCGGGCTCAGATCTGGCCGCCGGCGCCCGGTCGAACCTTCGGTTCGTGAATGACGAGCTCGAAGCCGTCGACCGCCTGATCGCCGAGCCGCCGGACCACTGTCGGGCGGAGGAGTCCGAGAGCGCGTCCTCGGGCGGCGGAGGCGGCGACCAGGGCGGCGGCCAGAATGGGGGCGGCGGGGGCGGCGGCGGGGATCAGGGTGCCGGCGGGGGAGGGGACGGAGAGGGTGGCGGTGGTGGGGGTGAAGGAGGGGGCCAGGGCCGAGGTGGCGGTGGGGCCGGTCCGCGGCCTCTCGATTCCTCCGAGCGGGAGGAGATCGGGGCCGCCCTCGAACGGCTGCGGGAGCAGGGGCGTGAAGAGGGCAAGTTCCACCGCCGGACCGGACCCGAGCAGTTCCCCAAGGAGGCCTGGGAGTCGCCAGACGACGAGATCTGGTGGTAGCCGGGAGATCTCTCGCCTGTTCTGCTGCAACGGCTGATCTGCCGGTGCCGGGAGCGTTGTGGCCCAGAACGACGAACGGCCGGGGCCCCGCGGAGGACACCGCGAGACACCGGCCGTCGTCACGGTCGCCACGACACAGGGCCGTGGCGACCGACGGGTGACGGAGACCTTACTTACAGGTCTTCGCGCCCGGCTTGCCCTTACAGCTCAACGAACAGCAGTCGGCGTTGACCGTGCAGGCGTCGCCCGGCTGGCCGCCGGTGCAGCCGCCACCGGTGCAGGCCGGGTCGGCGGAGCAGTCGGAGTCGGAGCAGTCGATGGCGCCGTCACAGTCGTTGTCGAGGCCGTCGGTGCAGCTCACCTCCGTCGGCTCGGTCGGCGTGCAGGCGCTGCACGACGGTCCGGCGAACGCGCCGATCCGGGTCTTGAAATCGAAGCTGCCCGAGTTCTCGTAGTACTCCTGGGTGTACCAGAAGGTGCAGTCGTCGACCGGGTCGACGCCCATCGCCGAGTAGTCGCCCCAGCGGTTGTAGGACTGGGTCTGGGCGCCGGCGCCCGCGACCATCTCGACCTCGCCACCCGCGAGCACGCCGAGGGGATCGCCCGCCATGCGGGTGGTGTAGCGCACCGACGGGTAGGTCTTCGTGCTCGACAGGCTGTAGCCGAGCGCGATGTCGCCGAAGCCGTTCATGGCCGCGGAGCCCATCCACCGGTTCTCGCCGTCGGCCGGCGCGTAGGTACCCTCCTGGTAGACGCTCCAGCCGGCGCCGCTGTTGCGCAGCTCGGCCCAGCGGATGCCGGCGGTGTTGCTGCCGTCGGCGTCGACCGTGGTGTTGAGCACGAGCGTGTCGTAGCCGCTGAAGGAGCGGTACTGGGCCCGGTACATCTGGAGCTCGTCGGACGGGTCGAGGCTCTCACCGCCGCCCTTCTTGGGCTGCGGGATGCAGTTGCGCTGGAAGAAGCCACAGACCGTCGAGTCCCAGCCGTCCGCGCTCGCCGCGATCGGCAGCTCGGTGAAGGTGGAGTTGCCCGGGTTGGCGAAGTCGGCGTGGAACTCCCAGAGTCGGTAGCCGTCGGTGCCGGTGAGCGGACCGTCGGAGTCGTCATCCCAGGCCTTGGAGAAGATGCCGGGCGTGCCGGCGGCCGGGGCCGGACCCTCGAGATGCGGCGGTTGGATGCCGTCTGGGCAGTCGGCGGAGAGGCAGGGCAGGCTGAACTTGACGAACGTCGCGTTCGCGTTGCCGGCGAGCATCGCCGCCCGGTCGAAGGCCACGGCGCCAGCGAAGGTACCGTCGTTCGACGGGAAGTCACGGAGCGACAGGTAGTAAGCGTCCGGCATCATGCCGAACTTCGGGTAGTCGTTCTGCTCGCCCGGGGAGACCTCGAAGGCCCAGCGGTAGTAGGTACCCGTCGGGTCGCCGGTGGTCGAGAGCGCGATGCACTGGACGCCCTGGTTGATCGAGAACTGACTGACGAACCAGCGATCGGCCAGGTGATCGTAGAGGACGATCGGGTCGCCGTCGTTGTTGTTGCGGCAGGCGTCGGCCGCGGCGTTGCCGGTGAAGCCGGCCCAGAAGGAGTTGCCGGCCTTCGGGAAACCGGCCGCCATGGTGGCGCCGATCGGAGCGCCGCTGGTGTCACGGGCGATGTCCCACACGCCGACGATCAGGTTGATCCACTGCATGTAGTGGTTGGGGCCGATGTCGCCGTTGGTGTCCGGCGGCACGATGCGGCCGCCGATGACCGCGGCGTTGTCATCGTCCGACAGGCCGGGGAAGTTCACGCTCGGCGGCGCGGTCGCGGCGGCGCCGGGGAGCGGCAGGCTCTCGGTCTGCCGCAGCGGATCGGGGGCGCCGGTGACGTCCGGGCGGCCCTTGGCCGGCGGCACGTGGAGGGGCACCTGGACTCGGAAACCCTGAGGGAAGCGGGGCGGAACCTGAACCTCGCTCAGAGGGCCCGATACGTCATGGGCGACCGCCTGGCCTACGGCCGGAACGTTCGCGTGAGGGTTGGCGGCGGCCCAAGCAGGGGCCGCGCCAGCGGCGACGAGGCAGACGACTGCCAGTAACAACAAGGTCCTCGACTTCATGTCTTGCTCCTTCGCAGATCTTCGATTGAAGGCAACGGAATGCAAGCATCTCGGAGGTCGCACGGAGCGCTCCCTCTTCGCCGCATCCACATGCCCGGCGAGGGTCAGGGGAGATGATCACGTTCGTCTCGTATTGCCAGGTACTATCACAGTGCTTGGCAGAAGTGGAATCGGGACGCTCGGACCGCATCGGGGGTGGGCGCCGGTCGGTCGGCCTCCCCTGCGCCCGCAAATGAGCGCAAATTGGGTAGGATCGGCCCATGCCTGAAGACAACGGACTCATCGCCCGCACCCTCTCCGTCCTGCTGACGGTCGCTCTTTTTGCCGGTTGTGCCGCCACCGGCGGGTCCGGACCTGCGACCTCCGCCGACCGTGCCACCCGGCAGGTGACGGCTTCCAGTCCCAGCTCGACCCCGGAGTCGGACCGGGACTTCGAAGAGGAGGAGCAGCGCGAGCGCGAGACCTCGGTCGAGGGGGAAGCACTGGATCGAGCGCTCGATCGCGCCCTCGAACGGGGGGGCCGGTGGGATGAGCTCCACCTGCTGACCGAGTGTGCCGACGACGGGTTCCTGACCACTGCCGAGGTGTTCGGCAACGGCGTGACGATCTGGAACCATCAGCGCCAGTCGACCCTCGGCCACGATGAGCTGGTGACCCTTCTCGAAGCGTTGCGCGATGCGGAGTTTCCCCGTCTGCGGGAGCTTTACGGTGAGGAAGACGAGGACGAAGCGCCGGTGCCGAGCGACCCTCCGGCCTCGGCGATGCGCGTGATCTGTCGGGTGGTCGTGACCCTCGACGGCGTCACCAAGCAGTCCGCCCAACGGGCGCAGGGTCCGCAGTCGGAGGAGCTCAAGGGGTTGGCCTGGAAGCTCCTGGACCTCGTGCGTCCGGACGAGGGCGAGGGCGTGACCGCCGACGACCTCGAGGACGGTCTGGCAAAGATCGCCGACGGGCGCCTGGCACCGGAGTCGTTCAGCCTGGTGTTCCACCGCAAGCCGGAGCTGGGGCGGCGTGCTCCACAGGCGACCCCGGTCGGTCCGGCCGGCTTCCTGATGCGCCTCGAAGGCCTCCGGGTGACGGTCGAGGAGTACCGGGCCGAGGGTGGCTACGGTGACCCACGGACCATGGAGCTCGACGACGCATCCCTGTCGAAGCTCGCCGCCCTGCTGGCGGACAACTCGATCGGCGGCCTGCCCGCCAACCTCTGGGCCGAGGAGTACACCGACCTGGTGGTGGAGGTCCTGAACCGGAGCGCGAGGATCCAGGCGCGGCAGTTCGCGCGGATGACGCACGCGACCCACGGTGCGGATCAGGAGCGCTTCGACCAGATCGCCGTGGGCCTCGACACCATCGCCAAGAAGACCCTCGGCGTCGAGTGAGCTGACTGGATCCCCGCTCTCACCCCCATCCCCTCTCCCACCCCAAGGTGGAAGAGGGGCGGTTGACCGGAACCCCGCTCTCACCCCCGTCCCCTCTCCCACCCCAGGGTGGAAGAGGGGCGGTTGACCGGATCCCCTCTCTCACCCCCGTCCCCTCTCCCACCCCAAGGTGGAAGAGGGGCGGTTGATTGGAACCCCGCTCTCACCCCCATCCCCTCTCCCACCCCAAGGTGGAAGAGGGGCGCCACCGCCCGGCCCGTGTGCTCACGAGCCTGAGCCCTGCCCGCCGCAGCGAGGGTCGGGAGGGGTCGTCCCTCATCCCCCGTGAGGGGGGAGAGGGAACGAGGGAATTGGGGGGAGATCAGATCAGGGGGATGGGGGGTTGGAGGGGGGACCCAGAGGATCATCCAGGTCGATCGGAGCGGCGAGGAGGGCGGCTCAGGCAGCTCGGCTCTCTCGTCACGGTTCTGTTTCGTAGAGACAAGAGGCAAAAAAACCGGGGGTGGCGGCCGCTCGGTTCCGCCACCCCCTCGGGAGGACCGTCCGGCTAGGGTGCCGGCTACGGTACAGACTGCGAGTCCTCGGAGCAGTGTCCGGGACCCAGGATGCCGTTGTTGTACATGTCGAGCACGCCGGCGTACATCAGGAACGCGGGGCGCGGCGGCTTGTTGCCCTTGAGCGCGCCGATCTCGTCCGGCGTGTAGGCCTCGAAGAGCGCCGTGGCCTGGTTCCAGGCGTCCATCACCTCCGGCGGTGCCGAGGCGCCGTCGAGGAAGTTGAGGGTCGCCGCGATGTAGGCGTGGGCGAGGATGTAGTAGGCGTTGCCACCCTTGGGCGACGTCCAGAGCACCTCGTAGAAGGTCTGGCCGCTGAGGAAGAACGGCGTGTTCGGACCCGCCGGGAGAAGGGCCCAGGTATCGTCGTACGGCGCCGGGCCGTAGTCGGAGTGGGTCTTCCAGTAGCCCGGGGTGAGTGTGCAGCCCTGGCTGCAGGGCACGGTCACCGTCACCGTCCAGGAGTCCTCGCCGGTCGTGCCGGTGTCGTTGGTGGTGAACGAGGCGGTGTTGTCCACCTGGTTCTCGCCGCAGTCATCCGGCTGGGCGTATGGGCCGATGGTGTAGAGGTAGTCGAACACCGCCGGCGCTTCCGCGGCACAGAGCGTGCCGAGGAAGCCGACGAGGCTGTCCGACGCGTCGATGCACTCGTCGATCACCAGGCCCGGGCTTCCGAAGACCACCGGGTAGGTGCCGGAGAAGTCGGTCGTGCCAGAGGCGACCGGTGCTCCCTCGGACGGGAAGGCGTAGTTCTGGAGCGTCGCCGTCGCCGTGTTGGTGCGGTCCGCGCCGCTCGGCAGGTCGGCGGTGTAGGTGCAGTGGAGCGAGCCACCCGCCGGCACCACCAGCGCCGGGCAGTCGACCGTGGCCGCCACGCCGTTCACGTCGTCGGAGACTCCGGTGAGGCTCGCGGCGCGGCTCGGGTGGCTGTTGGCGATCCAGATCCCGCCCGTGACCGACCAGTCACTGTCGACCGGTGTCGCGTCGACCGTCACGTGGTAGCCCATGTCAAAGGTCTGGCCGGGGCTGAGCGTGAGCTCGGTCTGGTCCGCCGTCTTGTCGATCGTCCAGGTCCAGGTTCGGGTGAAGTCGGGCGCCGCGTCCTTGGTCACCGTCAGGTCGTAGCAGGCGACCGAGACGCTGGCGTCGTCCGACTGGCCGGTTTCGACGATCGTCGCCACGTTGTCGTGAACCCCTTCGTCACCATCGCAGGTGAAGGTCACGTCGTACATCCACATGGCGTCGTCCCCGACCGGACCCCAGGCCTGGCCGTTGGAGTCGGTGACGTTGACCTCGGCGTTGACCTCCGTGGTCGGAGTGCCGAAGACAACGCCCGTCTCCGCGGTGTTACCGCCGACCAGGCCCCCCGGATCGGTGGCGACGGTGGCGGTGTTGACGCGGGTGGCGCCGTCCGGGAGCGGTGTGGCGTAGCTGCAGACGAGCTCGTCACCCGCGGCCAGCAGGTAGGGGAAGGCCACACCGCAGTCGACGGCCACGGCGCCGAAGCCGGAGATGGCGTCGGAGACGCTCGTCAGAGTGGCGTCGAACGGTGTGTTGTTCGAGATCGTGATGTCGCCGGAGACCGCCCAGTCGCTGTCGGTGAAGCCGGTCTTGTCCACCATCACCGTGTACTTCGAGGTGCCGCTGTCACCGGTGAAGAGCGCCCAGGAGGAGGGCGTCACCGACTTCGTGATGCTCCACTCCCAGGTGCGGGTGAAGGTGGTCTCGGCGGTCTTGACCGCATCGACCTCGTAGTCGTAGCAGACCTCGATGTGGCTGATGGCGTAGGGCTGGTTGTTGTTCGGGTTGATCGGCGCGTGGAGCAGCGTGTCGCTGGTCTCCTCCGGCACGTAGGTGTAGACGTTCGCGTTCGGCCCGCCCTTGACGATCACCGCGTCCAGACCGAGGGTCGAGGTCCAGTCGAAGTAGGTACCGTCGCTCGACAGGTCGAGGGTGTTGATGCCGTCCGGGAAGGCGTAGGAGCCGCTGGGCGGCGGCTCGGGCTGGGGCTTCCAGCCGAAGTCGTAGCCCAGATCCCCGCAGTCGGGGTTGCCCGCGAACAGCACCGGCTGAACGCCGTTGCCGCTGGGCGGGCCGGCGGTCTGGGCCTGCGCCGCCGGGACACAGAGAATCCCGACCAGAGCCGGGAGCAGTAGAAGGACCGAATATCGTAAGCGCATGGCGACTCTCCTTGAAGCTCAATCGATTCCTTGTCGGGCGCTCTCCCGAGGCGGAATCAGCACCGTGCTGCGTTCCCGTCGCCCGGTCGTGCCGATCCTGAGTGCTCGATCGGTCGGAGCCGTCGGTCGAGGCGGCGGGTTTTTTTGGGATCCTCGGGATCCGAGCTCGACCGATGTTCATCCCGGTGAATACACGTTTACGATAGAACCTGTCGGAAGAGGCGACAATCCGGCGTATTCAGGCTTTTCGGCCCGTGCCACGATGCGTTCAGATGGAGTAGAAAACTACTGTTGATGCGGTAGTTTTGCGAGCGGTATTCTTATGTTTATATGTGACCATCATGGTCGTTGGGGTCCCGGCGGTCCCGGGGCGGGGGGCCGTCAGATCAGGCGATCGCGGAAGGCGCGGGCGACAGCTTCCACCTGGGAGTGGACGTCCAGCACTTCGAAGATCCGCTGCAGGTGGGTGCGGACCGTGTAGACGCTGATGCCCAGAACACCGGCGATTTCGTCCACATGGGCTCCCCGTGCGAGCAGCCGGAGCACCTCGGTCTGGCGAGGCGTGAGGATGACCGGGTTCGACACGCCGTTGTCGGTGAGCAGCGGTTTCGACGGGTCGGTTCTCGACAGCAGCCGCTCGATCGCCTCGTCCGCCTTGCGCCGGCGCAGGACCGGAGTCAGCATGTAGACGAGAGAGCGCTCCGTGTCGTCCGGTCCGAGAACGATCATCACCTGGACGTTGACACGCAGGCCCTCTCCCGAGGCCTTCTTGATCGAGATCTCGAAGGAGCGGACCGGCTCCCGGCGCGAAATCATCTCCCAAAAACCGTCGACCCGGTCGGCGAGACGGTTGCCGAAGACGTCCCGTCCTTCGAGCAGCTTGAAGAGTGGTTTGCCCCAGAGTGACGCCCGGCCGGAGAAGCCCAACAGATCGCGAGCCGGGCGGTTGACCGCCAAGACCCGATTCTCACGATCGACGGCCACGGCCGGCCCCGGTGCTTCCTGTGCAATGTCTGCGGCGTTCATCCGGTCGACGGAATCGTATCAGTTTTGCCTGTCTGTCCCAACGCCGGCCGGGGCGGTTCTGCTCACCTCGGCCTGGCGCCACGCGGTGCGGCCGTGGGCTGACCGAGGGCGGCGAGACCGGTAGAGTACGGGCACTATGCGCCACGTCATCAAGCTCTTCGTCTGCGCGGCCGTCGTCGTCGCCGCACTGCCCGCTTGCCCCGCCGCTCTGTCCGCTGAAGCGGCCAACCCCACCGCCGACGAGCTCCTCGCCCGGTCGATCGCCTACCACGACCCCGGCGGAACCTGGGGCGAGCGGGTGGTCGAGGTCACCGTGCGCAGCGAGCTCTCGGACGAGCTGGCCGCCCGGCGCGGCGTCTCGACCACCGTCCGCCGCGCGGTGATCGACCCGATCGCGGGCCGGTTCACCGTCTCGTACGAGCAAGAGGGGGTGGACGTTCGGGTCCAGGTCGTCAGCGACGATGCGGTGGTGACCGTGGGCGGACGGAGCGATCTCTCGGCGGAGGAGCTCGAGCGCTACGGCGCGGCACCGCCCCGGCCGCTGGTGCTCCGCAACTACATGAGCTACCTCTACGGCCTGCCGATGAAGCTCCGCGACGCCGGGACCCACCTCGATCCGGAGGCGGAGCGGACGACCTTCCAGGGCAAGGACGTCTGGGCGCTCCGGGTCACCTACGACGAGGCCGTGGGGTCCGACACCTGGTACTTCTACCTCGATCCGGAGACCGCGGCGCTGGTGGGCTACCGCTTCTACCACG
>Ga0210123_1001883_pt1 | contig 10205 bp, 4 predicted proteins | sample Muzzi_PWB_D2_FD_185535 | JGI IMG/M metagenome (GOLD analysis project Ga0210123, IMG submission 185535) | Wetland microbial communities from San Francisco Bay, California, USA, that impact long-term carbon sequestration - Muzzi_PWB_D2 (SPAdes) | ecosystem: Environmental > Aquatic > Marine >... | reverse complement strand
AATTCAACCTGTATCGCCGAGAGCCAATTCGCAAATTCTTTCTCTGCGCCTCGGCGTCTCCGCGGTTGATTTTTTCCCCCTGTTACTTCGCGTTATTAACCCACTCCAGACTGCGCCTGCAGTTCCAGCAGTTCCTCTTCCACGCCGGCGGCGTGGGTCAGTTCGGCGACATTGTGTTTGGTGAAGAAGCCGTCGAAATTGCCGAAGCGCTGCACGTATTCGACGATCAGCGAACTGTGCTCCGATGCACTGGAGAAGATCTGTTTCAGCCCGTCTTCCTTCGAGCCGATCACGTCGAGCAGGAAGTTGCGTCCCTGCGAGGCGATTTGTCTGACCACGAAGTCGATGTTCTCGATGCCGCCTGCGTTCGTTTCACCGTCGGCAACCGCGATCGCAATGTGGTGCAGCCGCGGGCCGTAGTTGCGCACGAAGGTCTCGGTCGGTGACGGCAGTTTGTTCAGGTGGTTGACGAAGTACGGCGTGTTGTTCGCGGTGAATACCTTCGCCGGACTCTGCAACTCGCTCGGGTAGTGCGTGCTCCTGGTCACATTGGTCGATGAATTCTGGTCGGTGATGTCGTACGAACCCCAGTAGTAGTAGCTCGACAGCGACAGCCATTCGAGGATCGCGACCTCGCGGTTCTGGCTGTACACGCGCGTCGCGAGGTGGTCGATCGGCAGGATCAGCCTGTCGATGCCGAGTTCGGCCTGCTTCTCCTTGGCCGCGAGATAGACTTCCTGAACGTCATCACGAATGCTGCTGACGCCGAGCGCGTAGGTGCGGATATGGTGCTGCGGCCGTTCCATGTAGGCGACGATGTTGTGCGTGTAAGGCGACGGCTTGCTGATCGCGAGATTGCCGGGCAGCTGCAGCTTGCGGATCTGGTCCTGTGAGAAAAAGCGGAATTCGCGTTCCTGCTGGCAGCGCACCACGCCGTGCAGGTCGGTGACGCGCAGGATCTCGCCCATGTAGCGGCTGTTCGGCCTGTTCGCGCCGATCGGGTAGACCTCGTTCAGGCTGCGGAAGATACCATGAATCGACGGGTCCTTGACCTCGCGCACGAGAAAGTCCGGCGAGTTCATGTCAACACGCAGGATGTGCGTCCAGTGGTCCTCACTCTCCAGCGTGACCAGGTAGTGGTAGGGCGTCATCAGCGCGAGTTCGCCGATGTAGCGGATCGAATGCCCGGGGTCGACCGTGATCATGATCGCGTCGATCTCGTGGATCATGTCGGTCAGGCCGCTGCGGTCCCGCTCTTCCAGCAGGCGCACCAGGTAGTCTTCGAAAAAGCCGGAGTTGAGCTTGTCACCCTGACGGGTGAATTGCAGGGATTGTGTCATCGTGGAAATACAGCCTGTTCGAACGAGTATGGATGCTGGCTCAAGACTTCTTTAACCGGCAAAAGGGCAGCCGTGTAGTTACAGCCGACGCACGGGTCGGTACACACCGGTCCGGGCTCGCACGGTTAAGCGCCGCGCCGGCATTCATGCCACGGTATTCACCCGGCAATAGTCATCGACTGATTCGTATGCAGCATGCATGCCAAAGCCTGGCGAACGAACAGGAATAATATTTCCTTAAACATCCGACTGTTAGGTTTTGTTGCGCGGCATTGGTGCGCGTATCCGGGTCGGGTTCGCACTCGAATGGCACATCGATCGCCCCCGCACTGCCTTTATGGTGCGTTCAATGCGCGATTCAGGCGCGTAGCACAGTCAAAGCCGTTGAGAAACAGCGGCTTGCGCGCACTGTTTTCATGGCACGTTGATTGCTTGACAAGTCAGACCCAGTATAAATTCCGGGCCCGAATGGCCCGGCACAATTGTGCAAGAGTATCGCGGGTATCGATGAAGAACGTTTACTAATGAACAATGCCATGGCCATATCGTGGAAAAACTACGCCAGCGTAGACAGCTTCGACGAGCTGATAACCGCTGGCGGGCGCGCCCGTCCGGGCGCCGGCAAGGTGGTACAGTACCTGCGCTCGCTCAATGACGATGAGCTGCGTGAGCGGCGCGACGCCGCGGAACTCGCGATGCGCGTGATGGGCATCACGTTCACCGTTTACAACGAAGGCGACAGCGGCGGCATCGACCGCGTCTGGCCGTTCGACATCATACCCAGAATCATCCCGTCGCGCGAATGGGAGCAGATCGACGCCGGGCTGCAGCAGCGGGTGCGGGCGCTGAACATGTTCATTGCCGACCTGTACGATCAACAGCGCATCATCAAAGACGGCGTGTTCCCTAAAGAAGTGCTGAAGCAGTCGGTGAACTTCCGCAAGCAGTGTGTCGGCGTCAAGCCGGTCATGGATATCTGGGCGCATATCTGCGGCAGCGATCTGGTTCGCAACAGCGACGGCGTCATGTACGTACTCGAAGACAACCTGCGGGTGCCGTCCGGCGTTTCCTACATGCTGGAGAACCGGCTGGTGATGAAACGCGTATTCCCGGAACTGTTCGAGGACTACAGCATTTTACCCGTGGACGGCTATTCGACGCGGCTGTTCGACACGCTCGCCTCATTGTCGCCGCGGCCGGCGGATTTTCCGACCATCGTGGTGCTGACGCCCGGCATCTACAACTCGGCCTATTTCGAACATTCCTACCTGGCGCAGCAGATGGGAGTCGAACTCGTCACCGGCAGCGACCTGATGGTCGACGCGGATGACTGTGTCTACATGCGCACCATCAGCGGTCTCGGGCGCGTCGATGTGATCTACCGCAGGGTCGACGACATGTTCCTGGACCCGGAAGAATTCAACCCCGAATCCATGCTCGGCGTGTCCGGTCTGATGCGCGCCTGGCGCAAGGGCAATGTCGCGATCGCGAATGCGCCCGGCGCCGGCGTCGCCGATGACAAGGTCGTGTATGCCTACGTGCCGCAGATGATCCGATACTATCTCGACCAGGACCCGATCCTGCCGAATGTGCCGACGTATCTGTGCATGGACGAAAAGCAGCGCAAACACGTGCTCGCGAACCTGGACAGCATGGTGGTGAAGCCGGCAAACGAATCCGGCGGTTACGGCATGATGGTCGGACCGGCCGTCAGCAAACGGGTGCACAGGGAATTCGCCGAACTGATCAGGAAAAATCCGCGCAACTATATCGCCCAGCCGACGCTGTCGCTGTCGACCGTGCCGACGCTGTGCGACGACGATGTCGAACCCCGTCATGTCGATCTGCGCCCGTTCATTCTGTCCGGCGATTCCAGTCATGTCACGCGCGGCGGTCTGACGCGCGTGGCGCTGAAGAAGGGATCGCTGGTGGTGAATTCGTCGCAGGGCGGCGGCAGCAAGGACACCTGGATCGTCGAGACATCGGGAAAATCCTGATGCCGGTCGTCGCGTCCCGAATGGAATTCGAAACCCTTATGATCCGGCAGCAGCGGTCGCCGGGCTGAATATAGACACCGGGAGGTAATCATCATGTTGTTATCGAGTGTGGCAGAACGCGTGTACTGGTTCGCGCGTTACGTTGAACGCGTTGAGAACACCGCGCGCATGATCCTGGTCAACAACAACCTGTTGCTGGACATGCCGCGAAACTCGACGCTTGGCTGGGCGCCTATCGTGCTGATCACCGGGCAGGCGAAGCTGTTTTACGAGCATCACGAAGAAGCCAGCGAACGCAATGTGCTGAAATTCCTGGTGATGGACTCGCGCAATACCAGCTGCATGCTGAGCTCGCTGGCGTCGGCGCGGGAAAACCTGCGCACATCGAGGGCGATTTTCCCGCGCGCGGTCTGGGAGACGCTGAACGACCTGTACGCGTACACGAAGGAAAACAAGGCGGCCGTACTGACACGGCGCGGCCGTTACGCCTTCCTGCAGCACGTCATCGACAGCTGCCACCTGATATCCGGCAAGCTGTCCGTATCGATGAGCCATGACCAGATCTACGAATTCCTGCGCATGGGCCGCAACATCGAACGCGCGGACATGACCTCGCGCGTGATCGACGTCCGCGCCGACAACCTGCTGCCCAAACTCAGCGAAGACATCAAGCCATTCGACGATATCCAGTGGAAAAGCGTGCTGGATTCGCTGGCCGCCTACCAGATGTACCGGCGTTACGTGCACGTGCGAGTGCGCGGCGCCGAAGTGCTGCGTTATCTGCTGCAGGATTCCTGTTTCCCGCGCGCGATAGGTCATTGTCTGGACCAGTTCGAACACTGTCTGCAGAACCTGCCGGTGAACGAACTGCCCTTGCGCGCGCTCGGTGCGGCGCAGCGCATGGTGCAGGAGGCCGATGTGAAAAAACTCGTCGGCGGGAACCTGAACAATTACATCAATGACCTGCAGCTGCTTTTCATCGAGATCAATTCACAGGTGACCTCGGTTTATTTCGAAGGCAGGGATGAATTGCCGTCGGCTGTTTCGGGCATGCGCGATGCGGGGAATATGCGGCTGGCGGCTTCGGCCTGATAGTAACCGGCGCGTCCGCGATCCACGGGCAGACTCCGCGCAGCGCCGACAGTTTTCGATAAGCTGCCAGCATGGCAGTCGTCGTATTCCCCCGGGGATTTATACCGGCCGGTCCGGTGTGGATGAAGCCCTGTCGCCGCCGCCGATCTGTTCCTTCAGACTCATTCAAGCATTGGAATGTCAAGCGCAGGTCATTACAATGACACCACGCACAGCTGAGCACTAGCGGGATTCGATGAACAGCGTACTGAACAAGAGAACCGAATACACCCTGCCGGAACGGCGGGCGATCGACAAGCGCCATGTCGTGCTGCAGAATATCTGCCTGCAGCTCGCCGCGCTGGGCCATCGCTGCCAGATGGGTGCCGACCACAGCTACCTGGCCATCGCCGACAGCCTGCTGAAAAACTACAGCCAGCACCGCCGGCTGCTCGCCGATTACCGCTGCCCGGCCGACCAGCGCATCCAGAATTTTCTGAACGACTACCTGCGCCGCAACCACGTCGCCATGAACGTGAACCTGCCGGGCGAAACTTTCAGCCTGAACCAGCCGGGCCACGCGCGCGAACTGTCGCTGCCGTTCGCGAGCAACCACTACAGGTCGGAGCTGGTCGAATCCTACCGCGTCAAGCAGGGCGTATTGCACAATCCCAGGAGCGACCGGCGCACCACCAGTGGCGTTTTTCACATCGTCGAAGGCGGTCTGCCGATACCGGCGGACAAGCGCGCGGTGCCGGTGCTGGCGTATTCGCGTCTGCTGCAGGCGGCGCTGGACCCTAAGGGCGAGCTGATGATACTGCCGATTTCCAGCCAGCTGCCGCAGCCGGTCGGCATGTGGGTGTCGCTGCTGGTGAGGCCGGTGGTGCGCCCGCAGGTCGAGGGCGTGCTGCCGGAAAAGAGCATGGAAACCCGGATTTTCGCACCGGGCGGCCTGGTATCGAACCTGGATTTCATCGAATCCATCTTCGGCAACGGCGGTGATCCGTTCCTGCCTGAAAACGATGCGGCGCTCGATATCGACCACTGGACCGGCCACAGCGGCTGTATCATTCTCGCGCCGCACCTGACGAGCCTGAGCAAGAAAGCGCTGGCGCTGCCGCACTACGACGACGCCACCGAGCGCCAGCGTCGTGACGGCATGTGCTGGCAGCACGACGACGAACTCTATAACGACGGCGAGGCGTTCAAGCTCGTGTGCCGCGACATGAGCGGCGTCATCGTCACGATCATCGCGGACAACTATTTCGGCTACAGCAAGAAAGAGATCAAGTCGCAGATCAGTTATTCCGCCAACCTGTTCGGCGGCTGCGAGGAGGAACATTCGGGCGGCGCGCTCGCGTTCCCGTGTTTCAACCTGGGGGAGGTCTATTTCCCGCACGGTACCTACCAGATGGGCGATCAGACTTTCGACAGGCTTTGCACCCAGCTGGAAGGCGGCATCGATATCTACCCGGAAGGCTACGCGGTCGATCGCAGCTATCCCGACATCATCTACATTCCCGAGAATACCAAGATCGACATGCAGCAGATGAACGTGCGCTGGACCCGCGCCGGCGAGGAACAGCAGCTGAAGCTGCTTGCTTCGCGCACCTATGTCTACCCGAGCGGTTTCAGGGTGGAGCTGCAGAAGCATCCGCATGCGCCGAGCTGGCGCCTGATCGGCACACTGGGTGAAGGCACGTTCTGCCATAAACCGAGCACCGTTTCCGGCGGCGGCAAATCCGAAATATCCAAATCGATCCAGGATTCGATGATATCGGGGCCGGTTTTCGTCGGCGATTTCGAACAGGACCTCGACAGTATCGAGCGAATCTTCAATTACAACTACGGCAACCGTTTCCGCGACCGTCTGCAAAAAGACGACCGCGGCCTGCTCAGTACACAGCGCACCCTCGGGTCGGTGATCAAGCTGCTGACCCCGTCCAGCGAGTACACCGACGAATACAACCGCTGGCTGGAGTCGATTCCCAGGCATATTTTCGCGCTGGTGTACATGATCAAGCGATTCTACAAGCCGCGCTGGGGCAGCAACTGGCGCACGCTGTTTTCGGTGGACGAGGTCAACGGCCACTCGGGCCATGAACTCAAGTACAACGGCCGCAAGCTGGTCACCAGCTATCTGCGCGTGGGTACGCACAGTGACGGCCGCTGGCGCATCTACAAGCTGCGGCAGGATTTCGTCGCCGCCGAAAAAGTCCAGATGGAAGACGATATATCCGCATCCACGGTGGTGCCGGTGGATTATGTACAGGGACTGAATCCGGAATACGACGCGCACAGCATCAAGCTGGTGCACAATTGCGAGGCGCGCCTGTTTCAGCGCCCCGACGATGCGATCAATCGAGGACACGACAAGCAGACCGAAGCCGACCTGGCCGGCAACGATAACTTCATTTCCAATTTCGAACCGCTGACGCCGCGGCACGCGCGCGAACTGATGGACGATGTACTGGGTTTCGACGAGTTCTCGCGGCCGATGAAGAAACTGATTCGTGAGGCTGCGAAAGGCGAAAACGAGGACTATTTCGTGTGCTCGGCGCAGCCGCGGATGGTCAACGGCAAGCCCAGCCCGAACGTGCGCTACCTGCAGTTACGCCCGGACATGGCGAAGCCGCGGCAGCACTACCTGGCCGTGATGGGCACGCGTCTGTCGCGCGGCCTGTCGCTGAACCAGCCGGTGTATTTCCCTGTCAACGCCGTGCTGCAGGGCAGGCGCAACAACCCGACCGACAGGAAGGCCGGCATCCGCCCGCTGGCGGTGTACAACCCGATCCACTACCAGGAACTGCCCGAGCTGTTCATGGACCTGATCTGCAGCCTCACAGGGAAGTCGCCGTCGACCACCGGCGCCGGTTCCGAAGGCGCGCTGACCAAGGGTCCGTTCAACGCGCTGTCACCCACCGCCGACCTGAACAATGCGCTGGTGTCGTTCATCCTGTGCGGACACGAGGGCTTCTCGTCGGCGGCCGGCTATATCGGCCATCGCCGCCGCATCGATCACGATGTCAGCATGCTGATCCCGGAAATCTGGTGCCGCCTGCCGGCGCAGGCGCGCGACCCGAAATACCTGATCGAAAGAGGTTTTCTCGAAAAACTGGATGATTTCGAATACAAGGGCATGCCGGTGCTCGCCAGCCGGCTCGGCTACCGTATTACAGACCACTTCGTGCACGCCTATTTCGGCAAGGTGTTCGACAGCCCGACCATCGTGTTCGACGAAGCCATGCTGCGGCCCGAGACCCAGGACATGCTTGCCTACGTCGACGGCATCAACAACATCGTCGAGGCCCAGCAGCGGGTTGCCGAGGCCTATTTCGAAGACGGTTCCATCGACGATGCCTGCCCGCCGCTGCAGGCCGTGCTGCACATCATGGCCAAAGGCAGCTATCAGGGCAAAAGCCTCGCGGATCCCGAGCTGCGCCGTATGTTCACCTACGACTACCTGGTCGACAGCGACTGGTATCAGGAAAGGCTGGATATCAAGCAGGCGCGCGACGCCGCGCTGTGGCGCATGAACCGTGACTACGTCGAGCAGAAAATGGACGAAACCTCGGAAGCGGAAACCGAGAAATGGGCCGATCTGAACGACCGCATCGAAAACGCCGAGCACATGATCGAGTGGGTGTCGAGCCAGACCTACCGCGACCGCCTGCTCGGAACGCTGGGGGCGGACTGGGTGCATCGCAAGCTGTAGTGAACGCACCGCAAGGCTTCGTTCGGCAGCGTAAACCTTCACGATATCACCGTGCGCCGGCGACCCCGTTTTTTCATATCCGCATAGTGCTGACAGGCCCGGGTGTTGTACGATAGGCGGAAACAATAACAATCACGGCGGGAGCCGGGCGATGAACGATGCCAGTAACGATACCCGTGGTTTTGCGCCGTACGACGGCGACGACGCCCGCTACGGCGGCGCCGGCAAAGTCATCGACAGGGAAATCGAACTGCTCAGGGACAGGCGCGGCGATGTCGACAGAGATTACCTGAAGGGAATTGCGCTTTCCGGCGGCGGCATCCGTTCCGCCAGTTTCTGCCTCGGCGTGCTCCAGGTGCTGGCGCACGAGAACAAACTGAAAGACTTCGAATACCTGTCCACGGTATCGGGCGGCGGCTATATCGGCGGCTCGCTGAGCTGGCTGTGGAGCGGGATCTGGAAACAGAAACGCCTGCAACGGGAAAATCGTGATTGCGACCGGGCGTTCGGCACGGGTCGGGAAGATTTTCCGTATGGCTGCGGCGAGCGCAGCAGCGGCGCGCGCGATCAGGACATGAATCGCGACCAGGACAGGCTGATGCGGCATCTGCGGCAGCATGGCAAATACCTGGTGCCGGGCAAAGGCATCGGACAGCTGTCTTTCCTGTCGGTGGTACTGCGCAGTGTCACCATGGGATTCGTGACACTGGTGGTACTCGCGAGCCTGGTATTCCACTTCCTGCACCTGCTGAACCTGACGCTGCCGGTATTCGATAAATCGGATTTCGGCGTTTCGTACATGCTTCTTGCCGGTATCGCGGTGTTCCTTTTTTATCTTTTCTGTTTGCTGCTGTACGGTGTGTTCGCCATCGGCTATCTGCGCAACGCGGCGCTGGCATACGTGTGGCGAAGGCGATGGGAAATAGGGATCAAGTGGCCGCTGATCGTGTCGCTTTCGCTGCTGTTCGTCGGCGCGGCGGAAAGTCTGAGCGCGATGATCGATTGCTATGCGGCCGGCGCCGGCGGCGGCGCGGCACTGGCCGGTTCGCTGATTGCATGGTTCAGTCAGCGTTCGGAACTCACCGGTTTTATCAGGATCATTCCGCGACCGCTTGTCGTCTACGCGGGCGTGCTGCTGATGTTCCTCGGTCTTGCCGTGCTGTCGGACCAGATCGCGTGTCTGGTCATTAGCTGCAATGCGCGCGGCCCGGCGGATGTGTATCCGCTCTGGCTGGCAGGCCATGCCGCGCTGGCGACCGTTTTTCTGTTGTTTGCGTGGAAAATCCCGGTCAACAAGGTCTCGATACACCGCTACTATCGCGACCGTCTGATGGAAACCTTCATGCCGGATGTGTGTGACGTGCTCGGCCAGGGTGACAGTTTCGTCGCCACTACGGCGAACGAGACCGGTGTGCACGAACTCGGGAATACACTGACGGACAGCGTCCCGTATCACATCATCAACGCCAATATCGTGCTGGTCAGATCGGAGATCGCCAAGTTCCGCGGGCGGGGCGGTGACAATTTCATTCTCAGCCCGTGCTATTCGGGCAGCAACGCAACCGGCTGGCGGGAAACCGGAACGTTTGCCGGCGGCTCGATTACGCTGCCGACGGCTGTCGCGATATCCGGCGCCGCGGCGAACCCGGATGCCGGCGTCGCGGGCAAGGGGGTTACGATCAACCCGTTCCTGTCCACGTTGATGTCGATATTCAACCTGCGGCTGGGCTACTGGTGCGTGAATCCGGATCCGGCGCGTCAGGCGAACCAGAAGGTGAATCCGAACTACCTGGTTCCGGGATTCTGGGGAATTTTCGGCAGACGTCGAATCAACGAAACCTCGGCATTCGTGCAGCTGTCCGACGGTGGTCACTTTGAAAACCTCGCGATGTACGAACTGCTGCGCCGGCGCTGCAAGCTGATCATCTGCTGCGATGGCGAACAGGACAGGGATTTTACGTTCGAAAGTCTCGCGAATGTGATGCAGAAAGCCCGGGTGGACTTCGGTATCGAGATCGATCTCGGCGCGGGCGAGCTGAAAAAGCTCGAATATTCAGTCGATGAACACGGTGAAACGAGGTA
>Ga0210123_1001879_pt1 | contig 10220 bp, 7 predicted proteins | sample Muzzi_PWB_D2_FD_185535 | JGI IMG/M metagenome (GOLD analysis project Ga0210123, IMG submission 185535) | Wetland microbial communities from San Francisco Bay, California, USA, that impact long-term carbon sequestration - Muzzi_PWB_D2 (SPAdes) | ecosystem: Environmental > Aquatic > Marine >... | reverse complement strand
TTCCGCACCTGGGGCCTCGCCGAGAGCCTCCTGGAACGGAGCAGCCGGGCGATCTTCGAAAACGACCTCTGCCGAGCCGTGCGCATCGCGCGCCTGGGGGTCATGGTGGCCAACGCCCTCGACGCCGTCCGCTACGGCGGTTGCCTCGCGGCCGACCTGCGAGCCCGCGCCTGGGGCAGCCTGGGCAACGCCTACCGCTGCGCCGGCCAGCTCAGGGCCGCCGCCGCCGCGTTCGACACGGCCGCAGAGCTGCTCGACGAAGGAACCGGCGACCCGATGGAAGAGGCCGTCGTTCTGAGCTACCAGGCCTCGCTCCTCACGGCCACCGGCGATCTTCCCGCCGCGGTCGACCTTCTGGACCGCATCTCGGCCATCTACCGCGAGATCGGCGAGCCCCAGCTCCTGGCGAGAACCCTGGTGCAGAAGTCGGTTCCGGTCACGATGGCCGATCCCGAAGAGGGAGCCCGGATCGCCCGCGAAGCGGAGCTCCTGCTCGACCCCGCCGACGAGCCCCGGCTCTTCCTCATCGCCCGTCACAACCAGATTCGCTGCCTCGTCGACTCGGGCCACGCCGAGCAGGCCGAGATGCTGCTCGAGGCCAGCCGCAGCCTCTACCGGAGGGCCGGGGACCAGTGGACCGAGCTCGGTCTCGCCTGGACCGAGGCGCGCATCGCCGCGGCGAACGGTGAGCTCCTCGAAGCCGAAGCCGGGTTCGAGGTGCTGTTGACCGAGGTCCTCGAAGCCGGCCGTCAACTGGACGGCGCCCTCGTCTCCCTCGACTTGGCCGCCTGCAGGATCGCCCTGGGCAAGCACCGCGAAGCGGCGGAGCTCGCCCAGTCGATGGCGCACAACCTGCGCGAATGGGGTGCCCACCAGCGCGCCCGGAATGCTTGGGGGCTCCTCACCCACTCGCTCCAGGTCGAGCGGGCGACCGTCGAGCTGGTTCGCGAGATCGCGACGTACCTCAAGTTGGCGTGGAAGAACCCGGAGCTGGCGCCCGCTGGTCGCCTGGCCCGGGAGCTCGGAAGCTACCCGGCCGAATAGAGCGGGCGGTAGCGCCTTCTCCAGCCGCGTGTCATGACCCGCCCACCCGGCCGGGTGTTGACCTCGTTCCCTCCTTCCGCTAACTTGGCAGACGCTTCGCTCAAGGCAAACCCGTTGCGAGACGGGGACGCAAAGCCCGGGGCCTCCACTCAGGAGGTGGCCTGGCCGCCGAAGTACGGCTCGCCCACCCACTAACTTCGCGCAAGGAGCGGAAAGAAGATGACGCGGAAATCCCTTCTCACCTCAGCTCTCCTGGCTGGGGCATTGTTGGTCTGTCTCTCGATCCTCGCACCGGCCGCCGCCATCGCCCAAGACGACGGGTTCGTCCTCGTGGCCCCTCATTGGGGTGCCAAGCAGACCGCCGCGGTCGAAGCTGCCGGCGGTGCCGTTGTTTACGGACACCCGACCAGCGGCATCGGCCTGGCCACATCGACCGCTCCAGACTTCCTCGACCGGGTCATGGCCAGCAAGGCGTTCAAGTACGGCGCACCGGACGTGGTGGTTCAGTGGCAGCCCGACGTTCCGACCCAGCAGGCCATCACCCCCGAGGACGAAACCTTCTACCCCTTCCAGTGGAGCCTGACCGCCCTCGAGGCGCCGGCAGCCTGGAACGCCGGCTGCACCGGCGCGGGCGCCCGGGTCGCGATCCTCGACGGCGGCATCTATGACCAGCACGTCGACCTGGACGACAACCTCGACACGGCCTGCTCCGTCTCCTTCGTGCCCGGCTTCGCGTTCAACCAGGACACCGGCACCTTCTGGCACGGCACCCACGTGGCCGGCATCGTCGCCGCGGAAGACAACGGCGTCGGCGTCATCGGCGTCGCGCCCGAGGCGACCCTCATGGGCGTCAAGGTCCTCCACAGCGGCAGCGGCAGCTTCGGATGGGTCATCGGCGGCATCCTGTACGCCTCGGACCCGGCCTCCTTCGGTCTCGGAAGCTGTGCGAAGGCGGACATCATCAACATGAGCCTCGGCGCCCTCTTCCCGAAGAGCGCGACCGGCGGTGGGCAGCTCGTCGCCGCCCTCAACAAGGCGGTCAACTTCGCCGCCAGCCAGGGTGTGCTCGTGGTCTCGGCCGCCGCCAACGACGGCATCGACCTGGGCCAGGCCTACGACTACGTCGTGGTTCCCGCCGAGTCGGGCTCCGGCATCGCCGTGTCCGCCACCGGCCCCACGGGCTTCGCGTACGGCGCCACCAACTTCACTCGCCTCGCCTCCTACACCAACTACGGTGAGGACGTGGTCTGGGTCGCCGGCCCGGGTGGCGACTTCACGCTCCTCTTCCAGAATCCGCCCGACCCGTTCTGGTTCTACGACATGGTGCTCAGCACCTCCCGTGGTCCGGACGACAACGGCTTCTACTACACCTGGGCGGCGGGCACCAGCCAGGCCACCCCCGCGGTCTCCGGCGTGGCGGCCCTCATCAAGGGCGCCAACCCGGACATCTCGCTCGGCGCGTTGAAGACCCGCCTTGCGCAGAGCGCGGTCGACGTCGGCCCGATCGGCCACGACCAGTTCTACGGTCACGGCTTCGCCAACGCCTACAACGCCTGCACCCGGTAAACACCCCCGCGACCACCACACCGCGGGAGGGACCAGGGGAGGCCTACGGGCCTCCCCTTTTCTTTGTCGACCGAGGCCTACGGGCCTCCCCCCACCCTCCCGGAGGCCGCCGCGCTATAATGGGTCAAGCGCTTCGATCAGGGCAAACCCGCCGCGAGACGGGGACGCAAAGCCAGGGGCCTCCATCCGTTGGTCTATCGGTGAAGGTAGCCAGGCTGCCGAAGCTTCCCCGCTCATTGGATCGCGAAGGAGGTTTCGCCCCATGCCGACCCGCTTCTCCTCACGAATCATCCCCATCCTGATCGCCGTCCTGGCTCTCCTGGCACCAACCGCAGCCCTGGCGGACACCTACCTCATCGAGGTCAACGGCCAGATCGGGGCAGATCTCGACGCACGCGTGACCGCCGCCGGCGGCACGCTCCTCAGAACCCACCCTGAAATCGGCTACGCCTACGCCACGTCGGCGAGCCCGGACTTCGCCGCTCTCCTGGGCGCCGACCAAACCATCAAATCCGTCGACCGGGACATCGTCCTCCAGTGGACGCCCGAGCCCACGGAGATGGCCACGGCCCAGGGTGTGACCGAAGCCGGTCCCGTCGTCGACCCCACCACCGCCTTCTTCTATCCGTGCCAGTGGAACATGCGCAACATCGAGGCGGACGGCGCCTGGGCGTTGGGAGAGTTCGGTGATCCGAACGTCAAGGTGGCCGTCCTCGACAGCGGGATCGACCCGACCCACAGCGACACGGTGGGCAAGGTCGACCTGGCCAACAGCACCAGCTTCCTCAGCCCGGGCTCCTCACCCTGCAACACTGCGCTCGGCCTGCCGGACGAAGAGACCTACCTGGACTTCCGTTTCCACGGCACCTTCGTGGCGACGCAGATCGTCTCGAACTCCGCCGGTATCGCCGCGGTGGCTCCGGACTCACGGATCGTGGCGGTCAAGGTGTTGAACTGCACGGGGAGCGGGAGCTTCGGCGACATCATCGCCGGCATCCTCTACAGCGCGAACCTGCCGGACGTCTCGATCATCAACATGAGCCTCGGTGTGCCCGGCGGCATCCCGAAGAACCTACCCGGCGCCGGCCCGCTCCTCGCCGCCATGAACAAGACCATCAACTACGCCGAGAGCCAGGGCAAGCTCGTGGTCTCCGCCTCGGGCAACGAGGGCCTCGACATGGACCACAGCGGCAACTCGGTCTTCCTCCCGGCCGAAGCAGGAAGCGGCATCTCCGTGTACGCCACCGGCTGGGACGACACCCTGGCCGGCTACTCCAACTACGGCGTCTCCGGCACCTGGGTCGGCGCACCGGGTGGAGACGGCCCGGACCCGGACCCGCCGCTTCCGGGCTGCGCGGTCAACCCCGGGAACCAGGGCCTGGTCCTGGGCGCCTGCTCCCAGTTCAGCGTCTTCATCGGCTGCGGCCCGAACTCCTACCTGGTCGGTGCCGGCACGAGCTTCGCTTCACCGATCGTCGCCGGCGTGGCCGCGTTGATCGACGGGCAAGCCGGCGGTGCGCTCAACGGCCACCAGCTCGCCACCGCGCTCGCCAACTCCGCCGACGACCTGGGCAAGCCGGGAGTCGACATCTTCTACAGCCACGGCCGGGTCAACGCCCGCAAAGCCGTCGAGTGACCAACTTCGCCGGATGACGGGGCCCCCCCCGATCGTCCGGCATCGACCTCGCGGCGCGGAGCCTCGGCTCCGCGCCGCCTTCCCCACCCTCTTGCCCCGCCCCGAAACTCACGAAACGAGAGCCCGACATCCGGGAAGTGTCGCCCGCCATTTCGTGTTACCCTACGCGGGCCGGTCACCGACCGACACCCCGCACGTCCCCATCGTCTAGCCAGGTCAGGACTCCAGCCTTTCAAGCTGGCAACACGGGTTCGAATCCCGTTGGGGACACCATTGTTTTCAGTGGTTTACGGCGAATCGGGGTCCCCCACAGAGGGCTTGCAAGTAACCTGCAAGTAACTTTCTCAGACGGCTCTGGGCGGCCTCCGGGGCTCCCGCATGTCCTTCCCCGCGCTCCAGGTCGCTCTGAGGGGTGAGCCGCCCGATCAAGTCGGCGACAGAGCATGGCCGACGTCGCTCCGATCTCCGCCCCGCGACACCCTCCCCAGCGTCCTCGCTGCGCATCGACTCTCCCGCTGCCGCCTCGGCCTTGGGGGCTCCGAGAATTTGGAGGGCACGGTTCCGGCGGGCCTTGGGGCAAGCAGCACCCGGACCGATCGGCGGAGGTCCCTGGGGAGGGAGCAGGCGGCGGCGTTGCGGGATGCCGTCGCGAGCCGCCCCGAGACGGCGCTTCGGCTGGCAATCACCGCACTTCTCTGCCCGGGTAGCGGCTGTGGGTTGCGCCTCGAGCTGGCACCGGCGCTCCGCCGCCGGCCCGGGATGTCGGAGCTTCCCTCTCGGGTCACCCAGGCCCTCCAGGCTCTCGCCCAAGCCCTCGGCCTGGGCGACTCCGGGGTGGGTCTGGTCGCGTCTCTCTCCGGTCGCTCCGGCCCTCGTCTTGTGGAGACGGAGGTCTACCGTCGCCTGGCCCGGCTCCCGCCGCAGGCACTCGAGCGGATCCACGCTGCCCTGGTGGCCGTCGCCCTCGGTGGCCGGGGCGGTGGGTCGCCCCTCCTCGCTCAGCTCGCTGGCGATCTCGGCGTCGCTCGAGAGGGGCGGGAGGGGAAGATCGCGTTGCCCGCGGCAGCCGTCAGGGCGGATCAGGCTGGCTCGGAGGGAGAGCTCGTCGAGGGTCTCGTCCAGGCCGGGGCCTTTGGCGCGCCCTCCTGGCCGGAGGCCACCGGTGAGGCGAGGGAGGGGAGTCTGCCATGAGCCTTCACCTCGACCCTGGTCAGGCCCCGGAGCTCAGTCCGAATTCGGTTCCAGCTCCAGACCCAACAGCCCACGAGCCGTACTCACCAGCCACTCCCCCGCTCCCCGCCGGCAGACCCACCGCACCCCCGGCAACCCCCGAGCGACCTCCCGCACCTCTCCCTTCAGCGTCCCGTCCGATTCCAGCGGCACCTCCAGAACCAACCCGGCCTCCTCCGACGTCACCAGCAGCCTCTCCCCTTCGGGGTCGTATGCGATCCCGCTGGGATTCCGAAGAGGCAGAAGCACGTCCTCCACCACGTCCTCAACCGGACGCCACAGCAAGAGTCGCCCTTCCCCCCGAAATCCTCCTTCCAGCAGGTAGACGCGATGCGGGCTCGCGACCGCCGCATCGGCCAGGTTCAGGAAGTCCGGCCCGGTGCTTCCGACCACCTTTCCCGTCTTCGTGTCCACCACGCTCGCCTCCACCGACTCCACCACGAGAAGGCGTCCCTTGCCGATTCGGTACAACGCCGTGGGCCAGCTCAGAAAACCGCAGGACCGGAGGAGCTCTTTGGCGGCCGTAGGCTCTTCCCCTTTTCGAAACTGGCCGACGGCCCGCAGAAGCTCCCTCGTCGTTCGGCTCCCGGCCCCACGCCGGCGCAACAGCCGCCAACGGATCCTCCCGCTCTCGAGGTCGAGGCGCCGCAGAATCGCCAGACCCTCCCGCCCGAAGAGCGACTTCCGGAAGTGATGCACATGCCGCCCTTCGACCACGAGCCCTTGGACCGGCCCCAGCTCCGGCCCCACCCACTCCACGCTCCACCGCCGATCGAGCTTCCCGATCCGCCACCGGTACCGCTTCGCCAAGAAGAAGATCTGGCCTTCATGTTCCGTGGGATAGCTCGCCTGCCCCTGCAGCTTCCAGTTCTTCGGCCACCGACGGAGAGCCTCGACGATCCTCTCCCCCCGAACCGACACCGGCTCGCTCACCGCATCGAGGACCGCATGGTGGGCGTCGGCGATCGGTCCCTTGCACTCTCTCGGCAGCGCGCGCTCTGCGAGGATGTCCTCGAGCTCCTCCCACTCGTCCGCCGGCACCGAGCCGCCCAGCGCATCTTCGACGCTCCCGACCGGATCCTCCACTCCGCTCCCTCCGGACAGCCGATCCAGTGCCAGCGCCACCATCCGTCCCGGCGACAAACGCCCCGCGCGCAGCCTCTCGAGTCTTCGCAGCAGATGCCTACCTTCGAGCGCGTCTCCCAGGCCTCGGGGCAGCACATCGAGCCGGTCCTCCAAGGCGAAGCCCCTTCCGGCGCGGGCAAGGCGCTCCAGAGCCGCCGGCGGCCCCGGATCGACCACCAGGATCCGCAGTGTTCGGTTGCGCCGCGCCGCCTCGACGACCGCCTCGACCACGTGTTCGTCGCCCAAGTTGCATCCCACGATCACCAACACCCGCGCCCCGGCCAGCACTCGATCGAAGACTCCGAACAGCTCTCGAAGCGGCAAGATCTGGAGAACCTTGACCCGCGACGGGAAGACCACGGCCGCTTCCGGCAGCGGAGACCGCATCGGTGCCGTCCCATGGGCCGTCCTAAATCTGCCGCGGAGTTGTCTCAGACCGGTGGCGGCCTCGAAGGTCCAATCGACCGAGCCATGGAGCTTCACGAGCCGGATACCGGCTTCGGAGTCGTCCAGCCTCTCGGCGTCGAACCCCCCGTGTGAGTCGAAGCCCCGTTCCACCGTCAGGCCTTGCCGGTCCGCCCAGGTCTCGATCACGAGGTCGTTGTTCAGAGATGCGATCGGGAGCGAACCGTACCGGTCGACAAGCTCTCTCAAGGGGTCCAGATAGCCGATTTCGCCGAGCTGCGACAGCCTCCGCCAGACCGCCTTGCGGACATTGAACGCCAGGAGGCCGAAGTCCCGCGGCCCGATCAGCCCGCCCGCGGGTCCCGGGCTGCTCTCCACCGTATGCGCCTCGCCCTCAGCCCGCGCCGCCGCTGGCAGCAGCAGCCGCGCCGAGTACAACGCATCCGCCGCGCTCAGCACGTCCTCCACGTTGCGGCGCTCCGCCTCGTGCGCCAGGAGGTGTCCCTTCCACAGCCGCTCGTAGAGCGTCCTCAAGTGCTCGCCCTCGAGCCGGTCCGCGACTTCCGCGGTCAGTCGATCCAGGACCGGCAGCCCTGCCTCCACCGACGCCCCGGCTCCCAAAAGAAACGCGACCTCTGCCGGTGGGCTCGAGCCCTCCTTGGCCTCAACGCCCTGGTCCGTCAGACCACGCTCCGCTCTCCGAACCATGACACCCCCTCTGAGCAACCGAGCTCAGTACCCGGTGATCACCACCGTGAGCCACTCCGGTGGGGAGCACACCCTCAGCCGGACCGCCACCGCAACCCGTCCCCCAGCCGCTCCGCTCATCCCCCAGGCTATCCGGTACTGCCCCGGTCATGGCGGTGTGCCCCGCACCAGGTCCTCCCCCGAGGCAGCATGAGGGCGTGCCCCCCGTCCGCTGACGCGGCCGGGGGTCGGGCTCTCCGCTCCAATCTCCTCACTCCGCCCCCGGCCATCCGGCCGTGGGCTCCGCTCCGGGGATTCCGCTGCGATCCCTCACGCGGCGCCCGACGGCTGACGCCAGCGGGCTTCCCCCTTCCCAGCAAGGCCGGCAGCTCTCCGCTCGCCACCCGAGCCACCCACCCGCTCCGAACTGCCCCCTTCCGGGAGATTCCCCCGGCCCAACCCCCGCCAGGGGCAGAAAAGAAGAGAGGGAGAAGCGAGGGGGGTGAAGAGCGAAGAGGGTCTTCGCTCAGAGTTGACAACTCGTCAAGGAGATCGTGATGAACCTCGTGATTCTCTCCGGCCGCCTCGGCGCCGACATCGACGTCAAGACGTCCAACAGCACCACCTACTGCCACTTCAGCCTCGCCAGCAACTACCGCGTCCAGGTCGACGGCGAGTACGAAGACCGCGTCACCTGGACCCGGGTAACCGCCTTCAACGGCCTGGCCAAGAGTCTCCGGAACCTCGGCAAGGGCTCCCTGATCGAGCTCCGGGGCCACCTCAAGACGACCGGCTTCGAAGAGGGCGACGTCCGCCTCCAGTACAGCGAAGTGATCGCCGACCGCGTCGACTTCCTCCACTTCAAGGAGCAGGGCGCCGGCGATCCCGAAGCCCCCTCCGAGGAGCCCGCCACCGAGGCCGCCTGAGCCTGCCACCGGGGGCGTCCGCGACCGCGGGCGTCCCCGGTCCCTCCTTCGGTCTTCTCGAGCCAGCCCGCGCCCCCCCCGAGCAGCGCTCGAGGAGCCGGTCCCGCCGCGCCGGGGAGAGGGATTCGATCCGGGCGCCGCTGGGCGCCATGGTCGTCCTCCCTGTCGTTTGCACTGCTCCCTTTGCCCCAGGTCAGGCTAGTCCAGGGTCCGGTCGCCATCAAGTCTTCGGACTGTGTCCTCCGGCCTCGCGGCACCTTGGTGGCTCTCCGGTCCCTGGCCATCAACGCTCCTCCCGTGGCTACGGAATCAACGCAAACGACAGGGAGGACGACCATGACGACCAGCACCCCCACCATCACCTTCACCGGCCACCTCGGCCGCGATGCACAGATCCGGCTCACCACTGCCCGCGAGTACGAGCGCACCCTCTACGACCCGATCCTCGACGACCACGTCACCCTCGACGAGGTCACTCCCGTTCGCGACTACGCCAGCCTCTCGCTCGCAGTCCACCAGGGCCGGGGCACGAACCGGAGCACCACGTGGTATCAGCTCCGCGCCTGGGACCTGGACGACCATCCCGACGAGCGGCGCCTCCGGGCCGCCCACAAGGGCCAGCGGGTCGAGGTTCAGGGCTACCCGGAGGAGCACCGCTACACGGACACCCGGACCGGCGAAGAGAGGGTCTTCCGCTACCTGGTCGTCACCAGCTTTCGCCCCGTCCCGGGCAAGCTCCTCCGTCCCCGGATCACCGCCCGAGCCGCCTGAGCCCGGCCGGCTCCCCGCCCTGGGCGGCTCGGCCAATGGGAGTCGTCTGATGCCCGTGCCGGGCCCGCGCCCGGCGCGGGCCAGAGGACAGAGATCACAGTCCTCCCGGCGACTCGACCAACACCCGAAACCCGATGAGGCCGTACCGGTACCCGGGATGGCCGTCGAGGCGGAAGGCGGCGCGCAGGTACCTCGGGGCGAAGCTGAACGAACCGCCCCGCAAAACCCGCGACGCGCCGTCCTTCGGCCCTGTCGGACTCTCCTCGTCGTCCGGGGGATACTCCCCGAACCGGTCGCTGCACCACTCCCAGACGTTGCCGGCCAGGTCGTGGACCCCCTCCGGTGTCGCACCCTCCGGGTAGGAGCCGACCGGGGTGGTGTCGCCGACGCTGTCCCCGAAGTTGGCCAGGCGGTCAGTCGGCTCTCCCTTCTCCTCCGGCCACGGGAACCTGCGCCCCTCGGAGCCCCGGGCCGCGTACTCCCACTCCGCCTCCGTCGGCAGCCGGACCACCCGCTCCTCGCTGTCCTTCGACAGTCGGCTCGAGAGCCATTCGCAGAACGCCACCGCGTCCTTCCATGAGGCGTGGACCACCGGGTGGTCCTCCTTGCCCTCGGGGATCCGTCCCTCCTCCCAGTGCGCCGGAGCCTCCTTGCCTGAGTCCCGGACGAACACACCGTACTCGGCGTTGGTCACCGGGTGGCGGGCCAGGGTGAACGGGCTCAGGGTGACGCGCCGGACCGGGGACTCGCGGTCCACCGCCTGCGGGTCGTAGCCTGGGGCGTTCCCGTCGTCCTTCTGGGCGCCCATCAGAAAGGTGCCTCCAGGGATC
>Ga0210123_1001878_pt1 | contig 10226 bp, 9 predicted proteins | sample Muzzi_PWB_D2_FD_185535 | JGI IMG/M metagenome (GOLD analysis project Ga0210123, IMG submission 185535) | Wetland microbial communities from San Francisco Bay, California, USA, that impact long-term carbon sequestration - Muzzi_PWB_D2 (SPAdes) | ecosystem: Environmental > Aquatic > Marine >... | reverse complement strand
GCCGATCTCCGGATCGTCCGGCGGTAGCCGGCATCGGACGCCGGGAGGCGTGCGCGGGTTTGGCGCGGCTTAACCTGTTCGTCTCTTGTTGCAAAATTCTAGTACAGGTGGTGCCTACATTCCAATACACTGAATGGAACGTGCCGGGTCACTGGAGAGGTGGTTCATGCGTCACGGACAGATCATGGACTGGCCGCTCACGACGTCCTCGATCCTGAGCCGGGCCGCCGAGGTTTTTCCCGATAGCGTTGTGACGTCACGGCTGGTCAACGGTGAGCGGCACAGCTACGGCTATGCGCAGGCGCTCGATCGCGCCAAGCGGCTCGCCGGGGCGCTGCAGAGAGATCTGGGAATCGAGCCGGGCGATCGGGTCGCGACCCTTGCCTGGAACACACATCGGCACTTCGAATCGTATTACGCGATCTCCGGCATCGGCGCGATCTGCCACACGCTCAATCCCCGCTACGCACGCGACCATCTGCAATACATTCTCGAGCACGCCGCGGACGTGGCGATCCTGACCGATACAAGCTTCGTTCCGATTCTCAATTCCCTTGCACCGCTTGGCCGGCACCTGAAGCACGTCATTATCATGACCGATGCCGAGCGCATGCCCGAAGACGCCCCCGACGGCGCCATTTCCTACGAATCGCTGCTCGATAGTCCGGCCGACGACTTCGCCTGGCCCGCGCTGGACGAGCGGGCCGCCTCCGGCCTCTGCTACACCTCCGGCACGACCGGCGATCCGAAAGGCGCGCTCTATTCCCACCGGTCGGTGGTGCTGCACGCGCTCTGCGCGATCGCCGCGGCCGCGGCGCATTTCATGGAGCGGGAGAAGGTTCTCGCCGTCGTCCCTCTGTTTCACGTCAATGCCTGGGGTCTGCCGTTTGCAGCCCCGATTACGGGGGCCTCCTTGGTCCTTCCGGGACCGCATCTGGATGGCAGGAGCCTGTTCGATCTGATGGAGGCGGAATCGGTGACCTCCGCCTGGGGCGTTCCCACCATATGGCTCGGGCTGCTGGCGGAGATGCGGGAGCGGGGCGCCAAGCCGAGGGCGCTCCAACGCGTGGTTGTCGGGGGCGCCGCCCCGCCTAGGGCCCTGATCAAGGCTTTCGAGACGGACTTCGAAGTGGAGGTGAACCACGGTTGGGGCATGACGGAGATGAGCCCGATCGGGTCTCTCGCCGCGCTGCCGCCGTCCAAGGAAGGGGCGTCGGCGGACGAGCGCCTGGATTTCAAGACCAAGCAGGGCAGGCGCATCTACGGCGTCGATATGCGCATCGTCACGGAACCCGGCGACCCCTTGCCGCATGACGGCAGGGCCAGTGGCGAGCTGCAGGTTCGGGGCGCCGCGATCATAAGCGAATACTACAACAACGCCGAGGCGACCCGGCAGGCGTTCACGCAAGACGGCTGGTTGAAGACCGGTGACCTGGCGTCGATCGATTCGACGGGCTGCATGCAGATCGTCGACCGCGCCAAGGACATGATCAAGTCGGGCGGCGAGTGGATCAGCTCGATCGCCGTCGAGAACGCCGCCATGGACCATCCGGCGGTCGCCGAGTGTTGCGTGATCGGCGTGCCCCATCCGCAGTGGCAGGAACGGCCGCTGCTGTTGGCCGTCGTGCGGGAAGGGCAGGAATTTTCCGGCGACGCGTTGCGGTCGTTCCTCGCCGACCGTCTTGCCAAGATCGCGATACCGGACGAGGTGATCGTCGTGAAGGACCTCCCCCGCACCGCGACGGGCAAGATCTCGAAGCGCCGTCTCCGGGAGGTGTATAGAGACCGATTCCTCCCGCAGCCCTGAGGGTGCTGTCGGCCTTCCGGCGTCTTTGGCACAGAGATCCCAGCTGTGCGGGAGAGCCACCGCTTCGGCTCCCGGTTCTTGCCGAGAGCCGGCCGGAAGCATCTCGAACGCCCGGTTCCGGGGCCGAGGGGGTCGTGCCGACCTTGCGCTGGGCACGTTCGGAAACGGCCGGGCGCTGCCGCCGAAGGGGAATCGCAGGGTCTCGGCCGTTAGACTCGGTTCGCCGCAGTCGCCTATGATGGGCAGGACGTAGGCCACGCTGACGAAGCGGCCGGAGAGGGGTGTCGTGACGACCCTGCGGTTCAATCTCTTGGGCGGGTTCGAGGCGCGCCTGGCGTCGGGCGAGGCGCTGCGGCTTAAGGGCCGCAAGACCCGGGCGCTGCTGGTCTACCTCGCGCTCCGGCCCGACCATCGGTGCTCGCGGGACGAGCTGGTCGGCCTGTTGTGGGGCGACCGGGGCGAGGCGCAGGCGCGCTCCAGCCTGCGGCAATCCCTGTCCGAGTTGCGGCGGGCGTTGGGCGAGGCCGACCGGTCGCCTCTGGTCACGGAACGGGACTCCGTCGCGCTCGATTCCGCGGCCGTCGCGGTGGATGTTGCCGCGTTCGAGTGCTCGGTCGACGACGGGACGCCCGCGGCGCTCGAACGGGCGGCCGAACTGTATCGCGGGGATCTGCTCGACGGCATTGGCATCCACGACCCGGCCTTCGAGGCGTGGCTGCGCGACGAGCGCCGGCGCCTGCGCGATCGGGCCTGCGATGTGCTCTCCAGGTTACTCGATCACGAGACGGCGGAAGGGTCCGAGCGTGCGCTCGCCACGGTCCGGCGGATTCTGGCGCTCGACCCCCTACGGGAAGCGGCCCACCGCGCGGCGATGCGGCTCCAAGCCGCCAGGGGCGAGCGGACGCTGGCCCTCAAGCAGTATCGGGCCTGCCGCGACCTGTTGTCTGCCGAGCTGGGAATTCCGCCGGAGCCCGAGACCGAGGCCCTCGCGGCTGAGATTCGCGACGGCGCAGTCCGCGCGGGGGATGCGGTCGATCCTGCGCCTGCCCGACGTGCGCCGGCGGCGAGCATGTTGTCGCTTTCGGAAAAACCCTCCATTGCCGTCCTACCGTTCACCAACCTGTCCGGCGATCCCGAGCAGGAGTTCTTCTCGGACGGCATTACCGAGGACATCATCACGGCGCTGTCCAAGCTGTCGAAGCTTTTCGTCGTCGCGCGAACTTCGACCTTCACCTACAAAGGCCGGGCGATCGACATCAGAGAGGTCGGTCGGGAGCAAGGAGTCCGATACGTCCTCGAAGGGAGTGTCCAGCGCGGCAGCGATCGCTTGCGAATTACGGCGCAGCTGGTCGATGCCACGACCGGGCACCATATCTGGGCGCAACGCTATGACAGGACGATGCAGGACGTCTTCGCGTTGCAGGACGAGATCACTCGAGAGGTGACATCGGCCCTCCAAGTCGAGCTGACGGAAGGCGAGCAGGCTCGCCTCTGGGCCAGCGGCACGCGGAATCTCGAGGCTTGGGAGGCCGCCATACAAGTTCCGGAGCTGCTGCACAGTCACCGCCGGGCCGACGTGCTTCCGGCCCGCCGGCTCGCAAAGCGGGCTTTGCAGTTGGATGAGAACTATGCCAGCGCCTGGGCCATGCTGGGCTGGTCCTATTGGAACGAGGCCTTCAACGGTTGGACGGATGATCCGGATGCGGCGCTCGGCCTGGCTTTGGAGGCGATGGAGCGGGCCCGCGCAATCGACGATTCGGATCCCGATACCCTGGCTCTGCTTGCCTTTCTCCATCTTTCACTGAGGCGGTTTGACGAGGCCAGCAGTTTGATCGAAACCGCGATGGCGTTGGGACCCAACAATTCGTTCGCGCCGGCCGTTGCGGCCAATGTCGCGCTGTTCTGCAACCGACCGCGCGACATGGTTCCGCTGCTCAAAAGGGCCAGGCGGCTCTGCCCGATCTATCCGGCCTGGTATGTCGGTGACCTGGCCTTCGCCTACTTGCTCATGGACCGCCACCGGGAGGCGATCGAAATCGCCACGGAGGCAACCGGAATCGATCCGGATTACATTTATTCTTACCAAGCGCTCGCAATCGCGCACGCCGAGTTGGGGCAGGCCGAAGAGGCCCACGCAGCGGCCGCGAACATTCTCCGGATTGAACCCAAATGGACAATCAGGGCATTCGGCGAATGCCAGCCGTACCGCGACGAAGCTGTGCGAGATCGGATGATTGGAGGTCTGCGCAAGGCAGGCCTACCGGAGTGAACCGACTCCGTCATCAGGGGCCTTACGGTCGACTGTTGGGCGCGTGTGTCATGTCGGGCTTCGTGGCAGACTGAGGGCTCCCTATCCTCCGCCGGGTCGTCCGGAAACAGCCAGACCCAGGCTCGATACCGTGGACGGCAGCGGGCCCGAATATTTGGCTCGTTGGCCATGACGTTCAGCAGCCATATGGAAAGCTCTGCCGATATGCGCCGCCCGGTCGGACCGTGGCGGCACGCGAGTCCGGTTGCCGGTCGGCGACTGCGGACTGCCTGACCCAGCGGCGCGCGCTCGGCCATGCGGCGGGGAGGGCGCCGAGCCCCGGGTCGATCCCGCGTGACCGGGATCGACGATAGGCCGTGTGGCCGGGCCCCGGCATCGTTTCCGACCGAGCGGCCACGTTGCGGTGATCGCCCATGACGCGCCGTCGCGACGGTGAACCGGGGGCGCGCGCTGCGTCGGCCGGGGCCGCGCGCCGCGGCCGTCTTCCGACGCGGGCCATTCTTGCGGAAAGCAAGGAACGCTGGGTCAAATATTTGAAAGAGAGAACTGTACATTGAACCTTATTTTTCTAAATTTTTATGTTTAATTACTTAAATTTCGAAACGATATAATTTGATATCTTGCGAAATTAATGTATTATTACTTTCGACTTCTGGTTGTCATCACGCGGAGATACATGGATGATCCGGTCCTTCTTGCTCGATGAGAGCGGCGCTACCGCCATCGAATACGGCCTTATCGCGGCTCTGGTCTCGATTGCGGCGATTGCCGCGCTCACGTCGATCGGCAACTCGCTGCGAACGCTGTACGACTCCACCGGCAATGCCATGTCGAACGCGGTCGGCGGTTGATGGCCGCGGTCTTCCTCAAGAGCGTGTCCAAGGTCTCCTGCATCGGATGGGGTGAGATCGGCGTCCGTGCACGCAACTGGTTCGTGCCCGGCTTCGCGGCTGCGCGACGCCAGCCGGGCCAGGATCGCCCGACGAGCATTGCGGGGCTGATCGGCTTTTAAGATTAAGAATGGACCGGAGGTTTCACCTCCGGCCGGTTGGGCTCTTCGAAATGACAGTGAGATTGCTCAGAGCCGCGGATTGCCACCGCGGCTCCCGGCCTGTTCTTGCAGCTTTCAGATCGCCGTGACCTCTCGCCGCGAACGACCGATGCGGGTTCTTTCCCGCGCCCGTTACGACAACCCGCGATGTCCGAAACGGGTCATTCCCGGACATCGACCCGAATCGCTCGCCACGTCCGGTTTCGGGGGCAAATCAGCCATGCCGACCTCACCTTCGGAACGTCCGGAAATAGCCACAACCCGACATTCGCGGCATCCTTCGACGGCACAGACCCGGGTGCGGCGTTCGGCTATTCTCCTTTTGCAGGGAGGGATCTATGGAGCGCCGCCTCGCGACCATACTCGCTGCTGACGTAGCAGGTTAATTGCACCTCATGGGCGAAGACGAGGCGGGAACTGAATCACTAGCGGCTCACCATCACTGATGATAACATTAATAATGGGTGTTTGATTTTTTTGACTGTCGACATGAGGGAGGGTTAGCCATGTGGAAAGCAAGACTCTTTCCGGTCGTTTCGATTGTTGCAGCAATCGCGGTTGGGACGCTCGCAGTTCAGAATCTCAGTGCTGGCGAAAATCCGCCGAAAGCGAAAACCACGCTCCTTTTGGAACAGAAGCTGGAGGGCTTGCCGGGATATAAAGTGCAAATCGTTTTCATCGACGGTCCGCCAGGATGGGTCGGTTCGAAACACTATCATCCCGGCAACTTATTTGGTTACGTGTTCGAGGGTACCTACCATGTTAACTTCGAAGATATGACCTCTCGGACAATACGGGCGGGCGAGGTATTTTACGAGAGTCCGAACTCCGTAATGCGCTCCAGGAATGCGAGCTCAACCGAAGGGACAAAGGAGATTGTGTTTCAGGTATTGCCCGAGGACCAACCCGGGGTAATTAGTGTGGAGTAGCAAAAACAGCTGCCTGTCATGCCAAGCGCATTTCTGCATGCGTTTACATGAATAATACTTTGCACGGTTGCTCGCGGGAGCTATGAATCACCTCGTGTATGGGCGATCTATCGGGAGGTCGGCTCGCTCAAATATTTCGGCCAACCGATTTCGATCTTCGGGCCTGACGAATTGGCGCAGCAACCAAAATGACCGTAGGTGAAATCCCGGATAGCTATCAAATAGTCTGTCTAACACCTTAGCTGCCTCATCCGACCGGCCCAGTTCATTATAGGCCGCGGCCCAGACGGCAAACCCGCCATCGCTGATCGGCCCGCCGCGGAAAGAGTTTTCCTCCAACGTAGCTATAACCGCTTCGTACTTACCTAAAGTAAAGTTGGCTATGCCCAAGTACGTTCGATAGGGGCTACCGAATTCAGGATTCAAGCGGATAGCTGTATTAATTGGGTCGATCGCTTCCTCGGCGCGACCCGCCCACACTAGAAGGTTACCAAGTAGGGCGTGGGCATCTGCATTGCTTGGTGCTGACACCAGTGTCTTGTCTAATATCCTGATGGCCTTGTCGGTCTTACCCGTAACATGAAAAGCGGACGCCATTGCTACTTGCGACATCTCCAATTGCTCGTCTATCTCCCAAGCCTTCCGTGCCCACCGCAATGCCTCTTTTGCCTCCTCAACGGGTGAAGGGCTATATCCACCCATAACGGCGATAGAGTAAGTCCGAGATAGCCCCGCGTAGCCTCCCGGAAAGTTGTGCGCTTGCTCAACAACGCGTTCGAACAACTCGCGCGACTTTAACAGATGGTCAATGTCCGTGGCGTAGGTGGATAACAGTGTCTCGGCGTTCAGAAAGAGAGTGTAGCTTTCTGGACTCAGTCCGTATATCTCATCCAAACGATAGGATTCTCCCGGTTTTAGCTTCACGGAAAGCGCCAAAACCACTTTCTTCGCGATTTCATCCTGCAAAGAAAAAATGTCACCCAGGTTACCGTCATACCGCTCGGCCCACTGAGTACTACCAGTCAATGCGTCGATGAGTTGGGTGTTAATACGCACTTTGTCACCCTCGTGCCTCACGCTGCCTTCGAGAATATAGCGGACGCCTAATTCTTCGGCGACTTGCCCAATATTGACCGAGTTATCCGTGTAGTTGGCGGTGGAGTTCCTCGCAATCACGAAGAGCCCGGAGACATTCGACAAATCCGTGATCAGATCGCTGGTCAGACCCTCCGCGAAGTAGTCTTGCTCGGGATTACCGCTCATGTTTTCGAAGGGAAGCACAGCTATCGATGGCTTCGTTGGCAGCGGGAAGGCCATGCGCTCGGGACGCGCGGCTTCCACGTTCGGCGCCCAAGGCCGCCACCAGACAGCCGCAACGACCACCACCGCCAAGGCCAAACCGCCCGCTGCAACCGCACCCAACCGCCATCGGAGTCGGCTCAGCCGTCTTTCCCCGATGACAATACCTACCGCCGCGGGCGCTAAGAGCACCCGGTAGACCGGAACCGGGGTTTCGATGTTCTTGACCTTCTGTTCGCCGATGAACTCGTAGCCCACGTCGAGCTTGTTGCGGACCTCATGGAAGACCTTGCGCGGGATGCAGATGCCGCCCGGCTCGGCCAGGCCCTCGAGGCGCGCCGCCACGTTCACGCCGTCGCCGAGGATGTCGTCACCGTCAATGATGATGTCGCCCGTGTTGATGCCAACGCGGTAGCGGATGCGACGATCCTCTGGCACCTCGGCTTCACGCTCCGCCATCGCCCGTTGGATTGCGACGGCACACTGGACGGCGTCGACCACGCTCGCAAACTCCACCAGCAGACCGTCACCCATCGTCTTGACGATGCGGCCGTTGTGCTCTGCGAGCCTGGGATCGATCAGGTCCTTGCGGTTGGCCTTTTGGCGCGCAATCGTGCCGCTCTCGTCGGCCTCCATGAGGCGCGAGTAGGCCACCATGTCAGCAGCCAGGATTGCCGCGAGCCGTCGTTCTTCGCGCTCCGGTGCCACGGGAGTATCACCCTTCGCCAAATGCGCGTTGGTTTCACTTTATGGAGGGCGGCTCCGCGTGTCTACAGGACCCGACGGTCAATGTCTCAAGTGGGCCATTCCCAGTCGTTGAGAGCAGGCCGCGGTTACGTCCGGAGTTGGCCCCTAATCGGCCGTCACCCTTTCAAATCCAGACCCTGGCGCTGGGAAGTCCGGTTCTGAGTGAATAGCGGTCATACCCTGGACCTGGAGAGAACGGCCGGTCCTAGCCAGAAGCGGGCATTCCGACGAAGCGATATGCGGCTAAGTCTAGCCACAAGGCGACACGTGCATGGACGCACAAGTTCACGACGCGCATACTCGCGTGGGTGAGCCGCGGCGATCATTGTTTTCTCCGGGGGGGCCGGTGCGGTTCGGTCTACTGATCTTGGTAGGGGTGAGGTAGATGGCGGAAAAACCGGCTTGGCGAATTGCAGGGGATTGGTTCGACAATTGCAGCTGTGCCGTTGCCTGTCCCTGCACCTTTGCCGAACCGCCCGATAACGGATTCTGCGAGGCCGTCCTCTTCTGGCACATCGTTGAGGGCCGCTACAGAGACGTAGTGCTCGACGATATCAGCTTCGTGCGGGTGGCTCGGTGGGAAGGTGACCTCTGGGCAAGGAACGCTTACGGCGGAGGCGGAATGTACATCGACGAGCGTGCCGACGGCGACCAGGTGCAGGCGGTGCTCACCATACTGAGCGGAAAGGCCGGCGGGTTTCCGGCCCTGTGGGCGAGCATGTTCCCGGAGGGACGCAAGGTGCTCGGAGTGGAGCGCGCCGCGATCAGTTACGAGATAGCTCCGGACCAGTCCTACTGGGGGGTAGAGATTGCGGGCAAGATCAAGGCCTGGGCGAAGGCGCTGGTCGGGCCCACCAGCAATCCCGGCGAGTATCCCAGGATGATGAATGCCCCCGGGTCTGAGACCGGGCCAGGGCCTCAGCTGGTGACGTGGGGCAAATCCACTGTGTGCTCGGTTGACGCCTTCGGCTTCAGCTTTGAGTGGACGGTCAGCTCGGCCAAGCACATTCCGTTCGACTGGAGTGGGCCTTGAGCCACTTGGGCTCCGGCAAGGTTGTCACTGCGCTCCAGTCAATTATAAACCAATCTTTATTGCATCTATACGACACCAGATTCGCAGCGGTGTTCCCGTCGATAGTTCGCGGTCCGATGTCGGAATTGGGTCAAAAGAAGATGTTGCCCGACACCGCCTATTATGTCTGGCTTCGAGGATAAAGCGAAAGTGCCGGCCTCAAGGCATCTCCGCATTTGCGAGTTCGGTCAGTTGCAGACGGGCCCTGATGTCGCCACGAAAGGCAGGTATCCCGAGGAGAATTTCGTGCGTTTGCTGGCGTAGGTCTGTAACTAGCCGTTATTGGGTGCTTTGCTCTCGAAAGCGGCAGCCGGACGCTCGTTTTGAGTGGTTGACGGCAGATTTTAAAGTTCCCTTCTCTGACACGTGCCGGTAGGATTTCGTTAAACAGCGCCGTAAGGTATCCCACATGTCAGAGCCCTATACGATTGACCAATATGTGAGGGACCTTCGGAAAATCGTGACGGAAACGGATGACGAGGAAAAGATCATCAGTCGGGTTGGACCTCTGGCGCAGCGTTTAGCTGTTGAGAGGACTTGGCTGGAGAAAAAACACTACGAGACCAATGTCGATCAGGGCTTCGGCGTTCATCTTCTCCATGAAGAACCAGATCATTCCTTGGCCGTATTAGTTGTGAATTGGCTTCCTGGGCGTGGTGCGCCGCCCCACAATCATGGGACATGGGCCGTAGTGGCCGGTGTAGAGGGGTCTGAGCGCAATATTCGGTATCGGCGGATGGATGACGGAAGCCGTCCAGGCTTTGCGACCTTGGAAGTCAAGCATGACTTCAGTGCCGGTGCCGGTGAATTGATTGGCATGAAGACTGGCGGCATACACGCAGTTCAAAATGAGACAGATGAGGTGACAATTTCACTCCATACTTACGGTAAGCACGTCAACCACACTAACCGCTCGCAGTTCAATCTTGAGACGAAAGAAGTAAAGGAGTTCGTTGTCAGGGTTGATTAAATCCTTCTTGAGTTTCTTATTCCCGCACTCATAGAAAATTTTAAGTCATGACCGGTCTGGGTCATAACTGGACATCCGCCAT
>Ga0210123_1001876_pt1 | contig 10226 bp, 7 predicted proteins | sample Muzzi_PWB_D2_FD_185535 | JGI IMG/M metagenome (GOLD analysis project Ga0210123, IMG submission 185535) | Wetland microbial communities from San Francisco Bay, California, USA, that impact long-term carbon sequestration - Muzzi_PWB_D2 (SPAdes) | ecosystem: Environmental > Aquatic > Marine >... | reverse complement strand
AGAACAAGGTCACCCCCCAGACCCTCCTCGGTCAGGGCCTCCGGGGTGGTTGGAGGTGCGTCTCCACGAAGTTCCGATGCCTCCAGCGCGGCCGGGCCAGCCGTGGACCAAAACGCCAGGACAAGGGCGAGCAACAGCGGTGCCGTGATTGTGCGACAGAATTCTCCGGAAAAATACGCCATATTCCGCATAGTGGAAAATACTACACGACAAACCTGGGCGATGCAGCTTCGCTACGGCCCGCCGGGGACCCTCTTGACCGCCCATCGTCGAGCTCCGTCTCCGAACGGAGATGCTGCACTCTCCCGCCTCCGGCACCCTCCCTGCCAGCCCTGCCCCTACGACGGCGAGCTGGGATCCACCGGCTTCGCCTGGGCGGCGTGGATGTAGCGGATGGTCTTTTCCACCACCTCGCGGGTGAGATGCTCGGCGAGGGCGGCGTCGTGGAAGAGCTTGAAGGCGGCGAACGCCTCCGGGTGGACCTCCTGGGCGCCGAAGATGCGGAGTGCTTCGCGGGCGATGGTCCGGACGCGGGCGGTCTCGCCCTTCTTCAGCAGGACGAGGGCGAGGTCGAGGGAGACCAGGGCGGTCTCGTACCCCAGGCCGGCGGCGACGAAGCCCTCCCGGGCGCGGTTGAGGCGCTTCTCGGCTTCGGCCGTCTTCCCGGTGGCCCAGGCCACCTTTCCGCGGAGCGCGTCGACCCGAAGAAGCTCATGGCAAGTGAGCTGTACCGCCTGGATCTCCCGGTCCTCCTCCAAGAGGGCCAGGGTCTGGTCGGGCTTGCCCATGACTTCAAGAGCGCGGGCCAGGTTGAACCGGGCATGAGCGTAGAGGCGGGGTGCCCCGTCGAGGGTCAGACCTTCCAGGGCGCGCTCGTGGGCACGGACAGCCCGCTCAGGCTCACCCTGGTCGTAGTGGACCAATCCGAGCTTGATCTGGGTGCGAGCCCGGAGCTCGTCCTCCCCGAGGAGGCCGTAGAGCAGAGCCGCCCGGTGGAGCAGGCGCTCGGCCCGGGCCAGGTGCCGTTGATCGGTCCAGAGGGAGGCCTCCAGGCTGTCGAGCTCGGCCAGGGTCGACAGGTCGGTCACGGTGCGCTCGTCCACCAGCTTGCGGGCCGCGCGGAACTCCGCCGCCGCCTCGCGGGGCCGCTCCAGCAGTCGGAGCGCGTTCCCCCGGTGGGCGGTCGCGCGCACCAGGAGGGCCGGGCTCGTGCCCGGGTCGAGCGCCGCGGAAGGGGTCCGGCCGAGGACGAGCTCGGCGAGGTCTGCCCAGGTGTGGACCGCCTCCGGGTCCGCGGGCACGTGGCGCACCGCTTCCTCCAAAAGGATCTCCGCGAACATCTGCCCCCGGAAGCGCTTGTAGGCCCCGGCCACCCGGCCGCGGCGCCTACCGTCGGCCAGCCAGCGCTCCGCCTCCCGCCGCTCCTTCTGGACCTGGACCGCATGGCCGCGCACGCTCGCCACCACCCGGTCGAAGTGCTCCCCGTAGGCGGACGGGTCCCCCACCTCGCGGCGGTGCTGGCGCCAGTCGAAGGTCTCGATCTCCTGGCGGCAGACGGGGCAGAGCGCCATCAGGTGCTCCTTGACGATCTCCTGGAGCACCTGTTGCGGGATCGTGCCGTCGAGGACGGCCAGGAGAATCTGGTGGGTCACGTGCACGGGGACCTCCTTGGGCATCACTGCGTTCTCTGCAATTCTGCGAACCCATTAGAGCATGTGTCGCAGGAGGCCGGGGCGGGACACCCGGTGGTGCCAAACCGCGAAGCCGACCCCGACCCGGTGCAGGGTGCCGGGGCCGGCCCCGGGGCCGTCAACTAACCGTTGGGGTCAAACTCACTTCCCCGCTGCGGCTCGGGCAGCGGGTCGTCGGTCGTCGCCTGGGTGCTCGGGGCGCCGTTCGGGTCGAGCCCGAGGCCCCGCTCGGGGTCGGGCAGCGGGTCGGAGGTGGTCGCCTGGGTGCTCGGCGCGCCGTCCGGGTCGAGCCCGAGGCCCCGCTCGGGGTCGGGCAGCGGGTCGGAGGTGGTCGCCTGCCAGAGGTCGGCGAGCCCGTCGGTCGCCCGGGCCGTGACCTCCGTCACCCAGCTCCAGAGGGAGGGCAGGAAGCCGGGGGCTCCGTCTCCGGCGCCCGGTGAGGCCGCGAGGGCCAGGGCCGGTTGGGCGGGGAGGGCGAGCAGGACGAGAAGGGCGAGCACCACGAGGGTGGCGGCGCCCGTCCGTGCCGTGCGCTTGTCCATGGAACGCTCCTTGGGGAGCAGCGTCCGCGGTCCGGCACCATGCCGGCCGGGTCCGCTCCACCCTCAAGGATGCGCACGGGGGTGCTGCTGAAGACAAGCGCCCGCACGCGACCGTCCGCGGACAGGGTGGCGTCCGCGGGCGGCTGCGCTCGGTCAGATGGGGGGATTGGGCTAGTTGGGAGCGGACCCGGAGGGGCCGTCGGGCTTGTGGTCGGGTGGCCGTTCGGAGCCCGCGGCGTCGTCACCACCCTCCGTTCCGGCGCGGGCTCCGTTCGTCTCGGGGTTGCCCCACTGCTCGGCGATGCGAGCGCTCTCCTCGGCGGCCGAGGAGAGCGTCTCTCCGAGGCGGCGGAGATCCTCGACCAGATGGACGAGGGGGACGTGGCGGCGCCCCGCCTCCGGTGCGTCGAGGGCCAGGGCGCGGGTGCGGGCATCCGGCGTCGGCATCTCGGTCACCATCCGGGCGACGTGGCGAGCGGCCTGACGGAGCATCTCCGCGAAGTGGCCGAGGTCATGGCTGACCGCGCCAAGGATGAACGTCGCGTCGTCCTCCTCGTGGTCGCCGGTGAGCGGCCGGACCGGCGGCAGGACGGCCGGCGGGAAGGCGAGCGGCGGCTGGCGCTCCCAGTAGGGCACGGACTCGGGGAGGCTCGCGCGCCAGGCGCAGACCTCCTCCCGCGTCGGGTGGAGCCCCTGCTGGAAGCGCCCGGCCAGCTCCACCAGGTGCTCGGCGAAGCGGTGTGCGGAATCCTCCAGATAGGCGCGGAGCTGGTCATTCTCCGTGTCGCTCTCGAGCGCCTCGATCACCGGAAACGAGTGGGCCACGAGCCAGGAGCCGAGGCTTCGCACCTCGTTCGCGACCACCACGAGACGTCGAAGGACCCGCTCGGAGCGAGTCTCCCCCTTCGGATCGTAGGGCTCGATCATCAGGGCGTCCTGGATCAAAGCGCCCACCTTGTCGAGGGCGGCGAGCTCCTCCTCGTCAACGGCACCGGCTGCCCAGGCGCGGAGTAGGCTGGTGTTCAAGAAACTCTCGATCGGCATGCGTCTCCTCCTGAAGTTGCCGGCTACCCGCCGGCGTCGGTGTGCGGTTCCGGTCGCTCGGGCTCTGCGGTCTCGGCCGGGGCCGGCCAGTTGCCCTTCGGCTACCCGGCGCCGCGCCGGAGCCAATGCGTGGCGCGTCGCTCCCCCGTTGCGAGACCAGAGGAACAGAATTGGCGAATAAGTCGAAGCACGGGGTGCAGAGCGAATTCAGTGCCCCGGGAGCCTTGAAATCACCCCCGCCGACGAGCTAAACGCAAGCCACCGGCCCCCATCCTCCATCACGAATGCCGCCAGTCCACATTAGCGCCCCAATTACGCTCTCGTTGACAGTGTCCAAGCCCCTTGCTACATTCCAGAAATCAAAGGAGCTCAGGTATTTGTACTGGCCGGGAGACACCGCCGATGCCCGCTACACGCACGAAACAGGGCCGCCCTTCTGGAGACCGCGTTTGGTTACTCATTAGTTAGCCGATGAAACGAATATGGCTGAGAGAAAGCAACGCTTGCTTCACTTTATAGCCGCGAGTTTGGCATTCGGTGTCGCCTTGCTAGTCATTGTTGAGATCTGGCGCCCGCCGGAAGTACCACCTTGGCAAGCGACACTCCACCATCTTCTCCGGGAAGTTGGTTTTGCCTTTGTCGTAGGAAGTGTTGTGGCAACCATCTTCGAGCGGTTCCTCTCGGACGAACGAGAACGCCACCTCAAAGGCTTAATGCGAGAGTACCAGGAAATGGAGGACTTCGGCTTTCGAAAGATCTTCCCTGATAGGCAGAACGTCTTCGACGAGTTGATCCGGACGTCACTCAAAGAGGCAAGTCACGTGCGCATCATCGGAATCTGCATCTCGATCTTCCGAGAGTTCAACCGTCAATACAAACGCCCCTCTCTTGAGTCACCGGTAGAGTACTTCGCAAGTCAGATTCTGCATGGTCAACGTATACAAGTTCTCATGCTCAAGCGAAATCCCACGCAGGACGAATTGAAGTTCTATGGCGTTGAAGCCGGCGATTTCTATCACATGCGTGAGTGGGACGAAGATAAGCTCGAATCCTTCAATGGAGGAAGACGTCTAAGGAAAATAGCCAACCAAGCTGTTGGACAATGGATAGAGGTTCTGATATGTATTGCTGATCGGGCGACTAACGCGAGTCCAGAGGATCGGCGCGAGGCGCTCAACAGGCTACAGCTCAAGGAGTATATTGCCCTGCCCTCTGTTTCCCTATACATTCTGGATGAGGAGATCTTTGTTACGCCGTATCTGTACAAGCGTCATTGCTCCTCTGTTCCAGCCTTCGTAGTTGGCGGCCGTTCCTCACCTCTCTATCGGGATTACCTAGCCCACTTTACGGAAACCTGGAATAGCACGCTTACGACCCCTACAGTGCCACATCAGTTCGTTGAGTCTCTTATCCTTGATCCAAGGGAGACTGTCGCCAAGTATAGGTCGCGATGCGATCAGATCAGAAAGGAAGACCAAGCTAAGTGCAAGTCAGACCCTGATTACCTTACGTCGCCAGATTACTTCCGGTCTGAGGAGCGCGCAATGCGGTCGCTTCTAAATGACCGGGCTGAATCGGGTGCTGATGACGGCTAACCATCCTGCTGCAACGGTCGTCGCTTCGCGCCGCCGCTGAGCAGGGGAGCCGTTGGGCGCAGAAGGGGATCGTCCTTTGAGTGAGGCTGAGAACGGCCGAGAGCGCAACGCCTGGCACTACCAGGTCTTTCAAACGTTGTGCATCTCGGCCTTCGACAGAGTCAGGTCACTGCAAGATGCAGGTCTAGCAGCTGGACAACTGGTCTTGGCGAGAATGCGCCTCGAGGAGGTGCCGACCAACGCCTCAGCGTCCGATCATCCAGTCATTCAGGAGCTGTCGCTGGTTAACTCAGAGGGCGCTCTGGGACTCCGTGAGGAGTGGCACCGAACGTCACTCATTGCAAGCATCACCATGTTCGACAGTTTCTTGTCCGACCTCATGCGGTTGCTATTCCTTCATCAGCCGAAGGCGCTACCCAAGGAGAAGCAATGCTCGTTCGGTGAGATTCTGGCTGCTGACTCCTACGAACAACTCCTGGAGCATGTCGTTTCCAGGATGGTTCACGAGCTTGCGTACAAGAGCTACCCGGAACGGCTGAAGTATCTTGAGAAGCGATTTCACATCAAGTCGTCCGATGCCGAAGATCGTTTGCCTTCGCTTGTGAAGTTCGCTGAGCTGCGGAACAAAGTTGTGCACGATACTGCGTCCTACAGTTACGGAGTCGCGACAGGCGGTCGAGAGCTCAAAACGGAGAGAAAGTCCGTGCCAAGGGTGGATTTCTATACCTCGATGAACTCAGCAATGGTGGTCGCGGAAGTGATCGATGCGTTGTTCGTTGCAGCAACTCGTAAGGTTTTCAAGCGTGAGCCGGCGATAAGGCTAATGACTCCATCAGTGATAGCAGCACATGAAAAGTTCCGAGCAGGCGTCGAGAGAGAAGGGTAAGCTAAGCGCCCAACCCCTGGTGTTGACTCGGTGGGGATCCTCGGTCGGGCTCGTCCCGTGGTGGCTCCAGTTAGGCGACAGGCTCACCCGCCTCCCTCCTTCAAGCTGCGAGGAGCCGGCTTCGGTCGAACGGCTCCTTCCGCTTCAGCATGTAGTAGACGGCGCGGCCGAGCTTTGCTGCCAGCACGCCCATGGCCTTGCCTTTGCCGTGCTCCTTGACGAGCTGGTCGAAGAGCTTCTGGCCCTTCGGGTTGGCGATCAGGAAGCAGGCGGCAGCTTCGGAGAAGGCCCACTTGAGGTGGGCGTTTCCCATCTTTCCTCCTCCGGGCTTGCCCTTCTTGCCGGCCGATCCCCGGTCGCCCTTGACCAGGCGGCTGTAGGAGAGGAAGTCCCCGTCACTGGGGAAGCGCTTGATGGTGTGGATCTCGTAGACCATGGTCAGGGCCAGGATGTTGCCGATGCCGGGGACGGTGCGCAGCAGGTGGTAGCTGGAGCCGTCGTGCTCCCGGACCGAGGCTGCGAGGAAGAGCTCGAGCTCGTGGATCGTCTGGTCGTAGGTGTCGATCATGGCGAGGTCCGCGGCGATCGACATCTGGACCGGTTCCTGGTCGCCGAAGTGCTCGAGTAGGCCCTCGCGGTTGCCGGCATACGCGAGACGCCCTTCGAGGGGCTCCAGGTTGTACTGGGTGTTGGTGTTCTGGATGTGGGCGAGCAGCTCGCCGCGCTTGCGCACGAAGTGGAGCCGCCGGCGCAGCAGGTCCCGGGTGGCCCGCATCCCTCGCGGGTAGACGTAGGCCATGGGGAAGGTGCCACCGCGCAGCAGGGCGACGATCTTGCGGGAGTCGATCCGGTCGTTCTTGGATTTACCCCCGTGGATCGCCTTCATGTAGTAGGCGTGGCCGAGCACGAAGTCGATCTCCTCGTCGGCACACAGGTCGGCCAGCCAATACCAGCAGAACAAGCATTCGACCCCGACGATCAAGCCGTCACGGAACGGCTCGATCGCCCGGAGGAATGCGTCCGGCCGGCACGGCAGGTTCCTGTGGAGCCTGATCTCTCCAGTGTCGTCGAGGATGCAGACGTACATCGTCTTGGCGTGCAGGTCCACGCCGCAGTAGAAGGTGTGCTGGGTGGTGTAGAATCGCATCGAGGCCTCCTTTGTGAAAAGGGTTTGCGAGACCTGGAGCGTACCGCGTGGGTGCGCTCCAAGGGGGCCTCGAATCAGTATCCCCGCTTCTGCAGCGGACGTCTGGCGACGCCGCTGAGAAGCCGCCCCGAAGGGGGACGCAGAACTGGCTCAGATGAATAACGAGTTCCTCAGCATCCTGCCCAGCGCGGTGGTTCTCGGCGCCGCTGGTGTGATTGCTCTAAACCTGACCCTCACCCGAGGATGGGCCGAAGAGAGCAGGACGCACATCCGTGGCGCGGTTCAGATGGTTCTGGTCACTGTTCTCTTTCAGGCGGCTCACTTCGTCGAAGAGCTCTCAGCGGGCCTTCACGAACGGCTTCCAGCACTGCTCGGGCTTCCCCCCATGCCGATCCAGTTTTTCGTGTCGTTCAATGTCGCATGGCTCGTAATCTGGACCCTCAGCGCTTGGGGTCTGGCCTCGCAGCGTCGCGCGTCCTTGTTTCCACTATGGTTCCTGGGTATCGGGTGTGTCGTGAACGGCGTCGCCCACCCAGCGTTGTCAATTCTCGCCGGGGGGTACTTCCCTGGCCTCGTAACCTCTCCAGTCGTTGGAGTCCTCGGAATCGTGTTGCTGCGGCGACTACGTGTTGTCACAAGTCAAGGGACGCGGACTTCTACGACCCTAGCGGACATCTAGTTTTACGACCCCTCCCCGGTTGACTCGTCGTCGGTGGTGGGCTGGTCCCGCTCTTGGCGCACTTCAAGAGTCGGTGGGTCCCGCCACGGGAGCGCCCGGTCCCCGGCGTGCCGGCGCCTGTCCCCACGAGGCGACAGGTACAGCTTCCTCACCGGACGCCCGCGGCGCTTCGCGGCGGCCGGTGGCATCCTCGCCAAGAGCCCGAACCAGCGGCCGCGGCCTGGCAGGAAGGTTGCTCTCTTCCCTCGCAGATGTCGAACGCAACGGTTTGCTCAAGGAGACTCTTGGTGCTCGCGGCCGATGAAGAGGAGAGGTTCCGATGAGCTCAGGTCGCCTCGTTGTCTCCCGTGGTCTGGCTGTCTCTTGTGCTCTGTTGGCCGCGGGTCTGCTGCTGGCGGGGGGCGTGTTCGCCTCGCCATCGCCGCGGCGGACGTCGACTATCGGCTGACGATCGACGACGTCGACGCCTGGGAACGGGAGCACGGGAGGATTCGCCCCGGCAGCTTCGTCATCCTGTTCACCGGTTGGCAGGACCGGTGGGATGACCCGGGGGCATTCCTCGGGCTCGATGAGAACGGCGACGATGGGTCGAGATGGTGCTGCCAAAAACCGCGTCACGGAACCCTCTCCCGGCGATGAAGAGGCTGTACACTTCATCGAAGAGTCTCGATCGATGAAGATCAGCTATGTCATTGTCTTTGTCCGCGACATGCAACGGTCGGTTGCCTTCTACCGCGACGACCTGGGCTTTCGCCTACGCTTCGAATCCTCGCACTGGAGCGAGCTCGAAGCTGGGGGTGTGACCCTCGCCATTCACCTTGCGGAAGGGCCGGGGGCACCCGTTGAGCCAGGTTCGGAGCAACCCGGCACGTGCCGACCGGGGTTCGCGGTGCCCGATCTGGACGAGTTCCATCGCCGGGTCACCGAGAGAGGGGTGATGTGCCTCGAGGAACCGAGAGACGTATTCGGCTCGCGCGTCGCCCTGTACCGCGACCCGGATGGGCTGGCCTTCTCGGTGGGCGAGGATCGCGACCAGCAGGCACGGCCGGACGTGCCGGAGCCTGGAGGAGTGTCCGAATAGCACAGCCGTCGAGCTTTCGAGGGTCGGGCGGACTTCCGGATCTCAGGCATGCCGAGTGGCAGCGGGAAGATCCGGCTCAGGGGGTCGTGGACAGTTCTCGCGGTGGTGGTCCCGTTGAACCGGTTTCGAGATGCAGGGGCGGCAGATGAGCGAAAAGGGCAGGATCAACCTCCACACCGTGGTCGCTCGGGCCCGGCTCACCCCCGGGCCGGGCCGATCCAGACCTGCTGGGCGTTGACGAACTCGTGGATGCCGTGGGGGCCGAGCTCGCGGCCGTAGCCCGAGCGCTTGACGCCGCCGCTCGGCAGGCGGGGGTCGGTCTTGACCACGCCGTTGACGGCCACCTGGCCGGCCACGATCTCCCGCGCCATCGCCTCGCCCCGCTCGGTGGCGGTCCAGACGCTCGCCGCCAGGCCGTAGCGGGTGTCGTTGGCGAGGCGCAAGGCCTCGTCCGCGCTCTCGACACGGGTCACCACACCGACCGGCCCGAAGGTCTCCTCGCGGCTCGCCGTCATCTCCGGGGTCACCTCGGTCAGGAGCGTCACCGGATAGAAGTAGCCGGGGCCGTTCGGGAGCTCGCCCCCCATCAGGCAGCGGGCGCCGGCGTCGACCGTTTCGCGCACCTGGCGGTGGAGGGTCTCCCGGAGGTCCTCCCGGGCGATGGGGCCCACGTCGGTCGCCTCGTCCCGCGGGTCGCCCACCGTGAGGGCGCCGAGGCGCTCTTCGAGGAGGGAGACCATGCGGTCGTGGACCGGTGCTTCGACGAGGATCCGCTTCGCCGCGATGCAGGACTGGCCCGCGTTGATGATCCGCATCAGCGCGATGGCGTCCGCCGCCGCCTCGAGGTCGGCGTCCGCCAGCACGATCGACGGGTCCGAGCCGCCCAGCTCGAGGACGGTCGGCTTGACCTCGCTCGCGGCGATGGCGGCGACGGCGGCGCCTCCCCGGTCCGAGCCGGTGAAGGAGACGGCCCGGACGCGCGGGTCGCGGATCGCGGCCTCGACGTCCGGCGTTTCGAGGGGGAGGTTCTGGACGATCCCGGCCGGCGCCCCCAGCTCCTTTGCCACGTCGTCGAAGACCTCGGCGATCACCTCGCCGCAGCCGGGCACGTGGGGGTCGTGCTTGATCACGCAGGTGTTGCCCGCCATGAGGGCCGGGGCCGCGAACCGGAAGGCCAGCCAGAACGGGGCGTTCCAGGGCAGGATGCCGAGCACGGCGCCCAGCGGCAGGTACTGGACGTAGCTCTTGGTGGCGTCGGAGCCGATCACCTCGGCCGCCAGGTAGCTCTCCGCGTGCTCGGCGTAGTGCTCGGCGCACCAGGCGGACTTGCCGACCTCGCCCCGGGCCTCGCGGATCGGCTTGCCCATCTCCTCGGTCATGTAGGGGCCCAGGCGCTCCACGTCCGCGCGCATGCGCTCGGCGACGGCGCGGAGCACCCGGGCGCGCTCGGCGAAGGAGCGCCGGCGCCACGCGTCGAAGGCTCCGTCGGCGGCGCCGATGATCTGTTGCATCCTGGCGGTGTCGGCGGCTTCCACGCGGCGAACGACTTCGCCGGTGCTCG
>Ga0210123_1001873_pt1 | contig 10234 bp, 7 predicted proteins | sample Muzzi_PWB_D2_FD_185535 | JGI IMG/M metagenome (GOLD analysis project Ga0210123, IMG submission 185535) | Wetland microbial communities from San Francisco Bay, California, USA, that impact long-term carbon sequestration - Muzzi_PWB_D2 (SPAdes) | ecosystem: Environmental > Aquatic > Marine >... | reverse complement strand
CGTATCTGAGGCTGATCGATTCTCATCCAGGGCATCCTTTTCGATTGGCCTGCTGAATCCTTGATAGTTTCCGGATCTATCAATAAAAACCGAAAAAATAGAAATTGCGTTGAATCTCAACTCATAGACAATTTGGTTTTTGAAAGCTACGATACGGCCCTTGGCGGATTCAAAGTTTTCCTTTAGTCTCAAGCCATATTTATCCATAAATAAACTGCGAACTTCATGGGCATCCAGGGCGGCGGCTAAAGATTCAATCAACTCCATTTCCCATTTATTTATAATATCGGGATTTACGATGACCATCATGATGCACCTCCATTTTTCAATATGTCTTAAATTATTTGCGAAGGTTCTATCTGTTTAAGGCAGCTTGGGCGGTGGAGGTATCGGACGTGAATAAGATTTTAAATAAAGTGAGCGGATGCTCTGCCCCTGCCGTCTTGCCGCCATCATTAGACTGGGCAACACACTAGGCATCCCGCTAATCAATATGCGGGCTCTGCGTGGCACATCCAACTCAGTTCATACTTTCGGTTAAACAAAAATGCATTTTCCCATGACCGTCCCTCAATTTTCCACTTCCGATCAGATCCGGTCCTGCTCCTGAATCAGCGGCCCTTATTAGAATAAACAGCCCGTTTATTACTCAAACCCGTAAAGCTTTGCCGGGTTATCGACAAGGATGCGTTTGCGGGTTGCATCATCGTCAACCCAGTCCAACAACAGATCAAGCAGCATGGCATCGTCCGGCAGGTTGTCTAGAGCTGAAGGATGCGGCCAGTTGCTGGCCCAGAGCATCCTCTCCGGCGCAGCTTTTACCAGCGCTTTGGCTAATGCGCCGACGTCGTCGTATCGCGGCGGTCCGACCTTGGATGTCTCATAGGGTGCCGCCAGCTTTACCCAGCACTGTCCGCTATTGACGAGATCGAGAAGCATTTTAAAAGCCCGGTCGCTGGTCGCAACCGGCTCGATGAATTTACCGACATGATCGATAACAAGTCTGCCCGGCAAGGAACGGATTTGAGCGATATGATCCGGCAGCTCCCGCCCGTCCAGCTGCAGCTGCACATGCCAACCGAAGGCGCTCACCCGTGCGGCCATTTCAGCTAGAATTTCCCAGGGCAACACGCCGCCTGGAAACATAAAAAAACGAATCCCACGTGCTCCCAAATCGGTGAGTCGCTGAAGTTCATCATCCCTGACGCTCGTATCGACAACCACAATCCCGCGCGCATCATCTCCGAGTTGTTTGATCGCATCGAGCATACAGCGATTGTCGAAACCATAACCGGAGGGCTGTACAACGACCACACGCCTTAAACCCAGCCTTTTTTGCACCGTCCGGTAATCTTCGACCGTGGCTAAGGGGGGGGTAAAACTTGCAGTCGGCGCCAAAGGATACTGATCCTGCGGTCCATAGAAGTGCATGTGGGTATCACAGGCATCCGGCGGTACTGACAGTCTGGGTCGGGTGACATTGTTTGAATGAGATTCGGTCGACATCATAAAAGTCCTCCGAGATAATTTTAGATCAATTGCGATAAGAGCCTATTGATCATAACCCGAGTCTGGCTATACCGTAATTATAAGCATCCCTTAGCGTAAAAATTTTCTCGACATCATCATCAGGGATGTCCACGTCAAATTCTGATTCAAAAGTCATGACAAGCTCAACCAAGTCCAAGGAATCTGCTCCAAGATCATCGATAAAAGTAGCTTCGGGCACCACCTCTTCAGGATTAATAGAAAGCTGTTCGACAATTATTCTGGCCATTTTGTCCCACAACTGCTCTTTGTCCAAAGTCGTATCAACATCGGCTGTGCGTTTCGCCTCATCCTTCTCTTGCCTGGGTTTGCTCGCCGTCTCCGATGGCCGTTGCGCGCTTTCGACTTCCAGGGGTGAAGCACCGAGAATTGCTGAAAGGTCGGAAATAAGTTTGTCAAACTCGGGAAAAAATTGGGTGGAGTCCCAACGAATAAGGTCTGCGGCTTGAATACTCCTGAAGCCCAGTGGGGGATGTACGCTATCAATTAATATCGGGATCAATATGTTCCGTTCAAGCCCCATATCAGCCTCTTCCTGCACCCATCTTGAATTTACAGATGTTTTAGACCATGCGACAACGACTGCGCGTGCGCTTTCGAGGGCATCACCGATTACTTGACGCCAGGTTTTACCGGTCGGAATCGTCCGATCCCAAAATACAGACCAGCCGCGCTCTTCAAGGGCTTTTACAATTGGTGCTATCTTTGACCTGTCCCCACTTGCATAGCTAATGAAAATGTCAGTCATAACCTTTATTCCTTTCACTATGATAGCTTAGGATTGACAGAATTGTTATGCAGACTGTTTGTTGCGTAAAGCGTGCAATCAGCACAAACTTCCAGGATGGTATGAACTCAACATAGTATATAATCAATTCGATCAGATCGGTCAAATAATTTTCAATCAGGTTTACCCGGGCAAGCGTTGATCCCCCTATTTTTATTCAGGAGAATATGAACGCCGGCGATATCAAATATCAAATCCGGAATACTGTCGTACTCCCCGGTTACAGGTCGCACGTTGGCTTGGAGCAAACGTCTACTTGAACGTCAAGCTTTTCATGATTGGCTCAAGTGGATCAAGCCCGTCGTCATTATAGCCGGCTATAAATAACCTTTTTCCGTTCCTATCGGCAAAGGTAAATGCTCCAACCAGTGAATCAGTCCTGGTTTTAAATTTTATGGCTGCGTATAAAGCTTTGGTTCCGTCCGGCGTGGTAAAAACCACGGTCGAAAGGATTTCCGGGTTTTTCATGCCCAGGTTTCTCATTATCCTCATAATCCAATTTTTCCCGGTTTGCGCATCTAACGGTTGACTGGCAGAAATAGCGGTCTTTCGAATCTTCAAAAACATATTTTTTTCCGGGTGCTTGATATGGAAAAGCATATCAGAGGAAGTGAGCTTTCCCTGTTTGTTCATGCTTGCCGGGAAGGTTAATTGAAAATCAAACTCTTCGTTGACGTAAAGCCCCGGTTTCGTTGGTAGTGGTGACATATTCTCTACTTTCAATGATACGATCAGCAAAACTATTACTAAGACAAAGCATAAACCTGACATCGCGTAAAGAACCTTCTGCCAAACTCTTGAATCGGACTTGGTTTTTATGCCGAATAGAAAACGAAGCAAATTGAAACGCCTGATAAGAATCTCATAGATCGCCATAATAATGGTGAATGAAGCAATAGCGATAATAAAAAATTTGCTTCCAACACTTCCACTCCACTGAATTACATAGTAACCGATTATGTAAATTACCGTATGGTGCATTATGTAAAATGGGAGAACTCCTTCGTTGCCATAGGCCAGAAAATTATTGTTGAAATTCAGAAATCGGCGGCCAAGACCCAATAATCCAATTATCCAGCACCAGCCAAGAAACCCCCTCAATCCTTGAACGGCCACCTCCAGGGATTGGTTTAGCGGCAATAAGGCACCGTCGTTTAGCAGGTCATGTCTGGTCAATCCAGGGATCTTTAAGATAAAACCAAAATGCGAGCCCAATAGCAATGCTGTTAAAATCAGGGCCAGCACGAGGTAGATCGGACTATACGCTTTTATCGTCTCCCCGATTTTCGCATTAGAGAAAATAAGATATCCATAGCTTAAGAACAAAAGATAGGATATTGGATCCCAGCCTCCCACAACTCTCACACCCCCCAACCCAAACATCTCGAAAGCTGCAGCGGCTGCAGAAATTGGCACGAAGAGAAAAAACAATGCCCAGGGTTTTTCAAAATGGATTGATAATCTTGCCAGAAAGCTGGTTCCCCGTCTTTTAGATCGCACACACAACGGAAGAAGTATCAACGAGTAGATAAAGAGGAATTCCAGATACCAGAGATGCGTTCCCTGTCCCAGGGGCGCAAAATTGCCGCCAAATCCATAGATGCCGTCGAAATATTGCGGGTACCACTGGAAAAAGCCGCCGGCAGTCTGGCCACTTGATAATCGTTCAATGTAAACGTAGAGTGGATTGATTATAAACGTACCCATAAAAATCAGGGGCACGAGAAGGCGCAGGAATCTCGATTTGACAAATTCCCATTTTTTGTCAGACCCTTTAGACAAAAAGATCGCAGCCCCTGACAGGACGAAAAAAAGCGGCATAACCCAAAGCAGACTGAAATCTCTAAAAGCCGACAAAATTGGGCTTCGAACCGTGTTAAAAACAACTGTTGTGTGATAATCAAAAATTTTACTGCAATGAACAAAGAATACTACGAGAATAGCAAAGACGCGTAACCAGTCAATAAAATATAACCGATCGCTTCGAGTTGTTTTATCTTTCTCAGCAAAAGTGGCTGGCCGATTATGATGGTTATAGTCAGGATTTGTCATACTTCACATTATCCTTTAAAAGCGGCTAACGGGTTAATCAGCGGCCCGGCCCTTTGGATCCGCTGCAGAAATTGGGTATTAAATCTTGATCAGTGATTATTCGTCATTCTATAATCTCTGATCAAGACACGACCTTTGCCGGACGACATTAGGACGCTATTAGTTTTTTTCAGGTTGTTCAAGCGCTTGCATCCGGCCGATAGGGATTATTCTATAAGGTATTTAAAGAGGAATACGCAAGCCAGCAAAAAAACCAATTTTTTAAATAACACAATGCCTCCGATTTGTTACAAAAACATGCCCCCTGATGCCTCAATCCGTTGGCCGGTGATCCAATGCGCTTTTTCCGAGGAAAGAAAGGCCACGATGCCGCCGATATCATCCGGCTGCGAAAAGTAAGTTATCATAACGTCCTTGCCATCCTGAGCCAGCCGCAGCGCCATAATTACTTTTTGTAACAGTCCATTTTGACCCTGAAATGGCCGCCTTAAGACATTATTTGAAACCCTCTTATAAAATAAATCGCCTAAAATCAATATGTTATCATGGTACGAGCCAAATCCCGGAATGTCCCCTTCTGTCTTCGTGACCGAATCCGATAAATATCCCTATCGCGGTCATAGCGCACTGACGGGAAAAGTTCAAAGGAAGTTTCAGGACACAGAATATGTTTTGCGGAGTCGGCTTAATTTTCAAAGACATTTAAGTGTGACGCTACATATGATATGACTGCCCCACGGGCTGAATAATTCGGAGTTGAATTTAAAAAGGGAATCCAGATGATGGCAAAACCAATCGAAAAAGTTATGGGTGTTCCGGAGGCCGTCGATAAGTTCGTAAATGATGGTGACCATTTAATCATTGGAAATTATACCGTATGCACCTGCATGGAGCTGGTTTTTGAGATTGTCCGGCAGAAGAAAAAAGGATTCACGCTGTATTCACAATCCGGCATCCTGGACGTCGAATTGCTGGTCGCGGCCGGTGCCGTGGATCGACTGGTGACGACTTATGTCCTGCGATCCGGCGGACGTAACGGCGGTTCGGCAGTAGAGCGCGCCCTCCGGGCGGGTACCCTGCAGCTGGAAGATTATACGAATTTCAATTATAACGCTCGGTTAATGGCGGGGATGCACGGATTTTCATTCATGCAGGTTTTTGAAGGCGTTACCGTTACCGATCTTTTCAAAAAACGAAGCTTCCTGGGTGACGATAAGTATCGAATTATCAAATGTCCCTATACGGGAAAGGATGTGGTGACCGTGCCGGCGGCAAATCCGGACGTCTGTATCGTCCACGTTCAAAGAGCGGACAAATTCGGCAACGCACAATACTGGGGCGCTATCGGCAGTGTGCCGGCCGCGGCCCTGGCCAGCAAGAAAATCATTATTACCTGTGAAGAAATTGTCGATGCCGAAATCATTCGATCCAGTCCCCACCATACAATAATTCCGGCTTTCAGGGCTGATGCGGTGATCGAGGTGCCCTGGGGAGCGCACCCGACGGAGGTGGTGGGGCATTACAACCAGGACCGACTGATGTACGGTTTATTTATGATGGCAGCCGCCGGCGACGACAGCATGCACGCCTGGATGGATGAATGGATTTTCGCCTGTCAGAACCGGCAGGGGTACATCGATCACTACATTGAAAAGTTCGGAAGCGCAAGGCTCCGGAAGCTGGTCGCTAAACCGTTTTATTCAGCGCCGGCGAACTATGGGGCGGCCTTTCACTCCTCGTGGGATGAAAACGGTAAAGATCGATCGACCGGACTAACCCTGCCCGAAATTGAAAACCTGCTGGAAGAAAAGGGGCTGTTATATGACTAAGAGATATACCTTAAACGAACTTTTGATCATTTCTGCGGCCAGAGAAATCAAAAACTTCGATAATGTAATACTCGGTGTAGGTCTGCCCACGACAGCCGGAGCACTGGCCAAAGCCCTGCACGCACCTCAGGCAAACCTGATGATGGAAGCAGGCATGATCGACTTTGAACCCCTTATTCCACCAAACCACATCGCAGATGTCATGGCCTGTAAAGGGTACGCTTGCGCTACCGATCTTTTTACGACCTTCACCATGACTTACCGCGGATTTGTAGACGTCTGCTTTCTTGGAGTCGGCCAGATAGATAAATTCGGCAACTTAAATACGACATCCATTGGTGATTACTACCAGCCGGATTTAAGATTGCCGGGATCCGGTGGAGCTGCGGATTTTATCTCTTATGCCAAACGCACGGTGCTGACCATGCGCGGTGGTGAATTTGTGCAAAAGCTGGATTACTTTACTTCACCCGGCTATTTAAGTGGCGCAGATGCCCGGGACCAATGCGGATTATTTCCGGAGGGCAGCGGCCCTAACAAGCTGATAACCCCGAAAGGGATATTCAAATTCGACTCCGAAACCAAAGAGATGTATCTGGCCGAAATCCATCCGCGTATTTCACTTGAAGATATCATAAAGGACATACCCTGGGACTTAAAGATATCAGACAACCTCTCACAAACGAAGCGTCCGAGCGACAAGGAGATCGACTTCATCCGAAAATTTGCCCCGGCTGCTGTATTAGGCCGGGCGCTGGCTATTGAATTAACCTTCGCCAACCTGGCCAGGGAGCAAAAAGAACGCGGGAAAATGTAAAGAGTAAACTTGGAGGCATTCGATCAGGGCGGCATCTGTCCTCAGTAATAAGTGAAGGCGATTTGCCATAGACGCCCACGCAAGACAGGAAGGTTTACTGTCGGACAAGATACCGCCGAATAGATTCAAAAAATCATCACGGTCGGGATCATGGGCACAATATTTCGTTGACTCATATTTTTTCAAAAATTTGGGGACAAAGATTTGCAATCGAAAATTATGAATTATATTCAAGATATTAAAAATTGGGGCCGCATTTTTAATAAATGGCCGTCATCAAATGCATGAAATCTAAATTCCCCAAAAAAAGAGAGAGAACATTATGGGCACAGAAAAAGCCGACACATCCAAAGGTCGCACCTTCCTGCAGGTGCTGTTTGACCGCTGGTGGAAAAAGGTCATCGCAGGGATCATTGCCTTCACCGTCGCAGCCCTCATTTTAATCCCGTATGGGATTCGTTACAGTGCCAAACGGATGATTCTGGCCGAGGGCGGGGACGAAGCCAATATCGAGGATGTGGACTTCAACCCGTTTACCGGACGCATGGCACTGAAAGGGGTCAATATAAAGGTCGGCCAGGAGCAGTATTTGAGAATCGAGGATGCTGAAGTGCTCGTGAGATGGTGGCCGTTGGTTAAAAAACGAATTGCGATTAAAAAAGTATGGGTAAACAATACCGAAATGACGATCGAAAGCCTGCCCGATGGTCAATACCGGCTGGGGGGCATCACTGCTGCGTTGCTGAAAGGTTCGCAGGACGATCAGAAAGCAGCGGAATCATCTTCGTGGGGCTATGGTGTGCAGGAGGTTACCATCGAGAATACGAAGGTGCACCTGCGCATGCCGGACTTTGCAACCACGGTGCATGTTAATAAATGGGCCATCCGCCGCGCCTTCTCATGGCAGCCGGAAGCTACCGCCAATGTCGATATTGACGGTGATATAAACGGCAGCCCGCTGCAAATCAGCGGCCAGGTCACCCCATTTGCCAAAGACCGCCGGGTGACGGCCAAGCTTAAACTCGAAAAACTGAAAGCAAATCCCTTCAACGGTCTGCTCAAGGACTTCGGCATAAACATATCCGGCGCGGTCAGCCTCGATGCAGATCTCGAATTAATTCAGAAAGAGGATGGCAGCTTCACGGTGGCCCATGACGGCAGCTTTCTTCTGGAAAACCTTGGGCTGAAGACTTCGGACCTGCAGGCATCCGCAGCCGATATTAAGTACGACGGCAAGCTGAATGCTTCTCTGCCCTCAGGCAGCAATCTGCCTTTGGAGGTGAATTCGGATGGACGACTCACGGCAGCCGGATTGGATGTCAAACTCGGTGAAGATGAAATCAAAGAGGAAAAGCTGGGCTGGAAAGGAATAATTAAGGCCACTGTCCAGCCATCAGCCAAAAAGTTGCAGGCGGTCCTGGACGGAAGTCTGGACAGTCAAAAGTCAACAGCCATCCTGGCCGCCGCAAATCTGGACGTTGAGCAAAGCGGATTTAACTGGAAAGGCAAAGTGCAGGCACAGCAGGCATCGGATAACACCGGCATCATTCTGGATGGTACCCTGGCAATTGATAATGTGCAGGCCCAATCCGAAACCCTGAAAGTGCTTCAGGAGGCTCTCAATTGGAAAGGCCGTTTGGAAGTAAGCCTGCCCAAGGGGGCGACCGGTCCCTCTTTAAAATCCAGCGGCCGACTGGAAGGCGGCAAGCTCGATTTCAGTCTGCCGGGTGAAAAACTCAGCAGCCGGCATGACGGAATAAAGTGGGAAGGGGACATCGGCTACACTGTCAATGAAAAGAGTCCCCGGATCGACCTGAACGGCAGCCTGAACCTGGATAAGCTTGCATTTGATTCTCCGGATGCGGTTGTGGCCGAGAAAAAAATTGATTGGACCGGCAAAGGTGTCATCGACCTTCCCGCTAAAGATGAAAAATTGGCCCTGCAATTGGATGGTAACGTCACCCTGGGGCCGCTCAATGCCCGTTTGCCGGCCAATCACCTTGAAGTCAACCAGGAGAGTTTTTCATGGGATGGGCCGCTGGCATATGGCAAAGGGGAGCAAAGCGGTGAACAGGCATCCGGGGCTGCCGCCCGGATCGGCAATCTGCGGGTTACCGATGAGAACAACCGTCATCTTCTGTTTGGCGCCGGCGATATCTCAGTGGAAGACCTCCGGCTGATCGGCGAAACCGGTCTGAGCGGAAAAACGCTGCAAATCAATTCGCTGCAGTTTTTAGGGTCGCAGCAGGCAAAAGCTGCACCGTTGCTGGGGGCTAAGTCCATCACACTGCAGTCATTTCAGGTCGATCCTGCAACTAAAATCGAGATCGATGCCATTATTATCGATGCATTGCAAAGTATGCTGCAGCGCAAAAGCGACGGCCAATGGAGCTATTCGGAAAGACTCGCAGCGCTGCAGCCATCGGCTGGGGAGAAATCCGAGCGCCCGCAAGCCGCCAAAACCGGCCCCAAAACCGATTCCCCCCGATTCAGGATCGGCAAACTGGTCATCCAAGGCAACAGTCAGATCGGATTTGAGGATTTAACCGTGCAGCCGGCGGTCAGCACAACCATGACGTTGAATACCTTCGAGCTGGGCAATCTGGACAGCGCCAGGCCCGGTGAAAAAAGCCCTTTGAAACTGGCGGGAAAAATCGGCAAATATACCGAGATCGATTTTAAGGGCTTCGTTAAGCCATTTGACGAGCGCCTGAGTCTGGACCTGAAAGGCGGGGTGGCCGATCTGGAATTGCCTCCCTACTCACCCTACATCGTTAAAGCCATGGGGTATAAATTTGCCAGCGGTCAGGTAGATGTCAACCTGAAAATGGCCATTAAGCGCGGCAATATGGACGGGCTTGCCAAGTTCCAGTTCAATGAATTAAGGGCCAAAGCAGTGGATGCGCAAACTTTGAAAAAACAGGGCGTCAAGCAAACCATTCCGATAGAAACCGCTTTGAGTCTGCTGCGGGATAAGGACGGTACCATCAAACTGGATGTTCCCATATCCGGTGATATTGCAGACCCCAAATTCAGTTTCGCAGATGCCATCAACCAGGCGGTGGTGAAAGCCACCGCGACGGCGTCGTTGACCTACCTTAAATTTGCGCTGGGGCCTTACGGCCTGGCCATCGCGGCAGCGGAATTGGCCTACAACGCGGCCACCGCAGCGGGAGGCATCCGCCTGGAGCCGGTAAAATT
>Ga0210123_1001872_pt1 | contig 10242 bp, 7 predicted proteins | sample Muzzi_PWB_D2_FD_185535 | JGI IMG/M metagenome (GOLD analysis project Ga0210123, IMG submission 185535) | Wetland microbial communities from San Francisco Bay, California, USA, that impact long-term carbon sequestration - Muzzi_PWB_D2 (SPAdes) | ecosystem: Environmental > Aquatic > Marine >... | reverse complement strand
ACGACGGTCGCGGTCAAGCGCGACTCCGCCGGCCGGCTCGCGGTCGAGGGTTTCATGCTGGATTATCTGCGGCGCCACGCCGGTCTCCCGGTGCCCGCCGTGATCTATTGCGACGATACCCTGTTGGTCATGGGCTATATCGCCACCGCCGGACAGATCGATCCCGCGGTCGAGGCGCACGCGGCCGCACTTGTCGCCGGGCTGCACAACGTCACCGCGCCGCGATTCGGATTCGAGCGCGACACGGCGATCGGCGGCCTGTCGCAACCGAACCCGGAAAGCGATTCCTGGGTGCGGTTCTTCCGCGACCATCGCCTGCTGCACATGGGCCGGCGCGCGCACGATGCCGGGAATCTGACGCGCGCCACTTTCCTTCGGCTGGAAAAGTTCTGCACCCGTCTTGGCAGGTTTCTTCCCGAACCGTCCGCAGCGTCGCTGTTGCACGGCGACCTCTGGGGCGGCAACGTCCTGGTGCGCGACGGCCGCGTGGCGGCCTTCATCGACCCGGCGATCTACTACGGCGATCCCGAAGTCGACCTCGCGTTCGCCACGCTGTTTTCGACCTTCGGCGCCGCCTTCTTCGACCGCTACGCGGAGCTGCGGCCGATCGCGCCCGGGTTCTTCGAGGCGCGGCGCGACATCTACAACCTCTATCCCCTGCTGGTCCACGCGGCGTTGTTCGGCGGCCATTACGGCAATGCCGTGCATCGCATCGTCGCCCGCTTCGTCTGAGTCCGGCCATGGTGGACGCCGCATTGACGTCGGACCGCATCGGCCTGGGCATCGCCAGCATGATCGTCGGCATCGCCGGCATGTCGATCATGGACGCCTGCGCCAAGTGGCTCGGTTCGGGCTATCCCCTGGCGGAGCTCGTCTTCTTCCGGAACTTCTTCGCCCTGGCGCCGATCCTCTGGATCGTCTGGCGCGCCGGTGGCCGGCGGACGCTGCGCCCGGTCTGGCACCTCGGTCACGTGCTGCGCGCGGCCGGCGGATTGACCGCGATCTTCTGTTTTTTCGCCGGCCTGCGCCTTCTGCCGCTAGCCGATGCGGTCTCGATCGCCTTCGCCGCACCGCTCATGGTGACCGCGCTCTCGGTCCCGATCCTGGGCGAGCACGTCGGCCCGCGGCGCTGGGCCGCGGTGATCGTCGGCTTTCTCGGCGTGCTCGTCATGACGCGCCCCGGGGCGGAGGCCTTCCGCCTCGAGGCGTTGCTGATTCTGGCCGCCGCGCTCGCCTATGCTTTGGTGATGCTGCTGACCCGCCGGCTGGCGCGCAGCGACACGACGCCCGCGATCATGTTCTACAGCACGATGATTTCGTTGGTCGTCAGCGCCCTGCTGCTGCCGTTCGGCTGGCGTACGCCCGAGGGCTGGGACCTGGCGATTTTCATATTGATGGGCTCCGTCGGCGGCGGCGGCATGTTTTTCATGATCCAGGCCTACCGCCATGCACCGGCGGCCGTGGTCGCGCCCTTCGATTACACGGCGCTCGTTTGGGGCACGCTGATCGGCTGGCTGGTGTGGCGCGAACTGCCGGAACCAACGGTCTGGCTCGGCGTCGTCGTGGTCATCTCCAGCGGGCTCTACATCCTGCACCGCGAGACCCGCCTGCACCGCGCGGCGAGATGACGGGCGTTACCGCAGGTGGCAGGTCGCCGCCAGGCCGCGCTTCTCGAAATACTGCTGATGGTAGTCCTCCGCCCGGTAGAACGGGCCGGCCGGCTCGATCTCGGTGACGATCGGCCGCCGGAAGCGGCCCTCGGCCTCGAGCCGCTGCTTAGCCGCGCGGGCGGCGACCTCCTGCTCCGGCCCGTGACAGAAGACCGCCGAGCGATACTGCGTGCCGATATCGGGCCCCTGGCGGTTGCGCGTGGTCGGATCGTGGAGGCTCCAGAACAGGTCGAGCAGCGCCGCGTAGTCGACACGCGTCGGATCGAAGGTCACCTGCACCGCCTCGGCATGGCCGGTGCGTCCGGTGCAGACATCCTCGTAGGACGGCTCGGCCGTGCTGCCGCCGGTATAGCCGACGCAGGTCTCGAGGACGCCGTCGACCTGGCGGAACGCCGCTTCGACGCCCCAGAAACAGCCCGCGGCGAAGGTCGCCTTCTGCATCGTCAAGCCTCCCAGGAAATCCACTCGACTGAATTTAGTGCCGGGCCGCCCCGGAATCCATGGGCATCGTTCGACTTGGGGGTCGCGCAGCCAAGCGCCCCTAAGCGGCGGCCGTCGAGTCCGCCCTGGCCGCCAACCAAAGTCGCACCAAAGTCCCGCCCCCTGGCGCGGCCTCGATGTCGATGCCGCCGTCGTGTTGCTCCATGATCTGCTTGACCACGGGCAGGCCGAGCCCGACGCCGAAGCTCTTGGTGCTGAACAGCGGTTCGAAGACGCGCGCCCGGGCGTCGTCCGGGATGCCGGGGCCGGTGTCCACGACATCAATCTCGATACGGCCGTCGCGGCGCCGGGTCCGGACCGTCAGGATGCCGGCGTTGCCGGCCCCGTCCGGCCCGCTCGTTTGTCCCCCGATCATGGCCTGACAGGCATTTTCCAGCACGTTGATGACGGCGCGGCGCAGGCGGTCGGGATCGATCGGGACGGTGGCTTCGCCGACGCCGAACTCCCGATGCAGCGTCACCTCATCGGGGAGATTCTGCTCGGCGATCACCTCGGCGAGCCAGGGATCGAGCGCCGTGGGCTCCAGATCGACCACCGCGACTCGCGTGAAATCGAGCAGCTCGTCGACGATGCGATCGCAGCGGGTGATCCCGCGCTCGATCCGCCCAAGCGCTGCGGTCACCTTATCGTCCGCCCCGTCGAGGCGCTGCTTGATGACGAGGGTGGAGGTCTTGGCCGCGGCCAGGGGATTGCGCAATTCGTGACTGACGGTCGCGGTCAGCTGGCCGAGCGTCGCCAGGCGCTCAGCCCGCAGCAAATCCTCCTGTGCCGCGCGCAATTCTGTCGTGCGCTCCTCGACGCGCCGCTCGAGCGTTTCATTCAGGCGGCGGACCTCCGCCTCCGCGCGCTTGCGTTCTGTGACATCGACCATGACGAAGTCCGAATGATCACGTTCCAGGTCGGCCACGCCGAAGCCCTCGCAGGTTATGCTTCGGCCATCGCGGGTCGTAAGAGAGATCTCGAAAGCCTGCTCTGGGTCTTGCTTAAAACGGGAAATTATCGCCTCGCGCTGCGAGGGGTCGATATAACGCTCAGGCGCCACGAAATGCACCACACAATCATCGGGATTTTCGTAACCGAGCATCTCGGCCATCTTACGGTTGGCCATCAGCATCTTGCCGTCGCTCAGCCGCGTGCGTCCGATCCCAATAGCGGCGTTCTCGAACAACGCGCGGTAATCCCGCTCGCTCTCTTTGAGCGCGGCCTCCGCCTGCTTCAGTTCGGTCACGTCCTGCACGGTCCCACGCGAGATAAGCGGCTTGCCGTCCGCGTCGAAATCCGTCTCGCAGCGCTCGTGCACCCATTTGACTCGGCCGTCTGGCATCCGGAGGCGGTGAACTATTTCATAGGGCGAACGGCTCGCGAGCGATTCGGTATAGGTCTTCTGAACCCTCTCTCGATCCTCCGGGTGAACAGTTTCAAGGAAAAATTGGTACGACGATTCGAAGTGGACGTCGTCGACCTCGAAAATTCGGAAGATTTCTTCAGACCAGGTCAGAATATCGGCGGTCAGATCGAGCTCCCACGAGCCGAGCTGCGCGATACGCTGGGCGGTGGCCAGCTTGCGCCGGCTCTCGCGCAGCGCGATTTCGGCTTCCCGCTGCTCCGTGATGTCTTGTGTCGTACCGCGATACCCTATGTGCCGGCCTTTTTCGTCGAAGACGGGCTCGCCGACTTCGTGGAGGTGGCGGATCGCCCCGTCCAACCGAATCAGACGATAATCGTTCTCGTATTGCTGTGGCGTTCTTAGGATCTCCTCGTTCCATTTCCGTGAGAAAGATCGATCGTCCGGGTGGATAAAACCGTAATAGGCTTCCGCTGATTTCGGCAGATCCTCCGACGATTGGACGCCGTACATCGCCACGGCGTTCTTGGAGGCGAACAGCCAGTTGTCGTCATTATCGGTGACCCAGTGCCAGAGGTTGGCAATTCGCTCCGCGTGCTCGAACTGCACCTGCATTTCCGTCAGGGCGGCTTCCGCTTCCCTATATTCTGTTACGTCCTGCGTGATTCCCTGAAAGCCGGCGAATCTGCCAGCCTCGTCATAAAAAGGCTCGCCGACTTCATGCAGATGGCGGATCGTGCCGTCGGGTCGGACGATACGGTAGTCGTTCTCGTAGCGGACCTGTCCCCGCACAAAATTGGCATCGCGAATCCTAAATTCTTCTCTGTCGTGCGGATGGACGAATTCGGAGAATCTCTCGATTGAAGAGAATGCATCCTCCGTTGACTGGACGCCGAACATGGGTGCCGAATTCTTGGATACGAAAAGCCAGCTTTCGGCGTCGTCGGTTTTCCAATGCATAAGGCCACCGATTCGCTCGGCCTGCTCGAATTGCTCTTTACTTCGTCTCAAATCGGCTTCGACTTCCTTCTGTTCCGTAACGTCCTGCGTCGTGCCGCGAAAGCCCGTGAGGTGCCCGGCTTCGTCGTAGATGGGTTCCCCGATTTCCCTGAGGTGTCGCACGGCGCCATCGGGTCGAACGATGCGATAGGTGTGCTCGAAGCGTTGCGGGAATCGTGCGATCTCCTCGTTTTTTGCAATCAGGGCGGCGCGGTCGTCCGGGTGAAAGAACTCATAAAATCTGCTCATCGACCCCAAGAGGGTCTCGACCGAATCGATCCCGAACATTTGCGCAGTGTTCTTAGACGCATAGATCCAATTCTCATTCCGCAGGTCGGTCACCCAATGGCACAGATTCGCCATGCGCTCGGCGTGCTCGAACTGCACCTGACTTTCGCCGAGGGCGGCCTCCGCCGTCTTCAGGTCGGTGATGTCCTGTGTCGTTCCAAGGAACCCGGTGACGCATCCGGCTTCGTCCCGGATGGGCTCGCCGGCCTCCTTGAAATATCGCAGGGTTCCGTCGGATCGAACGATGCGGTATGTCCGCTCGTAGGGACCCGGCGACCGCCTGAGGCGTCGATCCGATTCTTCGATGCGGACGCGGTCCTCGGGAAGCAGGAATTCGTAATAGCGCGCCACCGTGGCCGGAATGTCGTCCGTGGACGCGATTCCCAACATCGGAACGACGTTCTTCGACGCATAAATCCAGTTCTGGTCCGGTTCGTCGGTAATCCAGTGGTAGATGTTCGCGATTCTTTCCGCGTGCTCGAACTGCACCTGGTTTTCCCGCAAGGTGTCCGCGGCCTGCCTTTGCTCCGTGACGTCCCGGGTGATGCCCGTTATACGAACCGGGTCGTCGGGGTGCTCCGCGAAAAGGCTGGCGACTTCCTCGAAGATTCGCTCCGTTCCGTCGGGGCGGACGATGCGGTATTCGATATGCCCGGGAGTGCCGTCGCTGGGCAGCGATCGCTCCCACGCTTGTACCGAGTCCCGATATTCGGGGCGAACCAGGGCAAGGAACTGTTCCATAGTCGGCGAGGACGCACTGCGGTCGATGCCGAGCAGGTCATACATTTCGTTGGACCAGCGGATTTCTCCCGTGCTTACGAGCACGTCCCAATAGCCCAGTCCGGCGATGCGTTGCGCGTTGGCGAGGCCCGTCGTTGTGCGGAATAGCTCGCGTTTGACGCGGGCATCGGTTCCCAGAATGCCTCGAATCTGGCGGAGCAGGCGCCAGACCGCCAAGGCGCTGACGGCACCCGCACCGGCGATCAAGAGGATCAGGGCAATTTGGCCGATCCTCTTGGCGTCGCCGACCTCCAGGTGGTCTCCGCGATAGACGTTCTCGTGCAGGCGGGCGAGCTGCCGCGCCGCCACCATCAAAGGATCCAGGTCATTGCGGAATTGCCTGAGGCCCTGGCGCCCGAAATCCGACAGCTGCAACCGCTCTGCCGCGGCCGCCTCGACCGGCCCGAAACGCTCGGCAAGCCGCTGTGCAGCGCCCTCCAAATCGACCTCGCCGTATTGCCGCTGCAGATCCAGCAGCTCCGCGATTCCGGCGCGGATATGGGCGACCAGCACCTGATAACCTTCGGCGGGCGGTGCCGGCTCCGTCGCTGTGCCCAGGGGAATGCGCGGCGGGGCGGCAATCTCGTCGAACACCATGCCGGCCAGTTCCGCCGCGGTTTGATAGACCTCGTTGGACCGCTTGATCGATTCGAGGTGATAGGCGGTGCCCCGCTCCAGGCGGTGCTGCAGGTCTCGGGTGTGTAAGAGAACGGCGGCGGCGACCAAAATAGCTGTCGCCAAGCAGGCGAAGACCAAAATACGAATATACCGAACTATATGCTCGGGGTTCCCCGGTTTTTCCGGCATCGCGCGATCGTCCGGCTCCATTCGGTTCTATCGTTGTTTGTCGGCGAGGAAATCGCTCCGTTCCGCGATCTGGCTCAGCATCGCGAAATCCTCCGGCGCGGCCGGCAGAAAGCTCTGCGCGCCGATCGTCTCCAGGATTTCGGCCTGGACTGGGTCGCGCGGCGTCAGGGCGAGCAAGGCCTCGCGGATCCGCAGCATGAGGGGTTGCCCCAGACTCGGGTGACCGGCCCAGACATAATCCGGATAGGTCGGCGTTTCCCAAACGATCCGCATGTCGTCGCCTCGCGAGCGGCCGTCGGACAGCATAGCACGAAAGATCGCGGCGCTCACCGCACCGAGATCGGCTTGGCCGTCGCGCACTGCGTAGACCGTTTCGTCGTGCGCCCGGGAATAGGTGACCGAAGTGAAGAAGTGCTCCGGATCGATGCCGCGCTCCTCCAAGAAATACCGCGCCATGAAATGGCCGGAGGTCGACAGCCGCGACCCGAAGCTGAAGGGACGACCCTGGAAATCCTCAACTTTGCGGCCGGGGTCCGCCGTGCGGGCAACGAGGAGCGTCGTGAACCGCATATCGATAACGCGCATGGCGATGGGCACGGCCCCGCCTTCGAGCTCGGCCCGCAGGAACGTGACCCTGCCCATGAACGCAAGGTTCACCTCGCCGCGGACGAACTGTTCGACAAGCTCGGCATAGGAATCGGAGGGTACGAACTCGTATGGCAGGCCGGTCTGCTCCGACAAATATTGGAAGAGCGGCGTGTAACTGGCCCGAATTGCGGGAGTGCCCTGGTCCGGAAGCACTCCGACGCGCAGCGTCTCCGGCGGCGCCGGATCGCTATCCTGTTGGCCGCACACAGCGAGCAGTAACAAGGCCGCAATGCAGGCCCCAAACCGAGCGCGAGGCCACATCCCTCTATACCCCTGAAAATCCCGAACCGTCTACAACCATAGGTTCATGATGTTTAACGGAATCTTGCCGAGGCCGGTCGACTCTGGGGTTAAGGCGCTGTCCGCCCGGCGAAATCGGCCTAGGACGAGCGCGACAGCGGAAAGCTCGCCTCGGGCGTGTAGCGGGCACCCTCCGGCGTTAGCAGGCTGGAGTAGAGCACGAAGCGGTCGGCCTGGAACGGTGCGCTGCGGAACAGGCCGTTGCGCGACAGGAAACCCTGCATCCTCGTGCCCGGGTTGCTCTTGATGCGGGCCAGGGTGACGTGCGGGCGAAACTTGCGGCCCTCCGACGGAAATCCGGCGCGCCGCAGGGCCGCCTCGACCCGGCCCTGTAGTGTGGCGAGCGCGCCGTCCGACTCGATCCCGACCCACAGCATGCGCGCCTTGCCGCCGTTGCCGTGACACTCGATGCCGCGCATCGCCGCGGGGAACGCCGGCATCTCGACCCGTGCCAGCTCGGCGTCGATCTCGCGCGCCTGGTGCCCCTCGACGTCGCCGATGAAGCGCAGCGTCACGTGCAGGTTCTCCGGCGGCAGCCAGCGCACGCCGGGCAGGGGCTCGGCCAGGGCGGCGAGCCGGTCCTGCAGGTCTTCCGGGAGGGGCAGCGCGACGAAAAGGCGCAAGGGGTAATTCCTATAGTTCGGGTGCCATGCAACCGGCGGACATGGCAGCACGAATCAGGGACAAGGATAGGTATAGACCTTGTGGATTTCCTCGATCCTCTCGAGCACTTCCGGGGAGAGGCGCAGGCTGGCGGCCGCGATGTTCGTTTCCAGTTGCGTCATGTCGGTGGCGCCGATGATGGCGGCGGTCAGGAAGGGCCGGCCGAAGACGAAGGCGAGCGCCATTTGCGCCGGATCCAGGTCATGATCGCGTGCCAGCGTCACGTAGGCGCGGATCGCCGCTTCGGCCTGCGGCCCCTGGTAGCGCTTGTTGTCGGGCCACAGAGTCAGGCGCGCGCCGGGCGGTCTGCGTCCGTCGAGATACTTGCCGGTCAAGGTGCCGGCACCGAGCGGCGCATAACCCAGTAGGCCGCAGTCCTCGCGCAGCGCGATCTCGGCCAGACGGGTTTCGAAGCTGCGGTTGAGCAGGCTGTAGGGGTTCTGGATCGACGCCGTGCGCGGGCCCGTGCCGGCGTCGGCCAGCGCCAGGCAGCGCATCACGCCCCAGGCGGTTTCGTTCGACAGGCCGACCGCGCGGACCTTGCCGGCCGAGACCGCTTCGTTGAGGGCCGCAAGCGTCTCTTCCAGCGGCATCTCGTCGGCCGCAGCGTCGTGCTCGTACCCCAGCCGGCCGAACGCCTGAACGTTACGATCCGGCCAGTGCAGTTGATAAAGGTCGATGTAATCGCTCCGCAGGCGACGCAGGCTGTCGTCGACGGCGGCCAGGATGTTCTTCCGGTCGAGCCGCGGCTTGCCGTCGCGGATGTATCGAAAGCGCGATCCCGGCCCGACGATCTTGGTCGCGACGATGACGCGCTCCCGCCTGCCGCGCGCGGCCAGCCAGTTGCCGATGATCTCCTCGGTACGGCCATAGGTCTCGGCGTGCGGCGCCACGGGATACATCTCGGCCGTATCCAAGAAGTTCACACCCTGGTCGAGGGCGTAATCCATCTGCGCGAAGGCTTCGACCTCGGTGTTCTGCTCGCCCCAGGTCATGGTGCCGAGGCAGACCGCGCTGACCTCGATGTCGGTTCGCCCCAGTCGCCGATACTCCATGGTCCTTCCGTCCTTCCCCTCTTGCGGATGCCCTACGATGGTCAGCCGGTCAATTGGCGCCGCCGGCGCCTTCGACCCGCTGCACCGGCCGGCCCAGCGAATCGATCAATTCGATGACTTTGGGCGCGATCCGTTCGGCGATCCGCCGCGCGCCGGCGGCATTGGGATGAATGCCGTCGGGTTGATTGAGCGCCGGGTCGAGTGCGACGCCATCGAGAAAGAACGGATAGAACGCCACGCCGTACTTGTCAGCGAGCGCCGGGAATACGGCATCGAAGGCCGCCGTGTACTCGCGGCCGAGATTCCGCGGCGCCAGCATACCGGCAAGAAGCACGGCGACGCCCTCGGCGCGGAACCGCATCAGGATGGCGTCGAGGTTCGCGTAGGTCGCGGAGGGGTCGAGCCCGCGCAGGCCATCGTTGCCGCCCAACTCGACGATGGCGATCTCCGGGCGCTCGGCCAGGACCCAATCGAGCCTTGTCCGTCCGGACGCCGTGGTGTCGCCGGAATTGCCGCCGTTCAGGACTGCGACTTCGTAGCCCTTGGCGCTCAGCACCGCCGCGAGCTGTTCCGGAAAGGTCTCGCCGGCTGCCAGACCGTAGCCGTGCGTCAGGCTGTCGCCGAAGGCCAGGATGCGCAGCGGCTCGGCCGCCGTGCCGGGGGTCGCGAGCGACAGGGCCAGCAGGGCCAGGGCAGAGGCGAGACGGCGGCTGAATTTTCGGGGTTTCTTTCGCATTTTCGGGCTCGGACTCCGCGGTCTCGCGGCCAAATACCTTCAGTGACCTAACGTCCCCAGCGTCGGCATTCAAGGGACGCCCCGCCAAGGCGCCCCGACCCTGCAACCGGAGGCCGCTGGGGAGCGCGCCATTGACAAGCGTGGCCGACCGCCCCTTATGCCCTGCAAAGCCCTTAGCTGCGAACCGTCCCCGGAACATGCCCGCACCCCTCGACCTGGTCCAGTCCTCCGCGCCGCACAGCCATGAGGCGCCGATCATTCGCTTGGCGGCGGTCGATCTCACCCTCACGGCGCTGGCCGGGCCGGTGGAGATCCTGCGCGGGTTGTCGATCGAGGTGGCTCGCGGCGAGACGCTCAGCGTTGTGGGCCCCTCGGGGTCCGGCAAGTCTTCGATGTTGATGGTGATCGCCGGGCTGGAGCGCGCCACCGGTGGGTGCGTCGTCGTGGCGG
>Ga0210123_1001871_pt1 | contig 10253 bp, 12 predicted proteins | sample Muzzi_PWB_D2_FD_185535 | JGI IMG/M metagenome (GOLD analysis project Ga0210123, IMG submission 185535) | Wetland microbial communities from San Francisco Bay, California, USA, that impact long-term carbon sequestration - Muzzi_PWB_D2 (SPAdes) | ecosystem: Environmental > Aquatic > Marine >... | reverse complement strand
GGTCATACGGGTACCTTTTGCGGCAGCCAGCATTAATACACCCATAATGCTTTTGCCGTTCACGCGCTGGTTGTCGGTTCCGAGTTCGATCTTACTGTTGAACTGTGACGCCAGTTTGACGAATTTAGCCGCGGCACGCGCGTGCATTCCAAGCTTGTTGATGATTTCAACGTCACGGCTGATTTCCATGATTACAGGTTGTGCACCGTGATGCCCTTGCGACCACCCGCCAGCGCCTTGCTGGTGAGTTCATCGAGCGACTCGTTGCGATAATTCAGGACGCGTATCAGCATCGGCAGATTAAGGCCGCTGATCAGCCTGCACTGACAGGATCTGATGATACCGCGGGCGATGTTGTCGGGTGTGCTGCCGAAGGTGTCCGTCAGAATCAGCGCGCCGTCACGGCTATCGAGTGCGGCCAGCGCATCCAGCGCCTGCTGTTCGATGATAACGGTCTCGGAATCCATGGGCACATCGACGCAGGTCGTGTTGTCGGCCTGTTCGCCAAGAATGCTTTCCGCGACCATCAGCATATCCCTGCCGATGTTGACATGGGTCACAAGCAACAGCGCTATACTCATCCGAGCTCCCTGTGGCGAATCGAGACAATATCGATCAGATCGCGGAAATCTTCGCTCAGTCGCTCAACCAGATAAACCGAGCGATGCTGGCCACCGGTGCAGCCGATCGAAATTGTCAGATAATAACGGCTCTGCTGCTCGAATCGCGGTATCCAGTATTTGAGGAAATCCCTGATGGAATCCTGCATATGGCGCACATCTTTTTCTTTCGCCAGAAATTCCATGACCTCGGCGTCAAGCCCGGTCAGCGGGCGTAGTTTGGGCACCCAGTGCGGATTGGGCAGGCAGCGCACATCGAACACGAAGTCGGAGTCCGTCGGCGTGCCGTGCTTGAAGCCGAACGACTGGAACAGCACCGACAGGCCCTTGTTGTCGTGTTTGATGACCTGCTCTCTGATGATCTCACGCAGCTGATTGACGTTGGTGTAGGTCGTGTCCAGGAACAGGTCCGCATCCGTAGCGACTTCACTAAGCAACTCGCGTTCCATCTCGATGGCTTCGGGCAGCGGCAGGCCCTTGCGCGTTAGCGGGTGTTTCCTGCGGGTTTCGCTGAAGCGTTTTATCAGCGTCGCCAGTTCGGCCTGCAGGTAAATAACCTCGATCGCGATGTCCTTTTCACGCAGCGTTCTGATGATGTGGCTGAACGCACGCAGATCGCTTACTTCGCTGCGTGCGTCGATGCCGATCGCAATGTTTTCGTAGGGCTGGATTTCTCTGTTTAAAATACGTTCGACTAACTCGGGCAGCAGTCCCAGTGGCAGGTTGTCGACGCAATAGTAATCTTCGTCTTCCAGCGTGTGCAGGGCGATAGTTTTACCGGAGCCTGACAGACCGCTGATGATCACGAGTTTCATCCTAGAAACCGCAGTTGGACGGGTTGGAGTGTGCGGTTTTTGGGGTGCAGGGCAAGGCATAACGACGCGTAATGGTTGTTCCATTCCAAGGCGTTATAACGCAGCCATGCGGCCCAAAAACCGTGCAATCCAGCCCGTAGCGGACTCACCCGATGGGTGAATTCTGAAATCACAGCAAACCAATTTGGAATCATGTCGTTACAGCCTCAAGGTAGCGGTTAACTGCGGTTTCTAGGATCATGCTGTGCAACCGTGTTATCCGTGCTGTTTAAGGAAGGATGCAACGTAGCGCAATACACGGTGTGCTGGATTTTGCTGGCAATGATTGCTGTGCATGATGAGCGCCTGTTCAGGCAGCGTTGATCTTGTCTTCAATTGCCTGCTGCTGCAGTCGCACCAGTTGTTCGGAGGCGTCCTGGCCTTTTTCACGCAGAATATGGTTGCGCACGGCCGCTTCGACCAGCACCGCGAGGTTGCGTCCGGGGGCGACCGGTAGCAGCACCTCGGGTATATCAACCCCGGATATTGTACGGGTATCTCGTGTGCCGTTCAGACGGTCGAGCGCTGACAGTTCATCTGTGCACATCTCTTTCATATGGATGATCAGGCGCAGGTACTTGTTTCGTTTCAGCGCGTTATCGCCGTACATTTCACGGATATTGAGCACGCCCAGGCCGCGCACTTCCATGAAATCCCGGAGCATTCGCGGGCTTTTGCCATTGAGCACGTTCGGCGCGGTACAGGTGAATTCAGGCGCGTCATCGGCGATCAGGCGATGCCCGCGTGTGATCAGTTCCAGCGCCAGTTCGCTCTTGCCGACGCTGCTGTCGCCAGTGATCAGCACGCCGTTGCCGAGCACTTCCATGAACACGCCGTGGATGGTTTCCTTGCTGGTGAACAGGTCGTGCAGGTAGTAGCGCGCCATGTCGATGACTTCGTTACTGTCGGTCTTGCAGCTCAGCAGCGGTACATGGCTGGCGCTGGCGCATTCGATCAGACGCGGCGGGACAGGTATGCCCTCGGACATGATGATCGCGACCGTCTTGCTCGAGAATATCTGGTTCAGGATGTTGGTGCGGAAATCCTCGTTCAGGCTCTGCAGGTAATCGCACTCGGTCTTGCCGATCACCTGGATGATGTTTTCGTGAATCAGATTCAGGTGGCCGATCAGCGTGGCGTGATCGGCGGCGCTGATTTCATGAAGCGGCCGTTGCGGGTCTTCCACGCCTGCAATCCATTGCAGTTCGATCTGGCTCGATAGATTGACGATTATGGATTCAGCTGAAAGGAACTCGGTCATGAGGCCTGGCTGTTGACCTGCAAGCCGGTGAGGCGCCTGTAGAGTTCCAGGCTGTCCGTACAGTCGCGCAGAATGTTGCAGAATTTTTCATCGCTGAACAGGCCGGCGAGACCGGCGAGTATTTTCAGGTGCTCGTCGGTATAGTGTTCCGGCACCATTAGTGCAAACAGCAGGTCGGTGGCGACGTTATCCGGGCTGTCGAAATCAATGCCCTGTTCAAGTTTGATAAACGCGCCGACCGCCTTACTGCAGTTGCTGGTGCGGGCATGGGGCAGGGCGACGCCGTGTCCCAGTCCGGTGGACCCCAGTTTTTCACGCTCGGTCAGGTGCTGGAAAATATCCAGTGCATCGCTATCGTCAGAGCAGGATGACAGCAGTTCGGCGAGCAGTTCGAGTGCGCGCTTCTTGCTGCTGACATCCGCGTTACAGACGATCGATGCGGGTTTGACCAGTTCTTGCAGGTTCATCAGGCTTGCGGGACTTCGCTGTGCTTGTGGTGCAGATGGTTTTTGAGTTTTTCCTTGTGTTTCTTCACCTGGCGGTCGAGTTTGTCGACCAGGGCGTCGATCGCGGCGTACATATCGTCTTCCAGCGCATCGGCGAAAATATCGTTTCCGCTCATGTGCACGGTCGCTTCCGCCTTGTGCTTCAGGCTCTCGACACTGAGGATTACGTGGGTATTGCTGACCTTGTCGAAATGCCGCTCAAGTCGCTCCAGTTTGTCATTCACGTAGTTTCTGAGCGCGTCGGTTATTTCGATATGGTGACCGGTCAGGTTGATTTGCATGGGTTGGTTCTCCGGTTATTGCCTCTTACGCGAGCCGTTTACGCTCATTTGAGGGTGGAATGGACATCGCTTCCCTGTATTTTGCCACAGTTCGGCGTGCGACATTAATGCCTTCTTTCAGCAGAAAAGCCGAGATTTTGTTATCGCTCATCGGCTTGCGTGGGTTCTCGTTTTCGATGAGTCTTTTAACCATCGAACGGATCGCGGTGGCCGAGCATTCGCCGCCGTCCGAGGTGCTGACATGGCTGGAAAAGAAAAACTTGAATTCGAATACGCCGCGCGGTGTGTGCATGTATTTCTGTGTCGTTACCCGGGAGATGGTCGATTCGTGCATTTCCAGTTCTTCGGCGATGTCGCGTAACACCATCGGTTTCATGCCTTCATCGCCGTATTCCAGAAACAGGCGCTGACGCTGTACAATGGCGTTGCCGACCCGCAGCAGGGTGTCGCTGCGGCTTTGCAGACTTTTCAGGAACCAGCGCGCTTCCTGCAGACTGCTGCGCATATAGGTACTGTCCTTGCTGCGGCCGGATTGCTTGACGTAGCCGGCGTAGAGTGGATTGATGCGGATTCTGGGCGCGGTATCGGGATTGAGCTCGACATGCCACTGGCCGTTAAGCTTGCGTACGTACACGTCCGGCACCACGTACTGGGTGTTGTTTGGCGATATCGCTGAGCCCGGCCGTGGATTCAGCGTCTGGATGAAGCGAATAAGCCGGTGCAGTTTTTCCTCGCTGAAACGCGTCGATTTCAGCAGGCGCGCATAATCGTGGGAGCCAAGCAGGTCCAGGTGGTTCTGGATCAGCAGACGCGCATCATCCAGATCTTCGACGTCCGATTCGAACTGCTCCAGTTGCAGCAGCAGGCATTCGCGCAGATCGCGCGCACCGGCACCGACGGGGTCGAAATGCTGTACCAGATGCAGCACGGCCTCGACTTCGTCGAGGTCGATATCGAGTTCATCGACCAGACTTGCGTGGATGTCCTCGATGCTTTCGGTCAGGTAACCATCGGCTGTGATGGCGTCGATAATGGAGACAGCGATGACGTAATCGGTATCGCTTATCGACGTGCTGCGCAGCTGCCAGAGCAAGTGGTCCTGCAGCGTGTCAACTTCGCCGCTGCGGTTTTCGAGGTAGTCGTTGAGGCCGTCATCGCCGGACTGGGCCGCATTGCTGATGCCAGCGGTAGCGATCTCATAGATGTCTTCCCAGTCACTGTCGACCGCTAGATCGTCAGGGATCTCCTGGGTGTTGTCGAGATCGAGCTGTTTTTCATCGCCGTTCAGGCCGGAATCATCGGTTTTTTCCAGGGTGGGGGTTTCGGCTGGGCCTTGTTCTTCTTCGATTTCCAGCATCGGATTTTCTTCCAGCGCCTGCTGGATTTCGGTCTGTAGCTCGAGCGTCGACAGCTGCAACAGGCGGATTGCCTGCTGCAGCTGCGGCGTCATGGTCAGGTGCTGGCCGAGTTTTAGCTGGAGTGAAGGTTTCATGATGTGATCAGGATGCAGAGCGGTTGTTCAGGCTATCGCTAGCGGGACGTGGGTCCGGATGGAATGTACGTGCGATGACTAACCAATCTGAAAAATATATGCATAACTTATACCGTTTACGTGTAATTGTACCTCGATATCTGTATTTATAGTCGAAAATCCTTGCCGAGATAGACTTCCCTGACCTGTTCATTGGCGAGAATTTCGTCCGGCTGACCCTGCGAGATAAGGGCGCCGTTGCTTAATATGTAGGCCCGGTGGCAGATGCCCAGTGTTTCCCTGACATTATGATCGGTAATCAGGATGCCGATATTGAGCTTTATCAGGTGCTCGATGCTTTTCTGGATTTCGATCACGGAAATCGGATCCACGCCGGCGAAGGGCTCGTCCAGCAGGATGAACTCTGGCGTCGAGGCCAGTGCACGGGCTATTTCGACGCGCCGGCGCTCGCCGCCGGACAGGCTGATGCCCTTGTTCTCGCGAATATGCTGGATTTGCAGCTCCTCCAGCAACAGTTCCAGCTGTTCCTCGCGCTGAGCTGCGCTGTGTTTCTGTGCTTCGAGCACGGCCATGATGTTGTCTTCAACCGACAGTTTTCTGAAAACCGAGGCTTCCTGCGGCAGGTATCCGATGCCCATGCGGGCGCGCGTGTGCAGCGGCAGGTCGGTTATATCGACGTTATTGAGCATAATGCTGCCCGCGTCGGCCGGAATCAGCCCGACCATCATATAGAAGCAGGTGGTCTTGCCCGCGCCGTTGGGGCCGAGCAGGCCGACGACTTCTCCGCTGCCGACCTTGATCGACACACCATTGACCACGGTGCGGGTCTTGTAACGTTTGACCAGATTGGTTGCTTTCAGCTCGGCCATGGTTAGTTGCCGCCTTCAGCGTCGGGTTTCGACTTCGGGGTAGTCTGTTCCGGCACTTTCTTTTTCGGCGATAACGTGATGGTTACCCTGTCCTTTGGATTGATCTGACCGGCAATCACAACTTCCTGGGCGGTGTCGTAAATGATGCGCTGGCTTTCGACCAGATGGCCTGCCTGTTCGAGGCGGGCGTTGTCGGTTAGCACCAGCTGGTTACTCACGGTGGAATATGTCATTTCAAGGCTCTCGGCAACAACGGTCTCGCCGTTGTCCACTGTCTGGCGATAACGCGCGGGGTTGCCGCTGACGTCGAGTTGTTCGATTTCGTTATCCCGCTGCTTGATTGTTACCGAATCGCCGCTGAGCTCCATGTTCTTGTACGTGAACCTGACATTGCCGGTATAGCTGCTGACGCCGCTTTTCATATCGTATTTCAGGTTGTCGGCGCGAATGTGCGCCACCAGTTCGGATACGGTCGTCGTCGGTGCGTCTGATTCAGCTCGGATCAAGCCCGCATGCGACATCGTAAAGGCAAGGCAAATCCCGATCAGCAGCCGGATAGCGAAGTTGATTTGGTTAGCCACCGAGATCATACGTGCCTCTGACGTGTGTACGGAATTCGAGCGTGCCGCTGCGGCTGTTGTATTCCATACCGCGCGAAGTGATCTGCTGCCTGTCGTGGTGGATATTGACCATTCGGTTGGTCATGGCCGTGTGCGTCGCCGTATTGATGCGAAGTTGGCTGGTTTCCAGCCTGATAGGACTGGGCGTGTCAGTTTGCTGCATTACGACGTCGTCGCTGAGTTCCAGCCAGGTGCCATCACGGTCGATATTTCCCTGCATCGCACTGATTTTCCATTTGGTTTTTGTATCGGCGATGTTGAGCTTCGGTTTCGTGATCACGGATACCTGGGTGTCGTTGTAGTGTTCAAGATAACTGGCCTGGAGTACATAGGCGGGCTTGCCGGTCGCATCCATCTGCGTCATCGTGAAATTGCGGATGAAAGCGTCAACGAAGTGCGGATCAGTTTCTGTTTTCGCCTGTTCTTCCTTACCGGATTTGAATGCGCTCCACAGTCCAAGCAGCCCGACCGCAATGAACGCGACAGCCGTGAAACGGGTTTTGACGTGTCGCATCGGGATCAGCCAGCCGTATCTTTTTTGTACAGGTACGAATTCAGCGCCTCCGCCAGCAATCCTTTCGCTTCCAGCATCAGCTCGCAGACATCGCGAACCGCGCCGCTGCCGCCGGCATTCTGCGTGATCCAGTGCGCGTGTTTTTTCACATACGGGTGCGCGTCCTGCACTGCGATGGCGAAGCCGACACGGGTCATGATCGGCAGGTCGACCACATCATCGCCGACATAAGCGACCTGGTCCGGGGACAGGCCGCACCGCTGCATCAGCGCCTCGTAGGCCGGGACCTTGTCGCGGTACCCCTGGTACACCAGCGTGACGCCGAGGTCTTTCATGCGATAGTCGACCAGCTCGGATTTGCGCCCGGTGATCACCGCGGCATTGATGCCGCCTTCGCGCAGCATGCGCATGCCGTGGCCGTCTTTCGAATTGAAGGCCTTGTATTCCCTGCCGTCATTGTCGAAAAACAGACCGCCGTTGGTCATGACGCCGTCGACGTCGAATATGACCAGTTGCACTTTTTTCGCTTTTTCGAGGATATCCTGCATGATGTCCAGTCCTGTGATTAAACCACGCCTGCGCGCAGCAGGTCGTGCATGTTAAGCGCGCCGATGAGGCGATTGTCCGCATCCGTCACCAGCACGCCGTTGATTTTGAAATCGTCCATCATTTTCAGCACTTCGGCTGCCAGATCGTGTGCATCCACGGTTTTGCAGCCCGCCGTCATGACCTGGTCGATATGGGTTTGGCGGATATCGATGTTCCGGTCGAGTGTGCGCCGCAGGTCGCCGTCGGTGTAGATGCCAAGGATGAGCATGTCCGTGTCGACCACCGCGGTCATGCCCATACCCTTGCCGCTCATCTCCAGCAGGGCTTCGGTAACCGTTGCCGTCGGCCCGACCCAGGGCATGGCCTCGTCGCTATGCATGATATCGGAAACGTGTAGCAGCAGGCGCCGGCCGAGGCTGCCGCCGGGGTGGGACAGCGCAAAATCCTCGGCGGTGAAACCGCGCGCATCGAGCAGTGCGACCGCGAGCGCATCGCCCATCACCAGCGAGACCGTGGTGCTCGATGTCGGCGCCAGTCCCAGCGGGCAGGCTTCCTTGTCGACGCTGACATCGAGGTTGACGTCGGCTTCGGCCGCCAGCACCGAACCGGGTTTGCCGGTCATGCAGATCAGCGGCACGCCGAGACGTTTGATGATCGGCACGATGGTCAGTATCTCGGCGGTATTGCCTGAATTCGACAGCGCTAGCACTACATCCTTGCTGGTGATCATGCCCAGGTCACCATGACTGGCTTCGCCGGGGTGCACGAAAAAGGCCGGGCTGCCGGTGCTCGCTAACGTGGCCGCGATCTTACCGGCGATGTGGCCGGATTTGCCCATGCCGGTGACGACGATGCGGCCGTCGCAGGCGAGTAGTATTTCGCAGGCGCGGACGAAATCCGCGTTTATGCGGCTTTTGAGCGCATCGACCGCGGCGAGTTCGGTTTCGATCACCGCGATCCCGAGTTGTATGAAGTCGGTATGTGGCATCGAGTTAGATGGCCGTGTTGTAGAGCAGAATCTGATAGCCGACAAAACCCGTGAGCAGTATCGAACCTTCGAATCGGTTGATGCGCCCGGGGCCGCGGAAGCCATAGGCCATAATCACCAGCGCGATGGTCAGCACGAACACGGTCGGAATATCCCGATCGAGCACCCCCGCATCCAGGCGAGCCGGCGACAGCAGGCCGGGTATGCCTAGCACCGCCAGGGTGTTGAACAGGTTGGAGCCGACAATGTTGCCGATGACGATATCATGCTCGTTCTTCATTGCGCCTGCAATCGATGTCGCCAGTTCCGGCAGGCTGGTGCCGATGGCGACCACGGTCAGGCCGATGACCAGGTCGCTGACACCGAACGCAGCTGCGATATTGACCGCGCCGATCACCAGCAGTTTGGAACTGCCGATCAGCACCACCAGTCCCAGCAACAACCAGAAAATCGCCCACGTCATTGGCATGCGTGCCGACAGCTCTTTGCTGTACTCAATATCCATCGGGTCGGAGCTGCTGCGGTTTCTCAGCGCCTGACCGGTCATCCACCACAACAATAACATCAACATGCTGAGCAGGATCAGTCCGTCCGTGCGACCGAGATTATCGTCCTGCAGCAGCGTTAGCGCTAGCAGCATCGCGACCAGCAGCAGCGGTAGTTCCTTGCGCAGGATGCGGGAATGCACATTCAGCGGCATGATTAACGCGGCTGTGCCTAGCACCAGTGTGATGTTTGTGATGTTGGAGCCGATGGCGTTACCCACCGCAAGCCCCGGATTGCCGTTCAGCGACGCGATCGCGGATACCAGCATTTCAGGCGCCGAGGTGCCGAAGCCGACGATGGTGAGGCCGATGATCAGAGGCGATACATTCAGATTACGCGCGGTCGCGGCGGCGCCGACAATAAAGCGGTCCGCGCTCCAAATCAGCAGCAGAAAACCGGCAAGGATGGCGGCAATGTCGTAGAGCATGAAGCGATGTTACCATTGGAACTACCGAGCCGGGATTGTACCAGACAATTTCACACTGAATCATGGGCTTGCGTATAGCAAACGCAAAGACTAATTAACAGAGTTCCTTGAGAAAGTTGATTTACGGTGTGAATGAACCGGTGTTTCATCGTCTTTGGGAACTTTGTGCATTTATCGAGGGTAAATGTATGGACTCTTCACTTCGCGCATGGATAGCATAGTGCATCCGAGTCGCCAAACGCATACAATACCAGCCCAACCCTGACCAGCCATTACAAAAAAACCACCGGGACATCACTTGAGCGACACCCTGATCAAAATACGCGGACTGCATTTCAGTCACGGTCAGCATGTCATATTCGACGGCATCGACATGGATATTTCGCGTAAGGGCGTGACCGCGATTATGGGACCCAGCGGCACCGGCAAGACCACGTTGCTGAAACTGATCGGTGGTCAGCTGAGGCCTGGCAGCGGCACGATTGAGGTCGATGGTCAGAATGTGCACCGGCTCGGCACGGCCGATCTGTATGCGCTGCGCAAGCGCATGGGCATGATGTTCCAGAGCGGCGCGTTGCTGACGGATCTCAACGTGTTCGACAACGTGGCCTATCCACTACGCGAGCACACACGGCTGAGCGAGCCCATGATCCGGCAACTGGTGTTGCTTAAACTCAACGCGGTTGGCCTGCGCGGCGCCGCGCAGCTGATGCCGTCACAACTGTC
>Ga0210123_1001865_pt1 | contig 10261 bp, 10 predicted proteins | sample Muzzi_PWB_D2_FD_185535 | JGI IMG/M metagenome (GOLD analysis project Ga0210123, IMG submission 185535) | Wetland microbial communities from San Francisco Bay, California, USA, that impact long-term carbon sequestration - Muzzi_PWB_D2 (SPAdes) | ecosystem: Environmental > Aquatic > Marine >... | reverse complement strand
GAATGGTTCATTGACTTCAGGCACCGGGTTATTCGTGACCTTGTGGCTGGTGCGCTGGTTTGGGCTGGATTACCGGCGTGCAATTGCCTACACACTGATCCTGGTGGGGGTATTCTGGAATGCGACTGGTGCCATCACGCTGGGGCTACTCGCCGAAATTCGCTGGTCGTGGCTGCCGGCACTGTTGCTGGGGTCGTTACTGGGCGGCTACCTCGGTGCACATCTGGCTATCAGGTCAGGTAATCGCTGGATCAAGCGGGTCTTTGAGATAGTGACCCTGCTGGTGGGTGCCAGGTTGATTCTTGGCTGACACACAGGGTTCCTGCACCTCGGCGAGTGAAAAGGTACTGACCGGGGTACAGGTCTTATATTCCGTACTGCTTGCGATAGGCTTCAACCTTATCTACAGCACCGGCGAGTTCAGGCTTGCAGCGCAAATGCTCAAGCAAATGCGCCAGCGTAACAATGCTGGTTACCGTGATACCGAGTGTCTCTTCGACCTCCTGTATCGCGGAACGATCATCACGGCCCCGTTCCTGACGGTCCAGGGCAATGACGACGCCAGCCAGTTTGGCGCCGGCGCCCTGAATTATTTCGACCGATTCCCGAATCGCCGTCCCGGCAGTGATAACGTCGTCGATGATAAGGATTTTTCCTGACAAGCCGGCGCCGACCAGGTCACCGCCTTCACCATGATTCTTGGCTTCCTTGCGGTTAAAACACCAGGGTACGTTATGATGATGATGGTCAGCCAGTGCGATACTGGTCGCCGCTGCCAGCGGGATACCCTTGTAGGCAGGTCCAAACAGGACATCAAAATCCAGCTGACTGTCAGTTATCGCCTGCGCGTAACAGCGGCCGAGTCGTGCCAGTTGTTCACCGGTATTGAACAGACCGGCATTGAAAAAGTAGGGACTGGTTCTGCCCGATTTCAGGGTAAAATCGCCAAAGCGCAGTACACCGGCAGCAATAGAAAAGTCGATAAAGTCGTGCTGATAGTCTTTCATGGGTCGTCACAGGTCGTTATTGCGGGCCGGGGTCGCTATCATACACGCCGGATACTGTTGGTGAGAACCATGCGCATTATTACGGTCAATGTGAACGGCATTCGTGCCGCTGCCCGGAAGGGATTTTTTCAGTGGATGACCCGGCAGCAGGCGGATGTTGTCTGTATCCAGGAAACCAGGGCACAACTGCACCAGCTGCAAGACAAGGTGTTTTTCCCGCGTGGCTGGCATGTGAGTTTCCACGATGCTGAAAAAAAGGGCTATAGCGGAGTTGCCATTTACAGCAGACACAAGCCCGACAAGCTGGTGATGGAGCTGGGCTGGCCGGACATGGATGCCGAAGGACGCTACATCGAGGCCCGCTTCGGTGCCTTGAGTATCATTTCAGTCTATCTGCCGTCGGGTTCTTCCAGCGAAGATCGCCAGGCTGTCAAGTTCGGTTTTCTGGACCGCTTCATGCCCTGGTTGCGCCGGCTCAGGCTGAAGCGGCGCGAATACATCCTTTGTGGCGACTGGAATATTGCCCACAGGCAAATAGATTTGAAAAACTGGCGTGGCAATCAAAAGAACTCCGGGTTCCTGCCAGAGGAACGTGCCTGGATGGATGAACTGTTTGGACCGGCAGGTTTTGTGGATACGTTTCGTGTCGTGAACCAGGAACCGGATCAATATACCTGGTGGTCAAACCGCGGGCAGGCCTGGGCCAAAAATGTCGGCTGGCGGATTGACTACCAGATTGCAACCCCCGGGATTGCAGAGACAGTTCAGGCGGCGCGCATTTACAAGGAGAAGCGTTTCTCTGATCATGCACCATTGATTATAGACTACGGCTACGAACTGTAGCGCAGGCAGAAAATACCTGTATGGTTGCCGCTTGCCTGCTAGTCGATGTCTTGATGCGGCAGCCCCGAAAACATCAGCAGCCGTTCCTCAAAGCTGGTGTTGCATAGCCGCCGATCAGTCATCCTGCGTCGATTGGCCACAACGATGATACCGCTGGAGTCCCTGAGCGGAAACTCGGTATACAGCCCCCAGCGGCGTTGACCTTTTGAGCGCTTATCGACCTTTATACTGTCTCTCATATTTAAAAAGCGTAGTCGATAACGGTGCGGGTGCCTATAAAACACCTTTATTTGTGTGCTTTCCAAGGGCCCGGCAGCGATGCAGGGATGGAATTATTCAGACCGGTATTCTCCGGCTGTAGATAAAAATATTCATATAAAACAGTATATTATAATTATTTTGATGCCTGGGGCAGGGTAAATTTCATGAGAAATATAACCAGCAGGATTGCCGGTATGCCCAGCAGGCCGGCATACAGGAAGAAGCTCGCATAACCGCTTGTATCGACCACTATACCGGCAAATCCGCCAAGGAATTTTGCTGGCAGCGTCATCAGCGAACTGAACAGGGCGTATTGCGTAGCGGTGTAACTGGTGTTTGTCAGGCTGGATAACCAGGCGATGAACGCCGATGTTGCCAGACCGCCACTGAGGTTGTCAGCGCTGACGACGACGGCAAGGTGAAGCAAGGAGGGTTCGCTCACCGCCAGCCATACGAACAGCAGGTTAGTACTTGCAACAAGTACAGCGCCGACCAGCAACGGTCGAAGAATGCCGAAGCGCACGACCAGGATGCCACCAAGCCCGGCACCGGCGATGGTCATGAAGAAACCGAAAATCTTGGTTACATTGGCAATGTCCGTCAGGCTGAAGCCAAGGTCCAGATAGAACGGATTTGCCATGACGCCCATGGTGATGTCGCTGAGCTTGTAGCAACCAACCAGCAGCAGGATCAATACCGCCAGCCGCCCGCTGCGCTCGAAGAATTCCACGAAAGGGCTGATCACGGCATCAGTGAACCAGGCAGCGAAGCGTGCCGCAAGGCCCTGCCGGCCGGCAATACCGATGCTGGATTCCAGCCGGGATTCAAGCATCCGTGTGTGCGGATTATCAGAGTGTGATGGTTCCGGAATACTTAGTGTCGTCAGCATGCCGATGCCCATCAGTCCGGACATGGTGATATAGGTCAGCGTCCAGTTGGTCAGTTCGGCAAGATACAGTGCACCCGCGCCAGCAGTCAGCAGTGCCAGCCGGTAGCCGAGCACGTAGGTTGCGGCCATGGCGCCTTGCATATCCTGTTCGACGGCTTCGATGCGCCAGGCGTCGATGGTGATGTCCTGGGTGGCGGAGCCGAAGGCGACCAGCAGGGCGCACAGGGCCAACTGAGTCAGGTGACTGGCGGGGTCGGTCAATGCCATGCCAGCCAGTCCGCTGGCGATTGTGACCTGGGCTGCCAGCATCCATCCGCGGCGCTTGCCGAATACACGCGTCAGCAACGGGAATGGCAGCCGGTCGATGACGGGTGCCCAGAAAACCTTGATTGAATAGGTAATGCCTACCCAGCTGAAAAAACCGATCGTGGAGCGCGAGATGCTGGCCTCCGTCAGCCAGGCGGAAAGCGTTGTAAAAACGAGCAGAAACGGCAGACCGGCAGCGAAGCCCAGAAACACCATGCCGACAACCCGTGGTCGGGTATATACCGCCAGGGCTGTACGCCAATTGCCCCTCTGGGATTCGGCCGGACTCATCCGGTCATGAATTTCCGGTTAATCAGGAGGAATTGTTCAGCTAGATTATTAGCAACCATTTGCAGAAAAAAGACGAGTAAAATTCTATTTATTGTTAATTATCATCGAGATATGGCCGTCAGCCAGTCTTTCCAGGTTGATAGTCAGGAGCAATCGCATGCCATCAGTGCGTGTAGAAATCCTGGCTGAACAGGACCTCGACAGTTTCCTGGGTACCCTGCGGACGCGCCAGTACATTGAATTTCAATGTTTCCTCGTTGGCGACACCAAACTCGCCAATATAATAAATCGCATTGCCTTCACGTATTTCACGCATGCGGATAGCCCGACCCTGACCGGCAAGGTTGAGGGCATTTACTTCAACGTGTGCATGCACCGGTTGCCCGGGACTGCTGAGCACTTTTTTCAGTACAGTGATGTTGATCATGCCGCGGTTTTGACTGCGTGTAATCCGGTATTTGCGTGCAACCTCAGGTGGCACCAGGTCGGTCGCCATCGCGTTGTAGTGAATCACGAACTCACCGAAGTCCTTGGAGTTTTCGGCGCTGACTGTGACTGGCAGCAGCAAGACCAGACCAATTAACCATGAAAGTACCTGTTTTAACGGATGCATAGTGTTTCCTCCATATACTCTTTGAACTATAGGTGAATACGGCAGCCCTGGTGTGCTTGCCGCGTGTGTAGCGGTATAACGCATCAATTTCCTTGCAGATTAAGCAGTATCTCCGGGTGCGCGAGTTCAACCGAGCAGCGGCAGGATCAGCATGCGTAATACCTGCAGGCCGATTATCGCAACCAGTGGCGACAGATCAATACCGGAGATCGACGGGAGAATGCGTTGAATCGGGCGCAGTAGCGGGCTGGTTATACTGTAGAGCAATGCAGCGACGGGGTTATAGGTACCCGGACTGACCCAACTGAGAATGACCTGGATGATGATAGCAAACATGTATACGTTGATAACCAGCATCAGAAGTTCACCGACTGCCGCGATCAGCAGGGCACCGACAGAGACACTGATGCCGCGCAACATGACCACCAGGCTGAGCGATATCAATTGCAGCACCAGCATTAACAGCACGGCAGAGGTGTCATACTTGCCGAGGCTGGGGATGACCTTACGCATTGGCAGCAGCAGGGGATTGGTGATGCGCACCAGGAACTGGCTTACCGGGTTGTAAAAATCGGCATGCACGGTTCCGAGCAGGAAGCGCAGCATGACAGCCAGTATGTAGAGACTGAAGAGGGTGCTAACCAGGAATTCCAGAGGATTAGCCAGATAATTGCTGTTCACTTGTTGTTTCCACATTCATGTGACAGTTCGCGAGAACGTTCTGCGGCGGCGTGCAGTGCCTTGCTGACGAGGTAATCAAGCCCGCCTTCGCGGAAGGTATTGATGGCGCGCTCTGTGGTACCACCTGGCGAGGTAACCCGTTGCCTCAGCATCGTGGCATCTTCCTCGCTTTCCAGCGCCATCTTGGCCGCACCAAAGGCAGTTTGCAGCGCTAACAGGTATGCCGTTTCCTTCGAAAAACCCAGTTCCTGTCCGGCGGCCTGCAAGGCTTCTATAAACAGGAAGATATAAGCCGGGCCACTGCCTGAAAGCGCGGTCACTGCATCCATCATGGCCTCGTCATCGACCCAGATGACAATGCCGACCGCGCGCAGGATGGATTCTGCAATGCTGCGTTGGTCATCAGTCACGTTCGTGTTTGCAAACATCCCGGTTGCTCCGCTCTGCACCATGGCCGGTGTGTTGGGCATGGTGCGCACAATGGCGGTTTCTTCACCCAGCCAGAGACGCAGTGTGGATTCAGATATACCGGCGGCAATGGAAATCACCAGCGGCTGTGATTTTGAGAGGGCGACGGCAAGTGTTTGCGCGACGCCTTGTATAACTTGCGGTTTCACTGCCAGGACAACCACATCGGCACCTTCCACGGCACTCTTGTTATCGGTTGTCGTTGTGATCGGGAAGCGTTGAGTGAGACGCGCAAGTTGCTGCTTGTCCGTATCGGAAACCCGGATACTGGCCGGGTTCCAGCCGTCAGCAATCAGGCCGCCAATCAGGCTGCTTGCCATGTTGCCGCCACCGATAAAACACAGGGTCATGTCATTCATGCGGTGGACGATACAGGATGAAAGCGGCGCGCGACAAGTTGTCCCGGAAGGAAATCCGCTGACGGTGTAACGGCACCGGAATCAAGCCCCCTCTGCTCCGGTCAGACTGGTTTATGTGACTGAATAACGGTGGGTTACAGGATTATGAGCTTGCTACAGGTTCATAATGCGGCATACTTCGGCTGTTGATGGGATGGCCCTTGATAAGGTTGCATATTCAGCCGGGGTGTTGCTGTCGGTGAGCAACCTGTTCGCAGGCTATCAGGCCGGACAAGTTGCCGATATAGAAAGCTTTTTCAAGTATCGTGTGTCCTTGACGATATCAGGGTGACATGAAATTTATGTACTAGGAGTTGGCATGGATATAGCTGAATTACTGACCTTCAGTGTAAATAACGGGGCATCTGATTTACATTTGTCAGCCGGGCTGCCTCCGATGATTCGGGTAGACGGTGACATGCGCAAGGTCAACGTTCCTGCGCTGGATCATAAAACCGTCCACGGGCTTGTTTACGACATCATGAACGACAAGCAACGCAAGGATTATGAGGAATTCCTGGAAACCGACTTTTCATTTGAAATCCCCGATCTGGCACGCTTCCGTGTCAATGCCTTTAACCACAACCGTGGTGCCGGTGCTGTTTTTCGTACCATTCCTTCTGACATTCTGAGCCTTGAAGACCTGGGTACGCCGGGAATCTTCAAAGAAATTGCTGATACACCTCGCGGCCTGGTGCTGGTTACCGGACCGACGGGCTCCGGCAAGTCCACCACGCTTGCGGCGATGATTGATTATATAAACAGTTTGCAATATGCGCATATCCTGACCATTGAAGACCCCATCGAGTTTGTGCATCAGAGCAAAAAGTGCCTGCTCAATCAGCGTGAGGTTCACCGGGATACCCTTGGTTTTAATGAAGCCCTGCGATCCGCATTGCGTGAAGACCCTGATATTATCCTGGTGGGCGAGATGCGCGACCTCGAAACCATCCGGCTGGCCCTGACGGCCGCAGAGACGGGGCATCTGGTATTCGGTACCCTGCACACCACCTCGGCAGCCAAGACCATTGACCGTGTTATCGATGTGTTCCCGGCGGCAGAGAAAACCATGGTGCGCTCGATGCTTTCCGAGTCATTGCGGGCCGTGATTGCACAGACCCTGATGAAGAAGGTTGGCGGTGGCCGGGTTGCAGCCTGGGAAATCATGATCGGTACGCCGGCGATTCGCAATCTCATACGCGAGGACAAGGTGGCGCAAATGTATTCGTCTATCCAGACAGGTAATGCGGTCGGTATGACGACACTGGACCAGTACCTGCAGGACCTCTTGTCCAAGGGGCTTATTACAAAACAGGATGCACGCGCAAAGGCTGTCATGAAGGAAGCTTTCCGCTAATCGTCTGTTGGGAGAATGGTTATGGATTTATCAACACTGCTGAAGCAAATGGGTGAGAAAAGCGCCTCCGACCTGTTTTTAACCGCCGGCGTTCCTCCCACGATGAAAGTGAATGGCAAGACGGTGGCAGTCACGAACGAGGCACTTGCTCCCGAAGAGTCTATGGCTATTGTTACCAGCATGATGAGCCCGGCGCAGCGTGATGAATTCGAGGCAACGCACGAATGCAACTTCGCGGTCAGTGAGGAAGGTGTCGGGCGCTTTCGTGCCAGCGCATTCATTCAGCGCGGCCAGGCAGGCGCGGTGTTGCGTCGTATTGAAACCTATATTCCGACCATGGAGGAACTGAACCTGCCGCCAATCCTGAAGAACCTGGCCATGACGAAACGTGGCCTGATTATCTTCATTGGTGCGACCGGTACCGGTAAGTCGACCTCGCTGGCGTCCATGATCGGCTATCGCAACCAGAATGGCACCGGCCATATTATTACCATCGAGGATCCAATTGAGTATGTTCATAACCACGCGGGCTGCATCGTGACCCAGCGTGAAGTGGGCATCGATACCGAATCCTATGAAACGGCACTGAAGAACACGCTGCGCCAGGCCCCGGATGTCATCCTGATCGGCGAGGTCCGTGATCGTGAGACCATGAATCACGCCATTGCTTTTGCAGAAACCGGTCACCTGTGTCTGGCAACGCTGCACGCCAACAATGCCAATCAGGCGATGGATCGCATCATCAACTTTTTTCCAGAGGACCGCCGGCCGCAACTGTTTATGGATCTGTCCATGAATCTCAAGGCCTTCCTTGCCCAGCAACTGATACCGCGTGCAGACGGTAACGGGCGGCGGGTATGTGTCGAGATCCTGCTGGGTACCCCGCTGGTGCAGGACGTTGTCCGCAAGGGTGAGGTGCACAAGCTGAAGGAGTTAATGAAACAGTCGTCGCAGCAAGGAATGATCACCTTTGATCAGGCCTTGTTTGAGTTATACAAGGCGGGTGAAATTACCTATGACGATGCGCTGCACTATGCTGATTCCGCCAACGAAGTGCGCTTGATGGTCAAACTGGACAAGGGTGACGTCAATCAATACGCTGCTGCAATGGACAATGTTTTCCTGGTGGAGGAGGACTAGTCTCGCGTTAACTCCAGTTGACGGTTCGGGCGTCGAAGACCGGGCCGTCAACACAGACACGTTTCATTGCTGCCCCGGCAGGTGTGATAACCTCCACGGTGCAACCAGCACATCCACCCACCGCACATGCCATATATTCCTCCAGCGATACCTGACAGGGCAGGTCGTATTCGCGTGCGAGTGTCGCAACAGCAGCCAGCATCGGATGCGGTCCGCAGGCGAACACGCTGACCTCGGCGTGTTGTGATTCATGCAGTGCGTCAAGCCATCGCCGTGCAAGTTCCGTAATATAACCCTCATGACTTCCCGGGTAACCCTGCAGGCTCGTCAGGCGACTGGGTATTCCCCAGTCTTCGAGCAACGGCATGGAGGCAATGACACCATCAGGCATCCCCGGTAAAAGAAAACGCGACGGTCTTGCCGTAAACGGGAAGGGTACTTCAGAGCCCATGAATACAACGGGTTGCCAGTGACTGTCAGTTCGCAAACTGTCGGCAAGAAAAATCATGGGCGGGATGCCGACTCCGCCACCCAGCAGCAGGGTGCGGGGCCGCGCCCGGTCTGTCTCAAACGGCCTGCCTATGGGGCCGAGCAGGCTGACGGACTCCCCGGGCGAACGCCGGCTCAATGCGTGCGTGCCAGTGCCAACGGCCTTGTAGAGAAACTCCACCCAGCCTGACCCGATGTCAGCCCGCAATATGGACAATGGTCTGCGCATGGGGAGCACCGGATCGCACTGTAAATGCGCAAAGCTGCCCGGTAAGGCGATAGCCGCACACTGGGGTGCATGCAGACGCAGCACATACTGGTCACCGGGAAAACTTTCGTGAAGCAGGATCTCCGCATTTTCGAGAAAGATCGTAGCGCGATGCGACTGTGGCTTTGATTCCGGCATGATCAGTTCAGTGTGTATACGATGTTACCAGCCAGCAGTGTGTGTGTGACACGCCCCTTCATTTCCCAGCCCATAAACGGTGTATTGTGGCCGCTACTCCGCATCGTGCGGCTGTCAAGCTGCCAACTGGCTGACGGATCAAAGATACAGATGTCTGCGACTGCACCGATCGAAAGTGTGCCGTAGGGCAGACCAAGTATCCTGGCTGGCCCTGCAGTCAAACGATGCAGCAGATCCATGAGTCCCAGGGAGTCTTCCTCAGCCAGTTGAAGGCTCAGGGGCAACAGCGTGTCAAGTCCCGAAATGCCTGGCTCAGTGGCCGGGAAAGGACCCAGTTTCGCATCGGGTTCATGTGGCTGGTGGTCTGAACAGACAGCGGACAGTACGCCCTGTTGCACGGCATCCCGTAATTGCTGCCGGTCTTCGACAGTCCGCAGTGGGGGGATCAGGTGGCACAGGCTGTCAAAATCACTGATATCCACTTCAGATAGATACAGATATGGGATGGCAACGTCTGCCGTTACCGGGATACCATCATATTGCGCGCGTGCGATCATTTTCGCAGCACGACCGGTTGTCAGTCTGCAGAAATGTGCACGCACGCCGGTTTGTTCTATCAGCGCCAGGTCATGTGCGACGGCTGCAGTTTCCGCGGCTTCAGGAATCCCCGGCAAGCCAAGACGCGTTGCAACCCTGCCCTCGTGTGCACAGCCCCCGTTTGCCAGCCAGTGATCATTGGGATAGAGGAATACGGTTAAATCAAAGGTGGCGGCATACTCCAGTGCGCGTCGTTGTACCAGCGGGTTGAGCAGCGGCATTAATGCATTGCTGACACCCACACAGCCAGCCTTGCGCAACGCGGCCATCTCGCTTAATTGCTCACCTCGAAGGGACTGGGTGAGGGCGCCCAGTGTGACAACCCGTGCATTACCGGCCGCTTCGGCACGCAGTCGGATAAACTCGGTGACAGCCGGCGTATCGATGACTGGCTGGGTATCCGGCGGACAGCACAGGGTGGTTATGCCCGCGCTGGCGGCGGCGAGTGATTCCGTCGCTATGGTGGCTTTCTGTTCCTGACCTGGCTCTCTCAGACGGGTACTGATGTCAATCAA
>Ga0210123_1001864_pt1 | contig 10267 bp, 8 predicted proteins | sample Muzzi_PWB_D2_FD_185535 | JGI IMG/M metagenome (GOLD analysis project Ga0210123, IMG submission 185535) | Wetland microbial communities from San Francisco Bay, California, USA, that impact long-term carbon sequestration - Muzzi_PWB_D2 (SPAdes) | ecosystem: Environmental > Aquatic > Marine >... | reverse complement strand
CCGCCACGCCCCAGCAGGTAACCGCCGAAGAAACCGAGGCCTACAAGCACGGCCGCTCTCCAGCCTCGTATCCAGCCTGCCGTCCACCGTATTCCTGCCCGGCGTCCGTCTGCCGAGCGCAGGAGATTCCGTTTGCGCAGCGCCCGAATCGTCTTCGTCAATGCGTAATCGGAGGGCTCCTCGACGTCGGATGCCGACTCGTACGCATCCCGCAGGATCTCCGGGACTCTCTCCTCGTTTCTTCTCCGGTCCATCACGATTCTCCCCGCCGCAGCAACGATGCGAGTTGACGTCTGGCATCGTGCAGCTGGCTCTTGGACGTTCCTTCCGAGATGTCGAGCATCCCGGCTACCTCTGCGTGTGTGTATCCGTACAGGTCGTACAGGACGAGCACCGAGCGTCGTCCGGCCGGTAGTCGAGCGAGGCCGCGCTCGAGATCGATGCGTGCGTCGGGATGGTCTGCGCTGTCGAACTGTTCGTGTCGTGTTTCCACCGTGGTCGTTGGGAACTCGGGTCTCGTGGACGCGGCGCGCCATCGCTCTCGGACCACGTTGAACGCGATCCCGTGGAGCCAGGTACGCAGGCTCGAGCGCCGCTCGAAGTCATGGAAGCGCTCCACGGCACGGATCCACGTCTCCTGAAGCACGTCCTCCGCCTCGGACCGTTCCGAGTCGGCGATCAGCCGGAGCACGAAACGCAGGAGGAAGGGCGTATGTCGCTCGTAGAGCGCACGGAACGCCCCCTCATCCCCCCGCGCGACCACACGCTCTACCAGTCCCCGATCATCGTCGTACCGGATTGCATCCCTCCCTACGTGCCGTCGCCGGGTCGTTCATCTGTGAGTGTAACTTCGTGGCCGGAAGGTTGGGTGTCGTCGACAAGCCGGACGACCTCGCCGTAGGTTCGGAGTGCTCGCCATCGATCTGGATTGGCCGCGATGGAGGACTGATGCGCCCTGCTACGATCCTCTCGACGGTGACCCTCTGCGGTCTGCTCGTCCTTCCGCGCCCGGCCCCGGCCCAGTCCGTCCCCCGGTTTCCGATCGCCGACAGTCCGCTGCAACTCGAGGGTCCGGCCCGCCCCGGTGTTTACCTCGGCGGCCCCGGTCGCGAGGCGGCCTTCTTCGGCACCGAGACGGGCGAGTTCGAGGCGTGGGGCTGGCCCGTGAAGCTGCTCCACGACTTTCGGCTCGCATTCAAGGTGCCGGAGTACGACGAGCCGATCCCGGGCGAACAGGTGGTCCGGCGCGTCATCGTGCGGCCCGAGATGATGACCGTCGTCTACTCGCACGCCTCGTTCACGGTGCGGGAGCACTTCCTCGTGCCGCTCAACGAGCCGGGGGTCATCGTCCTGCTCGACGTGTCGACCGTGCGGCCGCTCGAGATCGTCGCCTCGTTCCGGGAGGACCTCGACCTCATGTGGCCGGCGGGACTCGGCGGGCAGTATGCGGGTTGGCGGTCGGACCGCCACCGCTTCGTGCTGTCGGAGAGCCGCCGGGCCTATAATGCCTACGTCGGCTCGCCGGCCGCAGCCGGCGGCACGAGCCACCCGGCCCACGGGGCGCCCGACGCGCCGAGCACTTTCCGCATCCCGGTCGACACGACGCGAACCGACGACGGCTTCATCCCGATCGTCGTCGCGGGCGGGATGATGTCCCGCGATTCGCTCGACGTCCTCTACGACCGCCTCCTCGCCGATCCGGTCGGCTACTACCGGGAGCGCGTCGAGCGCGCCCGCTTCCTCCGCGAGGATCTCCGGCAGGTCGCGACGGGTGACTCCGTGCTCGACCTCGCCTACGAGTGGGCGAAGGTGAACCTGGACGAATCGCTGGTCTGTAATCCGGACCTGGGGTGCGGCATGGTGGCGGGGTATGGGCCCTCGGGACGCGGGCGGCGGCCAGGCTTCGCCTGGTTCTTCGGAGGCGACGCCTCGATCAACATCTTCGCCCTCGTGGCGATCGGTCACTACGAGCTCGCGCGACAGGGACTCGCGTTCCAGGCGCGCTACCAGCGGGACGACGGGAAGATGCCCCACGAGGTGACCCAATCAGCCATGCGTACGCCCGTCGACTGGTTCACGGACTACCCTTACGCCTACTATCACGCCGACACGACCCCGTACTGGATCGTTGCGCTCCACCGCTACTGGAAGGCGAGCGGCGACACGGCGTTCGTCCGCGACCACGCCGACGCCCTCCGCCACGCCTACCGCTGGTGTATCGAGCACGACAGCGACGGGGATCGGATCGTCGACAACACGGCGGGGGGCCTCGGGGCCATCGAGGTCGGCGGCCTGCAGCAGGGGCTCCACCAGGACATCTACCTCGCCGCCGTGTCGGTCGAGGCGCTGCGCGGGATGTCGGAGTTGGCGGAGGCCATCGGCGACGAGGACGCGTCGCGCGAGGCCCGCGGTTACTACGACGAGGCGCGCGCCAACTTCGAGCGCGAATACTACATGAACGACGTGGGGCGCTACGCGTTCGGGGTGCTCGAAGACGGCGGCACGAACCCCGCCGTGACGGCATGGCCGGCCGTGGCCGCGGCGTTCGGGCTCCTCGACCCGGACCACGCCGGCCCGACGCTCGACGCGCTCTCGTCGCCCGAGCTGATGACCGACTGGGGGGTCCGGCTCCTGTCCAGCGACCATCCGCTCTACGACCCGCTCGGCTACAACATGGGCGCCGTGTGGCCGTTCATGACCGGGTTCACGGCGTGGGGCCTGTACAACTACGGGCGCACGGAGGCGGCCGACCGGGCGCTACGGGCGAATGCCGAAAGCACCTTCTTCGGGGCGCTGGGCCGGAACCCGGAGTTGTTCTCGGGTGCGTACCACCAGACGCTCGACACGACGGTTCCGCACCAGTTCTTCGCCTCGAGCATGATCCCGACGCCGTTGATACTCGGGATGCTGCGGAGAGAAGGGAGCCGGTGAGGCGTGCCGTCCACCTAGCCGATGACGGTGCGATCCGTGGCTTCCATCACGCGCGCAGTTCGTTCGGCTCCCGCGGCCCAGTGGGAGATGATGAGGCAGGCGGCCTCCATTCCATCTCCACTGCGGACCGTCGCGATGATGTCCGCGTGCTCGGCGATGGAAGGACCGTACGGCGCGCCGGGCCGTGCTCCGTATGCCAGTTCGAAGCGGCGGATGTGGGGCCGGATGCCGTCGTAGATTCTCGTCAGGTGAGGGCCGGACAGGTGCTTCATGAACACGTAGTGAAACCCTGCCTGCAAGTTGGCTAACCGTTCGACGTCCCGCGGTTGCTCGGCGGCGGCCGCCTCGAGATCCCGGTTGACGGTCGCCAGGTCATCGGCAAGGGCGAGCCGCTCCTCGGGGGAGAGTCGATCGAGGCCGCGCATTGCGTTCCCTTCCAGCGCGCCGATGATTCCCCACAGCTCCCGCATTCGCGCCGTCGACAGGGGGGCCGCCGCATACTCGATGCGACGGCCCTTGGTCACGGGAACGAGAAAGCCCTCTCGGGCCAGCCGTGCGATCGCCGCGCGGACCGGCGTGCGGCTGACGCCCAGCCGGCGTGCGAGCGGAATTTCAGCGGCCGGTGAACCGGGTGACAGCTCACCCGTCACGAGGAAATGTCGGATGGCTTCGTAGGTATGTTCCTCGGTCTGCCCGTGCAGGGCGACCGCCCCGCGGCCGACCTTGCTCGTGGTCGCGCTCACTGGACGGAGGGCAGGATGAACCGTCCGAGCACCTCCTCGGACTGCCGGGTTCGGCCGTTGCGGAAGTTGCCGGCGGTCACGACCGCTACGAGATCGAGTTCGGGAACGACGAAGTCCGTCGATACGGGAGCAGGCCGAGCACGGTCTGCTCGACGCCATGAAAGACGGAGTCCCGAATCGCCAGGCCGACGAGCATGGAAGCGACGGTCTTGGAGGCCGATCGCATATCGTGTGTCGTCGAGGCGTCGAAGCCGTAGAAGCCGTAGAAGTAGCGCCGGATCGAGCTCAGTGGTCGCCCCGACGGGCAGCCCGAGCTCGACGGGCGGTTCGGCGACGAGCGCGCCAGCTACGATCAACTCGACGGCTGGTTACGCGCGAACCTGCGGTCGATGCTCCGGCTCACGGGCGTGGAGCTCGAGGTGGCCGGGGGGCCGTAGATGCGAACGACATCGCTCGGCGGGCCGGCCGGCTGGCTGCTCGCCGCGAGCCTCGTGATCGCGAGGCCGGGGGCGGTGCGCGCCCAGGACGCGGCGACGGGCCCGTCTCCGATCGAGCTTTCGCCTCGCGATGTCGAGCCGCGGGTCGATGGTCGGCTGGACGAACCGGCCTGGCGGGATGCCACGACCGTGCCCCTGGCCTGGGAGTGGTATCCCGCGGACAACGGCGCCCCGGCGGTTTCGACCACCTGCCGCCTGCTCGCCGGGCGCCGGGCGCTGTACGTCGGATGCGAGGCCGCCGATCCGGACCCCGGGCGGATCCGGGCGCACTATGCCGAACGGGACGACGTGTCGGGCGACGACTTCGTCTCCGTGCTGATCGATCCGGCGGGCACCACGAGACGCGGCTACCGGTTTCAGGTCACGGCGCTCGGCGTCCAATACGACGCGCTGTACGACGAGGACACGGGCGACGACGCGACGTGGGACGCCACGTGGGCCAGCGCCGGCCGCATCGGACCGGACGGATACGTGGTCGAGCTGGCGGTTCCGTACCGCGCGCTCCGCCGTCCGCGGAGCGCGGCGACGGCGGCCGCCGCCCGTCCCTGGCGCATCGTGTTCGAGCGGCGCCGGCCGCGCGACGCCGCCACCCGGATCGGCGCGATGCCGCTGGACCGGGACGACGGCTGCCTGCTCTGCCAGGCCCCGGCGCTGACGGGACTCGACGCCGTGCCGACCGGCCGTGGCGCGTGGGTGCAGCCGACGCTCACGGCCAGCCGTTCCGAACAGGATCTCGACACCGGCGGCTCGACGGCGACCGGCGACCTCTCGGCCGGCGTGTCGGGCCGCTGGAGTCCGTCGTCCGCCACGCGGATCGCCGTCGCGCTCGACCCCGACTTCAGTCAGGTCGAGGCGGACGCGGCCGAGTTCGAGATCAATCGCCGCTTCGCCCTCTCGTTTCCGGAGAAACGTCCCTTCTTCCTCGACGACGCCGATTTCTTCGACGTAGACGAGGACCTGCTGTTCACGCGCAGCGTCGTCGACCCGCTGACGGGCGGGAAGCTCACCTGGCAACACGGTCGCCGGGCGAGTCGAGCCGTCGAGCAACCGTCTGTTCGTGCAGGGCCTCGTGAGCTACGAGCTCTCCCCGCAGACCGTCGTGTACGCGGGCTACGCCGGCACCACGCGCGACTTCGAGGGCCTCGACCTCGCCCCCCAGCAGCGAGCCCTGTTCGTGAAGCTGGGCTACGGGTGGCAGTTTTGAGCGATCCGCGGGCAAGATGCTGATAGTGGCCGAATCGCGGTTCTACGAGGTTCGAACCGCGTGCGCCCTCGACGGCGCCACGATACCGCAACCGCCGGAGGTCCCATGAGCACCTCGACCATTCGCCGCAGCTTCCTGCCGGTCTACGCCGGCGTCCTGACCGCCGTGTTCGCGCTCAGCGTGATCACCGGCTTCACCCGGCCGCGCAGCGTCAGCTTCGACACGATCGACGTCGAGCGGATCAACGTGCGCGAGCCCGACGGCACGCTGCGCCTCGTCCTCTCGAGCAAGGCACAGTTTCCGGGGCTCTACTTCGAGGGCACGGAATACGAGCACCCGAACCGCTCTACGGCCGGCATCCTGTTCTTCAACGACGAGGGAACCGAACAGGGCGGGCTGATCTACGGGGGCGAGACGGACGCCGACGGCAACGTCAGCGGCTACAACCACCTGAGCTTCGACCAGTACGAGCAGGACCAGGTGCTGACGCTCAGCACTGCCGACAGCGACAGCCTGCACAAGGCCGGTTTCTCCGTATGGGACCGCCCCGAGTGGTCGATGCAGGAGCTCATGCAGGTGCTGGAGCGGACGAAGGGCGAGCCCGACAGCGTGACGCGCGCGGCGGTGAACGATTTCTTCCAGGGCCGCGAGTCCGCCCACCCGCGCATGTACATCGGCAAGAGCCAGAGCGGCGCCGTCTCCGTGCGGCTGAACGATCCCGAGGGCCGCGAACGCCTGATCCTCGAGGTGGCGTCCGACGGGGCCCCGGCGCTGCGGATGCTGGACGAGGAAGGGAACGAGACGGCCCGGTTCCCGGACGATTCGTAGAGCCACAGGATGACGTCTCCCGCGTCCACCTGGACGGGCGACGCGCTCGCTGAGCGCGTACTCGCGTCGTTCGAGGTCTACGACGCCGAGTTTCGCGCGCTGACGCGTCGCTTCGGCCTGTCGTTCCGGGACCGGGCCTGGGCCGACGGACAGCGTATCGCCCTCGAGCGGCTCCTCCTCTATACGGTCTCGCTGGAAGAGTTACTCGACGACGTCCGTCTGTCTCTCGGTGACGCGGCTGGCGACGAAATGCTGTGGGCGGAGGCCCGGGAGCGGTTCGGCCGCCTCAGCGACGACCGCGACGACGGCGAGATCGCCCGCAGCTTCTTCAACTCCGTCGGCCGGCGCGCCCGGGGGACGGTGGGGATCGGTCCCCGGACGGAGTTCGTCGGCGACGAAGTGATCCCCGATACGACGCCCCATCCCCTGCGTACTCGGCGCTATCCGCCGCAGGCGCTCTCCGCGGAGGTGCTGGAGAAGGTGCTGGAAGACCTGGCGCCGGCCCGCCTCGCCGATCCGGCGGGCGACGCGCGCAAGATCGCCGCGGCGGCTGAAGAGGCCCTGTGTGCGACCGGCGGCGACGACGAGATCGTGGCCCTCGAGTTCGTGCCGGGCTGCTTCTTCCGGAGCAAAGGTGCTTACCTCGTGGGGCGGATGCTCCGGTGTGACGAGTTCGTGCCGCTCGTCCTCGCGTTGGTCCACGAGGAGGAAGGTGTCCGGACCGACGCCGTCCTCACCCGCACCGACGAGGTCAGCGTGGTGTTCGGGTTCTCTCGTTCCTACTTCCACGCCGACCTCGACCCCGATGCGGGTGGGGCCCGCGCCCTCGTCGACTTCCTCCACACGCTGATGCCGCACCGGCGCGAAGACGAACTCTTCACCTCGGTCGGTTACAACCGACACGGCAAGACACTGCTCTTCCGGGCGCTCCAGGAGCATCTCGCGCGTCCGGGGGCGCGCCTGGAACGTACACAGGGCGTGCCGGGCCTCGTGATGATCGTGTTCACGCTCCCTTCCATCGACGTCGTGTTCAAAGTGATGCGCGACCGGTTCGGACTCCCCAAGCGCACCAGCCGACAGCGAGTGCGGGAGGGATATCGACTCGTCTTTCTGGGCGATCGCGTGGGGCGGCTGGCGGATGCGCAGGAATTCGAGGGATTGGTCTTGCCGGTCGATCGCTTCGCGCCCGAGGTGCTGGACGAGCTGTGCCGCGAGGCCGGAAGCATCGTTCATGTCGAGGCGGATGCGGTGACGATCGACCACCTGTACACCGAGCGCCGTCTCACGCCGCTCGACGTCCATCTGCGGGAGGCGGCGGAGCGTCGTGACGAGACCGCGGAGCGCGCCGCTCTACTCGACTACGGCCAGGCGCTCGCCGACCTGGCCGCGATCAACGTCTTCCCGGGCGACCTGCTGCTCAAGAACTTCGGTGTCACCCGGCACGGGCGCGTCGTCTTCTACGACTACGACGAGCTGACGCGCCTGACCGACGTCCGGTTCCGCGAGTTGCCCGAGCCACGCGACGAGCTGGACGAGCTGCGCGCGGAGCCCTGGTTCTACGTCGCCGAAGGAGACGTGTTCCCCGAGGAATGGCCGGCCTTCATCGGGATCCCGGAGCGGTTGCGCGAGGAGTTCATGGTCCGCTACGGCGCGTTGTTCACGGCCGAGTTCTGGAGGCAGATGCAGGAGCAGGCTCGCTCGCGCGAGCTCGTCGACTTCTTTCCGTATCCGGAGTCGCGACGGCTCCCGAAGGGGTAGCGGCGGCACGGAGTCGCGGGGGCGCCCGGGCTCGCGTCGACCACCGGCCCGTTACGTTATAGCCCCGAACGAGCCCGATACACGACAGCGTACCAGGAGGCAGCAGCCATGGACCTGCAAGGAGCGAAAGCCCTCGTCACGGGGGGCAGCGAAGGAATAGGAAGAGCGATCGCCGCCGCGTTGATCGAGGAGGGAGTCGACGTCGTCATCACGGGCCGACGGGCCGACGTTCTCGAGGAGGCGGCCGCCGACATCGGCGCCGGCTGGATCGCCGGCGACGTCGGCGACGAGGCGGACGCGGTCCGCACGGTCGGCGAGTTCGTCGACGAGCACGGCCGCCTGGACATCCTCGTCAACAACGCCGGCTTCGGAGTCTTCTCGCCCCTGGTGGAGATGGAGCTCGCCGATCTCGAGGCCGTCTACCGCACGAACGTCTTCGGCGCCTTCCTGATGGCTCGCGAGGCGGCGAAGGTCTTCGTCCGCCAGCGATCGGGACACCTCGTCAACATCTCCTCGACCTCGGGTCTCAAGGGCGGTGCCGGGGCCACGGCCTACTCGTCGTCGAAGTTCGCCCTCCGTGGCATGACCGAGTGCTGGCGCGCCGAGCTGCGCCGGCACGACGTACGCGTCATGCTGGTCAATCCGAGCGAAGTGCTGACCGAGTTCGCCGACAAGGCGGGCTACGAACAGGAAGCGTCCCCGAAGAAGCTGCGACCCCAGGAAATCGCCGACGCCATCGTCGGAGCACTCAAGGTCGACGACCGCGGATTCATTCCCGAGTTCTCGGTGTTCGCGACGAACCCGTTCTGAGGCCGTGTGGACGGTAGCGATCGGGCTCCGCTGTCTGCACAATTCACTGCTCGCAGGAAGCGTTGGACGGGTAGGGACCGCCGGAGGGATGACGATGAAGGGTGCCGCCTCGATCCTGCTCTCGATGCTCATCGTGGTCAGTGTCGGGCCTCGCGCGGCGTATGCGCAGGCCGAACCGTGGGTCGCGGCGGCCGGGCCGCCGCAGTACTTCGCGGTCATCGTCGAGGATATCGATCGAGCCGCCGATTGGTACGGGCAGGTGTTCGGGCTCGACGTGCTCGACCGCTGGGAGGCGGACGACGGTTCGGCCGCGATCGTGAATCTATCCAGCGCCGCCCTGTTCGTGGAGCTGATCCGGGATGACCGCGCCGAGCCCGAAGAGCGGGCTCGAGGGTTCAGGAAGGTCGGTTTCGGCGTGTCGGACGTGAGGAAAGTCGCGGACCGCGTCGAGGCGGCGACCGGAGTTCGGCCCCGCGTATCCGAGTTTCCGCAGCACGGGGTCCGGCTGGTCCAGCTCCGGGATCCGGAAGGAAACGTGGTGCAGCTCGCATCGAGGCTATCGGCGACGGGCGAGCCCCGGACGGGCCCGAGCGCGAGGGGGGAACTCGATGAATGAGACCCGTTTCTGGAGATGATGGGCGGTTCCTGACCCGGCGGCTATCTCACCGCATGAACTGCCCGAGGAACTCCCGGCTGCGGTCGTAGGCCTCCGGGTAGGGCTGGTCGTGCCCCGATCCCTCGTGCACGAACACCTCGAAGGCGGGTCCCTGTCGCCGTCCGGCCAGCGCCTCCCGCAGCGCCTCGCCGTTGCGCACCGGTACCGAGCGGTCTTCCCGTCCGTAGTGCAGCTGCGCGGGCGGCAGCTCGTCGACGAAGTAGAAAGGAGACCCCGCGGTCATCTGCCGCCGGATCGCCGCGAGCGGCGGGCCGTCGCCCGAGATCGACGACGCCAGCTTCTGCTCGATGAACTGCCCGGCGCTCCCGAAGCCGTCCCCCGGCATCCAGTGCTCCCACAGTCCCCACTCGACCTGTTCCTGCAGGGTGAAGCCGAAGGTGCCCATGTGGGAGAACCAGTCCGCCGGCCCCGCCCAGGCCACGACGCAGTCGATGCGCCGGTCCCGCTCCGCGGCCAGCAAGGCGACCGTGCCGCCCCGGCTCTTGCCGAACGTGCAGATGCGGCTCGAGTCCGCCTCGGGTGTCATCTCGAGCGCCACGTTCAGCAGCGCGAGGGCGTCGTCGGTCGCGCCGTCCCACGGGCGGCGGGGATCGCCAGCCGATTCGTAGGTCGCCCCTGCGATTCGCAGCTCTTCGCCGCGGAAGGACGGCACGACGATGATCGTCCGCATGTCGTTCCGGTCGAGGACCGCCGGGAGGTCGAGCTCTTCGATGTCGACGCCGCTGTACCACGGGTCGACGCCGTGTGCCGAGACCACGACCCCGCAGCATCCGGCCATCGCGCCCTCCGGCACCAGGATCGCCCCGTAATGCCCGTCGCC
>Ga0210123_1001859_pt1 | contig 10277 bp, 8 predicted proteins | sample Muzzi_PWB_D2_FD_185535 | JGI IMG/M metagenome (GOLD analysis project Ga0210123, IMG submission 185535) | Wetland microbial communities from San Francisco Bay, California, USA, that impact long-term carbon sequestration - Muzzi_PWB_D2 (SPAdes) | ecosystem: Environmental > Aquatic > Marine >... | reverse complement strand
ACCGCGGACGCGACCGTCGCGAGCCTCGAGGGTGGCGGAGCCGGAGCGTCCAGCACCGGTCTTGCCGATGGGGGCTCGTGCATCCGCTCGGCTACCTCGGCAGTCATGAGGGGGTGCTCCTCCTCCATGTACTCGACCGTCGCGCGGCCGTGGAACATCACGGCGTCGAGCGGAAACTTGTCCGGACGAAGGTGCACGTTGAAGAAGTGCACGACGAAGATGAAACACGCGGCGATGAGCGCTTCGTACCCATGGAAGACGGTGGCCACGTTGAACCACCATCCGGGGAGCCATTGGCTGAAGAACTCCGGGAACCAGAGGATCACGCCCGACCCGCCAATCACGACCAAGCCCCACACCTCGCCGAAGAAGTCGAGCTTTTCGAGGTAGCCGTATCGGCCGAACCGCGGCCGGTCCTTTCCCGTGAAGTACCACTTCCACTGTTTGAAGAAGTCCGCGGCGTCCTGAGGATGTGGGACCATGCTGTCACTGCCCCAGAGCATTCGCCGCTTCTCGTCGGAGCGCACGAACTTCACGACGAGCCACCCAGCGAAGAGCACGCTGTAGGTGATCATCACCACGGCCGCGCTCCGGTGGATCAGCCCCGCCCGCTCGACCCCTCCCCACAGCCACATGAGCTCCGCCGAGAGTGGAGAGCAGGAATAGCGCAGCGGGAGGCCGGTCAGGACCAGCAGGTAGAAGGTGATGAGAGCGAGTGCGTGAAGAAGCCGGTGGAGGAGCGTGAAGCGCCAGACGAACGGTCCCCGGCCCCGCTGGGCCGTGTCCAACGGGAGAAACGCCGGAGCCTCGAAGCCGCGCTCAGGGGTCATCGCCTCGCCGGTGCCCTCCCGGTCCCGGTCCCCGGGAGATCGGCCGGATCCTGCCGAGTCATCCATGGTCCCCTCCCGTGCCGCCCCCGGCTCCTCTCCGGTCGTCGAGGAGCAGACGCACCCACCAGAGGCCGGTGTGGAGCCCGAAAACCACGAGCACTCCGAAGAGCAGCACGTTCATGAAGACGAAGGAGAAGAAGAGGGGGGGATTACGTTCCCGGTCCAGCGGGTTCGGATGCGAGTCGTAGGCGACGAACGATGCGCTGGCATGCTCGTGGCACTTTCCGCAGGTGTCGACGAGATGGCTCTCCGAGACCCATGATCGGTCGTCCGAGGTGGGGAAGATACGGTGCGAGCCGTGGCAGTGGTCGCACGTCGCGACGATCTCGGAACCGACGGCCGTGGCCTTGCCGTGGTACGTACCGAAGTAGGCGTCGGCGTGGTCCGTGTGGCACACGGCGCATTGGTCGACCATGTCCTGGTCGAAGCGGGCATGCGAGGGCGCCAGCATCCCGTGCGAGCCGTGGCAGCTCGTACACGTGGGGGGCCTCGGCCCCTCCCCGCCTCGGAGGAGCGCGAGACTTGCGCGACCATCGCTCGCGAGGGCCGCGTAGTGCACGTCGGTCCGGGCGCTGTCCGCTTCCTCCGAGTGGCACGCGCCACACGTCTCGATCTGGGCGAGCGGGGCGACCGCCGAGCCAGGCCCGTCGGCTGCGCGCGTGGCGTGGGCCGTGTGACAGGACGCGCACGACACTTCCGCGGCGTGCGGATCCGATGGTGGCAGGGCGGACGTGCCGTGACAGGTGGTGCAGGCGAGGTTCATGACCTGCACACCCACGACCGTCGTGAGCGTGTTCGCGGGAACTACGTCGTGCACACCATGGCAGTCCGAGCAGGTTGCCTCTTCGTCTCCCGCGTGGACGCTTTCGGCCCAGACCTCACGGACCTCGTCATGGCAGGACACGCACGTCTCGGTGGTGACCGCTGCAGGGTGGGGGAACTGACCGAACCCCTCGTGACATCTCGCGCAGCTCAGATCACCGTGGGCCGAGGCGGCCAACGCAGCTTGCGGCACCAAGAGGGTCCGCGCCTGAGCCAGAGACACCGTTTGCCGACGGAGGAACTCCAGCTCTCCGTGACAAAGAAGGCATCCCTGGTCGGGGGAGGTCCCGCTGTCCTGGGCACCGAGCCCCCACACAGGGGCGCCGAGCGCCAGGGCGACCCCGGCGCGCAGGACGGTCGTGACGACTCCTCGGCTCACGGGTCCTCCCCGTACTTGAGCAGGCGGTTACGGATCTGGTGTCGGCTGAGACCGAGAAGGCGTCCGGCCTCGGTCCGGTTTCCCTCCGTGCGACGCAACGCTTCCTGGAGGAGCGCACGTTCCATCTCCTCCAGGTCCAGCCCATCCGGGCCCAACTCGGGAAGCCCGCCCCGAGTGGGTGCGGTCTCCTCCCTCTTCGTAAGATCCGGAGGGAGCGTGTCGAGGGTGAGGGCTCGGCCATCGGTCAGGAGGACCGAACGCTCGATCACGTTCCTCAACTCACGGATGTTGCCTGGCCATGGATGTCGGGTCAACGCCTCCATCGTGTCCGGGGCGATCTCCGTGACCGCCTTCCCGAACTCCCGTCCGAACGTCTCCAGGAAGTGGGCCGCGAGGACCGGGATGTCGGAGGGACGGTGTCGGAGAGGGGGGAGCTCGATGGGAAGCACGCTCAACCGGTAGTAGAGGTCCTCCCGGAACCGGTCGGCCGGGACTTCCGCTTCGAGATCCCGGTTGGTGGCGGCGATGATCCGGGCATCCACCTTCATATCTCTCGTTCCCCCGACCCTGCGAAAGGTCTTCTCCTCGATGAAGCGGAGCAGCTTCCCCTGGACGCCCAGGGAGAGTTCGGCGATCTCGTCGAGAAAGAGCGTGCCCCGGTCGGCGACCTCCACCAGCCCCCGTTTCATGGTCCGTGCGTCGGTGAACGCGCCCTTCTCGTGCCCGAAGAGCTCCGACTCCATGAGGCTCTCGGTCAGCGCCGAGCACGTGACGTTCACGAACGGCCCTTCGGCACGGGGGCTCATCTCGTGGATCGTCCGTGCGAGCACGCCCTTGCCACTTCCCGTCTCTCCGAGGACTAGAACGGTCGCCGAGTCGGCGGGCGCCACCTTCTGGACCAGCTTCATCAGCTCGTCCATCGCCCCGCTGGGACCCACCACCATCCCTGTAAGAGGACTCCGTGCCCGGAGGGCTCGGAGCTCCCGCCGCAGTCGAGTCCGCTCGAGCGTCGTCCGCAGCGTGGCGTCGAGTCGCTCCATGGAGAACGGCTTTTCCAGGTAGTCGGAGGCTCCGGCCTGCAGCGCGGAGACCGCGGACTCCACGGTCGCGTGCGCAGTCATCATGATGCAGGGAACGTCGTCGGCCTGGAGGGCGGTGAGGAGCTCGGTGCCTTCCCCGTCCGGCAGCTTGATGTCGAGGAGTCCCACGTCGGGGAGTGCCTCCTCCAACCGAGCGCGGCCTTCGGCGAGGGATGCGGCGACCGCCACGTCGTATCCGCGGCGCTCGAGCCGCTCGGCCATGACGGTCCTGATGAGCTTGTCGTCGTCCAGAACGAGGATGCGCTCAGCCGCCACTGTCGGTCCTCCGTGGTTCTTGGGGGTGGATGGCCGAGGCGGTCGGAAGGATCGCGCGCACGGTTGTTCCCGAGCCCGGCGAGCTTACGACCTCCAGGCGTCCACCGTGGGCGTTCACGATGCGCATGACCAGGGGTAGCCCGAGGCCGGTCCCCGACGGCTTAGTCGAGTAGAAGGGCTTGAGGGCCTTCTCGACCTCCTCCGGTGGAATGCCGACGCCCGTGTCCTTGAATACGACCTCCACGTTCCCGTCTCCGGCCCGCGAGACGCGGATGGTCAGGATGCCGCCCTGTGGCATGGCTTCGGCGGCGTTGCAGATGAGGTTCAGAAAGGCCTGTTCCAGCCGGTGGAGATCACCCGCCACGGAGGGAAGAGCGGGCTCGAATTCACGCCGGACATCGATACCCTCGTGGATGCAGCGCGCCTCCAGGAGGGCGGCGTCGACCGCCTCGTCCACGGCGAGTAGAGCCTGCTCGAAGGCGATCGGCTTCGCGAGGGAGAAGAGGTCCCTCATGGTGTCCGAAAGCCGCTCGAGCTGGTGATCGACCTCGCTGAGCATCTCCTTCCCGCCGCGCTCCAACTCGTACTCCTGCTCGAGCAGATCCATGGCCGTGCGGATCGACGCCAGAGGGCGCTTGAACTCGTGCGCCATCTCGGCGGCCAACTCCCCGACCTCGGCCAGTCCCTCCTGTTCCGCACGTTGTCGGTCGACGGCTGCGGCCCGCTCCTCGGCCTCTCGTCCACGCTCGATGAGCCTATGGACCGAGCGTTCGAGGTGCACGACGTCCCCCCCAGCCCGAGCTTCGTCGCTCCCCGTCGTGTCCGCGAGGGCGTGCTCCATGCGTCGAAGGGGATGAACGACCTCTCGCTCGAGGAGGGTCACGACGATCACGCCGAGCGCGATGAAGGAGACCACCATGAGCCCGTGCCCCAAAAGAGCCCCGCGCTCCATCGCCGCCCGGAGTGATCCGACGGGGAGCTCGATCTCGAGGATACCGTTCCGCTGTCCGTTCAGCGACAGCGGAAGGTACGCTCGTACCGTGTCGCCAGAGGCGGTCGGCTTGAGCACCCCTTCGCGCGGAAGCTCATTCGGAACGGGGATCCACGCATGACCGGGACGGGCTCCTTCTTCCGTGGCGTCGGCAGAGAGCAGGATCGATCCATCCGGACCGTAGACGCGCGCGGCGGAGACGGGCGCCGCAGCCGCGGGTGCCGTCGCTACGAGACGCACGAGACTGTTCCGGGCGGCGTCGGTGCGCTGAGCCGTGAGGGTCGACTCCACGGCCGCGCGGGTCGACGTTGCGGCGAGGATCACCTGTTGCTCGCTCGCCGCCTCGAACTCGCGTTGCCAATAGCGGAACGACAGGTAGGTCGACGCACCCAAGACGATCGTCACGACTCCCACGAAGGTGACAGCCACCTTCGCCCGCAGTGGCAGTGTCCTGAGACGGTGTGTGACGCGCATGGTCAAACCTGAGGCAGGTCGGCGCTCACGCTCGGAGCGTCCGGGCCCGGGAAGTCCGGTGAACCCATTGGAATGTCCACAAACCCGATGGGGGGATTCAACCCGCAACCTCCCATCCCACCCCCGCTTCGGGGAATACCCTACACCTGGCGCCCCATCGGAGTGGGGAATCGTCCGACGCACGGACCGTTCGGACGAAACTGGGGGCGGCCCCCGAAGGAGGCCGCCCCCGGAGCGGCGGGTCGAGGGGCCGGGGCACCGGCCCAGCCTCGACGTTCTAGAGGAGCATCAGGGCCATCGCCGTCACGGCGGTCGCGTCCGCCACCAGCGCTGTCCCGAAACCTCGCAGCCAGTAGAGCGTGCCGAACGCGAGACCGGGCAGGAGGACCGTGACGAGCACGAAGGCCGTCGCGCCCAACGGGCCCGGGAAGCCGAGGGCCATCACGCCGGGGGCGTAGAGGACCACCTGGATCAGCGCGGTGATCACGACTGCCGCGGTCACGGCCTCGACCGGCCGTACCCGCTGCCACCGCAGAAGCACCCAGGCGACCGACGTGAGCAGCACCAGCCGGAGTAGCACCTCGTTCACCACGGCTTCGCTCACCGACGTGACCACCGCACCCATCGTTCCGGTAGCCGTCGCGAGCGACGGACCTGCCACGGGGACCGCCAGGATCCCGAGGCCCAGGCCCACCAGCAAGCCCGTCACGGTGTCCTTCCATGTGCTTGCGGGCCTGACGAACGTCGGATTGGGATGGGGAGCGGGCAGCCGACCGAGAAGTCGCAGCGCCATCGTCACGGCAGGTCCCGCGATCCAGATCGACAGCGCGGCCGCGAGGAGAACCGCACCCACCTCGGTCACGCGGAACCGGATCCCCCAAAGCTCGGGACGGTCCGCGAGAAACGTGACGAGCAGGGCTGCGAACGTCATCGCGACCACCACCGTTCCCGTGCGCCGTTCGGGCCATCGCCCGTAGGCGTTCCGGATCGCACGCCAGCCGTACACGACCGCCGCTGCCACCAACGCGACGCCAGCGCCCCAGGCGATACCGACGCCGAGGAGCCCCAGCGAGCGACCCATGTAGATCGCCACCACCGTCATCGCGATCCAGATGGTAGCGAGCCAGCCCAACGCAATCGCGGGGATCGCATAAAGAGCCGACCGGGCCAGCGCGCTCGCCGCATCGCGTCCGCTCGTCGCCGGATCTCGTCCCAGGAAGCCCAGGACGGCCCCGTGGATCATGCCGAGCACCGCGCCGATCACGAAGAGGCCCGACGCCGTGAAGAAGAGTCCGGAGCCGCTGAGCTGCCCGGTAAGGGTCATTGCCGCGACCAGGATTCCACCGAGCAGGACGCCGCCTGCCGTCGACCAGCTGATCACCACACGTCCGGGAAGCCCGATCCCCCGGGGCACCTCTATTCCGAGCGGCCTTTCAGCCGTCATGGTCGTCGCGCTCATCGTTCGCTCCTTCTCCTCGGGACCCGCCGCTATCGCTTCGATCTGTCGAGTCTTCCGGGTCCGTTCGCTTATGAGAAGGGCATGGAGGATGCCAATTCAGCCACGACGGCATAAATATATGATGCCTAGGTACTTATGCTTGATCCTAGGCTCCGGCCCAGGGTCTCGGAAGCTCGAGAGCGCGCGATTTCGCGCACCCTCGGCGCGCGAAATCGCGCGTCGGGAGGCCTTGCTCGGGTCAGAGGATCAAGAGCCAGATCATTCGCCCGACGTAGTACGCTCCCCACGCGAGCAGGCCCAGGATCACCAGGAGAACCGTGCCCACCGCGGCGAGGGCCCACCGACTCCGCCGCCGGGTCCGCTCGGCCGACTCCAAATGGCGTTTCAGGAGATCCACGTTCCGGACGTTCGCGCGGAGGCCCACGTCGATCACGTCGCCCACCAGAGGGAGGAAGCCCAGGAGCGCGTCGAGGACCAGGTTCCCGATCATCCGGGTCAGCACGGCGGGCGGAGCCCCCCAGCGAGCGGCCGTGAGAACGATCGCGGCCGAGAGCGTCGCCCCGACCACGTCACCGCCCGCGGGAAGGAGTCCGAAGAGGGCGTCGAGACCGAACCGGACCCGGGTGCCCGGTATGCGGACCGCTGAATCCAGGAGTCGCGCGAGGCCCTGGACGCGGGTGAGGCGCTCGTCCACGGAAGGGGGGAGATCCGGGGAAGGCATGGGCTCCACGACGGGCTCGATCAGACGTCCGGGGCTTCGATTGTCCGGATCCGGGGGGCGGACCCGCCCGCCCGCGTGAGTGCGACGAAGTGGTGGTGTGCCTCGGGTCGGCCCTCGCTCCTCCACCGACGCCGGGCCTCTCCGAGGTCCGGGCAGAGATACCGATTGCACGTGTCTCCACGCAGCTCCCTCGGGAGCCCACAGCCCCGGTCGCCCTGGAAGACGCAGCCTCCTTCCAGATGGTCGTCACCGAGATGGGAAGCGTAGAGCTCCACGACGTCCGATTCCGAGAGGGTCGGACGCTCCTCGAGAAGCCGGCGGATCCGGCCCGACTCCAGGAAAGCGTGAGTGCCGCCACGGCGACAGCACCAGCCGCGACACGTGGCGCATCCGGCTTCGAGGGCCTGCTGCTCCTCCGGACCCGGCGGGTCGAACCGAGCTTCGTCGCCGGTCGTGGGCGGCTGCGGCCGGGTCGTTGCCCGGGTGTCTCCCGCGGCCTCTCCAACGACGCGCCTCAGGTGACGGAGGAACTTCTCTCGACGTTCCGCGGCGAGGGGGACGACCGTGCCCGGGTTCGCCGGCGTCAGCGACCAGCTCGCGAGGTCGGGGTCCACCCCCGCCCCGCGAAGAGCGTCCCCCGCGGCCTCGTGGCGGAGTCTCTCCGCGTCGGCCTCCGCCTGCCGGTGCCGTTGAGCCCAAGCCGCTCGGCACTGGAAACGGTCACATACGCCTCCCTGTCCGGCCGCCTGGAGCGGTTCGATCGCCGCTCCGCACGACCAGCAATGGTGGACGGGAGCGAACGGGAGTCGGGGCGAGACGGAAGGCGGATGCATGGGTTTTCCCTCGATACCAACTTCGGGGGATGGACGTGCGGAGACCAGTCGAGAACCGCGGAACGTCGGAGCGCGGTTCGAGCCCTCAGACCAGCGTCGGCAGCTCCACGAGTCGGCTCACCCGATCCGGTTCCCCCGGCCTTGGCGGAACGTACGAGCAGTACGGCTCGGCAGCCATGTAGTTGCCCGTAACCCAATACGCACGGGCCCGACTTCCGCCACAGATGGGCAGGAATTCACACCGGGCACACTTGCCCCGGATCTGGCTCCGGTCTCGGAGCCTCCGAAAGAGCGGATGGGTCCGGTAGGTCTCGACGAGATCTTCCGAGCGGACGTTTCCCGCCTTGAGGGGAAGGAATCCTGACGGGTAGATCTCTCCCAGGTGACTGACGAAGAGGAACCCGTCTCCGTCGTTAACACCGCGGGCCCGACCGATGCCGTCCCCGGCCTCGGGCGAGGCGGCGAGCGGATCCTCGGCGTCTCCGGACTGGAGCTTCCTCTCCTCCCGCTGCCGCTGGATGACGATTCGCTGGTAGTGCGGCGCGGCCGTCGCCTTGATGTCGAACGGTGCCGTCCGGGAGAGGTCGTACAGACGTTGGAATACCTCCTCGAACTGCCGGGCCGTCGCCACGTCCTCCCGACTCGCCCGACCCATCGGCACGAGGAAGAAGACCTCCCAGAAGACGATCCCGAGCTCCCCCATGAGGTCGCACAGAGCGTCCAGGTCGTGGAGGTTGTGGCGAGCGACCACCGTGTTGACCTGCGTGCTCATGCCCAGCTCGCGGGAGGTCCGGAGGATCCGAAGTCCGTGGGCGAAGGACCCCTCTACCTGTCGGAACTCGTCGTGGATCTCCGGGCACGAGCCGTCGAGGCTGACCGCGATGCGGTTGAGACCGGCATCGTGGAGCTCGCGAAGGCGTTCCTCGGACGCGAGGGGCGTCGTCGCCGGCGTGGCCGCCATTCGGAGGCCCAGCTCCGAGCCGTACGAGACGAGCTCCGCGATGTCGGGACGCTTGAGGGCGTCTCCGCCGCTGAAGACGAAGATGATCGGTCCGAACCTGCGGACGTCCTCGAGCAGCTTTCGGGCCTCGTCGGTGGTCAGCTCCCGGGAATCGCGCTCTGGAACGGCCTCGGCCCGGCAATGCTTGCAAGCCAGGTCACACGCGCGTGTGGTTTCCCAGATGACGAGAAACGGTGACTGGTCGAAATCCAGGCGTGCGAAAGGGGGTCCGCCTCGCTGCCCGTTCCCGTGTCCGGTCGGATGTCCTCCACCCATCGTACGATCTCCACCAGGAAGTGACGCTCCTCAAGAATGTATCCTCCGGCCCGTTGGGGCTGTAGGGAGATGAGGCGCGGTTTCTGTGGGGGTTTCGCCCACACGGTAACGTCGAAGGCCATTGCGGGCACTAGGTCGATCCGCCATATCATCGTGAGTCACGGAGGAGAGTTCGATCGGAGGAGCGGACCCATATGTCGGATTTCATGAAAGGTTGGAAGGGCGGTGTCGTGCATCGGGCCGCCCTCGTCTTTGCGCTCGTGCTTTTCACCGTGTCCCCCGCGAAGGCCCAGTCCAAGCTGGATTTCGAGCTCCGGGGAGGCGCGTCGATCCCCGCCGGGGACTTGGCGGAGGTGGGGGCAACGGGCGCGGGCTTCGGTGCCGGGGTGGGATGGTGGTTGAGCGAGAACGTCGCGCTGCGGGTCGACGGGGATCTCGAGCTCCTGAGCGAGCGGGCCCTCGGTGATGGGATCATCATGCCTCGCGCCTTCCTCTGGCACTACCACGCCGGGCTCGAGATCGCCGTGCCGATGTCCGGCCCGTGGCGGCTCAGGTTGCGGGGAGGTGGAGGGGGCACCACGTACGACACCGAGCTCTTCTACGCGGGCGGTGACGACTTCCTCGACACGTTCTTCTCCGTGAGCGGTGGAGCTTCTCTCGGGCGGCAGATCTCGGAGACCCTCGAGCTCGGTGCGACCGGTCAGGTGTTTGTGGTCTTCACGGACAAGTACCGGACCCAGGAGCTCTCCCAGCGGTCGCCCATCCTGAACCCGTTTTCGAAGGCATCGAGCTTCCCGGTCCAGCTCTATTTGCGCTGGACGCCGCCCCGTTAGGGAGACCCTCCGGCCCCCCGGTTGGGCCCGCTCGATTCCGTGATCCCTGATCTCACCTCGATCGCGATCCTCTTCGGCACCGGTCTCGCCGCTGGGACGATCAACGTGATCGCGGGTGGCGGTTCGATGCTCACCCTGCCGGTGCTGATCTTCCTCGGGCTCCCGGCGACGGTGGCCAATGGAACGAACCGGGTGGCCATTCTGCTCCAGAGCTCCGGAGCCACGTGGAGCTTCCATCGGCGGG